>Ga0075032_1000021_pt1 | contig 132456 bp, 137 predicted proteins | sample SynthPrep_1_END__FD_71386 | JGI IMG/M metagenome (GOLD analysis project Ga0075032, IMG submission 71386) | Synthetic microbial communities from Ohio, USA - SynthPrep_1_END_DS7_MetaG | ecosystem: Engineered > Bioreactor > Aerobic > Activated sludge | place: USA: Ohio, Columbus | collected...
CCCGGCGCGCCGGGCTTGCGGCAGGCGTCAGCCACGCCCATCTGCGCCAGCGTGTCGATGACCGCGCCTTCCAGCAGATTGACGTATTCCTTGACGTAGATGTCGGCGCGGCGCAGGTCGAACAGCGCGTAGGCCATGACCTGGCCGGGGCCGTGGTAGGTCACCTGCCCGCCGCGGTCGCAATGGACGATGGGGATACCGCCAGGGTTGAGCACGTGCTGGGGCAGGCCAGCCTGCCCCAGGGTGTAGACGGGCGCGTGTTCGCAGAGCCAGATCTCGTCAGGCGTATCGGCGCCGCGCAGATTGGTGTACGCCTGCATGTCGTGCCAGACCGATAGGTAGTCGGCCGGCCGCGCGAGCCACTTGATCACAACTGTCTTGCTCTTGCGCTAGAGGACGATGGACACCATCGGATGGCCGTGCAGGGCGCGGTAGAGCGCGTCCAACTGCTCGCGCGAGGTCGCGCGCACCGTGAAGGTCAGGCCCATGTAGTTGCCGCCCTTGCTGGGCCGCATTTCCACCGTGGCGGCGTCGAACTCAGGGTCGAACTGCAGCACGACGTCGGTCAGCGTCTGCGCGAATTCGGGATGCTGCTTGCCCATGACCTTGATGGGAAAGTCGCTGGGATATTCGATGAGGGAGTCTTCGGGCGGGATCTGTTGCATGATGTGCCTATAAGGTGTTGCCCCCCAGGGCGCGGCCACTGCTCGATATTGCACCCGAGGGTGTCTGCCACGGGGCGGCCAGATCCTGGATATATGGGGGCAAACCGCCAGCCGGCAAGGCCGCCGGGGCGGCCCCGCGGGAGCCGCCCGGTGACGCCAGGCTTAGAGCGCGGCGATGCGGGCATCATAACCCGCCCGCAATTGCGCAAAAACGGGGCCGGGCTTGCCCGTGCCCACCGGCTTGCCATCCAACGACACGATGGCCAGCACTTCCTTGGTGGCCGAGGACAGCATCAGCTCGTCGGCCTGTTCCACCTCTTCTCGCGAGATCGGACGCGACTCGAACGGAATGCCGGCCTCGGCGGCCAGTTCACCCATCAGGCCGTAGCGGATGCCTTCCAGGATCAAGTTGTTCTTGGGCGGCGCCAGCAGCTTGCCGCCGGACACCACCCAGATATTGGTGGACGAGCCTTCGGTCAGGTAGCCATCGCGGAACTGCACCACTTCATCGACCTGCGCATCGACCGCTTGCTGCTTGGCCAGCACGTTGCCCAGCAAGGACACCGACTTGATTTCGCAATGCAGCCAGCGTTCGTCCGGAATGCTGATGGCGCTCAAGCCGCGTTCGCGCTGCGCCGCGGGCGGCGGCGCCCAGGCCGAGATCATGCCGAAGACCGTCGGCGCCACGGGCGTCGAGGGGAACTGGTGGTCGCGCTTGGCCACGCCGCGCGTCACCTGCAGGTAGACGATGCAGGTTTCCAGCTTGGTGCGCGCCAGCAGCTGCTGGATCAGGTCGATCCAGCCTGCGCGGTCGAAGGGCTGGGCGATCCGCAAGGCGGCCAGGCTGCGGTCCAGGCGGTTGAGGTGTTCGGCCATGCGGAACGCATTGCCTTGGTACACGGGGACGACTTCGTAGATGCCGTCGCCGAAAATGAAGCCGCGGTCCAGGACGGAGACCTTGGCCTCGTCCACGCGCAAAAACTCACCGTTGAGATACACCTGGCTTTCGCCCGGCACGCCCGGAATCATGAGGCACTCCTGAGTATGAAATGGAGAGGGACGAACCGCCCGGTCCGTCCCGTGAATAGAGTACGGGCGTTTCATGCGAAACGCCCGTCGCTAGCTTACACCTGCTTGCCGCGCCCGCGGCGCGGCAGGCTTATTCGAACCAGCGCTTGACGGTGTCGACCATGCGGCCGAAGAAGCCCGCGCGCTCGACCGCGTCCTGCACCACCAGCGGTTCGGTGCGCAGCACCTTGCCGTCCAGCGTGAACTGCAGCGTGCCGACCTGCTGGCCCTTGGCCAGCGGGGCGATCAGCGGATCCGTGCGTTGCGCCACCGGCTTCAAGTCGCCAGCCTTGCCGCGCGGCACCGCGATCGACACCGGGTTGGGCGGGCCCAGCTTGACGTTTTCAGCCGTGCCTTCCCAGACGCGCGCATCGATGCCGGGCTGGCTCTTGTCGAACAGCTTCACGGTGTCGAAGTTCTGGAAGCTCCAGTTCAGCAGCTTCAGGCTTTCCTCGGCGCGCGTGGCTTCGCTGTCCGTGCCCACCACGACCACCAGGATGCGGCGGTCGCCGCGCACCGCGGTCGACACCAGGCAGTAGCCGGCCGAATCGGTGTGGCCGGTCTTCATGCCGTCCACCGACGGGTCGGCCCACAGCAGGCGGTTGCGGTTGGGCTGGGTGATCTTGTTGTAGGTGTAGCTCTTCTGCTTGTAGTAGTGGAAGTGGTCCGGGTGATCGGTGATCAGGTGCGACGACAGGATGGCCAGGTCGCGCGTGGACGTCATGTGCTGCGGGTCGGGCAGGCCCGTGGCGTTCATGAAGTGCGTGTTGCGCATGCCCAGGCGCTCGGCTTCCTGGTTCATCAGCGAAGCGAACGAAGCCTCGCTGCCGCCCACGGCCTCGGCCAGGGCCACGGAGGCGTCGTTGCCGGACTGCACGATCATGCCCTGGTTCAGCTCATCGACAGTAACCGGCTTGCGCGGTTCGATGAACATGCGCGAACCGCCCGTGCGCCAGGCGCGGTCGGACACCGGCACGGTCTGCTCCAGCGTCAGGCGCTTTTCATCCAGCGCGTTGAACACGACGTAGGCCGTCATGATCTTGGTGAGCGACGCCGGCTCCACCTTCATGTCCGGGTTGGAGGCGGCCAGGGTCTGGCCGCTGTTGACGTCCATCACGATCCAGGCCTTGGCCGCGATCGTGGGGGCCGGCACGGCCGAGACGTCGCCTACCGGCACCACCGCCGAAGCATTCGGAGCCGGAGCCGCGGCGCCGGTAGCTGCGGCGGGCGCCGCGGCGGGAGCCTGTTGCGCCCAGACCGGCATCGAGGCTGCCAGCATGGCTGACAGCACCGCGCCTGACAGCAGGCGGCGGGTGAAGACAACGGGGGAGTGAGCGGAGTAAGGCAAATTCTTCATCGGCAACGTGGGTCCAGTAATGACGCCCGCCGGCGCGGGGCAAGTGGCTGACAATTATAGGCAGTCGATCAGACCCGTCCGGCCCGCCCGGGGTTCCCCTGCCACTAAAACATGCAACCTGATGCAACCTGCCGGCCTCGGGGCGCGCAAACGGATCAATCAGAATCGCCGCCGTGATGCCGGCGGTACATAGCCGGCGAAACGCCCACGTGCTTGACGAAGGCGCGGCGCAAGGTGTCGACGTTGGCAAAACCGCATTGCGCGGCCGCCTGCTTGGGCGTGGCCACGCCCGCCTCCAGCAGCGCGCGGGCCGCGGCGATCCGCGTCATCTCGACCCACGCGGCCGGCGTGACGCCGACCTCGGCGTGGAACAGCCGCGCAAAATGCCGCGGACTCAGGCCCGCATGTTCGGCCAGCGCATCCACCGACAGCGGCAGCCCGGGATTGCCGGCGACCCAGCGCTGAACCTCCTGCAGCGCCGAGCGCCCGACCGGGCCGGCTTGTCCCTTGCGGCTGAACTGCAGTTGTCCGCCCGGCCGCTTGAAGAACATCACCAGCTGGGCAGCCACGTTGGCGGCCACCTCCCGGCCCAGGTCCTCCTCGACCAGCGACAGCGCCAGATCCAGGCCGGCCGTGACGCCGGCGGAGGTGCGCACCTTGCCGTCGCGCACATGCAGGGCATCCGCTTCGACGGTCACCTTGGGATAAGCCAGACGCAGTTGCGCAGCCGCGTTCCAATGGGTGGTCACGCGCCGCCCGTCCAGGAGGCCGGCCGCGGCCAGCATGAAGGCGCCAGTGCAGACGGAGCCATAGCGCCGGGCGGCCCGGGCCGTCGCGCGCAGCCATCGCAAAGCGGAGCTGCTGAGCATTGCGCTGGCGGCCTGCGGCGTGCCTGCGACAAGCAGGGTATCCAGGCGCGGCGCCGGGTCGCCAACCGTCAGGTCGGGCAGCAGGCGCGCGCCCGACGAACTGCGGATGGGCCCCGCCTCGTAGCCCACCACGCGCAGCGTGTAAAGCTCACGCCCGAGTTCGGCATTGGCCTGGGCGAACACGTCCAGGGGCCCGGAGACGTCGAGCATCTGGACGCCGGGCAGCGCAAGAATGGCTATGGTCTTGGTCATGGAATCGCGCCTGGCCACCCGGCGTCGGGAAATCGCGTATTTTGGCGGAATCTGGCGTATTGCGGTAATTGAAGCCATTCTAGTGCGGCGGGAGAATTTCTCGAACCCCTCCCCCCACCTGCAAGGACTCCCGCCATGAACCCTGTCATCGACGGCATTCAAATCCCCGACAGCAAGCTCGCCCGTGAAATCACGGAGCTGGTGCGCGACACCGCCACGCCGCTGCTGTTTCACCACTCCAGCCGGGTCTACTACTTCGGTGCGCTTGCCGGCAAGCAGCGCGGACTGAAGTTCGACCCGGAGCTGCTCTATTGCGGCTGCATGTTCCACGACATGGGCCTGACGCATCGGCACAGCAGCGACTGCTGCCGCTTCGAAGTGGACGGCGCCAACGCGGCGCGCGATTTCCTGAAAAGCCGCGGGATTTCCCAACAGAACATCGATCTGGTGTGGACCGCCATCGCGCTCCACACCACGCCAGGCATTCCGGAATTCATGCATCCGGTCGTTGCGCTGGTGACAGCAGGCGTGGAGATGGACGTGTTGGGCTTGACCTACGGCGACTATGGCGACGCCCAGCGCGAAGCCGTGGTGGCGGCACATCCGCGCGGCCCGGGCTTCAAGGAAGAAATCATCCAGGCGTTCTACGACGGCATCAAGCACAAGCCGCAGACGACCTTCGGCAACGTCAAGGCCGATGTCATCGCCGACAAGGAGCCGGCGTTCAGGCCCGGCAACTTTTGCAGCGTCATCCGCGGTTCGCGCTGGCCGGGCTGAAGCCGCTGGCGCCGCGCAAGCGGCGCCCCCGTTTCAATCCAGCGCCACCTTCAGCCGCGCCTGCACCAATTGGCGCAGCACCAGCAGCTTGCCGTGGAAGAAGTGCGATGCGCCCGGCACCACCACCACGGGAATGGAACGCGGGCGCGCCCAGTCCATGGCCTCGGACAGCGGCACGACTTCGTCCTCCTCGCCGTGCACCAGCAAGGTGTCGTCCGGCACCTGCACTTCGTGCGACTGGAAGCGGTTCACGGCCGGGCCCATCAGCATCAGGGCGGACGGCAGCACCGTGTCGCCCTGCTCCGCCAGCGCGGCATAGGTCTGCGCCGCGACGGCGGTGCCGAAAGAAAAGCCGGCCAGCACCCACGGCGCCTGGGCCAGTTCCGGATGCAATTCGCGCATCTGCGCGACGACCGCCAGCATGTCCTGGGTTTCGCCCACGGATTTGTCAAACGAGCCCTCGGACTGCCCGACGCCGCGGAAATTGGGCCGCACCGCGACCAGGCCGTGCTGCACGCAGGCGCGCGACAGGGTCGTGACCACCTTGTTCTCGCGCGCACCGCCCTGCAGCGGATGCGGATGCAGGACCAGCGCCCAGCCTCGCGGCGTGCCCGCCGGCCAGTCCACGGCGCAATCGATGCGGCCGGCGGCTCCAGTGAATGCGTGGGTTTCAGTGCGTGCGGACATGGAGGAACTCAGGATGCGGGAAAAACAGCGATCTTAACCGCCCGGCCTGGAGGCGGGTTTCAGCGTCGTGGCGAGCCACTGCGCCAGTTGGTCGGCAGCATCGTCGGTGGCCTGGCGCAACGCCGTCACCCCGCCTTGCGCGTCCTGCGTGGGCGCAGGCGCGCGCGCCTCGATGCGGGTCTGGCCCAGCACGCTGCGGCCGCTGAGCAGCACCGCCTGCAGCAGCACGCGGCCTTCGCTGGATTGGCCGTCGGCCGCGAATACCTGCTCGAATTGGGACAAGGACACCTGCAGCTGCGGCGTCTGCAGGGTAACGCGCTCGTCCAGCACCGGCCCCTGGCGCGACAGGCGCTCCGAGAGGCGCTGACGCACCAGGTCGGCCGGTGGCGAGGCCCAGCGGTAGCTGGCATAGGCCTTGGGCGCGGCGCTGTCGCCCACGCGCCAGATCACACCGGTATCGGACAGGCTGGGCACGGCCTGAAAGACCAGCGCGATCGTCTCGCGCGCGGGCAAGGCCGGCGTCGCACGGGAGTCCAGGCCCAGGTCGAACACCGAGGGCGGGGCGGCCACGCGGCCGATGCCGCAGCCGGCCAGGGCCAGCGTCAGGAGTAGGACGGCACTACGCATCTTCATCATTTGGGCGATCTCCCGAAGCCTGCAAAGCCGGCCTCGCCGGGCCCGGGCTCGCGGGGCGCCGGGCCGAACAGGAACGATTGCGGCGTGTTGTCCACACGGCGCAGGGTAACGGTGGCGCCGCGCGCGGCCGCGCTGACGTTGGTGGCCATGCTGGTGATGGCGGGCAGGGTCTCGCCATCCAGCCGCGCGGCGGCCAAGGCGATGTCGTTGAGGCTGCTGGTGGCGGCGGACAGGGGACCGTCCGGCGCGTTCAGGCGCGCCAGCGACTGGCGAGCCTGCGCCGCCAGGTCGCCGACTTCCCGCGCGGCGCGGTCGGCCTGGCGCGAGGTCTTGTCCAGCGAATCAATCAAGGGACCGAGCTTGGCCAGCGTCGGCGCCAGATCCTGGCTGGCGCCCCTGAGCGACTGGGTGATGTCGGTGGCGTTCTGCAGGCTGGCCGTGAGCGCCTGCACGTTCTGCTCGCTCAGCACGCGCCGCAGTTGCTCGGTGACTTCCTCCACGTTCGAGATCAGCTTGCCGCCGCGCTGTTCGATGCGGTCGAGAAAACCAGGGCGCAGCGGAATGGCGGCCGGATGGGCGGCCGACGACGCCAGCCGCTTCATCGACGTGCCGTCGTCGCGCAACTCCACGTTGGAAATGCCGGTCACGCCCTGCACGCCCAGTTCGGCCCAGGTGGACTCCGTGATCGGCGTGTTCGGCGCCACGCCGATGCGGATGCGCACCTGCCCGGGCTTGTCCGGGTTCAGGGCCAGCGACTGCACCTTGCCCACCGGCACGCCCTGGTAGCGCACCGTGGACTGCGGATTCAGGCCGCTGACCGCCGTGGCGGAGATGATTTCGTATGGCTGCAGCTGAGTCCGGTCGCGTCCGATCCAGATGGCCACCAGCGCGGCTGCGGCCAGCAAGGCCAGCGTGAAGATGCCGGCCATGAGCGCATGACTACGGTTTTCCATGATGCAATCCCTTCGGCGCCAGATCTCCCAGCGCGCGCAGGCCGCGCTCGCCCAGGAAGAACGTGTGAATGAACGGGTGATCGACCTTCAGTACTTCCGGCACCGTGTCGCACACGATCACCCGTTTGTCCGCCAGCACGGCAACGCGCGTGGCCAACGCCAGCAGCGTGTCCAAGTCGTGCGTCACCATGACGACGGTAAATCCCAATTGCCGGTGCAGGCTGCGCACCAGATCCACGAATTCGTCGGAGCGCAGCGGGTCCAGGCCCGCCGTCGGCTCATCCAGGAACAACAGCTCCGGGTCCAACGACAGCGCGCGCGCCAGCGCCACGCGCTTGACCATGCCGCCGGACAGGTCCGAGGGCCGTTTATCGGCGTCGCGCGCCGACAGGCCCACCATCGCCAGCCGGCACATGACGACGTCGCGCACCAGGTCTTCCGGCACGGTGCGCAGTTCGCGCAGCGGCAAGGCCACATTGTCGAACACCGACAGCGCGGAAAACAACGCCCCCGCCTGGAACAGCATGCCCCAGCGATAGGACAGCCGCCGGCGTTCGGCCGCCGTCAGTTCGAACAGCGCATGGCCCAGCACCCGCACCGTGCCCGCGGCCGGCCGGTCCAGCCCGATGATCTGCCGCAGCAGCACCGTCTTGCCCGTGCCCGAGCCGCCCACCAGCACCAGGATCTCGCCTGGGAAGACGGTCAGGTCCAGATTGTCATGCACCACGTGGTCGCCGAATGCCGTGCGCAGCCCGCGCACCGTGATGACGGGCTCTACCGTGACGCCGTCCTCGGCGAACAACTTGTGCTGGGTGGCGCTGTTCATCAGATGCCCACCGAGCTGAAGATCACGGCGTAGAGCGCATCCAGCAGGATCACGCCGGTGATGGCAGTGACCACGGACGTGGTGGTGCCGCGTCCCAGGCTTTCCGTGTTGGGCTGGATGCGCAGGCCGAAATGGCAGGCGATCAGCGCGATCAGCATGCCGAAGGTCACGCCCTTCAGGATGCCGATCCAGTAATTGGTCAGCGAAATCGCATCCGGCAGCGACTGCAGGAACCATTGTGCCGACACGCCCAGCTGCATCTGCGCGGCAAGCATGCCGCCCAGCAGCGCCATGGCGTCCGTCCACAGCACCAGCAAGGGCATGGTCACGGCCAGCGCCACCACCCGCGGCAGGATCAGGCGCTGCCCATGCGAAATGCCCATGACCAGCATCGCATCCAGCTCCTGCGTCACCCGCATCACGCCGATCTGCGCCGTGATGGCCGAACCCGAGCGGCCCGCCACCAGGATGGCGGCCAGCACCGGCCCCAGTTCGCGCACGATGGATACACCCAGCAGGCGCACGATGAAACGGTCGGCGCCAAACATCTGCAACTGTTGCGCCGACAGGTAGGACAGCACCACGCCAATCAGGAATCCGACCAGCGCCGTGATGCCCAGCGCCTGCGCGCCGGTGCGGTACACCTGCGCCGAAATCTCGCGCCACGGCGCGAGCCGCGGGCGCAGCAGCATGCCGCCCAGGTCCAGGACCAGTTGCCCCAGCATGATGAGCAAGGCGCGGCCATTGTCGATAGCCTGGAAGATCGCCTCGCCCACCGCGCGCGGCCAGCTCCATGGGTCACGCTTGGGCGCCGCGGCCGGGGTCTCGCCCTTGTTCAGGGCCAGCGCATTGAAAACGTCCTGCTGGCCGGCGGACCAGCGCACGCGCTCGGGCAGCTTATGGCCCCAGGCTTCCCAGATCAGCAGCGCGCCTATCGTGTCCAGCCGGCCGATGCCGTGCAGGTCCCAGCGCGCGCCGCCATCGGTGGCGCAGGCCAGCGCCTCGCGGCGGCGCTGCACCTCGCCGGGCTCCGCCAGCGCCAGCACGCTCCAGTCGCCGGCCACATGGCATACGCCTCCTTCGAAACGGAAAGGCGCGGCGGCAGGTGCGGACGAAGCAGAAAGCGGCATAAAGGCGATACCGATGCAAAATGTATCGCCAATCATAAACGCTGGCGCCGGCCGACCGCGAGCCCGGGCTGCGTGCCCTACAATCGCCGCCATGTCCGCTCAAGCCAGCCCCATCGACCTGCCCGCGCCGGAAACCCTGGCCCGTACGCTCAGCACGCGCCTGCCCGCCTTCCAGGACATCTCCTGGATCGGCAGCACCGGATCGACCAATGCCGATCTCCTGGCCCGCGCGCGCGCAGGCGCCGGCGGCAAGCCCTGGCTGCTGGGCACGCACCTGCAGGAAACCGGCCGTGGCCGCGCCGGCCGTCCCTGGCAGAACCGCACGGGCTCCACGCTGATGTTCTCCTGTGCCTTCGACGTGCACCTGCCACCCGCGCAACTGCCCGCGCTGTCGCCGCTGGCCGGCATCGCCGCCTGCGAGGCCCTGCGCGCCGTCGCCGGCCCGCAGGCCGCCGGGCTCTGCATGAAGTGGCCCAACGACGTGCAATGGCACGACGCCAAGCTGGCAGGCGTGCTGGTCGAGACCACCCGCAATCCCGGCGGCAGCGAAGCCGGCCATACGGTCGTCATCGGCATGGGCGTGAACCTGACCGACGCCGCCCGGCTGTCGCTCGCGCTGGAGCGCGAAGTCGCCGACTGGAGCCTGGTGCAGGCGGGCGCCGCCCGCCAGGCTGCCGCCGCCGACCTGGTCTGCGCCAGCGCGATGGCCTGGCTGGAAGCGGTCCGGACGCTGGAACGCGAAGGCTTTGGCGCCTTCAGGCAGCGTTTCGATCAGGTGGACGCTTTGGCCGGCCGCAAGGTCAACGTACTGGACAAGGGCGCTATTCTTCTAGGCGGCACCGCGAGCGGCGTGGACGAGCAAGGCCGCTTGCTGGTGCAAACGCCCGAGGGCATCCAACCGATCCTGGTCGGTGAAATCTCGATTCGACGCCAAGCATGATTATTCTCATCGACTCAGGCAACAGCCGTCTCAAGGTGGGTTGGCTGGACGCCAGCAACCCCGACACGCCGCGCGAGCCCGCGGCGGTCGCCTTCGACGGCCTGGACCTGGACGCCCTGGACCGCTGGCTGGCCGCCCTGCCGCGCCGCCCCTTGCGCGCGCTGGGCGTCAATGTGGCCGGCGAGGCCCGCGGCGCGGCCATCGCCGCCATCCTGCAGAAACACGGCTGCGCGGTGACCTGGTCGCCGTCGCAGGCGATCACGCTGGGCTTGGTCAACCGCTACAAGACGCCCACACAGCTGGGCGCCGACCGCTGGGCCTCGCTGCTGGGCGTGCTGTCGCGCCTGCCCGAGGCGCACCCGCCTTTCGTGCTGGCCAGCTTCGGCACCGCCACCACCATCGACACCGTCGGCCCCGACAATGTCTTCGCCGGCGGCCTGATCCTGCCCGGCCCGGCCATGATGCGCAGCGCCCTGGCCCACGGCACCGCCAATCTCCCCATCGCCAACGGCCAGGTCGTGGCCTATCCCACGGACACGCACGAAGCCATCGCCTCCGGCATCGCCGCCGCGCAGGCCGGCGCCGTCGTGCGCCAATGGCTGGCCGGACGCCAGCGCTACGGCCAGACGCCCCAGATCTATGCGGCGGGCGGCGGCTGGCCCGAGGTGCACCAGGAAATCGAACGCCTGCTGGCGGACGCGGGCGGCACCTTCGGCGCGGCGCCCGTGCCCATCTATCTGGATCACCCCGTCCTGGACGGCCTGGCCGCGGTCGCGCGCGCCACCCTGGACGCCGAAGCCTGAACGGGAGACCCCGGCCATGCGCGTGCTCTTCATCCTCATCCTGCTGGCGAATCTGGGGGTCTATGCGCTGGGCCAGGGCTGGCTGGGCACACGCCCCGAGGACGAAGGCCGCGATCCGCGCCGCTTCAACCAGGAACTGAATCCGGGCGCGGTGACCTTGGTCCCCAAGACGGCGCCTCCCCGCGCCGCGCCCTGAAGCCCCATCCGGCACGCACGCCTGCGGAAACGGGCGCTAACCCGCCTTTCCTGCCCTCAACCAAGGCGCCAGCGCGTCCAGCGTGCGCCCAGTGGCGCCGGAATGCATGCGGAACCACGCCAGCGCCGCCTCTGCCGCGCGCTGGCGGCGCGACTCGTCGGCCAGCAGCGCCATTGCCGCATCCACCGCCTGGCCGGCATCGGCCGCGCGCAACGCGGCGCCCGCCGCGATCGCGTCTTCCGCCGCCTGCTTGAAATTGAAGGTATGCGGGCCGACGACGACCGGTACGCCCGCCGCGCAGGCCTCGATCAGGTTCTGCCCGCCCAGCGGCGCGAAACTGCCCGCCACGATCGCAACATCCGAAGCGGCATAGTGGAACGCCATCTCGCCCAGCGTGTCGCCCAGCAACACCGCCGTCTGCAGCCCGGGTTCCAGGCCTTCGGAGCGCCGGACATAGGGCAGCCCGGCCTCCGACAGCAGGCGCGCGGCCTCGTCAAAGCGCTGCGGATGGCGCGGGATCAGCAGGAATAGCGGCGCGCCCGGCATGGCGGCATGGCGCTTGATGGCCTCGATGAAACCGCTGTCCTCGCCCTCGCGCGTGCTGGCCACCGCCACCACGCGCCGGCCCAGCCGTTCGCGCCAGGCCTGCCCCGCGGCAACCTGGGCTGCCGGCAGAACCAGATCGAATTTCAGATTGCCCGTCACGACGGGCGGCGGCGCCCCTGCCTGCACGAGCCTATCGGCGTCCTCGGTGGTCTGCGCCAGCACCGAGTCCAGTCCGCCCAGCGCTTCGCGCATCACGCTGCCCATCCTGCCCGCCTGCCGCAACGACGACGCCGAAAACCGGGCGCTGACCAGCGCCATGGGCACGCTCGCGCCACGCGCGGCCGCCAGCAGGTTCGGCCAGATCTCACGTTCGATGAGCAGGCCGCAGCGCGGCCGGTAGGCCGCCATGAATCGGCGGGTGGCCCCGGGAAAGTCGTAAGGTAGCCATGCTTGGTGCAACTGCCCGCGGGCGATGGCCTCCGCGTATTGGCGCGCGCCCTCGGTCCGGCCGGTGGCCGTCATGTGCGTCAGCAGCACCGGCAGCCCCCGGTCCAGCAAGGCCTGCAGCAGAGGCTGCGCGGCGCGCGTCTCGCCCAGGCTGACGGCGTGCACCCAGACGGGAGCCGTCCACGGCGCGGTAACCGCGTCAGCGGCAACGGCAGGCGCGGCGTGGCCGAAGCGTTCCGAAGAGAAGATCTCCCATTGGCCGCCCGCGCGCCGGGCGCGGTGACCCATCCAGAGCCAGACCAGCGGTGACAGAGCCCTGAGCGCCAGAGAGTAGACGCCGCGGTTCATGTCACTGGGCGGCCAAGGCCTGCTCCACCGCCGCCATCACGGCCTCGCGCGATGGCGAAGCCCCGCGGTCGCCCAGGCTGGCGGTGTAGCTCGAACCGACCAGCGGCGTGCGCACCGGCGTGGAGGCACGGTAAATGCCGATGGTGGGCCGGCCCAGGGCGGCCGACAAATGGGTCAGGCCGCTGTCCAGCCCCACCATCAGGCGGGACCCGGCCAGCAGGCGCGCCACCGCGCTCAGGTCCATGCGGGGCATCACCTCGGCGCCATCCATGCCGGCAATCAGCAACCGGGCGCGCTCGGCCTCCTGCTCGTTTCCCGCCAGCAATTTCAGGGTGCAGCCGGCCTCGCGCAGGCGGCGGAACACAACGCGCCAGTCTTCTTCCGGCCAGAGTTTGTCGTCGCGGCTGGCCGACGGCATGATCACGGCGTAGCCGCGGTCCGTATCCAGGTGGTGCAAACGCGGCAGATCGCCGACGTTCAGGCCCTCGCTGCCGACTTCCAGCACGGGGTCCGCCGCGGCCTGCGTCGCCTGGCGCGCAAAGGCCTGCAAGCCAAAATCGGGCGCGCCGGCGTATTGGTAGCCGAACGTCAACGCGGCAAGCTTGCGCTGGCGGATCACCGCCGGCTGCCAGAACTCCACCCGGTGCCGCACGTTGTAGAACAGCGACGCCAGCGGCTCGCGCGCCGAACGCCAGTCCAGCCCATGCCGCACGCCACGAGTCTGGCGCACCAGCCAGGCGGATTTCAGCAAGGCCTGCATGTCGAGCACGATGTCGTACTGTTTGGACCGCAGGCGTTCTTTCAGCGCGCGGCGCTCGGCCCGTACCTGCGCCGACCACCAGGCCTTGCGCCAGCGCCGATGGGCCACCTTGATGACTTCATTGACTGCGGGATGCCATGCCGGGATGTCCGCGAAAGCTTCTTCTGCAATCCAATCGATCTCCGCGTCCGGCACATGCCGGGCGATATCGGATATGGCGGGCAGCATGTGCACCAGATCGCCTAGCGAAGAAGTGCGAACAATAAGGATGCGTGTTGGCATTGACAAAAGCACAAAAGACCGCATGACGCGGAGTCGGAATCATCCGCCGATGCAGGGCGGCATCCGCAGCGAAGAATTTCGGCAATTTACAACAAACTGCACCAGTCATGCGGCCGCGTTTCATCAGGCCAAGAGCCGCCCTCCAGACAGGAACGCCTTGGAAAAAAAGCCGAATATCTATTTCCCTGCCGGCTCAGACAACTTCGAACGGCAAGGATCTGGGCATGAATTGCAGCGTTTTGCGGATGGAAGCGTCGTCGACCTGCAAGGTGCCCGTAAGCTGCTCATATGCGCCACGCTGGCCCGCAGCCTGCGCCAACATACGCAACATGAAAGACGGGAAGGGAATCAAACGCACTGGCCGACCGACATCCTTGGCCACGCCACGCAAAATATCCGGCGTCGAATAGTCCTGCAGATCTCGCACATGGAATACATGGCCAGGCGCATCAGGATGCTGCAAGCAAGCCAATAGCGCGGCCGACAGGTTATCCACATGCACCAAGCTGCGTTGGTTGCGCACGTTGCGCAATGGCAGCGGCACGCCGGCCCGAACCCAACGGGCCATCCGCGCCATATTGCCCGGCGCGCCCTTGCCGTAAACCAGCGGAGGCCGGACGATCACCAATTCGGCGCCATGGCGCTGCGCCAGCTCGGCCAGCTTCTGCTCCGCCTTCAATTTGGACTTGCCGTAAGGCGTAGTCGGTCGGCATTCCGTCTGCTCGGTCAACGGAGCCCCCATCTCGCTGGACGTTCCCACCGCGCCAATCGAACTGACAAACACGAAGCGCTTCACTCCGGAACGAAAGGCGGTGTCAGCCAGCCTGCAAGTCCATTCCACGTTCACCTGCTCAAACAGAAGTTCGTGGTCGGCAGGTGGGGCGCCCAGCACGTGGGCTCTCCCCGCAAGATGGCAGACCGCCTCCATCCCCGACATGGCCTCCATCAGCGCAGCTTCATCCTCCATATCCGGAATATTGCGCACGTCGACCCGCTCGTCGTCCAGAGGCCGGCGTGTCAACAAGCGCAACGAGTGCCCTTGCGCCAACAGATCCCGCACCACCCGTTGCCCGACAAATCCCGTGCCGCCCGTGACTAATATTTTGCTCATCATATTTTCGTAAGTTGTTGTTCAAAAAAATGGCACGCCTCGCCCATTGCCAATAGGACATTCGAACTTGCCGGACCGTCTCGCCGGATCTCTGCCTGCCGGCAATCCCAAGAACGAGTAATACGCCCCCATTTAATTTGCGCATCCCACTTTCCTTGATCGCCGCATATTGCAGCACCTTGGATGCCCACGTCGCGCTAGCAGTTCTAGACGCCCACGCCCGCCTGCGGCGCAGGCGCGGTTACTCTACCCCGACGGCGTGTTGATACAATCACGCACCCCCAAACTCTCTTTATCAGTCGGTGTGACTTTGCGTACCTCAATCGGTGCAGTTCGGCAAGCCCTCGTTGACCTCCCGAGATCAGCCAAAAGAGCCCTTGCCATTTCGCTGGACGCGCTGATTCTGTTTGGCGCATTCCAGTTGGCATTATGGCTTCGTTTCGAGCTGTTTTTTACGACACCAGACTATCTTTTGCTGTCATTTGCCGCCTGCGCCAGCGGCATCTTCGCGCTCATCGTATTCGGCACGTATCAATATGTGCTGCGGTACATGACGGACCGCGTAGCCCTTGTCATTGTAGGGGGCGTCCTGGTTTCGATCATGACGGTCACCGCCTGCAGCCTCTTTCTGCAGATGTCCTCGGGGCTTTCGCGCGGCGTGTTGACCATTTACGGCGTCGTGTCCCTGGTGCTGCTGCTGGGCGTACGGCTGGCGGCCATCAAGACCTTGTTTCCGCGCCACCGGCTTGGCGATGTACCGCGGGACAGCGTCGTGCGCGTGCTTATCTATGGCGCAGGTCCGGCTGGCAGCCAATTGGCGCTCGCCTTGCGCAACAGTTCGCACTACCGCCCGATCGCGCTGGTCGACGACGACCGGGATAAAACCGGCCTGATGGCCGCTGGCCTGCGCACCTACCCGACGAGCGACGTGGGCGAACTCGTGGAACGCCACAATATCGGTCAGATTTTGATTGCCAAGCCTACGGCTTCGCGCGAACAAATCAACAACATGGTGGAGATCGGTTCGCAGCACAGTATCCGGGTCCGGATTGTGCCGAATCTGCACGAAATGGTCGACCAGGCCGGCGGCCTGAAAGCTCGCGATCTTCAGATCGAAGACCTCCTGGGCCGCGATGCCGTGGCGCCGCTGCCTGCACTGCTGGGCCGATATGTAACTGGACATGTGGTCATGGTGTCCGGCGCAGGCGGCTCCATCGGCTCCGAACTATGCCGCCAGATCCTGGCGCTGCAGCCCCGCCGCCTGGTCTTGCTGGAAATCTCTGAACCCGCCCTGTACACCATCGGCCAGGACCTCGCCGGGATCAACTCGCAGAATGTGGAGATCGTGCTGCTGCTGGGTTCCACGGGCGATCAGCGGAATTGCGCAGAACATATGCGCAAGTATGGTGTCGAGACCATCTATCACGCAGCAGCCTACAAGCATGTTCCCCTGGTCGAGCACAACATCCGCGAGGGCATACGCACCAATGCCTTCGGAACCCTGTCCTTCGCCCGCGCCGCCATCGAATCCGGCGTCAAGGATTTCGTGCTGATTTCCACCGATAAGGCTGTCCGGCCCACCAATGTCATGGGCGCAACCAAGCGCCTGGCCGAATTGGTGCTGCAGGCACTGGCGGACATTCAGACCGGCACCCGTTTCTCGATGGTGCGGTTCGGCAATGTGCTGGGTAGCTCGGGCAGCGTCGTCCCCCTGTTCAATCGCCAGATCCAGAACGGCGGACCGGTGACCTTGACACATTCGGACATTACCCGCTACTTCATGACCATCCCGGAAGCAGCACAATTGGTGCTGCAGGCAGGAGCCATGGGCGCCTCGGGCTCGGTCTTCGTCCTGGACATGGGGGAACCGGTCCGGATATACGACCTGGCCAAACGCATGATTCAACTGCATGGCCTGACCGTCCGTACGCCGGAATTCCCCGACGGCGACATCGAAATCCGGATCACGGGCCTACGCCCCGGAGAGAAACTCTACGAAGAGCTCCTGATCGGTGGAGATGTCTCGCCTACGCAACACCCTCGCATCATGCAGTCGAAGGAACATAGCATTCCTTATGACGAATTGATGAAAGAACTCGAAAGCATGGAAAATTCTTTCACTTCGGGCGATGAGATGGCCCCCAAGGCGATGCTCAAAAAGCTCGTGATTGAATATACTCCGTCCTGAATTCAATTAGACAAACCCGCTGCCATAATTAGTATATATAAGCCATGAGCAATAAAACTTTCTGCGACAAGACCTTGCTAATAACCGGAGGCACGGGTTCTTTCGGCAATGCCGTTCTGAAGCAATTCATTAATTCCGATATCGGCGAAATCCGCATTTTCAGCCGCGATGAAAAGAAGCAGGACGATATGCGGAAGCGCTTCAACAATCCGAAGTTGAAGTTCTACATCGGCGATGTGCGCGACTACACAAGCATCCTGAACGCCACTCGCGGCGTCGATTTTATTTTTCATGCCGCAGCGCTCAAGCAAGTCCCTTCGTGCGAATTCCACCCGATGGAGGCTGTGCGGACCAACGTCCTGGGCACCGAGAACGTACTCGAAGCAGCCATTGTCAATAACGTCAGCCGCGTCGTGTGCCTGAGCACCGACAAGGCCGTTTATCCGATCAATGCCATGGGCATCTCCAAGGCAATGATGGAAAAAGTGATGGTTGCCAAGTCGCGCAACCTCGACGGCAAGGGCACCGTGATCTGTGGGACCCGCTATGGCAACGTCATGGCGTCGCGCGGATCGGTCATCCCCCTCTTCTTCGACCAGTTCCGCGCCGGTACGCCGTTCACGATCACCGATCCCGACATGACGCGTTTCATGATGACGCTGGAAGATGCGGTGGATCTGGTGCTGTATGCGTTTGAGCATGGCACGAACGGCGATATCTTTGTCCAGAAGGCCCCCGCCGCCACGATCGAAACCCTGGCCGAAGCCCTGCTCGCCATCCTTAAGAAGCCTGAGCATCCGATCAACGTCATCGGTACGCGGCATGGTGAAAAACTCTATGAAACGCTGTTGAGCCGCGAAGAAATGGCTGCCGCCGAGGACCTGGGCGGGTACTACCGCGTGCCGCCCGATCTGCGCGACCTCAATTACGGCAAGTTCGTCGAACAAGGCGAACCGAAGATTTCGCAATACGAAGACTACAACTCGCACAATACCGAGCGCCTGGACGTCGCCGGCATGGTGGCCTTGCTGCGCAAGCTCGATTTCATCCAGGCCATCGAGCGCAACGACATCCCCGAAGCCGAGGGCTAAATGAAGCTGCTTATCACCGGCGCCAACGGATTTGTCGGCAAGAACCTGCGCGTATTGCTGGGCGAACGCAAGGAATTCGAAGTGCTCGCATTCACGCGCGAGCATACGCTGGCCCAACTGGAAGCCATGGTCCAGGAAGCGGATTATGTCTTTCATCTGGCCGGCTCGAACCGCCCCAAGGATCCTGCCGAGTTCAAGGAAATCAACCTGGGATTGACGCAGTCGCTGATCGATTTCGCCGCCAAGCGTCAACGCCCCTTGCCGATCGCCTACACCTCATCGATCCAGGCGGAGCTTGAAAACCCCTACGGCGCCAGCAAGCTGGCGGCCGAAGAAGCGCTGCAGGCCTATGGGCGCCAGACTGGCTCGTCGGTTCGCCTGTTCCGCCTTCCCAATGTGTTCGGCAAATGGTGCCGCCCGAACTACAACTCCGCAGTGGCAACCTTCTGCCATAACATCGCGCACGACCTGCCGATCAGCATCAATGATCCTGCGGCCAAGGTGCGCCTGGTGTACGTGGACGACGTCTGTAAGGCCCTGATTGCCTTGCTCGCAGAAGAGCCGGGACTTAACGGGTACGTGGAAGTCGAACCGGTCTATTCCACCACCGTGGGCGACATGGCCGAGGAAATCCGCGGTTTCAAGGAAAGCCGCCAGACGCTCATCACGCCTCGCGTGGGCACCGGGTTCACCCGCGCGCTGTATTCGACCTACATGAGCTATCTGGAGCCGGCGCAGTTCGCGTACACCGTACCCAAATACGGTGACCAGCGCGGCGTTTTCGTCGAGATGCTGAAGACGCCCGACGCTGGCCAGTTTTCGTTTTTCACCGCGCTCCCCGGCATCACGCGCGGCGGCCACTATCACCACACGAAGACCGAGAAATTTCTGGTCATCAAGGGTTCGGCTCGTTTCGGTTTCCGCCATATCGTCACGGACGAAACGTTCGAAATCCTCACCAACGGCGACGAGCCCACCATCGTCGAGACCATTCCCGGCTGGGCACACGACATCACCAATATCGGCGAGGGCGACATGGTCGTCATGCTATGGGCGAACGAGATCTTCGACCGGCAGAATCCCGACACCATCGGCCACAAAGTTTAATTATCCAAGATGACCAAGAAACTCAAAGTCGTTACCGTCCTTGGTACACGCCCCGAAATCATTCGCTTGTCGCGCGTCATGGCCAAGCTGGACGAATACTGTGACCACATCATCGTCCATACCGGCCAGAACTACGACTACGAACTGAACGAGATCTTCTTCAGTGATCTCGGCGTCCGCCGCCCGGACCATTTCCTCAACGCAGCGGGAGGCACCGCCGCCGAGACGATCGGCAACGTCATCATTGCCGTCGACAAGGTTCTGGCCGAAACGCAGCCCGAAGCCGTCCTCATCTTGGGTGACACCAATAGCTGCTTGGCCGCCATTCCTGCCAAGCGCCGCAAGATTCCCATTTTCCACATGGAAGCCGGAAACCGCTGTTTCGATCAGCGCGTGCCGGAAGAAACAAACCGGCGTATCGTCGACCATACTTCCGACATCAACCTCACTTACAGCAGCATTGCCCGCGAATACCTGCTGGCCGAAGGTTGCCCTCCGGACCGCGTCATCAAGACCGGCAGCCCGATGTTCGAGGTGCTGACGCACTACGCGCCGTCCATCGACGCCTCGGACGCTCTCTCGCGGCTCGGTCTGACCGAGGGCGAGTACTTTGTCATCAGCGCTCACCGCGAAGAGAACGTCGATTCCGAGGTTAATCTGCGCAAGCTCGCGGACATCTTCAATGGCCTGGCCACGACCTACGGCAAGCCCGTGATCGTTTCCACGCATCCGCGCACGCAGAAGCGTATTGACGCGCAACAGCTGCAGTTTGATCCGCTGGTGCGTCTGCTCAAGCCTCTTGGTTTCCACGATTATGTCAAACTGCAGAAAGACGCCCGCGCGGTGCTTTCCGACAGCGGCACCATCACGGAAGAATCTTCCATCCTCAATTTTCCTGCACTTAATATCCGCGAAGCCCACGAACGTCCTGAAGGCTTCGAGGAAGCTTCCGTCATGATGGTCGGCCTGGAGCTGGACCGCGTGCTGCAAGGGCTCTCCATCCTGGAGAATCAGGGCCGAGGTGCCGAGCGCAGCCTGCGTCAGGTGGCCGACTACAGCATGCCTAACGTGGCGGAAAAAGTCGTGCGAATCATCCATAGCTATACGGACTACGTGAACCGTACCGTGTGGAAAAAATACTGATCGAGCTGCTGGCGGGCAAACGGCATCGGGGCAGCCTGCCCCCAGATACCCCAGCACCTGGTTAGTTTGTCCTTCCAAGCACGACGCCACTACCAATCAGTATTTGCCCAGGCTTGTTTCCATGGACGTCGCCACGCCTCCTCAGTCCCCCCGGGCAGTCAAGAACGTATGCGATGTAGCCCTGCTGCTTTGTATCGGCTTGCTGCCGGTCCTGACCGTCAGCACTAGCCGCGGGGGCAGCGTTGCGTTCTACGCAGCCTGCGTCTTCAGCCTGGCCGGCCTGTGCCTGGCGGCGCGCCAATCCGAACCATCCCGTACGCCGTATTGGCATAGCTACTGGCCGCTGGTTGCGTCGCTGGCACTGGTTCCGCTGACGCCGCTACTCAGCTCTGCCTTGTTGGATGCGAGATTGCATGGGTCGGATCTTGAACGCGGCCTCCGCTTCTGGGCGATAGCATTGATCGTCGCCAGCCTGACGCAAATCGACCGCGAAAGGCTCAAGCTCGCTTTGTGGGGCATCGCAACAGCCGCCTGGATCGCCAGCATCAGCATCATCCATCTGGCCTGGACCACCGGCCAGCGGCCAGAGCCCGAGGAGTACAACGCTGTCTCCTACGGCAACCTGACCTTGCTCATGGGCGTGCTCATGCTGTTCGCGCTGGGATTGCGCACGACACGCTGGCCCAGGCTTGAAGCCGCCGCAAAACTTGTCACTGGCGGTGTGGCGATCTATGCCTTCGCGCTGACGTTGACCCGCGGTGGTTGGCTGGCGGTCCCCGTCTTTTCCCTGGTGGCGCTCGCGCTGGTCAGCCAACGACGCTGGATCCTGAAGGCGGGCATATTTGCCGCGGTCGTTGTGGGCTGTGCGGCTGTCCTCTACGCCAATCACGATTTGCGCAGCCGCGTGAAGCTGGCGGCCAACGAAGTCGTTCAATGCCGGAACGACAGATTGGCTGATACTTCGATATGCACACGGCTTCAGCTATGGTCTGCCGCCTGGAGAATGTTCCGCGCCGCTCCGCTTACCGGCAATGGAAGCGGCGGCCTGTTCCCAGACAAGTTGCAGGAACAGGCCGCGCGCGGCCAGGTTTCGCCGACGGTTGCGGCGAACTTTGGCGAGCCTCACAATGATCTGCTGTATGCCATGGCCAACTATGGTCTGCCAGGGCTTGCTGCGCTGCTCGCCATATATCTTGCGCCTAGCGCCTATTTCCTCAGGCGCGTGCGCCAGGGCAGCCCCGACGGCAAATGCGCTGCCGCCATGGGTCTTGTCGTCTGCCTGGGGTTTGCGACATTCGGCCTCACCGAACTGATGTTCCGGGGCATGCGCACCATCGGCCTATATGCGACATTGGCCGCGTTGTTCCTGGCCATGTCTGCGCCGGGCGGTTTCTCCGCGCATTCCGCGCACAAATCCATACCCTGAATGCGATAACGGAAAAAATCGTGTCTGAAAAAAAGCGATTGCTGCACCTGGGTTTCTTTTGCCCCCAGGCGTATTTCGACCTGCACGACAAGGCGGAGAAGAACCATCAGTACGCCGCGCGCAAGCTCGAATCCCGGATCGTAGACGGTCTGCGGCAAAACGACGTCGAGGTCGAAACGATCGGCCTGTACCCCGCGCGGATCTTTCCGCGCAACCGTACCGTCTTGCTGAAGGCATTCAAAGGCGTCGATGCCCACGGACAACAAGCCCAGGCTGTCGGCTACATCAACATGCCCTTTCTCAGCCACATGTCGCGCACCATCTCCATCCTGAGCGCGGGCTGGCGGTGCCTGCGCCAAAAGCGTGAGCGCCCTTCGGCAATCCTGGTGTACTCACTGCACACTCCTCTGGTGCTTTCTGCGGCGATCCTCTCCAAGTGGTTCCGGATCCCCTTCTACATCTATGTCCCTGACCTGCCGCAATACATGAACGTCGGCGTCAAGCGCAGCCGTCTATTCAACTTCCTGAAGCGGATCGACACATCACTGGTGTTGAGCCTGAGCGACCGGGCGACGGGCATCATAGGAATCACCTCCGAGCTGGTCCAATCGCGCCCATCCTGGAGCGGCAAACGAACGGCAGTCCTGGAAGGTGTGGCGGAGGCCAGCGATGCGCCTGATGAAGCACAGAAGCAGCACGATTCCGAGACTCTGAACAAATATGGGCTGACCAAGGGCTTTGTCTTCTACGCGGGCGGGCTGGCTGAACCTTATGGCGTAGGCATTCTCATCGAGGCCGTGAAGCAACTGGGCGGTCAGGTCCACCTGGTCCTATGCGGGGCAGGCTCCATGAACGCAGCCGTGCGCCGGGCCGCGAGCGAACATCCCCAGATACACTACCTGGGGAGCATCCCACCCGAAGACGTCAAGGCGCTGTCGCGCAGCGCCAGCTTTCTGGTCAATGCGCGCATCCCGGGCGACGCCTATCTGCAATACTCCTTTCCATCCAAGCTGTTGGAATACATGGCCACGGGCGTTCCCGTAGTCTCTTCCCGCCTGCCTGGCATCCCACAGGAGTACTATGCACACCTGCTCGTTCTGGATGACGTCACCGCAGAAGGCTTGGCTGAATGCCTGCGAAGCAACGCAGGCGTGAATTACGGTGCCGCCCAGCTCTCCGCGCAAGGCGCAGCCGCCTTCTGTCGGCAGCATAAGACCGCCCTGCAACAAGGAAAAAAACTGGTCCGAACAATTTTTCAGGGTTCGGAGCAGCAAGGCCACCCGTGATGTGCGGGAGCCGCGACGACCATCGACCCTTCTTTTTTACCTAAATAGCTTTGGCATGATACGGGGCCTCTTCCTATACCTCGCAGTGAAAGTTTTCCCGGCTCTGTCCATGATCGTGTACATGGTCGCCATGTACATGAGCTTTCCGCCCACCGATTATGTAACCTATTCCGCCGCGATTGCCGCTGGCGTGATCGGCGCACAGATAGCTTCGAGCTGGATTGCCAGCGCGATCATCTTTTACTTCCCCTTGCGCAAAGGGAAAGCGGCATTCGTCACGCAGGTGATGCGGATAGCCATTATTTCGGCCTCGCTGACGGCCCTGATCACCTCCGGAATCTTTCTATCGCTGTTTCATGATCGGGCGCTGAGCACGAGCGTCTTGTTCCTGACCGCTGCGCAAGGGCTATTCTACGTAGCCGTCGCCCTATTCCAACCGGAGCGGCGAATGCGCAGTCAGGTCATCAGCGCGATCACCCTCAGCATTACTCAACTGCTGTTCGCCGCCTACGCGATCCTGTCCAACACCCATTCGCTCGCGCTGTCCGTCGCCGGTTATGGCGCGGGGTTTCTGGCCGGCCTCATTACGCTGCTTCTGTATATTCACTGGACCTGGTTTACCAGCGTGTTGCGCAAGCGCCAGCGCCGCCTGGCAGCGAAGGAACCTGCGCTTGAGAATTCCAAGCTTCTGGCCTATGGCGGCCCCATGTTCATCTGGTTTTCGCTGATGCTCGTCAACAGCTACACCGACCGCTTCTTCCTTGGGCGCGTGGAAGGGCCGGGCGTGGCGGGCTATGCTTTCACGAAAGACCTTCTGATCGGCATTTCAGGGTTCATTTCCATGCCGATCATGCTGATAGCCCATTCCATGATCTTCCGGTTGTTCCGCGAGAAAAAGCAGGAGGAGCTCTCTCAACTGATCAGGTTCTCGACCACGCTTCTGGTCGTGCTGTTTCTGTTCGCGATATTCGTCTATGCGTCATTCGCAAAAATACAATTAGCGCACTTTTCGCCTGACCTGCAGCATGTATCATTTTTCCGAGCGGTTCTCATTGGGCTCGGTATCATGTTAAGCACCCTGGCACTCTATTCGCAGAAGAAATTCGAGGTACTCGGACACCTGAAGCAATTGGTCGTGCTGGCAGCCATCAGCAATAGCGCCGCGTTTCTTGCCTACATGTACTCGTCCAGCAGCCATTCGCTCGACTATTTCGCAATTTCATATGCGGCGAGCACGCTCCTTTACTTCTGCCTGACACTCTGGACCGGGTCGAACGCGATCCGGTTCACGATCAACTTGAAAATGATCGCCTTTGTCCTGGCCGTGCTGATCGCCATGCATTTCCTGGCACCGCCATCCATCTACAACGGACAAATGGACTGGGTAGCCGCAGGATGGGCCGTGGCCTGGCTCGGAGCCTTGGCGGCAGTCCTGATGACCTGCTTGCTCAGGCTGTATCGGTCATTGGGATCCGGCCTCATCCAGGGTTGAACTGCCCAGTCTCAAGTATCCGGAACGACGCCTTATTTGTTGCTGTGACGCACAACAGGCCCGCTTGATGCGCAGTCAGCTCGTAAAAATCTGATTTTTCAGGCCCAACTAAGTTACGTAGTTCTACAATACGCGTCACAATTTCGCGTGATACTTCCGCTTACTGTCAACTCCCCACTTTCTTAGTTCACTGTCCCGCGGGAAGGTAGTAAGGGATCACGCCCGCAACGCTATATAAAGTAACATTTAGAAGTATTTAGTAGGAATATTGAGCTTTGCGTAGCGCTCATATATTCCAAAACTCAATGGAAAGGCATCAACAGATGTTAGGCAATTTCTGGAAGCACGGAAACTTGGCGTTAGAGAGAAAAATAACTATCTCGCTGCCAACGGTTCTATATTTGTTCTCGTACTTCGTCACCACGGTTTTGGCTGCCACTGTCTATTTGATGCCTGGCGGGGCGGAATATATTACAAACAGATGGGGACCGATGGCGGCGAAGGCCTATGAGTCGATCGGTTCACCTACCTATCTTGCCCTTCTTTATCTGCCTCTCATTGTCGTCCCCATTGCGGCCTGGTTGACGGTCAAATTCATGAAGCGCCCTCTCCCGCTCTTGGAGAAAGTGGCCTCATACGATCTGAGAATTAATACCTCGGTGCTCTGGCTAATCGCGCTCACGAGCGCCACTTATTGCCTTTTTACCCTGAACGCGGCAGGCGCCTTGGATCTTGGCTTGCTATCCAGCGGCGACTACATTGCAAAAACCACCCGGCGCCTGAATCTGCTGGAAAATACTGGCTTCGTCTTTTTTGCGTTCGCCTACGGAATTAATCTTATTATTCCGATACTGGCGTTCATCGCATACGTAAAGCAGGGTGGCAAGGCGCAAGACTTGATCCTCTTCGTGGTGACATTCGTTTTCTTCCTGTTCATCATCACTGCCACCTACTCGAAGGCTCAAATACTAATTTACCTGATCATGATGGTCGCTGCGTTCATTTTGACGCGGGCCAAATTGAAATACATGATCATCGTCACCGTAGTTTCGGTTCTCGCGTTTGTCCTCACCGGCTACGCGATGTACCCAGCCCCGCCAGAACCGGTGGAGGTAGAACTGGCCAGCACTCATCAGCAACCGGAATCTACGTCAAAAATAGAAGAACTCCCTCAGGCGATGGCGCCGATTGATATCCCGGAAACGCCCTCGGAAGCGCCTGAAGACAGCCCGCCCCCTCCAACTGCCCCTCCCGTGCCTACGCTCGTTCAACCGGCCGTCAAGCTAGATACGAACCTGCTCGCGTCCTACATAAAGCGGCTGTCCGGTGACGCCCTGCATCGCATGGCGGCAGCCATGCCCTTTTACGTAGCGATTTTCGACGATGAATCGGAGCGTTGCGGCATCCAGGGAAATCTGGTCCGCAAGCTCCTGCATATGCCGGAGGCAAATTGCGTGCTACCCATCAAGGTCTTCAACGCGATGTATCCTGAGGTAGATTGGGCGCAAGGCCAGCAGCCGGCACCGGCGACGTTATCTGCATACGGTGAATTGGGAATGTTCTGGTCGATTTGCGTGATGATCCTGAGCGGCGTGTTCCTCGGGATTCTCGGCACTGTCGGCGCCGCCAGCGGCAGCCCGTTGTTCCTTGGTTTCACGGTAGCTGCTTGCTCGTTTTCCTACTACCTTACCCAAGTGCCGTTGATTGCAAGCTTCACCTACCCTCACGGCATTTTCGCCTTCATGATTCCTATTGCGATCCTGCTCTTCGTCGCCATCGGCCAACGCCGCAAAGGGGGACAAGGCGTCGACCGCCATCTGGCAAAGCTGGATGCCTGACTAGACACCTAACGCCTCGCGCCGGATATCAACTCCGGCAAAACGAAGGGGTCATCTCGCCGATGCGAGATGACCCCTTCGTTTTGCGCATGCGCTACCAGGGTTGTAACGGACTCGATAGATCCTGCGGCGCGCGCCAGAAGGTCAAGTACCTCAGCCTGAGCCTATGCACCAAACCGGGGCTCCTCGAAACAAGGCCAGAATGACATCAGGATCTGACTACACACTTCGGATGGCGGGTCGGGGGTCTGGCGGGTTAGGCAAACGGGATGCTTGCGTCTGATAGCTGATCAGCCTATCTTAAGCTTCACACTTCGCTACAGTTTAGGACTTATGGACAGTACGCGGCGCGACAGCATTTGCCTATACTCCTGCAAAGACCTAGCAATCCATGGACTATAGATTGAAGAACGACACGCTACGACCCTGGATTATCAGGAACATGTCGCCCGTTATTTTTTTGGCGGCATTCTTCCTCACTGTTGTTCTTGGGAATTTGCTTTTTGCCACTCCATTCGGCCGAGAACAACTACAAAAAATTCCCAGCTACGCCATCATATACAACTTCCCGACAATATTTACGCCACTATATTGGTTATTGCTGTTTTTGCCATTCCTGATGACCCCCATTGTGGTAATTCTGGTGCGGCGCTACCTCGAAAAACCTGTGCATCGGCTTTGCGCCCGCGTTCCGGAAATCCGACGCATTGATTATCTGGTAATAACCGGCCTCGCGCTGGGCCACGTGGGATACCACTTGTGGAAAGCCAACGCATTTTCGCTCTATGGCACGGGCACCGACGCGGTCTCGTCGGTCGAAATACGGTTTCAAATACTTAGCGGACTGCGCTTCTGGACCATGGCTGTCCTGATGTCCATCCTGCCGTTCCTGGCCGTATATGCCCAAATCCGATGGATCCGTTCCTCGGCCCTGTTCTGGAAGGTGACCACGGTAGTCGTAGCCAGCTTGGTGGCTCTCTACATGGTCCTGTTGAACATGAAATGGCCGTTCTTGGTCTTTGCCGCCGCTCTGATTCTGACAGTCTTCGCGCACAGCCAGAAACGCCCATACATCAAAGCTGGAATCGGTACCATTGCGCTGTTCGCGACTTATCTGGTGATTTCCAGCCACGTATTCCGCTACGCGGACAGTTCCAGCAACGCGCCTCCTCCCGAACTCGCTGCCCCCTCGGTAATCGCGCCAGAAACATCGGCACCCGGAACACCGCCGCGCACACTGCCAGAAGTCCGCCCCGACAAAGGGGTATTGAGCGAGGCTCTGGATACTCCCAAGCTGGCATTCACCCGAGCCCCGGAAACACTATTCTCCGGCCTGACCCGCATGGCGATCCTGTACCCGTTCTACTATCAGGTGTTCACTGAAGAAGGCTATGTATGCGGCGGCATCCTGGCTCAGGCCCGCATGGGACCGGCTTGTCGCCCCAGCACCTACATCTATACCCGGGTCTTCGGCCGCGATGGCTTCGAAGGGCGTGGCACCGCACCTGCAGCCGTCCACATCTCGGGTTACTCGCTTGGAGGGTGGCCGATTGCACTCTTCGCCATGGTTTGTGCGTCCATGGTCATGGCACTGATCACGTGCCTGCCGATTACCGCAAGCGCAACGGTGGGTGCCTTTGGCATTATGGGCGCCGTTGCCGGATATCATTTTTCTCAGGTGCCCGGCGAGGGCCCCATTTTTTATGACCACGGATTGATCTGGACCTTGATTCCCGTGGTTATCTACTCAATCTTGCGATGGATCTTCAGAGACAAACGCTCTGAGAAAAGAGGCTTGCCCGAATCAATGTGAAACGCCGTCCCGGCGCAGCACCTTGACGAAAGTCATCCAGAGAATGCGGATATCGAACCATACGGACTGCCTTTCCATGTACTCGATATCCAGGCGGACCTTATCGGGGATCGGCAATTCATCGCGGCCGTTGACTTGGGCCCATCCCGTCAATCCAGGCGTGAGCGCGTCCACGCCGGCCTCGGTACGCAGAGCGATCAGATCATCCTGATTGAACAGTGCAGGACGCGGCCCGACAAAACTCATGTCGCCGACGATAATGCTCCACAGCTGCGGCAGTTCGTCCAGGCTGCTTTTGCGCAAGAAGCCTCCGACAGGCGTCAGACATGCTGCGGGATCCGGCAGCAAATGTGTCGCAACAGCCGGCGTATCCACTTTCATGCTGCGGAATTTTGGCATCTTGAAAATGCGGTTGTTGCGGCCCACCCGGTTGCTCCAGTACAGCACGGGGCCGGGCGAAGTCAGCCTGACCAAGAGCGCGACGATAATCACCGGTATCAGCAGCACAAGTGCGGCAAACAGGCTGAGCAATAGATCAAATACTCTCTTCACAATTTTCTCTTGCAGAATCGATATTGCCCGGGTGCTGGTCGCACCCGGGCGCCTTGGTCATTCAGGTTTCGGCGCCACCGAGGCGTGGCCTTTGCTTCCGTGGCCTGACAGCATCAGACAGCAGGGTCACGCCGATTTTGAGTTTTCACGCGATACCGTTTCAAGCACCTCGACCAATTGATCCACCAGCCGCTCATGGTTGAAATGCTCTTCGTAGTAGCGCCGCCCATTTTCACCCATGCGCGCACGCGCCTCTTGCGGCATATCGGCAAGGCGTCGGATGGCCGCAGCCAAGGCCTGTGCATCCTCGGCGGGCACTGCGATGCCTGCCTGCGCCTTTTCCACCAGCCGCCCGCCTTCGCCATTGAGGCACGCCAGGATAGGCTTGCCCGACGCCATATAGGCCTGCACCTTGTTGGGAACGGTAGCCGCGAAGATTTCCTGGTCGGCCAGCGTGACCAGCAATGCCGAAGCACGCTGCATGAATGCAGGCATGGTTTCCACCGGAAAGCGGCCCGGCAAGTGCAGGTTTTCCAGGCCCAGCGCCACCACCTGCTGCTGCATCCACTCCCTGCGGCTGCCTCCCCCCAGAACAACGAACTGGATCCCCTGGTGCTCGCGCAACAGCGCGGCGGCAGCGACTATCACTTCCACAGCCTGCGCAGCGCCGATATTACCCGCGAACATGACGACAAATTCACCGTCTAGCCCAGGCACCTCGGGCGGCGCCTCCGTTGGCGCCCGCGAAAAACTGTCGTCGACCGAGTTGGGATAGTACTCAATGGGTTTGCCCGGCGCGAGCTTGCGTATCGGCTCGACAAACGCTTCCGACTGGACAAGTATCAAGTCGGCCCGGCTATAAATGAACCGCACGATCCGCTCGACCACGCCCAACACAAAGCGGTTTTTGACATGGCCCGTCGCCGACAGGCTCTGCGGCCAAAGATCCAGTACCCAGATCACAACCGGCGCGCCTTTGATCTTCGCCAACAGCAGGCCAGGTATGGCCAGCAACAACGGCGACAAGGCACAGATGAAAACCGCGTCGTAGGACTTGCGGCGCATGAGCCACGGTCCGAACAACAAGCCCGAAAAAATGAACGACAGGTAATTCAGCGTCAGGCGGACTGGCCCCTTGCCTCGGGGAATCAAGGGCACCCGCGTGATATTCACATCGTGAAACTTCTCATGCTGCACGCCGAACATCCGGTACCCTGAATAGATCTTTCCTTCCGGATAGTTCGGCTTCCCCGTCAGAACATCGATTTCCATCCCGCGCTCGGCCAAGGTGCTGCTGATCTCATTGATCCGGAAGCCCTCCGGCCAGAAATACTGACTAACGATCAACGTGCGCAAACTGCACCTCCCGCGAGGGAAATGGGGCAATCGGGTCGTCCAATATTCATGTCGATGTTCATCAAGGATACAAAACTCAGGGCATTCCAGCTTCTGCGCAGCGGACGCATCGTACTGCGAAAGCCACCGCGCATGCAGGTGCGGAGCGCCCTGGCCTCGCCGGTATAATCGCGCCAGGCCAGTGACTCCATCCCCTCCGCGCATATGATAGCCAATAACAGTACGGCGCCCCGGCCTGCAGACCGCCTGGTCGCGGCGGGGGATCTGCTTTCCCTCCTGGTTCTTGGCGTCTTCGTCGCGCTTCTGATCGCGGGTTCGGGTCTGCCGCTGTACTCGGATGAAGTTGTCACCAAGTGGGGCCAAGCCCGGTTCTTCGAACCTGATGGCGTACTAGTCTCCTTCTTCCCTCAATGCCGGGCGGTGTTCAATTCCCCCCTACCTTGGGCGTTTTACCCGGGCGCCGCATTTTTTTCCGTTCTGTACGGCAACCTTTCCCCCCTGGGCCTACGGCTGGCGGGAGTCGCCACGGCGCTGGCGATAGTGGCCTGCTTCGGCCTGTGGGCGCGGCGCAGCACTCACAACGCACGCGCCACCTTGAGTCTGCTGTCCGCGCTCATGGTGCTGCCCGCCCTGGGCGTACTTCCCTTCCTCTGGGTGATGGCCCGGCCCGAACAATGGCTCACCCTGGGCCTGATGTTCTTCTGCATGACGGCTACGGCGAACCAGCAGAACGATGGAAAAATCTCATGGGTATGGCCCATACTGTACTTTCCCGTAGCCTCCGCCTTCTTTTTTGTACATCCGAAGAGCATTTTCTTCGCTCCTGCGGTGCTGCTCGCGACGTGGTTCGTGACCCGACATCGTTCTTCGGCTATCCGCTGGCTGCTCATCACCTTTGTGTTGTGGGCCGCCTACACCACATACCGCTGGGGATCGACGCTATCCAATTGCCCGGAAGCGCCTGGAGTGCAAGCCACCTTGGCCGGCAACATCCTGAATCCCTCGCTGCTGTTCCACGCCCCGGCGGCCTTCCTGCTGGAGGGAATCGGCAATCTGTTGAGCGCGCCCGGCAAGATCGCGGAACATGTCATGTTTGCTGCGACCTTCCAATCGGGTTGGCTGCCTCCCATGGTCGTGCCATCCATGGCGACTTGGATGAACCTTATCATCCGACTCCTGATCGAGGTCGCCATTTTTGCCGCCCTGGCCGCCAGTTTGCTATGGCTGCCGGCGACCTGGCTGCGTCAAAAAGTGGCAACGCCGCAGGCGCTACTCGCCGCTGCCTTGGCCGTGGGACTTTGCGCCAACCTGTTTTTCTACAAATATTGGTTTTTCTACGGCGCCGCGCAGGTCTTGCCGCTGGTCCTCATGATGCTGTTGCTCGCATTGCCCGCGCATACGCCCAAATGGTTGCTGCGGCCTGGCCTGCAATTTGCACGTTGCGCATGCTTGTTGTTCGCGCTGGCCAGCATGTCGATCTTCGCCGCGTACCTCGCACCAGAGGTGTGGAAGCGTTCCGATCCTCCCGACGCCACAGTACCCGACCAATGGCTGTCGGTCCCTGCACTGGACTTCGACAAGCGGCGTGAAACCATCCGGGAGCTGACGAACCAATGCGGCATACGTGGCGACGGCGCGGCGCACCTGGTCGTGGACCATTTGACCTACTATGCGTTCAGCCACCTGCGTCGGCCGATACACGCGCTCTATGTATCAGAACTGGCATATGGCGGCGATCTGCCTGGCGACAAGCTCGTACGCTTTCTGCAAGCGCTCGAATCGCCAGGCGCGATCACGCAGTGCAATTACCTGCCGGCAGCGCTTTCCAGCCTTCACGTCATCCGCAAGGGCGGGTACTGCTGTGTTGCGATACCGCCCGCAAACTGATCCTGCGCTCCCGAAGGCCTGCCCGATGAACAGCACGTCGGGCCGGACAGTCCGCAGGAAAGCTACTCGGCGTAATGTGTGTCAACCCAATTTCGATGGTAGGCGCCGTTGACGATATCCTCCACCCACTGACCATTGTCGAGATACCACCGCACGGTCTTGCTCAGACCGGTGGCGAATGTTTCCGCTGGGCGCCAATCCAGCTCATCGCTGATCTTTGATGCATCGATGGCATAGCGACGGTCATGGCCAGGCCGATCCTTGACGAACGCGATCTGTTGCGTATATGAAGCGCCGTCCGCCCGAGGCCGCAACTCGTCCAGCGAGGTGCAGATTTCCTGGACCACCTCCAGGTTCTGACGCTCGTTCCAACCGCCGATGTTGTAGGTTTCACCCACGCGGCCTGCCTCTAGCACCCGGCGCAACCCACTGCAATGGTCCTTCACGTAAAGCCAGTCCCTCACTTGCCGGCCATCGCCATACAACGGCAAGGGCTTGCCGGCCAGCGCGTTGGCGATTACCAAGGGAATCAGTTTCTCCGGAAACTGGAAGGGACCATAGTTGTTGGAGCAATTCGTCGTCAGTAACGGCAAACCATAGGTGTGGTGATATGCGCGCACAAGATGGTCGCTGGCAGCCTTGCTCGCCGAATATGGGCTGTTGGGTTCATACCGGTGCGTTTCAGTAAACGCAGCGCCATCCGCGGGCAATGAGCCATAGACCTCGTCCGTCGACACGTGCAGAAAACGAAAGCTGGCGCGCGCCGCGGAATCCAATTCGCTCCAATAGGCCTTTACCGACTCCAGCAATCGAAACGTGCCAACGATATTGGTCTGGATGAACGCTTCCGGCCCATATATGGAACGGTCCACGTGCGATTCCGCCGCCAGGTTGATGACCGCCCGCGGCCGATGGCGCTTCAACAAATCGTTGAAGAGCAAGGCATCGCCTATGTCGCCAACAACCAGCTCATGCCGTTTGTCCCCATGCAGCTCCTGAAGGCTCTGCGGGTTACCTGCATAGGTAAGCTTGTCCAGGTTGATGACGGGCTCGTCGCTGCGCGCCAGCCAATCGAGCACGAAATTGGCTCCAATGAAACCGGCACCTCCGGTAACGAGGATAGTCATAGGCAATATGCGTAAAAAAAAGGGCACCGACCGAGGACGGTGGAGAGCCTCTGATTTTACTCCGCGCACCCTGCCTGTTCGATGGGGATTCGGATCCTATCAGGCTGATATTGGCGTTTTGCGCGGATTGGGTCCACAATGAAGACGGGACTGTACCAAGCAAGGAGACAGCCATGCGCATTGCAGATGCCCAGTGGATTCCTTCGACCCAGCACCAGACTTGGGATGCTCTGACCGACCCCGCCGTATTGCAGCGATGTATTCCGGGCTGCGTGGAGGTCGCCCGCCTCAGTCCGACCGAGTACTCCGTCAAGCTGCACGCCAAGGTTGCCGGCATCGACACGGACTACGATGGCGAAATCCTGATGTCCGACATCGACCCGCACAACAGCTGCACGCTGGTCTTCGAAGGCAAGGGCCGCGCCGCCTGCCTGGCCATCGGAACCGCGCAAATCAATCTCAGCACCAAGGACCAAGGGACGCGGGTCGCCTATACCGTCGCCTGCATGACCGGCGGCAAGCTGGCGGAATACGGTGAAGGGATGTTGCTCAAGGCCGGCGACAAGATCATCCAGAAGTTCTTCGCCACCTTCATCGACTATATGGCCGACCAGCCTCGTCTTGCGCCGCCGCCCCCTCCCCCCGAACCCGAACCGCGCGGACTCTCCAACTCGCGCTGGTCCTGGATCATGGTGGTGCTGGTCATCGCGGTTTTCTGGGGCTATCACACCTTCTATAAGTGAAATCCCTGACGCGCCGGTGATATGCTCTGCGGCATGACGCCGCCACCCGCCTCACCCACGCCACCAGCCCCGCCCGCCCATACACGACGCGACCTGTTGATGGGCATGGCGGGGGTTTCGGCGACCGTCGTCCTGGCCGCGCTGGATTCCACCATCATCAGCACCACCCTGCCGCGCGTGGCCGAGGCGCTTAACGGCATGGCGTTGTATGCCTGGGTCGGAACGGGATACCTGCTGGCCACCGCGGCGTCCATCATGATTTTCGGCCGCCTGGGCGACATGTTCGGCCGCAAGCCCCTGATGCTGCTGTCGGTGCTGATCGTCGCGCTGGGCTCCATCGCCTGTGGCCTGTCGCAGACCATGACCCAGCTGATCATTTTCCGGTCGTTGCAGGGCATAGGCGGCGGCATGATGATCGCAACCGCGTTTGCCGCGCCGGCGGACCTGTTTCCCGACGCCAAGCAGCGGGTGCGCTGGATGGCGCTGGTATCGGCGGCGTTCGCCATGGCCAGCGGCATCGGCCCGGTCCTGGGCGGGGCGGCGACGCAGGCGCTGGGCTGGCGCGCGGCCTTCTTCATCGCGCCGATCGCGGCCGTGGGCGCGTTTTTCCTGCTGGCCCGCTACTTTCCCCGTATCCGGCCCATCCACGACGGCAGCCGCAAGATCGACTGGCTGGGCGCCATCCTGCTGGTGCTGGCGGTAGGCGCGCCGCTGGCCGCGTTGGAGCTGGCGTTTGCCAGCGGCGACCACGCCCACCCCATGCTGGGATTGGCGCTGGCCGTGGTGGGCGTGGCGGCCATCGCCATCCTGATTCCCACGGAACGGCGCGTAAGCTCACCCATTTTTCCGCTGCGCGTGCTGGGCGGCGCGGAATCGCGGCTGCTGAACCTGGCGGCGATGATGGTGGGCGCAGTCATGTTCGTGCTGATCTTCTACAGCCCGCTGCTGCTGCAGCAGGTGCTGAACTACACCCCCAGCGAGGCTGGGCTGCTGCTCACGCCCCTGGTTGCCGCGATTTCGGTCGGCAGCATCATCAACGGCCGGCTATTCCCCAAGCAGAACGAACCGCAGCGCCTGATGGTGTTCGGCGGCTGCCTGCTGGCGGCCGGTTCGCTGATGGTGCTGCTGATCTCGCCGGGCACCTCCGCCTGGTGGATCCTGGCCGCCTTTTTCGTCAACGGCTGTGCGCTGGGCTTTCTGCTGCCGAACCTGACCTTGTTCATGCAGATGCTGAGCGAGCGGCGCGACGTGGGCGTGGCGTCGGCGCTGGTCCAGACCACGCGCGCCATCGGCAGCGCGCTGGGGACGGCCGTGGTCGGCATCATCATTTCCCATAGCACGGTACTAAACGGAGTGCGCGCGGGTCTGGTGCTGTGTATCGTCCTGTCGCTGACCTGCGCCCTGCTGGCCTACCGGGTCAAGATGAAGAACCTGGCCACAAACCGCAAATGAGCCCCACGCGGGACTGAATATGCGTCAACGCAACTTGCTGGATCTGCTGCTCCTGGCCGCCGTCTGGGGCGGCTCCTTTCTGTTCATGCGCCTTGCGGTTCCGGAATTCGGGCCGATCGCGCTGATCGAGCTGCGCGTGGGCCTGGCCGCGCTGGTCCTGCTGCCCGCCGCGCTGTGGCGCGGCAAGCTGCCTGTCATCGCGCAGCATTGGAAGGCCCTGCTGATGGTGGGCGTGCTCAACGCGGCCGTACCGTTCCTGTTGTTCGCCTACGCGGCCCAATCCCTGGGCGCGGGCTTCCTGTCGGTGGCCAATGCGGTAACGCCGGTATGGGGCGCGGTCATCGGCTGGCTGTGGCTCAAGGACAGGCTGCCCTGGATGCGATCCCTGGGGCTGATGATAGGCGTGGTCGGCATCGTGGTGCTGGTGTGGGACAAGCTGAACTTCAGCGACGGCGGCACCGGGCCGGCGGTCCTGGCGGCCGTGTCCGCGCCGGTGTTCTACGGCATCGCGGCCAACTGGACCAAGCGCTTCCTGACCGGCGTGGATGCCCTGGCCAGCGCCACCGGCAGCATGATAGGCGCGACGCTGGTGTTGCTGCCCCTGGCGGTCACCCATTGGCCCGAAGCGCCGGCATCGATGCAGGCCTGGATTGCCACCATCCTGCTGGCCGTGGTGTGCACGGGCGCGGCCTACATCATCTTCTTCCGCCTGATCGCCAACGTCGGTCCGACCGGCGCAGTCAGCGTCACTTTCCTGGTGCCGATCTTCGGCGTGCTGTGGGGATCGTGGTTCCTGGACGAGAGCATCACGCCGTCGATCGCGGCGGGCGCCGCCATCATCCTGGTCGGCACCGCACTGGCACTGGGATTGCTGCGATTTCGCCGCTCTGTCGGCTAAACCTGCTTGCGCAAAGCCGCCTCAAGCACCTCGGCCACCATATCCTGCTGCGCGGGCTTCAGGCCCACCCAGAACGGCAAGCGCAGCAGCCGCTCGGAATACTGATCGGTGACTGCCATGCTCCCTGCCACGCGCCCATAGCGCAGACCTGCCGGCGCGGAATGCAATGGCACGTAATGCGATACAGGGTAGATCTGACGTGACCGGAACTCTTCGATCACCTGCCGGCGATCGACCGAGGCCGGCAGCAAGACGTAATACATGTGCGCGTTATGCTCGCAACCGTCGGGCACGATGGGCCGCCGCAGCAGTTCCAGGGCTTCCAGCGGCCCCAGAGCGTCGTGATAGCGATCCCAGATGGCCAAGCGCTGCTCGGTGATGTCGCGCGCCGATTCCAGCTGAGCCCAGAGAAACGCCGCAATCAGTTCGCTCGGCAGATAGGACGATCCCGCTTCCTGCCAGGTGTACTTGTCCACCTCGCCGCGGAAAAAGCGGCTTCTGTCCGTTCCTTTTTCACGAATGATCTCGGCCCGCATCGCCAGTTCGGGGTGATTGACCAGCAACGCCCCCCCTTCTCCGGAGATCACGTTCTTGGTTTCGTGGAAGCTGAAGGAACCCAGATCGCCAAGGCTACCCAGCGGGCGGCCTTTGTAGTTCGCCATGATGCCCTGCGCCGCGTCTTCGACCACCCGGATCCCATGCTGCCGCGCGATAGCCAAGATCGTGTCCATCTCGCAGGCGACGCCTGCGTAGTGAACCGGCACGATCACCTTCGTTCGCGGGGTAATGGCCTGTTCCAACAGTGTTTCGTCGAGATTCATCGTGTCCTTGCGCACGTCGACGAACACCGGCACCCCGCCGCGCAAGGCGAATGCGTTCGCCGTGGACGCAAAGGTGTATGAGGGCATGATCACCTCGTCGCCAGGTCCCACGTCGCAAAGCATGGCTGACATTTCCAGGCTGGCGGTGCAGGAATGCGTCAGCAACCCGCGCGCGCATCCTACGTGCCGCTCAAACCAGTCGTGGCACAACCTGGTGAACGCGCCATCCCCGGCCAGCTTCTGGTTGGCCAACGCCTGGGCTATGTATTGCGTTTCCTTGCCCGTCAGGTAGGGTTTGTTGAAATCGAGCCGCTGCGCGCTCATTGTGCGCCTCCAAACCGTTTGGTTTCGTCCGCAACGCTGCGGAGGTAGTCCCGATACTGGCAATTGGGCAATTCGCTCACCAACTTTTCGAATGCGCTCAGGCTCAGGAATCCGCGCACGAGCGCGGCCTCTTCCGGACAGCCGATCTTGACGCCCTGGCGGCGCTCGACGGCTTCGATATAGGCGGACGCTTCCTGCAGCGCGGAGCTGGTGCCGGCATCCAGCCACGCGAAACCGCGGCTGAGCCTGTTTACCTTGAGCTTTCCCCGGCGCAAGTATTCGATGTTGACGTCGGTGATCTCGAGCTCGCCGCGAGCCGATGGCTTCAAGCCCCGCGCGATGTCCACGACATCCTTGTCGTAGATATATACGCCGGGCACCGCATAACTGCTGCGCGGCTTCACCGGTTTCTCTTCGAGTGAAAGCGCATTGCCCTTGGCGTCGAACTCAACCACGCCATAGCGCTCGGGATCCCTCACATGGTAGGCGAAAATCGCCGCACCATCGTGGAATTCCGCCATTGCCCGGGGAAAGTCACCGCCCCCCGAAAAGATATTGTCCCCCAGCATGAGCACCACATCCCCTCCGGCGATGAAATCCTCGGCGATGAGGAAAGCCTGCGCGATGCCCTCCGGCTTGGCCTGCTCCCGGTACTCGATGCTGATTCCCCAGTTGCGGCCATCTCCCAGGAGATTCTCGAACTTGGGCAAATCATGCGGCGTGGAGATCAGGCAGAACTCGCGTATCCCCGCGGCGATCAGAACGGTCAGGGGGTAGTAGATCATCGGCTTGTCGAAGACCGCCTGCAATTGCTTGCTGGTTACCTGGGTCAGCGGATACAGCCTGGAGCCGGTCCCGCCCGCAAGAATAATTGCCTTCATTGCTTTTCAATCCGTTGAGCAATCACAAAGCGGGACCCGCCCGCCGCAAAATCGACACCCGCCTTGATCAGCGAGGCCTCCCCCTTCATCACGCGGTACAGGATGGAGTTCAACTTGGGCGAAAGCTTGAACTCGTCGGTGACATCGAATTCACCGCCCTGCTTGCGCTTCTTCAGGCGCGACGCCATCATCAAGGGCAGCAACAGGGACACAAAGGAAGTGCTGCGCACGATATGGAATCCTGCCGCACGCAGCTTGGCATGGCAATCGCGGGCCGAATAGCGGCGAACATGGCAAGCATAATCATCGCTGGGACTCCATAGCCAATCGTGCTGAGGCACCGTCAGCAGGAGCATGCCCTTGGGCTTGAGCGCTTGATGAATCTGCCGCAGCACGGCCTCATCTTCCTGGATATGTTCCAACACATCGAACGCGCCGATGACGTCGAATTCCTCGGAAAACGGAATCTTGCGGGCATCCATCTGGATGAAGCTGGCCTGTGGCACACGCTGCGCCGCGAAATGCAGGCCCTGGGAGAAAATCTCGCTGCCCAGCAGCCTGGCGAATGAAAACCGCCTGGCCATGCCGGACAGCACGAATCCCGTGCCGCATCCGATTTCGAGGAAGCTCTCGCGATCAGCACAGTATTTTTCAAGGGCCCAGGCTATCAGTTCGTTCCGCGCCTCGAACCAGAAGTGCCCTTCCTCGAGGCTCGCGAGTTCGGAAAAATGGCTTTCCTTGAAGCCCCCGCCCTCGCGGGCAAGCTCCGGCGCGTAGGCTTCGAAGCCATCGACAAGAACGGGTTTCGCGTGGCACGACGGACACCCTGGCTGCTCCCGGGGAAATACGGCGCTGCACGCCAGACATTGCTTCATCCCATCTACCTTTTCGCCGTATCGGCGAACACAAACCAGCGAAGCGCGCAGAACATGAACCCGGCGACGATAAAGACGGCGGCCAGCTGAACCCATTGATGGGGTATGCCGAGGCGATCGGCGAATAGCGCCAACAGGCCAATATTGATCAAGTACCCCACGCCGTGGGCGCACACATACCGCAATGCCGGTCCGAGCATACGGCCGCTGCTCTGGAAGGTCAGGCGCCGATTTCCGAAAAATGCCAATGCCGCTGTTACGGCATAGAGCAGCGTAACCGTTATCTTGGGCGCCATGCCCAGGTGCGTGACCAGCAGATAGACCGCATATCCCAGGGCATTGCTTACCAGGCCGACCAAGGCATAGCGCAACAACTGAAAGCGGTAGCCGGATCGTCCGGAGCGCCGGTCCGGATTCAGCACGAGGACGGATCCCCTGCGGGTTGCGCCTTCACTTCCTGCCAAAACGCCTCGTCCTCCCATTCGATGCCGACGGTACCGAATGGATTGAACATGATGTCCCTGCCACATAGCCGCAGCACGCGTGCACGGGCATGCCCAGCAATACCCAGTTGGCCTCTCAAGGTCTCGAGCAATGCCAAGCAACCGGCGCGGAACACCACATCCATGACGAGATCGACACCATCGCCCGGCTCCACCGGAATCGCCGCCTGCACCAGCGGCCGGCCCGCATCGACTTCCGCCGAGACCCGATGCGCGGTCACTCCCAGTAACGTGGCCCCGTACTCCAGCGCGCGCTTGACGGGCTCAACCCCGATCACCCCGCCGAACGCCGGCAATAAGGAATAGTGCAGATTGAGCAGGGCATTCTCGTACTCCGTCACAAATTCCGGCGTCAAGATCTTGTGGACGTTCGTCACCACGGCATCGGCGGCAAGGCGTCTCAGTTCAAGTTGCACGTCCGCCTGACCCGATCGCGAAAAATCCATGCAACGCGTGGGCAAACCCTTGCTGCGGGCAAACTCGCTGGCGCCACATTCCCGGTCGGTCAGTACGCCCACAAGCCGTGCGCCTGGCAACCACCCGCGCTGCATGGCCGCATACACGAACCTGAGATTGCCGCCGCCGCCCGAGCATAGAAATACGACGCTCTTCATGGCGCGCCGTTCCGATAGACATCGCGGACTATCGTGTACGGACGTCCCTTCGCTTCCGTGTAGATTTTGGCTACGTAAATGCCGAGAACGCCAAGCGACGACATCAGCAGCCCGCCCAGCAGCCAGATGGAAGCCATGACCGATGTCCAGCCCGCCATGGAGGTGTCCTCCAGCCACCACCGCAATACCAGGAAGACGATATAGCAGCCGGCCACCAGCGATATCAGCAGCCCCAGATAGAAAATGCTGACCAAGGGCGCATTGCTGAACGCAGTGACCGAATTCACGAGCAGGGACATTTTCTTGCGCAGCGTATAGGTCGACGTCGAATTGCTCAGCTTTTCGACCTCGCAAGCCAACTGCCTGAAGCCTGTGATGAACCAAAGCCCTGCGATGAAGACTTCGCGCTCCTGATGCTGTAACAACGCCTGCACGTAGCGCCGTGACATCAGGCGCGCGGTGGTGACGTTGCCTGGCAAGGGCATGCCGGTCAGCTTCTTCAGCGTATACCAGAACAGCCGGCCCGTGATCCGTTCGAACCATGCGCCCTTGCGCTGCCGCTGCACCCCGTACACCACGTCGCTGTCGCTCTCGGCGCGCAGGGCGGCAAACTCAGCCAGCCATTCGGGGGCCTCTTCGAGGTCGGTATCGATAAGGAAAACCTCATCGCCGCCGGCATGCGCCAGGCCGGTCATCATGGCTTTGTGATGGCCGAAATTGCGCGACAGGTCCACCACGACGATCCTGGAATCAAGGGAGGCGATCTGCCTGGCGATATCCAGGCTCTCGTCGGGCGAACCATCGTTGACGAGAATGATCTCGTAGTCATCGCCAGCATGTTCTCTCGCCGCCTGCCGGATTCGACGGCAGAACTCGTCGATATAGGGCGCGGACCGATACAGAGTGGCGACAACGGAGAGCTTCATTTCACGTATCTCATGTACTGGGGGGACCCAGCGCCACAGTTGAACAACAGATCCAATACGGACACCGCATGTTCGAATTTTCCCCACAATTGAGGGTATTCCGGATACCCCGCATAGTCGAACCATTCAACGCGTATGCCTACTGCCGAAAACTCGCTTTCATCAAGATAAGCCTTGGCGGCTGGACCCGATATGTAGCGCTGCGCACCTGCCTGGCGGCAAAGGCCGACCAGTCTTCCAGTCTTGCCGGGCGTATGCTCGAAATCCGAGGAATCGCTGATCTTCGTCCCGATGCCCAGATATCCGCAGATGGCCTTGATGAAGGCGACGTTCAATTCCGATAGACGCTGATAACGCCTTTCCAGATACAAGGGTTTCAGCCAGCGCGCGACATCGTCAAAATAAGGGGCGCGCCCGTAGTTCGCAGCGAGGGTTTTCCAGTGCTTTTCAGGCCATGGGCCCGCAGGCAATTCCACTTCGCAAATGCGCCGCTGGATATCCGCGCCGACGGGAATGGAGAGCCACTGCGTACCTTGCGGTGTCTTGATCTGGTTCCGGTTGCGCCAGTCATTCTTGGTGAACTGAACCTCATCATAAATGACGAATTCATCCACCGCGGCGATCAGGTCAAAATACCCCTTCCACGGCACGTAATTCGACTGCAGGATTGCCACTGTTTTCATGACCGCGTCGCCATCGTCGGCAATCAACCGTGGTGTAGCTGTTTCCGACTCGTGTAATTTGAGGCGAATTCTACTCCAACGCCCCGCCCTCAGTACTTATCCGAAGTCCCCGTCAACGCCACTCCGATGCGCAGCAGGGTGTAGGAAACCGCGTCGACCCAGCGTCGTATCCACCCCCGGCGCTGGTACTCCAGCGGCCGGATGAAGCGTCCGCCCTCCCGGATGGCCGTCTCCAGGCGTTCCTGCAGGTCCCAGGAGAAGGGCTGGTCGTCGACGACCACGTTGGCTTCGCGCGCCAGCAGCAGGCTGAAGGGGTCCAGGTTGGACGAGCCCACCGTCGCCACGTTGTCGATGACCGCCACCTTGGCGTGCAGGTAGCTCGGCATGTATTCGTAGATCTCGATGCCATCACGCAGCAGCTGGTCGTACAGCGAGCGCGTGGCGTGGTACTGCATGCGGTATTCGACCTTGCCCTGCAGCAGCAGGCGCACGCGCACGCCGCGCGCGGCGGCCTTGGCCAGCGCCCGGCGGAACTGGCGGCCGGGGAAGAAATAGGCGTTGGCGATCAGGATGTCGCGGCGCGCGTGCGCGATGCCGTACAGATAGGCGCGCTCGAAGGTCTGGCGAAAGCGCAGGTTGTCGCGCAGCACCAACGCGGCGCGCAGGTCGCCACAGGGCGCAACGGCGGCGTGGCGCGGCTTGAGCAACCGCATGCGGTTCCAGTCGCGCGGATGGCGGCGCAGGCGCGCCCAGTTCAGCCGCACCCACAGCAGCTCCTGGGCATAGGCGGCCTCGGTGACCAGCGGTCCCTGCACCTGGACCGCGAAATCGAAGCGCGGGCCGGTGATGCCGTCCGTCGGATCCTGGTCGTCGTAGTCGTCAAGGATGTTGATGCCGCCGATGAAGGCGACGCGTCCGTCCACCACCGTGACCTTGCGGTGCAGCCGTCGCAAGCGGCTGCGCGACGGGATATAGCGCGCAAACCAGCGCGGCTCGGGGCGGAAGATGCGGCATTGAGCGCCGGCGTTGGTCAGGCGCGTGCGCAAGGGGTCGACGAACTCGGCGCTGCCGAAGCCATCCAGCACCACGCGCACCTTGACGCCACGGCGAACGGCCGCCTCCAGGCAGTCCAGCACCTGGGAGCCGGTGCGGTCCGGCGTGAAGATATAGGTTTCCAGGTGCACGCTGACCTGGGCGGCGTCAATGGCCGCGCATAGCGCGGGAAAAAAGTCGGCGCCGTTCTGGAGCAACTGGATGTCGTTGCCCACCGTCCAGTCCAGCTGGGACTGCTCTGCCCTCACGGCAGTTCCAGCTCGGCCAGTAAGGGGGAATGATCGGAAAGCCTGGCCCATTCGCGGCCGCGCAGCACGCGCGCGCTGCGCACGGCGAAGCCACGCTGGTAGATGCGATCCAGGCGGAACCACGGGAACACCGCGGGGAAGGTGCGTGGCGGCGGCAGCAGCAGGCGCGAACTGTCGCCCATGCCCAGCTGATTGGTGCGCTCCATCACGGACACGCCGCCATTGGGCAGCCCGCGCAGGGCATTGCTCAGGCGCTTGACCGAATCGCGCAGGCGCGGCAGTTCGCCGCCATGGCTGCGCGGGGCATGCGAGAACACTTCGTACAAGCCCAGCTGCTGCACGAACAGGGGCGCCAGGCGATCGCCCCAATCGTTGAAATCGCCCGCGATCAGGATGGGTTCGCCATCCGGCACCATGCGCCGGATCCGTTCGGTCAGCGCCAGGATCTGGCGGCTGCGGCTGCCGGCGAACAAGCCCAGGTGCACGACGAAGCAATGCACCGCGCGTCCGCCCAGTTCTATGCGGGCGTGCAACAGTCCACGCTGTTCCAGCCGGTGATCGGAGATGTCCAGGTTTTCGTGGTCAAGAATGGGAAAGCGCGACAACAGCGCATTGCCGTGGTCCGTCTCATGGCGGATGGCATTGCGGCCATAGGCCACGTCCAGCCGCAAGGCGGCGGCGAGGGATTCGTGCTGGGCGTCGAGCAGGGACTTCTGCTCATTGCGGCCCTGGACCTCCTGCAGGAAGACCAGATCCGGACGCAGGCCATAAAGGCCCAGACGCAATTCGTTCAGGGAGTCGCGCCGGCCCAATGCCGAGCGGCCCTTGTGTATGTTGTAGCTGACGACGCGGATGAGCGACATGGAAAATGGCGCCTTTCAAAACCGGGAAACCGCCGGCCGCAGAAAAAAAGCCCGGCCAGCGCCGCCAGACCAGGCGGCGTTTGCCAGATTACTCCAATTCAGAAGACCGTTCCCACCGTCGCGACGCCATACAGGCAACAGCCCCGTTCATTCGAACGATGCGCGCCGCAAGCAAGCAACGCCCCCCAAGCGGGGCCGCACGGATCCGGGCTCCGCCGGTCCGTAGCGGCGCCCCCCGGGGGGAAGCGCCTCCGGCGCTTCGGGGGGGGCCTTACTTCGGTTCTACGTTGCGCAAGCGGATGTGCAGTTCGCGCAATTGCTTCTCGTCGACTTCCGAGGGCGCCTGGGTCAGCAGATCCTGGGCGCGCTGGGTCTTCGGGAAGGCGATCACGTCGCGGATCGACTCGGCGCCGGTCATCATGGTGACGATGCGGTCCAGGCCGAAAGCGATGCCGCCATGCGGAGGCGCGCCGTACTGCAGCGCGTCCAGCAGGTAGCCGAACTTCTCGCGGGCTTCCTCGGCGCCGATCTTGAGCGCGCGGAACACCTTGCTCTGCACTTCCTCGCGATGGATACGGACCGAGCCGCCGCCGATTTCCCAACCGTTCAACACCATGTCGTAAGCCTTGGCGAAGGCCTTGCTGGGATCGGTTTCCAGGAAGTCTTCGTGGCCATCCTTCGGGCTGGTGAAGGGGTGGTGAGCGGCGGTGTAGCGGCCGTCTTCCTCGTCGTATTCGAACATCGGGAAGTCGACCACCCACAGCGGCTGCCAACCGGCTTCGAACAAGCCGGTCTTTTTGCCGAATTCGCTGTGGCCGATCTTCACGCGCAGCGCGCCGATGGCGTCGTTGACGACCTTCTCGCGATCCGCGCCAAAGAAAATGATGTCGCCATCTTGCGCGCCGGTGCGCTTGACCAGTTCGGCCAGGGCAGCGTCGTGCAGGTTCTTGACGATGGGCGATTGCAGGCCGTCGCGGCCCTTGGCCACTTCGTTGACCTTGATGTAGGCCAGGCCCTTGGCGCCGTAGATGCCAACGAACTGGGTGTAGCCGTCGATCTCGCTGCGCGACATCTCGGCGCCGCCGGGCACGCGCAAGGCGACCACACGGCTGCCGGGTGCCGTCGCAGCGGCGGCGAACACCTTGAAGTCCACGTCGCGCATCACGTCGGTGATGTCGGTGAACTCGAGCTTCACGCGCAGGTCCGGCTTGTCCGAACCATAGCGGCGCATCGCTTCGGTCCACGGCATGATCGGGAACGGCGACGCCAGCTCGACGCCCTGCACCACCTTGAACACATGGCGGATCAGGTTCTCGAAGATTTCACGGATCTCGAATTCGTTCAGGAACGAGGTTTCGCAGTCGATCTGGGTGAATTCAGGCTGGCGGTCGGCGCGCAGGTCTTCGTCGCGGAAGCACTTGGTGATCTGGTAGTAGCGGTCGAAACCGGACACCATCAGCATCTGCTTGAACAGCTGCGGTGATTGCGGCAGCGCGAAGAAGTGGCCGGCGTTCACACGCGAGGGCACCAGGTAGTCGCGCGCGCCTTCGGGCGTGCTCTTGGCCAGCATCGGGGTTTCGATGTCGATGAAGCCCAACTGGTCCAGGAACTTGCGCGTTTCGATCGACACGCGGTAGCGCAGCATCAGGTTGCGCTGCATCTGCGGACGGCGCAGGTCCAGCACGCGGTGCGTCAGGCGGGTCGTTTCCGACAGGTTGTCGTCGTCCAGCTGGAACGGCGGCGTGACCGACGCGTTCAGGATCTCGACTTCCTTGCAGAGCACTTCGATTTCACCCGAAGCCAGCTCGGCGTTGGCGGTGCCCGCCGGACGCTCGCGCACCAGGCCGGTGACGCGGATGCAGAATTCGTTGCGCAGGCGCTCCGCGGTGGCGAAGGCGGCGTTGTCCGGATCGAACACGATCTGCGCCAGGCCCGCGCGGTCGCGCAGGTCGATGAAGATGACCCCGCCGTGGTCGCGGCGGCGGTTCACCCAGCCGTACAGGGTGACGGTCTGGCCGAGATGGTCACGGCAAACCTGGCCGGTGTAGCAGGTACGCATGCGGGATGACTCCGTTTATGTGCTTGGTTGTAGCGTAAGGGTTACGAATCGGCGCGAGGCGCGTCTTGCGCGCCGGGAGCCGGGACGGGAGCGGCCGGCCGGTCCGCGGGCGTCGCCGCCTGGACCGGGGCGACCACGCCCATGGAAACGATGTACTTCAATGCCGCGTCCACGCTCATCTGAAGATCCATCGCGTCAGCGCGCGGGACCATCAGGAAAAAGCCGGACGTGGGATTCGGCGTGGTCGGCACGTACACGCTGATGTGGTCGCCGGGAAGCCGGTCGGCCACTTCGCCGCTGGGCGTGCCGGTAACGAAAGCAATGGTCCAGCTGCCGGCGCGCGGATACTGCACCAGCACCGCGCGGCGGAATGCCTGACCGTTGGGAGCAAGCACGGTATCGCTGACCTGCTTGACCGAGTTGTAGATCGAACGCACCAGCGGTATGCGGCCCAGCAGGTTTTCCCACTGGTCCACCATGGTGCGGCCGATCAGGTTGGCCGCGAATACGCCCGTCAGCAGCACCACCACCACGACCAGGACGAAGCGGAAGCCGGGGATGTCGATGCCGAACAGCGATTCGGACGACAAGAAGCCAGGCACGAACCCTTCGAGGGTCGCGACCAGCAAGCCCAGCACCCACACCGTGATGACCAGGGGAACCCAGATCAGCAGGCCGGTGATGAAGTACTTCTTGATGACGCGCATACGCATCGCGTGTGCTCTAGGAAGCGGCGCTACCGGCAGCGGGCGCGGCAGGGGCGGCCGGAGCTGCCGCGGGCGCGGCGGCGGGCGCGGTACTTTCAGCAGACGCCGGCGCGGCGGCCGGAGTGGCGCCTTGGCTGCCGCCGTTGCCGTTGCCACGGAAATCCGTGACATACCAGCCGGAGCCCTTGAGCTGGAATCCAGCCGCGGTCACCTGCTTGGAGAACGTGCTTTGGCCGCATTCGGGGCAAACCGAAAGCGGCGCATCGGAAATCTTCTGCAAGACGTCTTTGGCATGGCCGCAGGCGCTGCACTTGTAAGCGTAAATGGGCATCTAGGACTCCCAGGCGCGGGCCCGGCGTATCAAGAACCGCTGTGGCCGGACGCAATGTCCGGGGCCGGACCGGGTCGCAAGACCTGGTCCGAACGGAAGCGGCGGGTGGGCGAGGCCGGAAAAAATACGGGAAAGTCTTGAATTTTAGCGGTTTTTCGTGAACGGCCGGTGTCCGGCCCCGGCGGCCCGCCTCGGAGGAGGCCAGGAAGCCGCCGCCCGGGGCTTTGCCGGCCCCGCCGCCCTATACAGGAAGCAGGAACATGACCGCCGCCACCAGGGTCGGCGCCAGGGCCGACAGGAACAGCCGCCCCGACGAAATGCTGCCGTCCGGGAAGTGGTTCTTCAGGATGGCGAAGCCGGCCGGGTTGGGTGCGTTGGCGATCACCGTCAGCCCCCCGCCCGTGACCGCCCCAGCCACCAGCATGTAGCGCCAGGCCTCGTTGGTGCCTTCGACCAGCGATCCCAGGTAGGTCAGCGCGGCGTTGTCGGTGATGGCGGTGAGCGCGGTCGCGCCCCAGAACAGCACGAAGGGTTCAAGCCCGCCCAGCAGGTCCTGCAGCCACCACTTTTGCAAGCCGCCCAGCACCACCAGCCCGGCCAGGAAGAAGCCGACCATCAGGCCTTCCTTGATCATCAGGCGGCTCTGGTGACGCTTGTAGGCTTCGGTGAAGCCGATGAACATCATCAGGAGGCCCATGAAGATGGCCGGATGATGCGCGCTGAGCACCACGGCGACCAGGAAGACCAGGTGCACCAGCATGACCAGCAGCGGCACCGGCCCGCGCGCATCGCCGCTTTCGGGCGCGTCCACGCCGCCGCCCGTGCCCACCGAGCGCTCCAGCAGCGCCTTGCGGCAGACGAAGGTAAGCAGGGCCGCGTTCAGGCAGACGGCGATCGCGGCGCGCCAGCCGAAATGCTGCGCCATGAAGGTGGAATCCCAGCCGAAGGTGGTGGCCACCATCAGCACCGGCGGCGCGGCATAGGAGGTCAGCACACCGCCGATGGAGACGTTGACGAACAGCACGCCGAGCGTCAGGTATTTGAAGCCCGCGCGCCCGCTGCTGCGGAAGTAGGCGTCGCGCAGCAGGATGGCGGCCAGCGTCATCGCGGCGGGTTCGGTGATGAAGGAGCCGCCCAGCGGCACCAGCGACATCACCACGAAGAAGGTGGCGAGTTCGCGCGGCAGCGGCAGCACGCGCGCCACCAGCCGCACCAGCGTTCCCACCAGTTCCAATATGGGCCGGCTGGCCGCCACCACCATGATCACGAAGACGAAGAGCGGCTCGGTGAAGTTGCGCGTGTCCATGTATTCGATGGCATGCGAGGGGCCCGACAGCGCGGCCATCGCCACGATCAGCACGAAGGCCCAGACGCCGAACACGGCCTCGACTTCGGAGAACAGATGCCAGATGCCCGCATGCGGTCCGCCACGATGCGCGAGCCGCGCGAAGAAGGGAACCGAGAAGGTATGAAGAACCGCCACGGCGAACAGAAGAGTGGCGATGACTTCAAGTGTCTGGGGCATGTAAACGACTTCCGGAATGGGGATTCGACAGCGCGGACGCCGCCCGGCGGGCTTGCGGGACAAGGGTCGCAATATAGCGCAAGGCCCTTGCCGTGTAACGCAGGGTCAACACCAAGGCGCGCGGGTCCGCGCCGCTATTTCCGCAGGTCTTGCACCCCGGTCAGTGCGTCCTGCGCGCATGCCGGAACGGCAGCAGCCTCAGATCCAGCGCCGCCGGTCCGGGCGCGTCGACGTCGATGATCGCGGCGCACAGCGGCAGGAAGGCCGCGCGGAAGTGGTTCTTGGCCTTCACGCACAGCAGCCGCACCTGATCGAGATCGACGCCGTGCAGCGCGAAGAAGCCCGGATCGTTGGCCGGCGCCACCAGTTCGGTGACGATGACCCGCACATTGGGGCGGTCGCGCAGCGACAGCAGCACGGTGCGTCCGCAACTCGTGCGCACGCCCGTTTCCATCGGACCGGTATTGCTGAATTCACCATCGGTATAGCGTTCGACGCGGAACGCCGCGTGCACCGGCGCACCGAAGTCGCGGCTCACGCGGCCGCCCAGGGCCAGTTCGCAATCGCCGCCCAGCCCTGCCTCATAGGCGCGCCTGACCGCGTCCGGGTCCGCGAAGCTGGCGAACACGCAAGGCAGATCGATACGCGCATCCAGCAAGGCGCGGAACAGCGCCGGCGTGTCGCACACGCCGCCAGACAGCGGGTTGTCGCCCGGATCGGTGACGGCCACCAGGCCGCCCGCGCGCGCCGCTTCCACGGCTTGCGCCAAGCCCTCTTGCGGCGTCGGCAGGATGACCGCAAACGCAGGCGCCAGGCGCCGCATTGCGGCCATCATGGCCTCGGCCGCGGTCTGCGCCAGCTTGCCCGCGGCATCGCGAGCCGTGTCGGCCACCACGAGCACCGATGCGCCGGTATCGGCGGTATCCGCATATGGAAAGCCGCCGAACACCGAGACTTCGGCCACGCCTTCGCCCATCTGAGCGGCGGCGAGATCCTGCAATTCACGCATGGGGCCGGCATCGGTGCGCATGTTGAAGCTGGACAGCAGCAGGTCCGGCTTGGCCACCAGCACCCGCGGCGACAGCGTGCCGGCCTGCGTGCGCAACAGCATGTCGAGCACGCGCTGTGCAGCTTCCCGCATGTCGATGTGGGGATAAGTCTTGTAGCCGCTGGCGCAATCCAGCAGGCCGCCCAGCTCAGGAGCCAGGTTGGCATGCAGGTCGAAGCTCGCGCCCAGGGGTACCTCGGGCAGCAGAACCCGCAAGGCCCGCACGAAGTCCAGGTCGGGGGTCTGGCGCCGGTCGGTGATGGCGGCGCCGTGCAACGACAGGTAGACAGCATCCCAGCCGGCCTCGTCCGCGGCCAGCCCGGCCAGCACCTCTTCGGTAAAGGCACGGTGCACGGCGTCCTCTATCGGCCCGCCAGGCAGGGCGGACGCGCAGCGCAAGGCCACGACCTCCCAGTCCGGATGCGCACGGGCGAACTCGGCCACTTCGCCGAGTTCGGTGGCCGTGCCAGCGGCGGCGGCCAAGGCGTCGTCGCCCTTGCGCCACTCGCGCCGTTCGAAATCCGCCATGGTGCAGGGCACCGGGCAGAAGGCGTTGCCTTCGTACCAGAAGCGCGCCACCGCCAGCCTTTTCTTCATGCCCTTGCCCATGCGTTTCCCCGCTTATTCCGGACGGATGTCGGTGCCTTCGATCACCACACGGTACTTCTCGCGCTCCGTCTGCAGATGCTGCGCCAAGGCTTGCGGCGTGCCACCCATGGGCTGCGCGGCCAACGCGGCCAACCGTTCGCGCGTGGCGGGCGCATCCAGCACCCGCTGAGCGGCGGCGTTGAGCTTGTCGATGACGGGCTGCGGCGTGCCGGCGGGCGCCATCACCACGAACCACGAGGTCAGCTCGAAGCCCGGCACGGACTGCGCGATGGCGGCCACGCCCGGCGCCGCGGCGACCGGCTGGGCCGAGGTCACGCCCAGGGCCACCAGCTTGCCCGCCTTGATCAGCGGCAGGGCGGTGGGCAGGTTGTCGGCCGACAGGTCGATCTGGCCGCCCAGCAGGTCATTGTTGGCCTGGCTGGCGCCCTTGTACGGCACGTGGCGGATGTCCACCTTGCCCATGCGCTTGATCATCTCCAGCGCCAGATGGCCCGAGCTGCCCACGCCGGGCGACCCCCAGTTCAGGCGTCCGGGCTCGGCGCGCGCGGTGCGCAGCAGGTCGTCCATGGTCTTCAGGCCCGAACCGGGATGCGTCAGCACCACGTTCGGCACCTGCGCCACGTAGGCGACCGGCGCGAAATCCTTGACCGGGTCGTAGCCGATCTTCTTGTAGACGTAGGCGTTGATGATCTGCGTGCCGGGCGTGCCCAGCAGCAGGGTGTAGCCGTCCGGCTGCGCGTGGGCCACCTCGGACGCGCCCAGGCTGCCGCCCGCGCCAGCCTTGTTGACCACCACCACGGACTGGCCGAGTTCGGCGCCCAGCCCTTCCGCCATCAGGCGGCCCAGCAGATCGGTGGTGCCGCCGGCGGCGAATGGCACCACCAGCCGCAGCGGCTGCTCCGGCCAGGCGGCGCCGGCCTGCCCGGCCGCGCCCAACGCGGCAGCCGCCGCAATCCCGACAGTCCAACGACGCAACAGATGGGAAAACTTCATGACGCCCCCTTGAGCGAATGATGACGATGCAACGGCCTACGCGACAATAAAACCGTTTGGTTTATTTTTACAATAAATATACCATGTGTTTTATTTGACAAACCAGACCGCGAACCGCCGCCCCACACCATGAGCCGCATCATCCATCGCAACTCCAGCCCCCTGCCCGTCGCCATCAAGGGCGAAGGCTGCTTCATCGTCGACCAGGAAGGCCGGCGCTACTTCGACGCCTCGGGCGGCGCGGCGGTCTCGTGCCTGGGACACGCGCACCCCGAAGTGCGCGCCGCGGCCGTCGCGCAGCTGGACGCGCTGGAATACGCGCACACCAGCTTCTTCACCACGCCGGCGGCCGAAGAGCTGGCCGAGCTGCTGGCGGCCAACAGTCCCGCCGGCCTGGGCAACGCCTATTTCGTTTCGGGCGGTTCGGAAGCGGTGGAGACCGCCCTGAAGATGGCGCGTCAATACCACGTGGAGCGCGGCGAGCCAGAGCGCTACCGCTACATCGCGCGGCGCCAGAGCTACCACGGCAACACGTTGGCGGCCTTGTCGGTGGGCGGCAACGCCGGCCGCCGCGCGCTGTACCAGCCCGTGTTGATCGAAAGCCATCACGTCTCGCCCTGCTTTGCCCTGCACTACCGCGAGGCTGGCGAAACGGACGAGCAGTACACCGACCGCCTGGCCGCCGAACTGGATGCCGAGATCCTGCGGCTGGGTCCGGATACCGTGTCCGCCTTCATCGCCGAAACGGTGGTCGGTGCAACTGCCGGCACGGTCGCGCCCGTGCCCGGCTACTTCCGCAAAATCCGCCAGGTGTGCGACCGCCACGGCGTGCTGCTAATCCTGGACGAAGTCATGTGCGGACTGGGCCGCACCGGCAGCTATCACGCCTTCGAACAGGAAGGCGTGATACCGGACCTGCTGACGCTGGCCAAGGGCTTGGGCGGGGGCTATCTGCCGATCGGCGCGGTGCTGGCGCATGACCGGGTCATCGGCGCCATCAATGCGGGCTCGGGCGCGTTCCAGCACGGCTACACCTATGTCGGCCATCCGGTGGCTTGCGCGGCGGCGCTGGCGGTGCAGCGCATCGTGCTGCGCGACAAGCTGGTGGCGCGCGTGGCGGACATGGGCGCGCAGTTCGGCGCCATGCTGGCGGCGCGCCTGGCTAAGCATCCGCACGTCGCCGACATCCGCGGCCGGGGCATGTTCTGGAGCGTGGAGCTGGCCGAGGATCCCGGCAGCCTGCGCGCATTCGCGCCGCAGCGCCGCCTGCATGCGCGCATCAAGGCCCAGGCGCGCCAGCTGGGCCTGCTGTGCTATCCGGGCGGCGGCACCGTGGACGGCAAGCATGGCGACCACGTGCTGCTGGCGCCCCCATACATCAGCAGCGCCGACGAACTGGCCTTCGCAGTGGACGCGCTGGCCCGCGCCATCGACCTGGCGCTGGCGGACGATACGCCATAATACGCGGCACCTTACCCGGAGCGCAGATGGATAAAGCCGCCATCGACAAACTGATCGAAGCCCAGTTTTCCGCCCTGCCGCCCAAGTTGCGGCAGGCAGCCCGCTATGCGATCGATCATCCCAAGGACATCGCCCTGGAGTCGATGCGCGCCGCGGCCGGCCATGCCGGCGTGCAAGCCGGCGTCATGCTGCGCCTGGCGCGCCAGCTGGGCTTTGACACCTACGAGGCGTTCCGCCAGCCCTACCGCGACTGGCTGGCCGCGGGCGGATCCAGCTTCGCGGGCCGCGCCACCGCGCTGCGCAAGCGCCCGCAGCACGACGCCGACGCGGGGCTGGTCGCCGACATCCTAGATGCCGAAGTTCGCAACCTGGGCAGCAGCCTCGGTCCCGCCGCCCTGCCCGCGTTGAAGGCCGCACATGGCCTGCTGGCCGACGCGCGCCGCATCTATGTCATCGGCCTGCGCAGCCTGTATCCGGCGGCCTATCACTTCAGCTATGCCTGCGGCATGTTCCTGGACAAGGTGACGCTGCTTAGCGGCGTGGGCGGCACGCTGGCCGACGAGTTGCGCCGCATCGGGCCAGACGACGCGTTGGTCGCCTTCAGCCAGGCGCCCTATGCGCAGGCAGCGGTCACGGCGGTCGAATTCGCCCGCGAGCGCGGCGCCGGCGTCATTGCGGTCACCGACAGCGCGGTGTCGCCCATCGCCCCGGGTACCAAGGCGTTGCTGCTGGTGGCCAACGATACGCCCTCGCTGTTTCCGTCGGTGGTGCCCGCGCTATCCATCGCGCAGACGCTGGCCGCCCTGCTGGTGGCGCACAGCGGCGAGGAAAGCCTGCGCGAAATCGCCAATAGCGAAGCCCAGCTGCAGCGCTTCGGCGTGTACGCGGAAAAGCGCTGAGGCCTCAGGCGATCGGCGCGGGCGCCTCGCCGCCTTGCTGCGCCTCTTTCATTTCCATCAGCAGGCTGTGCAGCATCTCGGTGGACAGTCCATGCAGCACCAGCCGGTAGCCCGCGCGCAGGGTCGACATCGGCACCAGCGGATGGTTGTTGTTGACCAGGATCAGGTGCTGCGGCGCGCCCAGCAACTTGGCCGCATAGATGCCGATGGTCTCGTCCAGCTGCAGCGAATTGGCCGCGCGCCAGAAGTCGTTGTCGGTCAGCATCAGCTGGTACAGCGGCGTGAACAGCTCGATGGCGCTTTGCAGGTCCAGGAAATTCAGCTTGCCCTGCGGCATGTCCTCGAGCAGCAGGTCCGGATCGCGGATCATCGAGAAATCGACCCGTTCCGGCGCATGCATCTCCACGCCGGCATCACGCAACGCCTGGTTCAAACGGATGACGAAGTTGAACAGGTTCAGGTCGTGCTTGACGAAGAGTTCGTCCTTCAGATCATCGATGTTGCGCGGCTCCAGCGGCGTGGTCGCAATGCGCACCGGCGAATTGGCGGCGATGAAGGACAGGATCTGCGCGCCCAGGTGGAAGTGGCGCAGGATCAGCCAGTTGGCCTCGGGCGACACGAAGCGCTTCAGGCCCCAGGCCAGGATGCGGTGCAACAGCTTCGAATGCGACCAGCGGCGCGGCAGGAAGGTCTTGATGACCTGGATCAGGATGATGAAGGCGCGCGCCAGCGGCCGCAGAAAGGGCAGCAGGTACTGGCGCGAGGCGCAGCTGGAATCCGTCAGCCAGGCCTTCTTCACCTTGTCGGGCAAGGGCGTGCTGCGGTCCAGGTACAGCGCCAGCCAGGGACTGGGATCGGCGGGATCGTGGGGCTTGGCAAGGAATTCGGGTTCTTTGCTCATCACGCGTCGCCTTCCATCACGTGGTGGAACTGCATCAGGTACAGCGCGGCCGTGCGGCGCGCCGTGTCGACGATGCGCTGCTCGGCGCGGCCGTCCTCATCGCAGTCCAGCGCCAGCTCCACCGCCGACAACCAGCGCGCCAGGTGATGCTCGTCGTTATGGCCGTGGTATTCCAGGAAGCGGAAGGCGTCCGGCGGCAGCGTCAGGCTGGCCTTGAGCAGCGGCAGCAGCGCCGGCACGATGCGCTGGCCCGTGCCTTCGATGATGTAGATGGCGCCCAGCAGGCCGATGGGGTCGCGCGTGGCGGCCAGGCCATGCAGATAGGCGTTGAGCGCTTCGCCGCCGGGATTGCGGCGCAGGGCGTCGATGTCGGTGACCGCGCCGCCCGCGGTGCGATAGTCCTGGAACAGGATCTGGAAGTCGTTCTGCTCTTCGCCCGCATGCGTGTCGATCAGCGCCGCGAGCGGTGCGTATTGCTCCGTCAGCGAGGCCGCGCCTTCGCGCATCCACTTGCTGCCTTCGCGCACCTGCGGAATCCAGTTCTCCATCCAGTTCAGATAATCGGCGGTCTGGAATTGGCGATTGCGCAGGCGCCGCACCACGGGCGTGCGCCACACGCGCGAGCGGTAGTCGTGCCAGATCGCCGCCAGTTCGGTCAGCAGCTGGCCCAGGCCCTGGGGTGCCATGTCGGGATCGTGCGGCGGCGCGATCGCCGCGGCGTCATCGCTGTTGGCGTCCTCGCGCGGCGCTGCCGCGGAGGCGGCAGGCGCGGCCACGGCGATTTGCGGGGCGTGGACGGCCTCGGCTTCCAGCAGCATGTAGGCAGCCATGAAGCGGCCCGATTCCGGGATGTAGCAGAAGATCTGCTCGCCCGGCTTCACTTCGCGCGTTTCCAGGAACTCCGCCAGCATGATCAGGATGGACGCCGCGCCGGTGTTGCCGCGCCACGCCAGATTGCTGAACCAGCGTTCGCGCGGGATCACCAGGCCAGCCTTCTCCATCAGGTCTTCCACCACCGGGATGAACTTCTCCGACGAGTAGTGGCACAGGAAGTGGTCCACCTGGTCCGGGTCCAGCCAGCCGTCGCGCACCAGCTTGGCGTACTCATGGATGCCGATGTCGAACAGGTGCGGCAGCAGGCGGATATCCTGGCGCAAGGACAGCGCGCCGTCGGCCTCGGCCTCGTTCCACGAGGGATAGTCCAGATGTCCCTTGGCGCGGTCGGCCGACAGGCCGAGCTGCATGCAGACCGGATAATCGCCCGAGAACGAGCGCTGGTGCACCCACTTCAGGCGCAGGCGCACGCCTTGCGAGGCGCCGGGCAAGGGCCGTCCGGTATTGCCCAGCAGCACCGCCCCCGCGCCGTCCGACAGCATCCAGCGCAGGAAATGCGCGTCGAAGTCGGCGTCATAGCCGCGCGCCGCGAAACGCGAACGCTTGAAGAGCCGCGACGGCAGCTCGCTGGCCACGGCCAGGGCGCTGGCATGTCCGCCCAGTTCCACGCCCTGCGCGGCCGTCTGGATGGCCGACACGCCGGCCGCGCAGATGCCGTGCACCGACAGGGTTTCCATCGGATGCGCGGCCAGCTCGCCCTGGATCATGTTGGAGAAGCCCGGCATCAGCGCGTCCCCGCCCGACGAGCCGCTGGCCAACAGCGACACGGCGGACAGGTCGCTGTCGTTGCGCCGCAGGCAATCGCGGATGGCATTGGCCGCCAACTGCGCGTTGGAGAACACCGTGGCGCCTTCCGGGTCGATCGCGTAGTAGCGCTGCTTGATGCCGTTCTCCGCCAGGATGCGGCTCTTGATGCGGCTGGACATGCGGTTCAGCGGCGCGATGTAGCTGTCCATGGCATCGTTGGACACGGGTTCGCCCGGCATGAAATAGCCGGCGCTTTCCAGGTAGACACGATGAAACGCGATGGGCATGAGTGGCCTCTGGTGGATGTAGGGAGTGCGGCGCTAGCGGATATGCTCGGGCGCCATGCATGAGCGGCTGCGAAAGCGCGGCATGACGGCGCCCAGCACGAACACGCGGAACATATAGGGCGTCAAGCCGGGCTCGTTCAAGACCGGATTCACGCGGCTGCGGTATTGCTCACGGTGCAGGCGCACCAGTTCCGACCAGTGCGCCCGCGGATGCTCGTGGTGCGCCGTGTGCAGGCCGATGTTGAAGAGCAGCGGATTGACCAGGCCCTCGAAATTGCGCGCATAGTTCAGGCCCGCGACGGACCGGGGCCCGCCGTCGGCATGGGCGTGCTGCAGGTAGTTGGTGGCCAGCAGCCAGTGCAGGCCGTGCAGTTGCGGCACGATGACGAACACCAGCGCCTTCATGGGATTCACGGCCAGCAGCCCGCCCCACAGGCCCAGCCACACGCCGTACTGCGCCATGCAATAGCGCCAGGCGCCCGGCCAGTGCCGGCGCAGACGGCCCAGCCAGGCGAAGAACAAGGGGTACAGCACCCAGCCCGCCTGCAAGGGATGGAGCAGATAGCCCCATAGGTGGTTGGTGTCGCCACCGAACCGATAGGTGCGCGCCACGTCGCGCGCGCCATGCTTGTAGCGGTGATGGTTGGCCACGTGCGCCGGATAGAACACGAAGGTCGGATGGCCTTGCAGCAGCGTGATCCAGAAGTCGGTGGCGCGATTGGTCCAGCGCCCCCGCCACATGCGGATGTGCGTGTGGTTGTGGTGGATGACGCCCACGCCCAGGGTCAGGAACAGCATCAGGCCGTACAGCGGCCACCAGAACCCGTGCACCCACTGCCAGCCCGCCAGCGCGGGCAGCGCGGCCAGGTAGGCCAGGCTTTGCCAGTCGCGCCGGTTGCGCAGCGACGGCAGCCGGCGCTGTCGCTTAAGCGCGCCCGCCAAGCGATTCTCGCTGCCGGAATGCATTCAGCTGGGACTGCGCCGCCTCGGCCTTGAGGCGGGTGCGGAACAGGCGGTCCATGAAGGTGAACTGGAAACCGTAATTGCCGTTGTAGCAGGCGTGGTGCAGATGATGGCGGCGGCTGGCGGCGAACCAGTGCGCGTAGGACACGTTGGGAAAGAAATCGTAGTTGGCGTGCCCGATGCAATTGAAGAACAGGCTGAACAGCGGCACCGACGCCAGCGACCAGAAGCTGAAGTCATGCAGCACCATGGGCAGCATGATCACATTGCCCAGCATCAGCGCCTCGATCGGATGGAAGCTGTAGGTCGAGAATGGCGTGGTCACGACCGAGCGGTGATGCGGCAGGTGGAAGCGGCGCAGCAGCTTGGTGTGCAACAGGCGGTGGTTGATCCAGAAGTGCACATCGTTCCAGGCCACCAGCACCAGGATTTCGAGCGTGATCTTTTGCCAGCTGGCATCCGGGTCCAGGTGCGCCCAGCCCAGCTGCAGCAGGCCCCACGGGAAAATCATGCCCGTGCCGAACAGCAGGATGGACAGCCCGGATTGCGCGAACTCGCGCCGCAGCTGGCCCGGCGCCAACGGTCGCGGATCCAGCGGGCGGCCAATGCCCAGCGCGGGCAGGATGTGTTGCGTCAGCAACCAGGTGGCCGCGCCGAAGACCAGATAGATGCCGCCGAAGAAGAGCAGGCCCGCCAGCATCACTTGCCAGGCGGACAAGGCTACAAAAGCTTGGGCCATGAACGTTTTGTTTCACCCGAAGAATGGGCGCATGATAAGCAATCCGTCAGCTTCCCGGTAGGACATTTATTACTAAATGAATCCGAACACCACAAAGCTGGCGGACTGCTCACCAAGTTCGGCCTACTGGCAGGGATATTGCCGGTTCAGCCCCGCCACGGCGGCGTCCATGCGCGCGGCCAGAGCCGTGCTGGCGGACGGCATGGGCATGCGCAGTTCCTCGCTCAGCAGGCCCTGACGTCCCAGCTGCGCCTTCAAGGGACCGGGATTGGGCTCGGCGAACGTCAGCTGGATGACCGGCACCAGCGCGTGGAACAGCTTCCTGGCCAGGTCCAGCTGCTGCGCCTTCACCGCCTGGTGCATGGCCACGAACAGATCGGGTCGGATGTGCGCCGCCGCCGCGATCATGCCCGCGCCCCCCAGACTCATCACGGACAGCGCCTGCAGGTCCTCGCCCGCCAGCACGTTCATATTGCCGTCGGCGATCAGGGCAATCGTCTTCTCCAGCGAGCCGCCGCAATCCTTGATGGCCGCAATGTTCGGGTGCGCGGCCAGCGCCAGCAGGGTCGCTGTATCCAGCGTCGTGCCGGTGCGATAGGGAATGTCGTAGAGCACCAGGGGAAAGCGCGAGGCATCTGCCAGGCAGCGGAAATACGTGGCGGCGCCTTCCTGGCCGGGGCGCACGTAATACGGTGCGGGCGCCAGGATGCCGGCCAGCGGGCGCGTGCCGAAGGCGGCCAGGCGCTGCATCACGTGTCCGTGGTGGTTGCCCGCCAGGCCCATGATGACGGGCAGCCTGCCCGCCTCGGTCAGCACGGCGTCCAGCACCGCCAGCTGCTCGGCGTCGTCCAGCGACGCGGCCTCGCCGGTGCTGCCGCACACGACCAGCCCGTCCACGCCCGCTGCGGCGTAATGGCGCACCAGGCGGCGCAAGGCCCCGCCGTCCACGGCGCCGCCGGCAAACGGCGTGACCAGAGGCACCCAGACGCCCTGGATCGGAGATTGGTGATGAGATTGCATGAGAACACTCCTTCGGTGTAAGCGGACCGTGGTTGAGGACCGTACAGAAGTGCTCGGGATACTAGGGGATGCGCGGACGGCGCAAAGCGCCGCCAGGAGGCCGCTGTTCCGTCGCCCATCTGACGGAACAGCATGCTCCGGTCAGATGAGCGGCTGTTTTTTGGATTTCAGGCCGACGCAAGCCAGCACCACGCCCAGGGCGCGGAACGGGAAAGCGAATGGAATGGCCTGATGAATCATGAATGAATGAGATGCAGTGGCCTGCAAATGCAGATGCGGGAATCTACCGGGAGCCCGCAATGCTGTCAACGCCGCGCCTCAGCCCAGACTGTCCAGGAACACCGCGCACAAGGCTTCCATGCCCTGGCGGTCGTCTTCGTCGAAGCGGTCCGGCAGCGGGCTGTCCACGTCCCATACGCCGATCAGTTGGCCCTGGTGCACCAGCGGCACCACGACCTCGGAACGTGAGGCCGCGTCGCAGGCGATGTGTCCGGGAAAGGCGTGCACGTCGGGCACCAACTGGGTCTGGCGCTGGCTGGCGGCCGCGCCGCACACGCCGCGGTTCAGCGGGATACGCACGCAGGCCGGCTTGCCCTGGAAGGGGCCCAGCACCAGTTCCGTGCCGTCGTAGAAATAGAAGCCCGCCCAGTTCAGGTCGGGCAGGGCCTGATAAGCCAGCGCGCTCAGGTTGGCGGCATTGGCGATGCGGTCATGCTCGCCCTCGAGCAGGGCGCGGGCCTGGGCAACCAGCCCGGCGTACAGGGCGGCCTTGGAATCGGCGACGATGGGAGCGGCTTCGAACATGGGAAATGTAACTGTACAGGCGGTTATCGATGCAGGTGATTTTAGGGCTTGGCGCCATTAAGGGGGCCGGGCCGCTGCCGTGTGGGACAATAGTTTTTTTGCCGAATGTTTTTTCCGCCGGGCAACCCAAGGGATTAACCGCCCGTATTTTCCTACCCTTCTTGATCAAGAAGCACTCCATGGACAAGCCTCTCGAACCTGCGTTTTCCTTTTCGGAACGCGCCCAGCAACTCACCAGCTCCGCCATCCGCGAGATCCTCAAGGTAACCGAGCGCCCCGAAGTCATCTCGTTCGCCGGCGGCCTGCCGGCGCCCGGCGGCTTCCCGGTAGAGGTAGTTCGCGCGGCATTCGACAAGGTACTGTCCACCAACGGCCGCGCCGCCCTGCAGTACGGCCCCACGGAAGGCTTTGCGCCCCTGCGCCAATGGGTCGCGGACGATCTGAACAAGGCTGGCGCCAGCGTCGCCGCCGACCAGATCCTGATCGTGTCGGGTTCGCAGCAAGCGCTGGACCTGTTGGGCAAGGTGCTGATCGACAAAGACAGCAAGGTGCTGGTCGAAGACCCCAGCTACCTGGGCGCGCTGCAGTCGTTCAGCCTGTACCAGCCCAACTTCGTGCCGGTGCCCACCGACGAAGGCGGCCTGATCCCGGAAGCCATCACGCCTGAACTGGCCGACGGCGCCCGCTTCCTGTACGCCCTGCCCAACTTCCAGAACCCCACCGGCCGCACGCTCAACCTGGAGCGCCGCATCGCGCTGGTCAAGCGCGCCGCGGAGCTGAACCTGACCATCGTCGAGGACGATCCCTACGGCGAACTGCGCTACGCAGGCGAGCCGCAGCCCGGCCTGATCGCGCTGGCCGCCGAGTACGGCGCCAACGTCGTGCGCCTGGGCACGTTCTCCAAGGTGCTGGCCCCCGGCCTGCGCCTGGGCTACATCGCCGCCGCGCGCCCGCTCATCAACAAGCTGGTGCAAGCCAAGCAAGCCACCGACCTGCACACGCCCACGCTGACGCAGATGGCCGTGCATGAGATCGTCAAGGACGGCTTCCTGGAAGAACATTTGCCCAACGTGCGCGAAATCTACCGCGCCCAGGGCAGCTGCATGCTGGAAGCCATCAAGCAGGAATTCCCTGACACCGTCAGCTGGACCAAGCCGGAAGGCGGCATGTTCATCTGGCTCACGCTGCCCGAGCACATCGACAGCACCAAGCTGCTGGAAAAGGCCATCGCGCAAAACGTGGCGTTCGTGCCCGGCGCGCCGTTCTATTGCGGCGCCGGCAAGACCAACACGCTGCGCCTGAGCTTCGCCACCGTGCCGGAAGACAAGATCCGCCGCGGCATCGCCATCCTCGGCAAGCTGCTAAAGGCCGAATAAAGGATCCCTCCCCGAAGCGCCTCTGGCGCATCGAAGCGGCGGCCGGGCGCGATGCCCGGCCGCCGTTGTTTTATGCTCTTGGTTTTCCCATTCCGTTTCGCCGTGACAGTGAGCGCCCCCCAACCATCTCCCGTCGACCTCAGCGACATCGTCTTCACCGACTGGGTCGAACGCTGGCTGCCCAAGTCCTGGCGGCCCTACGCCCGCCTGTGCCGCCTGGACCGCCCCATCGGCACCTGGCTGACCCTGCTGCCGGCCATCGCCGCGCTGGTCCAGGCCGCGGGCGGCCTGCCGGACCTCGGGCGGCTGATCGTGTTCTCGCTGGGCGCGCTGCTGATGCGCGGCATCGGCTGCACCGTCAACGACATGTGCGACCGCAACTTCGACAAGCACGTCGAGCGCACGCGCTTCCGGCCCCTGACCAGCGGCCAGCTGACAATGAAGAACGCGGTCTGGTTCCTGCTCGGGCAGTTGCTGGTCTGCGGGTCGCTGCTGTTCTTCCTGAATGAAATGAGCCGCTGGCTGGCGCTGGCCGTGCTGCCCTTCGTCTTCGTCTACCCGCTGTGCAAGCGCGTCACCTACTGGCCGCAAGTGGTGCTGGGCATCTGCTTCAACTGGGGCATGCTGATGGCCTGGTCGGACACGCAGAACCACGTGCCGCTGGCCGCCATCGCGATGTGGGCGGGCGCGGTGCTGTGGCAGGTCGGCTATGACAGCATCTACGCCTACGTGGATGTGCGCGACGACCGCAGCCTGGGCCTGCATTCCACTGCCATGCGCTTTGGCGACCAGGGCAAACTCTGGATCGGCGGCTTCTATCTGGCCACCATCGTGCTGTGGGCCTGGGGCGGCTACGCCATCGGGCTGTCGTGGGCCTACCAGGTCGGCATGGTGGCCGTGGCGGCACACCTGGCGTGGCAGCTGAAGGTCTTCGACATCCAGCGCCCTGACCGCAACTTCATGCTGTTCCGCGCCAATCTCTGGCTGGGCGCCCTGCTGGTCGCCGCCGCGCTGGCGGGTACGCTGATCCGCTAAAAGCCGCATCAGCGCCGCACGGGTGGCCGCGCTGATGCCCCGTTGACGCCGCGCATTGCCGGCGGCGCCGACTGGGGCCATGATGTAGCCTCCGCAACGCACTACGGAGACCACGCATGCCCTCACTGCTCAAATCCCTGGCCTTGACGGCCGCCGCAGCCGCCGCGTTCGTGGCCATTCCGGCACAGGCCGCCAGCGATTGTTCGGCCCAGCGCGGCTGCGCCGCCAAGTTCTGCGCAATCGAAAACGACATCGCCGCTGCCAAGGCGCAGAACAATACCCGCCGCGAGGCCGGGCTGCGCAAAGCCCTGGCCGAAGCCAAGGCGAACTGCACCGACAGCCGCCTGCAATCGCAGCGTGAAGCCGAAGTGCGCGACAAGCAAAACAAGGTCGCCGAGCGCGAAAGCGAGCTCAAGCAGGCCCGCGCCAAGGGCAAGCAGGACAAGATCGACAAGGCCCAGCGCAAGCTGGACGAAGCCCAGGCGGAGTACAACGCCGCGCTGGTCGAACTGAACCGCTGATTCCCCTCCATGCCAGCCCCCGGGGCATTCCCGGGGCTGCGCGCACCCATTCCCCCCGCCGCCAGACCTCCGCCCCTCCCGGGTGGACTACCTCCTATGGTGTCATCAAATGGAAATTCCACCATCCATGGTGCCATTTGGTTAAATGGAAACCTATTAGTCTTCTTTTTGGAAAGATGTTTTCAGAGAATCAGGGTTTATCCGGAGATGATTTGCGCCCAGAATGCATCTCATCGGGACACAGCAAGCGAACCCCAGGCAGCTAGGCCAGCGGTTCGGCTCCCAAGCTCAAGACACCGGAGGTCTGCTATGAAAACCCTTGCTACCGCTTTGATGCTGTCCATGTCCGTTCTGGCTGCCGGCGCCCAAGCCGCCGAGGCTGATCAGGGCCCGACCCGCGCTCAAGTCCAGGCCGAACTGCAACAAGCCAAGATTTCGGGCCAATACACCTTCGGCGAAGAAGGCTACCCCGCCGCCATCGCCCCGAAGTCGACCCTGACCTCGCAGCAAGTGCAAGCTGAACTGCAACAAGCCAAGAACGCCGGCGAAGTGACCTTCGGCAACCTGGACTACCCGCCCGTCGCCGCCGCTGAACAAGCCACCTCGCTGACCCGCGCCCAAGTCCGCACCGAACTGGCCCAGGCCAAGTCGGAAGGCCTGGTCACCTTCGGCAACCTGGACTACCCGCCCCTGGGCAGCTGATCCCCCCCTGGCCTCCCCGGCCAGGCAGCGCCCCGAAGCCCTCCGGCCCCAAACCGGAGGGCTTTGTTTTGACGTTTCGACATTAACTTAAGTCGATTTAACGTTACCTACGGCCGATTCGACTATTTAGTCTCTACACATCGACAGCGCCAGCGCATAGGATGAGCTCACCCACTCTCCCTTCCATGCAGGAGCCGCACCATGTCCACCGCCTCTCGCCGGCCCGTCCTACTCCTGGGCGCCGGAAAAATCGGTTTCGCCATTGCCCTCATGCTGGAACGCAGCGGCGGCTACTCGGTGCTGGTGGCCGACCTGGACCCCGAGCGCCTGCGCGTCGTGGCCGAACTGGGTTGTGAAACTCGCCAGATTTCCGATGACGACAGCGTGGCGCAATGCATCGAAGGGCGTTACGCGGTGATCAACGCACTGCCCTTTCACCGCGCCGCCGCGGTGGCCGGACTGTGCGCCAAGGCTGGCGTGCACTATTTCGACCTGACCGAAGACGTGGCCAGCACGCACGCCATCCAGGCGCTGGCGGAAAACGCCCGCAGCGTGCTGATGCCGCAATGCGGCCTGGCCCCGGGTTTCATCGGCGTGGTCGGCAACGCGCTGGCGCGCCGCTTCGATACCCTGCTGGATCTGCGCATGCGTGTGGGTGCGCTGCCACGCTACCCCTCCAACAGCCTGCGCTACAACCTGACCTGGAGCACCGAGGGGCTGATCAACGAATACTGCAACCCCTGCGAGGCCATCGTCGACGGCCAACTGACCAGCGTGCCCGCGCTGGAAGGCTACGAGACCTTCGCGCTGGATGGCGTGGAATACGAGGCCTTCAACACCTCGGGCGGATTGGGCACCCTGCCCGCCACGCTGCTCGGTCGCGCCCGCAACGTGGACTACAAATCGGTGCGCTACCCGGGCCACTGCAGCATCATGAAACTGCTGCTCAATGACCTGCGCCTGCGCGACCGCCGCGACCTGCTCAAGGAAATCTTCGAAGCCGCCATCCCCACCACCGAACAGGACGTGATCGTGATCCAGGCCTCGGCGTCCGGCCACCGGCATGGACGCCTGGAAGAAGAGTCCTACCCCATCCGCATCTTCGGCGCGGAAGTCGACGGCCATCGCCTGAGCGCCATCCAGCTGTCCACAGCGGCGGGCATCTGCGCCGCGCTGGACCTCGTGGCACAGGGCGCCTTGCCGCAGCGCGGATTCGTGGGGCAGGAGGCTATCGACCTGGATGCGTTCGTCAACAACCGCTTTGGCCGGGTCTACGCGGGCAAGCCGCTGGCGCTGGCGGGCAGCGGCGCCATGGCCGACCGCTGAACCAGGACGCGCGCCCTCTGGCGTCCTGCCCCGCAAGAGCACGGGACGCTAGCTCCAGCCTTCCAGCCGCAGCGTCGCGCGCACCAGGCGCTGCTCTTCCTGCTCGATATCGGCCAGGCTCTGGCGCACGCTGTCGACGTGGTCCGCGGCCGCCTTGCGCGCCTGCTCGGGCTGGCGAGCCGTCACGGCATTGAACAGCCGCGTGTGCTGCCGGTCGATCTGGCGCTTCTCGGGCTGGCGGTGGTACAGGTTGTTGACACAGGCAAAGACCGAGCCCAGCAGCAGGTCCGTCAGCGATTGCAGCGTGTGCACCAGCACCGGATTGTGCGAGGCCTCGCAGATGGCCAGGTGAAAGGCGTGGTCCAGATGCGCGTGCGTTGCCGTATCGGTGGCCGTGCCCTGCGCCGCCACCATTTCGTCATAACGGCGGCGGATCATGATGAAGTCCGCCTCGGTGCCGCGTATGGCCGCCAGCCTGGCGGACTCGGCCTCCAGCAGCGAACGCACTTCCAGCAGATCGTAGAGCGTGCGCGGCTGGGAATTGAACAGATGCATCAAGGGGCCCGCGTCCACCTTGGAGATGTGCGCCACATACGAACCCTTGCCCTGCGCGGTATGGATGATCTCGCGCGCGCGCAGCAGCTTCAGCCCTTCGCGCAAGGCTGTGCGCGACACGCCCAGTTTCTCGGTCAGGCGCCGTTCGGAAGGCAGCGCCTGGCCCGCCTTCAGCACTCCGTCCAGAATCAGGCGTTCGATCCGCTCGGCGACCTCGTCCGCCACCTGGCGGGGCTTTTCTTCAAGTTCCGCGTACATGCACTCTCCGCACCAGTGGTATGACCAAGCGCAGCCCCAATTGGAACCCTTGCATCACACCCCTGTAAGTAGCTGATATAAAACCATAAAAAATACGGTTTTGCCCATACGGCAGTGCACAAACTGGTATGACCAGTGGGTTTTGATATGGACATTGCGGCAGGCGCGAACGATGATGTCGGGACCAGATATACGCCCGGCGCGCGGCGTCGGCCAGTCCCTTACCGCTAGAGAACCGCATGACTCAACGCATCCAGCACCACGGCCTGCAAGTGGCGGCCAATCTCAACCAATTCATCGAACAGGAAGCCCTGCCCGGCACCGGCCTGGATGCCGACGGCTTCTGGCAAGGCTTTGCGGCCCTGGTGGACGACCTGGCCCCCAAGAACCGCGCCCTGCTCGCCGAACGCGACCGCCTGCAAGCCGAACTCGACGCCTGGCACCGCGCCCACCCCGGCCCCATCGCCGACCCGGCCGCCTACCGCAAATTCCTGGAAGGCATCGGCTACCTGCTGCCGCAGCCGGCCAGCGTGCGCGCCACCACCGACAACGTCGACACCGAGATCTCGCAGCAGGCCGGCCCTCAGCTGGTCGTGCCCATGTCCAACTCGCGCTACGCGCTGAACGCCGCCAACGCGCGCTGGGGCAGCCTGTACGACGCGCTCTACGGCACTGACGCCATCCCCGCCACGCCCGGCGACACCGGTCGCGGCTACAACCCCGAACGCGGCGCCGCCGTCATCGCCCGCGCCCGCGCCTTCCTGGATACCGCCGCCCCGCTGGCCCAGGGTTCGCATGCCGACGCCCGCGGCTACAGCATCGAGAACGGCCAATTGCGCGTGGCGCTCGCCAACGGCTCGACCGGCCTGAAGAATCCCGCGCAGTTCACCGGCTACCAGGGCGAAGCATCCGCGCCCACCGCCATCCTGCTCAAGAACAACGGCCTGCACTTCGAAATCCAGATCGACCGCAGCCACAGCATCGGCGCGACCGACGCCGCCGGCGTCAAGGACGTGCTGGTGGAAGCCGCGCTCACCACCATCATGGACTGCGAGGACTCCATCGCCGCCGTGGACACCGACGACAAGGTCCACGTCTACCGCAACTGGCTGGGCTTGATGAAGGGCGACCTGACCGAAGAGGTCACCAAGGGCGGCAAGACCTTCACCCGCAAGCTCAACGCCGACCGCGACTACACGCGTCCCGACGGCTCGCCGTTGACCCTGCACGGCCGTTCGCTCATGTTCGTGCGCAACGTCGGCCACCTGATGACCAACCCCGCCATCCTGGACCGCGAGGGCCGCGAGATTCCCGAAGGCATCCTGGACGCCGTGGTCACCAGCCTGGCCGCGCTGCAGGACCGCAAGCACAAGCTGAATTCGCGCACCGGCTCCGTCTACATCGTGAAGCCCAAGATGCACGGCCCCGTCGAAGCCGCCTTCGCCAGCGAGTTGTTCGATCGCGTCGAAGACCTGCTCAAGCTGCCGCGCAATACCCTGAAAATGGGCATCATGGATGAAGAGCGCCGTACCAGCATCAACCTCAAGGCCTGCATCGAAGCCGCTGCGGCGCGCGTGGCCTTCATCAACACGGGCTTCCTGGACCGCACCGGCGATGAAATGCACTCCAGCATGGAAGCCGGCCCGATGCTGCGCAAGGGCGACATGAAATCCACCGCCTGGATCGCCGCCTACGAACGCAACAACGTGCTGGTCGGGCTGGACGCGGGCCTGCGCGGCCGCGCCCAGATCGGCAAGGGCATGTGGGCCATGCCGGATCTGATGGCCGCGATGCTGGAACAGAAGATCGCCCATCCCAAGGCTGGCGCCAACACCGCCTGGGTGCCCTCGCCCACCGCCGCCACGCTGCATGCGCTGCACTACCACCAGGTCGACGTGCAGGCGGTGCAGCAGGAACTGGAACGCACCAAGCTCGACAGCGTGCGCGACGACCTGCTGGGCGGCCTCTTGACCGTGCCGATCGGCGACCCGTCCAAGTGGTCCGCGCAGGACATCCAGCAGGAACTGGACAACAACGTCCAGGGCATCCTGGGCTACGTGGTGCGCTGGATCGACCAGGGCGTGGGCTGCTCCAAGGTGCCGGACATCCACAACGTGGGCCTGATGGAAGACCGCGCCACGCTGCGCATCTCCAGCCAGCACATCGCCAACTGGCTGCGCCACGGCGTGACCAACCGCGAGCAGGTCATGGAAACCTTCAAGCGCATGGCCAAGGTGGTCGACGGCCAGAACGCGGGCGACGCGCTCTATCGCCCGATGGCCGGCAACTTCGATACCTCGCTGGCGTTCAAGGCGGCTTGCGCGCTGGTGTTCGAAGGCCTGACCCAGCCCAACGGCTACACCGAGCCGCTGCTGCACAAGTACCGCCTGGAGTTCAAGGCCGCCCAGGCCTGATTCCGGCGCGCTTGCCACAACAAGACCGGACAGCCAGGCTGTCCGGTTTTTTTTCGGGGCGTGACCCTGAAAAATAATAGCCGAATTTTCGCACGATCGTGCTAAATTCGCCGCATGACTGCCAAAACCGAGAAAAGCGAGCTGACCTTCGCGGCCATTGTGGACGCGGCCCTGGACATGGCCGCGGCGCAGGGCATGGAAAGCCTGTCGCTCGGTCAGGTCGCCAAGCGGCTGGGCATCAGCAAGAGCGGCGTGTTCTCGCGCGTGGGTTCGCTGGAAGCCTTGCAGCAGGCGGTGCTGGACGAATACGACCGCCGCTTCGTCGAGGCCGTCTTCACGCCGGCCATGGCTTTTCCCCGCGGCCTGCCGCGCTTGAACGCCCTGGTCTCGCTCTGGATCGAGCGCGCCAGCAATGTCGAAACGCTGACCGGCTGCATCTATGTGGCCGGCGCCTTCGAGTACGACGACGTGGAATCGCCGCTGCGCTCAGTGCTGGAAGGCAATCTGCGGCGCTGGCGCGCCGCCATGCTGCGTACGGTCAACCAGGCACTGGAGGCCGGCCACGTCAGGCCGGACACGGATCCCGAGCAGCTCGTGTTCGAGGTCTACAGCCTGATGATCGGACTGATGCACGACGCCCGCTTCCTGCGGGATCCGATGGCCCCTCAGCGCGTGCGCGCGGCTTATGAACGATTGATTTCCACCTACCGCAGTTTCAAGTACCTCGAGTAGTTGTGATTCCTAGCGCCGGCCTGTGCCGGCAATTCTTCACTTTAATTTCGCACGATCGTGCGAAATTATAAGGAGCCTGACATGTGGATCGTTATCGCAGTGATCGCAGTTTCAGCGGGGGCCAGCGTCTGGCTGCAGTGGCGCGCACTGCTCAGGCAGTTGCCGGACTGCGCCGAGCATCTGGTACTTTTCTAGAATGACATGGCCATCCCGTTCTATATTTCGAGTTCGCCTGTCCCGAACGTCGTCATGCCGCGCTCCAATCACCTCCTGATCATCGATCCGCAGAATGACTTCTGCGATCTGCCTGAGTCCTACCTGCCCACGGATCCCGTGACAGGCGCGGCGCATGCACCCGCCCTGCCGGTGGCCGGCGCCCACGCCGACATGCAGCGGCTGGCGCGCTTCATCGACGCCACCGCCCTCACCCTCACGTCGATCACGGTGACGCTGGATTCGCACCACCGCCTAGACATCGCCCACCCGACCTTCTGGTCCACCGGCGACGGCCAGCCCGTGGCCCCGTACACGCAGATCACGGCGGCGCAACTGCGCGCGGGTGCCTACCGGCCGCGCCACGACGACGACCTGCCGCGCACCCTGTCCTACCTGGACGAACTGGAAGCGCGCGGCCGCTACACGCTGATGGTGTGGCCACTGCATTGCGAGATCGGCACCTGGGGCCACAACGTCCACGCGGACGTGCGCGCCGCCTACAGCCGCTGGGAAGACGAACGCCAATTCATCGTGCGCAAGGTCCCCAAGGGCATGAATCCCTGGACCGAGCACTACAGCGCGCTGATGGCCGAAGTCCCCGACGCCGACGATCCGCGCAGCCAGCTCAACCGCAGCCTGCTGGATTCGCTGGACCGCGCCGAACTCATCCTCATCGCCGGCCAGGCCGGCAGCCATTGCGTCAAGGCCACCGTCGAGCATCTGGCCGAGCACTTGCCCGGCCGCGACCTGTCGCGCCTGGTGTTGCTGACCGACTGCATGAGCCCGGTCGCGGGCTTCGAAGAGGCGCAGGCGACATTCCAGCGACGCATGCGCGACTTGGGGCTACAGGCGCGCACTAGCGTCGACATGGCGCGGGCGCTGCTCGCAGCCTGATCCCGGCGCGTAAAGACAACGGCCGCCTGCTTGCGCATGGCGGCCGTGGTTGATGGGCTGCTTGGATCGGGAAGGAACGATCAGGCTGCGCCGCCGTGCTTGCCGTCGCACTCCACGTACAGGGCGCCGATGGCCTCGCACAACGCCGCGGGCTGCTGGAACAGGCGCGCAATCAGTATGCAACCCTGCACCGTCGCAAACACCGCGCGGCCGGCCGCCTCGGGAGTGCCGGAGAACTTCATCGTGCCCTGCGCCGCGCCTTCTGCCAGCACTCGGGCCAGCCAGGCTTCGTGCGCGCGGAAGAACCCTTGCAATGCGCCGCGCACGCGTTCCGGCAGCGAATTGACCTCGGCCGCCAGCATGCCGGCCAGACAGAGTTCGCCCGAACCGCAGGCGCGCGACTCCATCATCGACAGATATTGATCGAGCTGCTCTTGCGCCGACAGCGAGGCATCGATGGCGCGCACCGCAGCCAGCGCCCGTGCGCTATAGCCTTCGACGGCTTCGTAGAGCAAGTCGTCCTTGCCCGGAAAGTAATAGTGGATGCTGGACGTCTTCACGCCCACGTGTTCAGCCAGGTCGCGGTAGCTGAAACCGTTGCATCCGCGCGTGCGGATCAGCTTCTCGGCATGGGCCAGAAGCTGCTCGCGAGTGGTGTTGGAAGTAGGAGTGTCCATGGCTGAATATTACCTACTAATAGGTTGATTCGTCATCGGTTCCGGCAGCGTTGCCACTGCTCCAAAACCCTTGCGGACCCCGGCCGGGAATCATCCCGCCCCCCGGGATCCGCATGTACCGGCATGAAGCTCAGCCTTGCACGGGCGGGTAGTCCAGCTCGCCGCTGCCAGTCAGGCCATGGGCGCGGGCGGCCGCCAGTTCCTGCTGCACTTGCTTGCGGGTCTTGTCGCCGGCCGCGGCAAACATCGTGGCGGCGTAGCCTTCTTCGCCCGACACCAGCTCGCCGTTGGCGCGCGCTTCGGCCAGTTCCTGCTGCACCTGGGCGCGGGTCACCGTGCTTTCGGTGTTCAGGGGAGGCGGATAGTCCAGCTCGCCGGCTTGGGCAGCGCCGATAAAGGAAGCGGACAGGATCAGGGCGGATACGAGGGTCTTCATGGTTGATCTCCAGTAAGGATCAGGTGCTGCATCAGGGTTTCGATGGAGCTATCTACTTATAGATAGATATCGAGGAAAAAAACTCAGCCTTGCACGGGCGGATAAGCCAGTTCGGCGCTGTCGGTCAGGCCTTGGGCGCGGGCGGCGGCCAGTTCCTTCTGGACCTGAGCGCGGCTCTTGTTGCCGGAATCGGCAAAGATCGTGGCGGCGTAGCCTTCTTCGCCAGACACCAGTTCGCCATTGGCGCGGGCCTGGGCCAGCTCTTGTTGCACCTGGGCGCGGGTCACCGTGCTTTCGGTGTTCAAGGCGGGCGGATAGTCCAATTCGCCGGCTTGGGCGGCGCCAATGAAGGAAGCGGACAGGATCAGGGCGGATACGAGGGTCTTCATGGTTGATCTCCAGATAACGATTGCGTAGCGGTTCAAAAAACTATCTACTTATAGGTAGATGACTGGGGAAATAAAAAAGCGGTCCTACTGTATTTCTGGTTTCGACGTCGGCGGGTGTTTGGTTTGCTGCGTCGATGGATGAATCTTATCTACTACTAGGTAGATAGCGCAAGAGGGTTTTGTGAAACAAAATAATTCAGGCGCCGTCAGGGACGTCATTTCACCCTGCGCCTGAATGGGGCGCCCTGCTCGCCAATCGGCCTCTGGAACGCCTCGGCCCGCGCTGCCGTCAGGGCAACAAAAAACCCGGTAAATCAGGAAGTTACCGGGTTTTTGTTGAAGCCTGATGCCAGGCTGCGGCTTAGAACGGAATATCGTCGTCCATGTCCGCCAAATTAGCGCCGCTGCTGGCCGGAGCCGCCGCGGGAGCCGGACGCTGCTGCGGGGCCGGGCGTTGGGCCGGAGCGCGCTGCTGCGGCGGGCGCGAGGGCGCGTCGTCGTAGCCGCCACCGCCGCCAAAGCTTGCACCGCCGCCGCCGCCGTCTTCGCGGCCGCCCAGCATCTGCATCTGGTCGGCGACGACTTCGGTGCTGTAGCGGTCGGCGCCGGAGTCCTTGTCTTGCCACTTGCGCGTCTTCAGGCGGCCTTCGATGTAGACCGAGCGGCCCTTCTTCAGGTATTCGCCGGCGATTTCAGCCAGGCGGTTGTACATGACGACGCGGTGCCATTCCGTTTCTTCGCGGCGTTCGCCCGAAGCCTTGTCTTTCCAGGTGGAGGTGGTGGCAATGGACATATTGCAGATTGCCGCCCCTTCGGGGCTGTAGCGGACTTCCGGGTCGCGCCCCAGATTGCCCACGAGTATGACTTTGTTAACCGATGCCATGCCGTTGTCCCTCTGTTGTTGACAGCCTGCGTGTGCGTTGCCGCGGACGCGCCGGCAACAACATAAAAGCGATGTTGAAGACCGGCTTCATGAAACACGCCGGTCACCGCAACGATGACCGGCGACGCCAGGTTGAACCCTGAGTGAAGCCCTAATTTGGTACGTATTATCGACGAAAAGCGCCTGTCGCGCCAAACCGGAATGTGACAAAGCCATCCACCCCGGCTATGGGATTTTCGCGTCTGTTGGGCGCTTTTCGGGGTGGGATCCCGACTTTTCAGCTGGCCCGCGCCGACGCCTGGCGGTCCGGCTCGGGCAGCGGCCGCAGCGCCCAGGTCACCGCCAGCCAGATCGCCGACAGGACGGCGGCGGCGATGAAAACGGCGCTGGACCCCGAGCGGGCGGCCAGCCAGCCGCCCAGCGCCCCGCCCGCGAACAGGCCGGCGGCCTGGGCGGTGTTGTAGAAGCCCAGCGCCAGGCCTTTGTAGGCCTGTGGCGCGACCCGCGACACCAGCGACGGCTGCAAGGCTTCCAGCACATTGAAGGCCACGAAGAAGCCCGTCAGGGCGGCGGCCAGGGTGTAGAAGCCATGGCTGGCCGCGGGCAGCAAGGCGCACACCAGCACCAGCCCGGCCACGGCCGCGCGCAGGGCGCCGCGATGGGCGCGGCGCTTTTCCGCGACGAACACCACCGGCACCATCAGCACGAAGGAAACCAGGATGACCGGCAAATAGACCTTCCAGAGTTCGCGCGCGTCCAGGCCGCCCACCTTCGCCAGCAGGGCCGGCACCACCACGAACAGCGCCACCTGGATCAGGTGCAGCACGAAAACGCCGAAGTTCAGACGCAGCAGGTCGCTGTGGGTCAGGACTTCGCGCGGCCTGGCTGCCTGCATGGTGCGGGCCTGGGTCAGCGGCACCACGGGCACGACCCAGCCGGCCACGGCCAGGCAGATCACGCCCAGGCAGGCGATGGTCCAGAACAGGCCGGACAGGCCCCACCAGCCCACCAGCACGGGCGACAGGACCAGCGAAACGGCAAAGGACAGGCCGATCGACCCGCCCACCATGGCCATGGCGCGGGTGCGGACCTCGTCGCGGGTGGAGTCCGCCAGCCAGGCCGTGACCGCGGCGGAAATCGCGCCGGCGCCCTGGATGGCGCGGCCAATGGTGATCCAGTACACGTCGGACGCCTGCGCACAGACGATGCTGCCCGCCACGAACAGCAGCAGGCCGAACAGCACCACGGGGCGGCGGCCCCAGCGGTCGGACGCCAGGCCGAAAGGAATCTGCATGAAGGCCTGGGTCAGGCCGTACATGCCCAGCGCCAGGCCGACGCGGGCGGGATCGTCCCCGCCCGGCATGCCGGCGGCGGCCACGGCGAAAACGGGCAGCAACAGGAACAGCCCCAGCATCCGCGCGGCGAACAGGCCGGCCAGCGCCACGCTGGCGCGGCGCTCGGACGGGGTCAATTTCAGTTTTTTATCTGCCTGCATGCGAAAAATTCAACGATGACTAGGGCTCGTTCGCGCGCGTGGATGTCACACGCTCACGGTCTGATCTGGCGGTGCGGCGCCGCCCCCGGGGCTATCCAGGCTGAAGTACTGCCCCGAACGCTAGGGGATTCGGCGCGCTATAGTACCAAGTTGGCCTTTGAAACCGCTTAAAAGAGCCCGATGGACGTGACAATACGCATTCGGGGTGCGCGCACCCATAATCTCAAGAACGTCTCGCTCGACCTGCCACGCCACAAGCTGGTGGTCGTCACGGGCTTGTCCGGCTCGGGCAAATCCTCGCTGGCATTCGACACGCTGTACGCGGAGGGCCAACGCCGCTACGTGGAAAGCCTGTCCGCCTACGCCCGGCAGTTCCTCCAGCTGATGGACAAGCCGGACGTGGACCTGATCGAGGGCCTGTCCCCGGCGATTTCCATCGAGCAGAAGGCGGCGGGCCACAATCCCCGCTCCACCGTCGGCACCATCACCGAGATCCACGACTACCTGCGCCTCCTCTACGCGCGAGTCGGCACGCCCTACTGCCCCGACCATGGTCTGCCGTTGCAGGCGCAAAGCGTCAGCCAGATGGTGGACGCGGTCCTGTCCTGGACGCCCGAGACCCGCCTGGCCGTGCTGGCGCCGATCGCGCGCGGCAAAAAGGGCAGCTACGAGGACGAGTGCGCCAGCCTGCAGGCGCAGGGCTACGTGCGCCTGCGCGTGGACGGTCAGATGACCGAAATTGACGGCATGGCGCCGCTGAAGAAGACCGAGAAGCACGATATCGACGTCGTCATCGACCGGCTGCGCATCAAGCCCGAGAGCAAGCAGCGCCTGGCGGAAAGCTTCGAGACCGCGCTACAGCTGGCCGAAGGCCGCGCCCTGGCGCTGGACATTGACAGCGGCCGCGAACAGGTCTTCTCCAGCCGCTACGCCTGCCCGGTATGCAGCCACAGCCTGCCCGAGCTGGAACCGCGCCTGTTCAGCTTCAACAACCCCATGGGCGCCTGCCCCAGCTGCGACGGCATCGGCCAGGTCGGCTTCTTCGATCCCAAGCGGGTAGTCGCCTTCCCGGAACTGAGCCTGGCGGCCGGCGCCATCCGCGGCTGGGACCGCCGCAACGCCTTCACCCATTCGCTCCTGACCAGCCTGGCGGCGCACTACGAATTCGACATCGAGGCGCCCTTCGAGGAACTGCCCGAGGCGCTGCGCGACAAGGTGCTGTACGGCTCCGGCGACGAAGAGATCTCGTTCCTCTACCTGAACGAGAAAGGCCGCAGCACGGTCAAGCGCCATACCTTCGAGGGCGTGATCCCGAACCTGGAACGCCGCTGGCGCGAGACCGATTCGGCTACGGTGCGCGAAGAACTCGGCAAGTACCGCAACATCAAGACCTGCCCGGACTGCGGCGGCTCGCGCCTGCGGCCCGAGGCCCGCAACGTGCTGATCGGCCACGATCCGCGCGGCGGCGAACGCCACGGCCAGGCCATCTACGAGGTCGAGGCCATGCCGCTGTCGACGTGCCTGACCTGGTTCCGCGATCTGAGCCTGACGGGCGCCAAGCAGGAAATCGCGCAACGCATCGTGCGCGAGATCGAGGCGCGCCTGAGCTTCCTGAACAACGTCGGCCTGAACTACCTGTCGCTGGACCGCAGCGCCGACACCATCTCGGGCGGCGAAGCGCAGCGCATCCGCCTGGCCAGCCAGATCGGCTCGGGCCTGACCGGCGTCATGTACGTGCTGGACGAGCCCTCCATCGGCCTGCACCAGCGCGATAACGACCGCCTGATCGGCACCCTGCAGCACCTGCGCGACCTCGGCAACAGCGTCATCGTGGTGGAACACGACGAAGACATGATCCGCATGGCCGACTGGGTCGTGGACATGGGGCCAGGCGCGGGCGAGCACGGCGGCCAGGTGGTGGCGCAGGGCGACCCGGAGACCGTGCAGCGCGACCCGAATTCGCTGACCGGCCAGTATCTCAGCGGCGCGCGCGCCATCGCGATTCCGGCGCGCCGGCCCGTCAACGACGAACTATCCTGGCTGACCCTGTCGGGCGCCAGCGGCAATAACCTCAAAGATGTGGAACTGCGCATCCCGTCGGGCCGCCTGGTGTGCGTGACCGGGGTGTCCGGATCGGGCAAGTCCACGCTCGTCAACGACACGCTAGCGGTCGCCGTATCGCGGCAACTGCATCACGCGCAAAGCGAACCCGCCCCCTACGTGTCGATGCTGGGACTGGAGAACTTCGACAAGATCATCAGCGTGGACCAGAGCCCCATCGGCCGCACGCCGCGCAGCAATCCGGCCACCTACACCGGCCTGTTCACGCCCATCCGCGAACTCTTCGCGGGCGTGCCGGAGGCGCGCACCCGCGGCTACGACCCGGGTCGCTTCAGCTTCAACGTCAAGGGCGGGCGCTGCGAAGCCTGCCAGGGCGACGGCGTGGTCAAGGTCGAGATGCACTTCCTGCCTGACATGTACGTGCCTTGCGACGTTTGCCACGGCAAGCGCTACAACCGCGAAACGCTGGAAATCCGCTATCGCGGCCGCAACATCAGCGAAGTGCTGGATCTGACGGTCGAGCAGGCGCTGGAGTACTTCGAGTCCGTGCCGGCCATCGCCCGCAAGCTGCACACGCTGATCGACGTGGGCCTGTCCTATATCCGGCTGGGCCAGAGCGCGACCACCCTGTCGGGCGGCGAAGCGCAGCGCGTGAAGCTGTCGCAGGAACTGTCGCGGCGCAGCACCGGCCGCACGCTCTACATCCTGGACGAACCCACCACCGGCCTGCACTTCCGCGATATCGAGCTGCTGCTGCAAGTGCTGAACCAGCTGGTCGACAGCGGCAACACGGTGCTGATCATCGAGCACAACCTGGACGTCATCAAGACCGCGGACTGGGTGGTCGACATGGGCCCGGAAGGCGGCGACGGCGGCGGCCACGTGGTGGCGCAGGGCACGCCGGAAGACGTGGCCGACACGCCCGCCAGCCACACGGGACAGTATCTGGGCAAACTGCTGCGCCGCGGCGCGGGCGCGTGAACCATCACATCAACGGTTAGAGAGGATCGTCGCATGTACACCTTGATCATCGGCAACAAGAACTACTCGTCCTGGTCCCTGCGCCCCTGGATCGCCTTGCGCGCCGCGGGCATCCCGTTTACCGAGCAAAAGCTCGGCTTCTTCACCGAGGAATTCTCGCGCCGCGTGAACGCGGTATCACCGGCGGGCCTGGTGCCGGTGCTGCTGGATGGCGAATTCGCGGTTTGGGACACGCTGGCGATCTGCGAATACCTGGCCGAGCGCCATCCCGAAGCCCGCCTGTGGCCGCAGGCTCCCAAGGCACGCGCCCGCGCGCGCTCGCTCACCGCGCAGATGCACAGCGGCTTTGGCGCGCTGCGCCAGGCGCTGCCCATGAACGTCGAGGCGCGGCTACCCGGCATCGCGTTCCCCGAGGCGGCGCTACAGGACATCTCGCGCCTGCAGGCCATCTGGCATGACACACGCGCGGAATTCGGCCAGGGCGGACCGTTCCTGTTCGGCGACTTCTCGATCGCCGACGCCTTCTTCGCACCGGTGGTCTCGCGCTTCAACACCTATGGCATCGCGGCGGCGGGTCCGGTGCGCAGCTACATGGACGCGGTACTGGCGCTGCCCGCCATGCAGGAATGGACCCGCGACGCGCTGGCCGAAGCCACTTTCGTGCCCGAGGACGAGCCCTACCGCAAGCACCGCTAACGCGCGTTCAATCGCGCAGGCGCTGGGCCACGAATTCGCGCACCAGCGCCATGGCGGGCGCCTCGGTGCGGCCCGTCAGGGTCACCATCGCGAACAGCGCGTGGCTGCGCAGCGGCGGGTCGGTAGGCAGCTCTGTCAGCTCGCCTGCGGCGATGCCGACCCGCGCCGCGCCCACGATGCCCAGGAACACCGCGTCCGACACGCGTACCGCTTCCAGCACGCTGCCGATTTCATCGCAGCGCAGGCGCATCGAGGTCTGCGGGTCGGCCTCGACGCCGAAATGGTCGACCACGATGCGCACGGTATCGGCCGCGAGAAACGTGGATGCCAGGGGATAGGCCGCAACCTCCGCGAAGCGCGCCGGCCGCCCCGCCTGTGCCAGCGGATGGCCGCGGCGGCAGATGAACCCGGCGCGCATCTCCGAGATGGGCTCGATGCGCAGGTCGGCCGCCGGCACGATGCCCCGGGTATCGACCACCAGCGCATCCAGGCGCCGCTGGCGCAGCAGCGCCAGATGGGCTTCTGGCGAGCCGCGCATCACGTCCAGCCGCAATTGCGGATAGTGCTGCGCCACGTGCGCCAGCAGCGGCGTCATGAGCATGACGCCCGGCCCCGATCCCAGCCCGATGCTGATGCTGCCCTGGTCTCCCTGGGTCAGCAGTTCCGCGCTGCGGCGCAGCTCGCCGGATTCGAACAGGATGCGCCGCGCGCGGCTGGCGACGGTCAGGCCCAGCGGGGTCAGCTCCGTGCGCTTGCCCATGCGGTCCAGCAGCCGCGCCCCCAGGTCATCTTCCAGCAGGCGGATGCTGCGGCTGAGCGCCGACTGGGTCAGATGCAGATGTTCGGCCGCACGGCTGAAGGAACCGGCCTCAGCCACCGCCAGCAGATGTTCGAGCTGCTTGAGGTTCATGCCCGAGTCCCCGTACAAGTATGAGTTTTTTTTCTAGCTTCCAGAATAACAATTCGTTAGACAACTAGCGAGGCCTGTCCCTAGCATGCGGATCACGACTAGATCATTCCAAGGGGAATTTCGTGAGCATGCTTTCCAATGGCCTGCGCCTGGCCGGCTGTGCGCTGGCGCTGGGCGCGGCACTGCTGGGCCAGGGCGCCCGGGCCGCAGACTATCCCGACCGGCCCGTCATGATGATGGTTCCCTACCCGGCCGGCGGCGCGTCCGATTCCATCGCCCGGGTCGTGGCCTCGCCAGTGTCCAAGCAACTGGGCCAGCCCGTGCTGGTGGAAAACCTGGGCGGCGTCAGCGGCGCGCTCGGCGCGCAGAAGGTGCTGGGGGCCAAGGCCGATGGCTACTACCTGTTCCAGGGCTCGCCCAATGAGCTAATCCTGTCCCCCATTGCCAACCCGGCGGTCAAGCTCAAGAGCGAGGATTTCCGCCTGGTGCAGATGATAGGCATGGCGCCCCTGGTGATCGTGGCGCGCGCCGACCTGCCCGCCAACAATGCGGACGAGCTGGTCGCGCTGGCGCACTCGCGCTCGGCCACCCAGCCGCTGACATTCGGCAGCGTGGGCGTGGGTTCGCTCTACCACGTGCTGGGCGAACACATGGCCCGCACCATCGGCGCCAACATGATGCACGTGCCCTACAAGGGCGGCGCGCCGCTGATGCAGGACATCGGCGGCGGCCAGGTGGACCTGGCCATCCTGCCGCTGTCGCAGCAGCAGGTGGCGCTGGCCGAGCAAGGCCGCATCAAGCTGCTGGCCACCCTGGAGCCGCAGCGCAGCCAACTGCCCTCGCTCAAGAGCGTGCCGTCGGTCAACGAAGGCCAGCGGCTCAAGGGCTTCAACTTCACCACCTGGACCGGCTACTTCGTCAAGCGCGACACGCCGCAAGACGTGGTGTCGCGGCTCAATGCCGCGCTCAACGCCGCGATGCAGGATCCCACGGTGAAGGACAGCCTCGCGCACCAGAACATCGAAGTCTCCGCCCCCATGAGCGCGGAACAGGCCGACGCCATGTACCGCGCCGAGACCGAGCGCTTCCGCGAAATCTCCAGCCACATGAAACTGGCCGGCAGCCAATGACCCGATTCCAGGACCTATCCGACATGCATCCCATCCTGCAGGCCATGACCGCCCAGGCCGGCGAGTTCGTCTCGATCCGCCGCGACATCCACCGCCACCCCGAACTCGGCTTCCAGGAGTTCCGCACCAGCGACCTGGTGGCGCAGTGCCTGACGCAATGGGGCTATGAAGTGGAACGCGGACTGGGCGGCACCGGCGTGGTCGGGCAGCTGCGCCGCGGCAGCGGCGGCAAGCGCCTGGGCCTGCGCGCCGACATGGACGCCCTGCCCATCCAGGAAGCGACTGGCCTGGAGCACGCCAGCTGCAACGAAGGCGTGATGCATGCCTGCGGCCACGACGGCCACACCGCCATGTTGCTAGCGGCGGCGCACCACCTGGCCAGGCATGGCGACTTCGACGGCACGCTCAACCTGATCTTCCAGCCCGCCGAGGAAGGCCTGGGCGGCGCCAAGCGCATGATGGAGGACGGGCTGTTCCGCAAGTATCCCTGCGACTCCATCTTCGCCATGCACAACATGCCGGGCCATCCGCAAGGCCGCCTGCTGCTGCGCGATGGTCCCGCGATGGCCTCTTCGGACAACGTCACCATCGTGCTGGAAGGCGTGGGCGGGCACGGCGCGATGCCGCATTGCGCCGCCGATCCGGTGGTGGCTGGCGCCGCGATCGTCATGGGCCTGCAAAGCATCGTCGCCCGCAACATCGATCCCCTGCACATGGCGGTGATCACGGTCGGCGCGTTCAACGCCGGCCGCGCCAACAACGTGATTCCGCAGACCGCCACGCTCAAGCTGAGCGTACGCGCGCTGGATCGCGGCGTGCGCGACACGCTGCAGGCGCGCATCACCGAACTGGTGCACAGCCAGGCCGCCAGCTACCAGGTGCGGGCAACCATCGACTACGGCCGCGGCTATCCCGTGCTGGTGAACACCCGCGAAGAAACCGATTTCGCGCGCCAGGTCGCGGTGGAACTGGTGGGCGCCGACCAGGTGGAACCGCAGACCCGGGCGCTGACGGGCAGCGAGGACTTCGCCTTCATGCTGGAAGAGGTGCCCGGCTCCTATCTGCTGGTGGGCAACGGCGATGGCTCGGCGGAGGGCTTCAACAGCGGTCACGGCGCCTGCATGGTGCACAACCCTGGCTACGACTTCAACGACCACAGCCTGCCCGTGGGCGCGGCCTACTGGGTGCTGCTGACGCAGCGCTATCTGGCCGGCTGAAGCGCCCGCGGCCTGCGCCAGCACCTTTGCGGGCGCGGGCCTCAAGCCATCTCGAACAGGCGCTTGTGTTCGCGGATGGCGTAGCGGTCGGTCATGCCGGCGATGTAGTCGGCGATGGCGCGGGCCTGCTCGTTGAACGCCGGCCGGCGGTAGTCGGGCGGCAAGAGGCGCGGATCGTCCAGGAATGCGGCGAACAGCTCGCGCACGATGCGCCGCGCCTTGGTCGTCATGCGCAGCACGCGGTAGTGGCGATACAGGTTGTCGAAGAGGAATTTCTTCAGCTCGTCGGCCTCGCGCCGGATCTCGGGCGAGAACGTCGCCAGCAGCGGCGCACGGCGCACGTCATCAACGGTGGCGGGCGCGAACTCGCGGATGCGCGCCAGCGAGGTCCGCGTCAGGTCGACGATCAGCGTATTGATCATGCGGCGTATGGTTTCCGCCACGGCGCGGCGCGCTGCCAGCCCGGGATAGCTTTCCAGCACATGGGCGTGGTGGCGCTCGAAGATCGACACTTCCTTCAGCTGTTCCAGCGTGATCAGGCCCGACCGCAGGCCGTCGTCGATGTCGTGGTTGTTGTAGGCGACTTCATCCGCCAGGTTGGCCAACTGCGCTTCCAGCGAGGGTTGGGTGCGGTCCAGAAAGCGCTGGCCCACGTCTCCCAGCTGGCGGGCATGCGCGGCCGAGCAGTGCTTCAGGATGCCTTCCCGCGTTTCGAAACACAGGTTCAGGCCGTTGAAGTCCGCGTAGCGTTCTTCCAGTTCGTCCACCACCCGCAGGCTTTGCAGGTTGTGCTCGAAGCCGCCGGCCTCGGGCGCCAATTCGCGCATGCAGGCGTTGAGTTCATCCTGGCCGGCATGGCCGAACGGCGTGTGGCCCAGGTCATGCGCCAGCGAAATGGCTTCGGTCAGGTCTTCGGACAGGCCCAGGCTGCGCGCCAGCGTGCGCGCGATCTGCGCCACTTCCAGGCTGTGGGTCAGGCGGGTACGGAACAGGTCGCCTTCATGGTTGACGAAGACCTGGGTCTTGTATTCCAGGCGCCGGAAGGCGCCGGAATGGACGATGCGATCACGGTCGCGTTGGAACTCCGTCCGATTTTCCGGCGGCGGCTCGGCGTAGGTCCGCCCGCGCGATTGAGACGGGTGGGATGCATAGGAAGCCAGTTCTTTCATCTGCAACACCGTCTCCTGCGTGTCTATTGGGTGGTGCGGGCCAGGACGGCGCGCACGGCGTCGTCGGGAGCCGCGCGCATCATGGCCTCGCCGATGCGGGGCATGAGCACGTAGCGGATCGAGCCGCCTTCGGTCTTCTTGTCGACCTGCATCAGGTCCAGCCAGCGGTCGGCGCCCAGGTCGGGGGCCACCACGGGACAGCCGATGGCCGTGACCAGCGCGCGCACGCGTTCCACGTCGGCGCGCTCAAAGCCCGCGACGTCGGCCGACAGCTCGGCCGCCTGCACCATGCCGCAACCCACGGCTTCGCCATGCAGCCAGGCGCCGTAGCCCAGGCCGGACTCGATGGCGTGGCCGAAGGTGTGGCCCAGGTTCAGGATGGCGCGCAGGCCGGACTCGCGTTCGTCCTTGCCCACGACCTGCGCCTTCAGCTCGCAGGAGCGGCGAATGGCGTAGGTAACGGTGTCCGGATCCAGCGCGCGCAGCTTCTGCGCGTTTTCCTCGCACCAGGACCAGAAGGCCGGGTCCAGGATCAGGCCATACTTGATCACTTCGGCCAGGCCCGCGGAGACCTCGCGCGCCGGCAGCGTGTTCAGCACGTCGGTATCTATTTCGACGGCGACCGGCTGGTAGAACGCGCCGATCATGTTCTTGCCCAGCGGATGGTTGACGGCGGTCTTGCCGCCCACCGACGAATCGACCTGCGACAGCAGAGTCGTGGGCACCTGCAGGAAGCGCACGCCGCGCATGTAGACGGCGGCCGCGAAGCCGGTCATGTCGCCGATGACGCCGCCGCCCAGCGCCACCAGCACGCAGCGGCGGTCCAGGCGGTTGCCCAGCAGCGCGTCGAAGATCAGGTTCAGCGACTGCCAGTCCTTGTAGGCCTCGCCGTCGGGCAGTTCGATGCGCAGCACCCGCTTGCCGGTCCGGGCCAGCGCCGCCTCGGCGCGCTCGCCGTACAGGGCGGCGACGGTCGGATTGGTCACCACGGCGATCGCGGTGGCGTCGGCGGGGATGCTCTGGTCCAGGGCGTCCAGGCGGCCGGGACCGATATGGATCGGGTAGCTTCCGCCCGGGGTGTCCACGTGTACTACGTTCATATGCGCTTCTCGAAGGCTTGCAGTTGCGGCAGCAGCGCCTTGACCAGGGTGTGTATGGGCATGGCGCCCGTCTCCACCACCAGGTCGGCCACTTCCTTATAGAGGGGTTCCCGCAGGGTCATGAGGTCGCGCAGCGTGCCGCGCGGATCGGCCGTGGCCAGCAGGGGACGGTTGCGGTCGCGGCAGGTGCGGCGGAACAATTCGTCCACGCTGGCCCGCAGGTAGACCACGATGCCGCGCTCGCGCAGACGCTGGCGGTTTTCCGGCGCCAGGATGGCGCCGCCGCCGGTGGCAAGAATTATGTTGCGCCGTTGGGTACACTCTTCCAAGGCGGCAGATTCCCGGCGACGAAAACCGGCTTCGCCCTCGATTTCGAAGATTACCGGCACCCGCACGCCGCAACGCGCCTCGAGCTCATGATCCAAGTCCATAAACTCGCGCCCCAGCGCACGCGCCAGGCCACGCCCTATGGTGGTCTTGCCCGCGCCCATCATCCCGACCAGGAAAACCGGCAGGTCATGCGGCAACGTGACGGCCTTGCCTGTGCACTCGAGCGTGCAAGGCAGGTTTTCGGGCGTCTCGCCGGAGGACGCCGGGTCCGGGTCAGCCTCCGGACATGAGTTAGCGGAAAAGTTCATGACGGCATTATCACATCAGCCGCCAGTTGCCCGCCTACCACACTGAACGATTTTGTTACAGAAACCGGTACCCCGTGCCAAGACGGACCCGGAGATACCCGTAAAATCGCCGCGATGAGCAAGCCCCAGAATTCCTCCAAGAAAGACAAGCCCGCCAAGAGCGGTTCCCCGATACTGCGATTCTTCGTAAAGACCGGCATTTTCTTTGCCGGCCTGTTCCTGTGCGGCGTGCTGCTGGCTGGAATGGCGTTGGCGCTGGCCTGGCCCAACCTGCCCGACCTGAACGCCATGACGGACTACCGCCCGCGGGTGCCGCTGCGCGTCTTTACGGCGGATCGCGTCCTGATCGGCGAATTCGGCGAAGAGCGCCGCAACGTGCTGCGCTTCAACGAAATCCCGGACGTGATGAAGTCCGCGGTGCTGGCGGCCGAGGACGACCGCTTCTACCAGCACGGCGGCATCGACTGGATGGGCGTCGCGCGCGCGGGCCTGACCAACCTGGTCAACATGTCGAAGACGCAGGGCGCCAGCACCATCACGATGCAGGTGGCGCGCAACTTCTACCTGTCGTCGGAAAAGACCTATTCGCGCAAGTTCTATGAACTGCTGCTGACCTTCAAGATCGAGTCGGAGCTCTCCAAGGACCAGATCCTCGAGCTCTACATGAACCAGATCTACCTGGGCCACCGCGCCTATGGTTTCGCCGCCGCTTCGCGCACCTATTTCGGCAAGCCGCTGGCGGAAGTCACGCCTGCCGAGGCCGCCATGCTGGCCGGCATCCCCAAGGCGCCGTCGCGCTTCAATCCGATCGCCAACCGCCCGCGCGCCGAGCTGCGCCAGCGCTACGTGCTGGGCCGCATGCACTCGCTGGGCTACCTGACCGAACCGGAATACCAGCAGGCGCTGGCCCAGCCCATTGTCATGAAGTCCGCGGAAGGCACGCCGGCCGGCGGCTATTCCGTCCATGGCGAATACGTGGCGGAACTGGCGCGCCAGCTGCTGTTCAACGTGTACCAGGACAACGTCTATTCGCGCGGCATCAACATCTACACCACCGTGCAGTCCAAGGACCAGGAAGCGGCCTACCGCGCCGTGCGCGAAGGGGTGCTCGAATACACGCGCCGCGCGCCCTACCCCGGCCCCGAGGAACAGCTGGACCTGCCGCCGGGCACCGAGAACAACCCGCAGGCGCTCGACGAATTCCTGGACGGCGTATTCGACAAGTTCAGCGACAGCGGCGACCTGCTGACCGCGCTGGTGCTGTCGGCCAGCCCCACTGAAGTGAAGCTGGCGCGCAGCTCGCGCGAGATCATCACCGTCACCGACAAGAAGGTGCTGGGCGTCGTGGCGCGCGCGCTGAACGACAAGGCCAAGCCCGAGCAGCGCATCAAGCGCGGCTCGGTGGTCTACATCCGCAAGTTCGGCGACAACTGGGAAATCATCAACCTGCCCTCGGTGCAGGCGGCCTTCGTGGCGCTGTCGCCGCAGGACGGCGCCATCCGCGCCATGGTCGGGGGCTTTGACTTCTACCGCGGCAACTTCAACCGCGTGACGCAGGCGTGGCGCCAGCCGGGCTCGAACATCAAGCCCTTCATCTATGCCGCGTCGCTTGAGCGCGGCCTGACCCCAGGCACGCAGATCTCGGACCAACCCTTCGAGCTGACGGCCGCGCAGACCGGTTCCAAGGCCTGGAACCCGAAGAACTACGGCAACCAGTACGAACCCATGCTGACCCTGCGCCAGGGTCTGTACAAATCCAAGAACATGGTGTCGATCCGTATCCTGCAGGCCATCGGCCCGCAATATGCGCAGGACTACCTGACCCGTTTCGGCTTCGACAAGGCCCGCCAGCCCGCCGTGCTGCCGCTGGCGCTGGGCGCGGGCTCGGTCACGCCGCTGCAGCTGGCCGGCGCCTTCTCGGTGTTCGCCAATGGCGGCTACCGCGTCACGCCCTACCTGATCGACCGCGTCACCGACAGCAACGGCAAGGTCATCATGCAGTCCAAGCCGGTCGTGGCCGGCGACGCCGCGGCCCGCGCCATCGATCCGCGCACCGCCTGGGTCATGGACGACATCCTGCGCGGCGTGGCCACCTTCGGCACCGCGGCGCGCGCCCGCGTCCTGCTCAAGCGCAACGACATCGCCGGCAAGACCGGCACCACCAACGAATCCGTGGACGCCTGGTTCTCCGGCTACACCCCGTCGCTGGTCGCCACCGCATGGCTGGGCTTTGACCAGCCGAAGTCCCTGGGTTCGCGTGAAACCGGCGGCGGCGTCGCCATGCCGATCTGGGTCGATTACATGCAGACGGCGCTCAAGGGCGTGCCCGAAGAGAAACCGCGCCCCCGTCCCGACGGCCTGCTGGTCGAAAACGGCGAGTTCTACTTCTCCGAATTCCCGCCCGGACAGGCGGTGGCGCGCCTGGGCCTGCCCGAGGCCGACACGCTGGGTGAGTTCCTCAACGGCCTGAACGGCAGCACCAGCGAGGAAACCAGGATCAAAGTGGCTCCGGGCGTGGGCACGCAAGGCAACACGCCCTGGTCCCAGAAGATCCCTTTCTGACGCACAAATGACAAGGCCGGCCCGATGGGCCGGCCTTTTTTTGCCTGAGCCTGGCGTTTTACAGGCGTATCGTCACGGGCACGCCAGCTGCAGCGGAACAGATCTGCGACAGGGCATCCGGCAACTGCGGGCCGCCTCGGGTATCGTTCCAATGCTGGCCGTCATAGCGGTAGTGGAAGCCGCCGGTACGCGCCGCGACCCACAACTCCTGCATGACAGCCTGGCTATTCACCACCACGTGGGTGTTGTCTTCGAAAACCATCGTCAGCACATTGCCGCTGCGGCTGGTTTCGACATCGACATCAAGCGAAGCCGCCCAGTCATCGGCCTGGCTTTCGATGCTGTCCAGCACCTGGTCGATCAACGCAAGAAATTCGGTTTCGGTCATAATCGAGCCTGCAAGATTTAGGAGTTCCCAGTGTTCCACTTGGCATTTCGCCGCATGGTTCTTCGCATTGTAGCCACGCTGTTGGCGACCGGCATGGTTGCGGCCTGCGGGTACAAGGGCCCCTTGTACATGCCCACGCCGGACGGCAAGCCGCCCTCGCGTACGCAGTCGCAACCGCAGCCGACGGTCATCCCGCCGGCGCCATCGCTTCCATGACTTCCCGATTCCCCGCGCAGCCTGAACTGGCCGGTCACCCGTACTTCCAGTTCCGCAACAATGTCCTGTACGCCGAGGACGTGCCGCTGGATCACCTGGCCGAAAAGCTGGGCACGCCGCTGTACGTGTACTCGCGCGCCGCGCTCAAGGCCGCCTGGGAATCCTACCGCAACGCCGTGGGCCAGCATCCCGTGCTGGTCTGCTATGGCATGAAGGCCAATTCCAACCTGGCCGTCTTGAAGGAATTCGCGCGCCTGGGCGCGGGCTTCGACATCGTTTCCGGCGGCGAGCTCAAGCGCGCCCTGGCGGCGGGCGCGGACCCGTCCAGGATCGTGTTTTCCGGCGTGGGCAAACAGGCCTGGGAGATGCGCGCAGCGCTGACCGCCAAGGTCAAGTGCTTCAACGTCGAATCCGAAGCCGAACTGCGCCGGCTGTCGGAAATCGCCCATGGCATGGGCCTGCGCGCGCCCGTCTCGTTGCGGGTCAATCCGGACGTGGACGCGCAGACGCATCCCTACATTTCCACCGGCCTGAAGGAAAACAAGTTCGGCATCGCCATCGAGTCGGCGCTGGACGTCTACCGCAGCGCCCAATCGCTGCCGGGACTGGACATCGTGGGCGTGGACTGCCACATCGGTTCGCAGCTCACCGATATCAGTCCCTATTTCGATGCGCTGGAAAAGCTGCTGGACCTGATCGAAAAACTGGACCAGGCCGGCATCAAGATTGCCCACCTGGACCTGGGCGGCGGGCTGGGCATCCGCTATACGGATGAGATCCCGCCCTCGCCTCAGGCCTTGTTGGACCGCGTCTTTGAACGCCTGAACGCGCGCGGCTTCGGCCATCTGCACCTGGTGCTGGAACCCGGCCGCTCGCTGGTGGGCAATGCCGGCGTGCTGCTCACCCGGGTCCAGTACCTGAAGCACTCGGAAGCGCGCAATTTCGCCATCGTCGACGCCGCCATGAACGACCTGCTGCGTCCCGCGCTGTACGAAGCCTTCCACGGCGTGCGCCCCGTGCATCCGCGCGCGGGCGACGAAACCCTCTACGACATCGTCGGCCCGGTCTGCGAAAGCGCCGACTGGCTGGCCAGGCAACGCAAGCTGGCCATCCAGCAAGGCGACCTGCTGGCGGTGGAGTCCGCGGGCGCCTACAGCATGGCCATGGCCAGCAATTACAACGCCCGCCCCCGCGCGGCCGAAGCCATGGTCGACGGCGACAAGTACTACGTCGTGCGCCAGCGCGAAACGTTGGACGACCTGCTCCGGGGTGAATCCACCCTGCCCTGAGGCGGCTGGCCCTCAAATGAAAAATGCCCCGAAAGGGGCATTTTCATTGCACGGGCGGACTATTGCGTCACAGTTCGCCGTAGGAGTGCAGCCCCGACAGGAACATGTTCACGCCCAGGAAGGCAAAGCCGGTGATGAGCAGCCCCATCAGCGCCCAATAAGCCGCCATGGTGCCGCGCAGGCCCTTGATCAGGCGCATGTGCAGCCAGGCCGCGTAATTGAGCCAGACGATCAGCGCCCAGGTTTCCTTGGGGTCCCACTGCCAGTATGCGCCCCAGGCATCCGCCGCCCACAACGCGCCCAGGATGGTGGCGACGGTGAAGAACGCAAAGCCGATCGCGATGGCGCGATACATGATGTCGTCCAGCACTTCCAGCGAGGGCAGCGCCGCGGCGATGCGGCGGCGGCCCAGCAGGATGGCGCCCACGATCACCGCCCCCACGCCAAAATACAGCATCCAGGTGGCCGACAGGCCGTCGGTGCGGAACACCATGGGCTCGGCGCACAGCAGCACGCCCAGCACGAACAGCGGCGCCAGCTTGGCCCAGGACGTGGTCTGGCCATGCTGCTTGACCAGGTAGGCGAAGCCCACCATGGCGGCCAGCGAGAAGGTGCCGTAACCGATGAAGTTGGCCGGGACGTGCAGCTTCATCCACCAGCTCTTGAGCGCCGGCACCAGCGGCTGGATCTGCCCGGCGTCGCGCGTGAACGAGTACCACAGCAGGAACACCACGGCCGAGGTCACCACCAGCATCACGAAGCCGCCCAACGCGCGCGTGGCGTACTTGCGTTCGTAGTACAGGTAGAACAGCGCCGTGATCAGCGCAAAGAGCACGAACACTTCATACAGGTTGCTGACCGGGATGTGGCCCAGGTCCGGACCCATCAGATGTCCTTCGCGCCAGCGCACCAAGAGGCCGGTGACGCCAGCGAACACCGCGCCCCAGCTCAGCGCCGTGCCCAGCCAGGCGGCCGTGGGACTGAAGAAGCCGATCCAGTAGCAGGCCATGGCCAGCGCGAACAGCGCACACATCCACAGGATCGCCGATTGCGACGAGAACAGGTACTTCAGGAAGAACACCTGTTCGGCGCGGGCCAGGTCGTTGCCGTACAGCATCAGCGCCAGCCCGGCCGCGATGGCACAGGCGATCATCAGATGGCGCAGCGGGCGCCACAGCCAGCCCATCCAGGCCAGCACCGGCACGGTGCCGCACAGGATGATCTTCTCGTAGTAGTCCATCGCGTTGCTGTAGCGGGTCAGCGCGAAGCCCGCGCCCACCGACAGCAGCAGGAAGAAAACGACGTCGGTCCAGTCCGGCCTGCCGCGCTGCGCGCGGCCGTCGCCGGTTTCGGACAGGGCGTCCTGCCAAAGCTGTTCGGGCGAGGCGGCCAGCGCCTGCGGCGACGAGGGATGCGTGGTGGTCGTAGTGGACATAGAAAACCTTAAGACCTTTTCTGGCGCAGCAGCGCCTGCTTGAAGCGTTCAAACTCCTGGTTGAAGTCGAGTGTACGCTTCTGGGACGTCATGGCCGCCAGGACGCTACTGCCGCCGCCTTGCGGCTTGACCCAGATCCAGATGCGGCGGTCTCGAATATAGAACATCGAGAACACGCCCAGGACCAGCAGCAGGCTGCCCAGGTAGACGGTGTTCTTGCCCGGCGTGCGGCTCACCTGGAACACGCTGGCCTGCACATGCTTGAAATCCGCCAGCGACAGGAACACCGGCGCCGGGTAGACGGTCAGGTCCGACAGCGCCGCCACGGACAGGCGCGACCACACGGCCGCGCGTTCCGCCTCCGGGCCCTCGGTGGCCACGGGGGGCAGGCCGGCGCGCTCGCGCTCGATGGCGCGCAGTTCGCTCATGCTGGCGCCGATCAGGCGGATCACCACGTCGGCCGCCCGCTCCAGGTCCTGGGGCGGGGTGTTGGCCTGCAGGAACGCCGCCACGGCTTGCAGGCCGCCGGAAGCAAAGGTTTCCAGAGCGCGCTCGGCGGCGGTTTGCAGAGGCTGGCGATCCGTCCCCGCAGGGCTGTTGCGTTCCGCGAAGCGGCGCGCGGCTTCCTGGCGCGCCGCAGGGTCGGCCAGGGTGGCGCGCAGGCGCATGAATTCGGCGATCGAGCTGTCGTCGTCCGCCGGAATGCGCAGGTAGCGGAACGGTTCGGAGGCGTTGTTGCGCACCCCGGCCAGGAACACGGCGGCGCCGTCCAGTTCGACGGGCAGCATGTAATTCTGGAATTCGTGGGCCTGGCCCGCGTCGTCGATCAGCTTGTATTCGACGCTGGGGCCGACGTTACGCAGATTTTCGTTCTTCTTGCCGGCGGCGCTGCCGGACACCGACGCGACGTGGTCGGCGAAGCTCTGATTGCCGCCCTTGGGATCGCCGCGGGTCAGGTCCTCGACGTTGATGGGCCGCAGGGCCGTGATCTCGATGCCCAAGCTGCGCGCGCCACGAGCTGTGTGAGCGGTTACTTCGCTGGTCTTGCCCACCGTGCCGTCAACCGCGAAGGTGGCGGCCTCAGATCCTACTAGCGGATAGCCTTTCAGCGTCACCGCGCTGCCGCCGTCGTCGAAGCTGGACTGGTAGACCGTCATGCCCTTGAAGCGCAGCGGCTCGTTGACCTCGATGGTGGAATCGAAACTCTTGCCGGTATCCGGGTCGGTGACCTCGACCTCGCTGGCAAAGCGGCTGGGCATGCCCGTGGAGTAATAGTCGACCACGAACTTCTTTAGCTTCAGCGTGAAGGGCATCGGCTGCACCAGGGCGCCGTCGCCCACCATCACCACCGCCGTGCTGGCCTGGCCGCCTTCGGGCACCAGCACGCTGGCGCGGAAGCTCGGGTTGTCGACCGACAGGCGGCCGCTTTCCGGCACTTCCGAGATCAGCATGTTCTCGACGATGGGCTTTTTGCCGCCGAACATGACCTGCAGGCGCACCGGCAACTCACTGTCCAAGAGGCCGCCAATGCAGATGATGACCATGGCCGCGTGGGCGAACACGTAGCCCAGCCGGTTGGCGCTGCCCTTCTTGGCCGCCAGCAGCACCCCGTCCGCGTCCTGGCGTTCGCGCACGGCATAGCCCAGCCGGCCCAGCAGGGATTTCAGGCCCGCGGCCGTCTGCGGCACGTCGGTCGGCTCTTCGGTCTCGACGCGATGCGGGAAGGCGCGCAGGCTGCTGGCCCGCACATGTTCGCGGAACGAGCGCGCATCGCGCAGCATCTTGGGCGCGTTGCGGATCAGGCAGACCGAGGTCGACACGACCAGGAACCCCATGATCAGCAGGAACCACCAGCTGTTGTAGACGTGCCAGATGGAGAACTTGTCGAACACTTCGAACCAGAACGGCCCGAACTGGTCGATGTAGTTGTTGGACGAGCGGTTCTGCTGCAGCACCGTCCCGACCAGGCTCGCCACGCAGATGAACATCAGCAGGCTGACGGCAAAACGCATCGAACCCAGCAATTCGAAGAAATCGCCGGGCAGGCTGCGCAGGGAGGGACGGGAGTGTGTACGGGTCGAATTCATGAAAAAAGGGGGGCCGCGCTATCGGCTACCCCCCTCATAGACAGCGCGCGGCGGAACCAGGTTCCGCTGCGCCAGGTTTTCAGAACGCGGACCAGCCGCGCGCGTGGCGGGCTGGCGCCTACCGCAGGCCGGCGGCGTAATCCGACACCGCCTTGATGTCGGCGTCCGACATGCGGTCCGCGATGGCGAACATGACGTCGTTCTTGCGGTCGCCGCTGCGGAACAGCTTCAGCTGCTCTTCGATGTACATGGGGAACTGGCCCGACAGCCGGGGGTACTGGCTGGGAATGCCGGCGCCATTGGCAGAATGGCACGAGGCGCAGGCCGGAACCTTGCGATCCGGCAAACCGCCACGCCAGATCTTTTGACCCAGATCAACCAGCTTCTCCTGGCCGGCCGTGGCGGGATCCTTGAGCGGCTGCTGCGCCAGGTACAGCGCAATGTTCTGCATGTCGGCGGGCGTCAGGTTCTGCGCCATGGCCGTCATCGGGGTGGGATTGCCGCCCGCGCCATTGCGCACCGGCAGCTTGGCGCCAGGCTTGATCTGGAAGTCCGCCAATTGCTTGGCCAGGTATTCGTGGGACTGCGCGGCCAGGTTGGGGTTCACCGGTATGGTGCTATTGCCCGCCGCGCCATGACAGGACGCACAGGCGATGATGCCCCTGGCCGCATCGCCCTGGTCAAACAGCTGTCCGCCCTTGGCGGCATCTGGTTTTACCGGGCCCGCAGCGCCTTCGGCAGCGAAACTCGTAGTAGATAAGGCGGAGGCGCCGAGCAACAGCCCGCTCGCAACCAACATCCGGGACAGCACACGCTTCATGAAGACCTCGACGATCGCATCGATCAAGGCGCAAAAAGGCGCCCACGCCTGCCCGCACACCCTGGAATACCGTATCGAACCTGTTTTGCCTATCCTGTCTGCGGTGTTGCTGCGAACTTGCCGGATAAAACGTTCAGCAAGCTAAACAGTAAGCAAAAAAGACGGCTCCGCGCACGGGGACCACTCTTGCAAACGCCGGATTATACAATAGGGCTCGAAACCAACCGTATCCAAAGCCATCCGTGTCCCTCCTACATCGCGCCTCTTTCCTCACATCCGCAGCTCGCCTCGACCAGTTGCCGGCCGCCGGCGCTCCCGAGGTCTGCTTTGTCGGCCGCTCCAACGCCGGTAAATCCACGGCCATCAACGTGCTGTGCAACCAGCGCCGTCTTGCCTTCTCCAGCAAGACGCCGGGCCGCACGCGCTTGATCAATATGTTCGGCTTGCCCGACCCGCTGGATCCGGAAGGCCACATCGGTTTTCTCGTCGACCTGCCCGGCTACGGTTACGCGTCCGTGGCCCGCAACGAAAAAGAAAAGTGGGCCGACATCCTCGGCGGCTACCTGCGCGACCGCGAATCGCTGGCCGGCATCGTGCTGCTCATCGACATCCGCCGCGGCGTCACCGAGCTGGACCGCCGCCTCGCCAATTTCATCGCCCCCACCGGACGCCCGGTGCTGGCGCTGCTGACCAAGGCCGACAAGCTGCCCTACGGCCAGCGCATGCGTACCGTGTTCTCCGTGCGCAAGGACCTGGCCGACATCGGCGCCTTGCACACCATCCCCTTCTCGGCGCCGGAACGCATCGGCCTTGAAGAGGCGGGCGCGCACATAGAAAACTGGATTTCTCCCAAGGTCGTACCATGAACCCGCAGATCATTTCCCCTGAATTCCCGGTATCCCGCCCGCGCCGCCTGCGCCGCGACGACTTCACGCGCCGCCTGGTGCGCGAGAACGCGCTGACGGTCAACGATCTGATCTACCCCGTGTTCGTGGCCGAAGGCACCGGCCTGCAGCAGGCCGTGCCGTCGCTGCCGGGCGTGGTCCGCTATTCACTGGACACGCTGTTGCCCGTGGCCAAGGAATGCGTGGAACTGGGCATCCCCGTGCTGTCGCTGTTCCCCGCCATCGATCCCGCGCTCAAGACGCCCGACGGCATCGAAGCCACCAACCCCGACGGCCTGATTCCGCGCGTGGTGCGCGAGCTGAAGAAGCACGTCCCCGAGCTCGGCATCCTGTGCGACGTGGCGCTGGATCCGTACACCAGCCACGGCCAGGACGGCGTCATCGACGAGGACGGCTACGTGATCAACGAAGCCACCGTCGAGATCCTGGTCAAGCAGGCGCTCACACAGGCCGAGGCCGGCGTCGACATGGTCGCCCCCAGCGACATGATGGACGGCCGCATCGGCGCCGTGCGCCGCGCGCTGGAAGCCAACGGCCACATCCACACGCAGATCATGGCGTACTCCGCCAAGTACGCCAGCGCCTTCTACGGCCCGTTCCGCGACGCCGTGGGCTCGGCCACCAACCTGGGCAAGTCCAACAAGATGGCTTACCAGATGGACCCGGGCAACCTCGACGAAGCGTTGCGCGAGGTCGCGGCCGACCTGCAGGAAGGCGCCGACATGGTCATGGTCAAGCCCGGCATGCCGTATCTGGACGTGCTGCGCCGGGTCAAGGACACGTTCCGCGTGCCCACCTTCGCCTACCAGGTCAGCGGCGAGTACGCCATGATCAAGGCCGCCGCCGCCAACGGCTGGCTGGACCACGACAAGGTCATGATGGAAGCGCTTCTGGCGTTCAAGCGCGCCGGCGCCGACGGCATCCTGACTTACTTCGCGATCGAAGCCGCGAAGCTGCTGAAAAACCAGCGCTAAACGCTTGCGGCATCGCGGGCCGGGCCACCATGGGCCGCCCGCGACGCTTGCCGCGGATCAGGTCTTGGCGGCCGCGCTACGGCCCGCCGCCGGCGCCCCGCGCCGCAATCCCAGCCAGGTCCCCCCCAGCACGCAGGCCAGCCCCGCGACGTGCGTCGGCGTGACGTGCTCGTCCAGGAACAGGGCTGCGAACAGCAGCCCGAAGATCGGCAGCCAGTTCACGAACAAGGCCGCCCGGCTGATGCCCAACCGCGCGATGCCGGCATTCCAGACGATATTGCTGACGCCCGAGGCGATCACCGCCGAAAACAGCAGCACCAGCCACGGCCACCACGTCATCTGCCAGGTATCGCCCTGATAGGATGCTGGCGTCAGCGCCGCGTGCACCACCAGCATCAGACCGCCGGCCAGGTACATGTACCAGAGCATGCCCAACGGATCCATGCTGCGCGACATGCGCTGGATCACCAGCCCGCCGCACACGAACACCAGCACCGCCACGAACACGATGGCGTCGCCCCAGCCCGTCAGGCCGATCTGCGCGCCGCTGCCGACCACCACCATGCCCACGCCCAAGAGGCCCAGCAAGGCGCCGGAAATGCGCACCAGCGTCAGCTTCTCGCGATAGAAGATGGCGGCCAGCAACGCCGACAGCAAGGGACTGGTCGCCATGATGAGCGTGCCGTTTGCGGCCGAGGACACCCGCAGGCCCGTCACCAACGCCATCTGGTGCGCGTACACCACCAGGAAGCCCGCCAGCGCAACCCAGCCCAGCTCCGCACGGCCCAGCCGCGGAATGCGGCCGCGGCGGGCCTTGATGATGAGGGTGACGGTGATGAACGCGATGACGATGCGCACGGCAGCCAGGGCCTGCACATCCATGTGCAGCGTCAGGTACTTGACCGAGACGATGTTCAGGCCCCATGTGGCCATCACGAACATCAATTGAAGATAGATAAGACCTGTGCGGTCCTGGCTTGCATCAACTGTCGGGGACGTCACGGGCGCCGGCCTGGAAGGGAAATGGGACGCGCCGCCCACGCGGCGCCGCGGACATGGTATCGCGCTTGCGCTCCCGACTCAATGCGCGCCGAGGTATGCCGCCCGCACGTTGGGATCGCGCAGCAATTCCGCGCCAGAACCGCTCAGCGTGATGCGCCCCGTCTCGAGCACATAGGCGCGGTCCGCGACGCCCAGCGCCTGGTTGGCCATCTGCTCCACCAGGACGATCGTCAGGCCGTCGTCACGCAGCTTGCAGATCGCCGCGAAGATGTCCTGCACGATCAGCGGCGCCAGGCCCAGCGAAGGCTCGTCCAGGCACAGCAGGCGCGGTTCGCTCATCAGGGCCCGCGCCATCGCCAGCATCTGCTGCTCGCCGCCGGACAAGGTGCCGGCCAGCTGCTCGCGCCGTTCGCGCAGCCGCGGAAACAGCCGGTAGCCGCGCTCCACGCCTTCGGCCACCGCCGCGGGATCGCTGCGCCGGATGTAGCCGCCCAGCACCAGATTGTCGTAGACCGTCTGGTCCGCGAACACGCCGCGCCCTTCCGGCGACAGCGCCAGGCCCAGGCCCACGCGCTGGTGCGCCGCCACCTGCGTGATGTCGCGTCCGTCGAAGGTCACGCGTCCGCCCTGCAGGGGCTCCAAGCCCGCCACGCCCTTCAACAGCGTGCTCTTGCCCGCGCCATTGGCGCCGATGATGGTCACGATCTCGCCCGCGCGGATCTCCAGCGACACGTCGCGCACCGCCTGGATGGCGCCATACGAAATCTGCACGGATTCTAGTTTCAGCATCGTCTTACGGCCCGTTCCTACGCCTATGGCCTGGCCTCAGGCCATGCCGGTTCCGAGATACGCCTCGATCACCCGTTTGTCCGCCTGCACCTGGGCCGGCCTGCCTTCGGCAATCTTGATGCCGTAGTCCAGCACGATCACGTGGTCGGAAATCGCCATCACCAGATCCATGTGGTGCTCGACCATCAGCAGCGTGATGCCGCAGGACGCGCCGATGCGCACCAGCAGCTGGCCCAGTTCCGCGGTCTCCTGCGGGTTCAGCCCGGCCGCCGGCTCGTCCAGCAACAGCAAGGTCGGTTCGGTCGCCAATGCGCGCGCCAGTTCCACCCGCCGCTGCAGGCCGTAGGGCAGGCTGCCCGCCGGCGTGTCGGCCAGATGCTCCAGTCCCACCATGCGCACCAGCCGATAGGCGTGCTCGCGCGCGCGCTCCTCCTCGGTGCGCGCGCCGGGCAACCCCAGCAGCGACGCCCAGAAGCCGTTCTTCATGCGGCTATGGCGGCCCAGCAGCACGTTGTCCAGCACCGACAGATCGCCGAACAGGCGCAGGTTCTGGAAGCTGCGGCCTATGCCCAGCTTGCAGATCACGTGCGGCCGCTCGCCCGCGATGTCCGTGCCCTGGAAGCGGACCACCCCCGCATCCGGCAGCACCACGCCACTGAGCATGTTGATGAGCGTGCTCTTGCCCGCGCCGTTCGGCCCGATCAGCGCGTGCACGTGGCCGCGCCGCAGGCAGAAGGAAATGTCCTGCGCCGGCTTCACGCCACCATAGGCCTTGGAGAGGCTCTCCACCACCAGCAGCAGGTCTTCCTGCGCCGGAACTGCCTGCCTGGCCACGACCGACGCCACCGCCTCGCCCCCGCCTTGCGGCCGCGCATCCGCGGCCCGGCGGGTACGGCGCGAGAACAGTCCCATCACGCCGCCCGGCATGAAGTACAGCGCAAACAGCAGCAGCGCGCCGTAGAAGAAGTGCTGCACAGACGGCCAACGCGCCAGCATGGCATCGATGATGGTCAGCGCAATCGCGCCCACGGCCGGCCCCGCCTTCGAGCCCGCCCCGCCGAACAGCACCAGCAGCAGGATGAAGATGGACAGGTTGAAGCCGATGAAATCCGAGTTGATGTACTGATTCTGCTGCGCCACCAGCGCGCCCGCGACGCCGCAGGTCACGGCCGCCACCACGAACGCGATGACCTTGGCGCGATACACCCGCACGCCGACGGAAGACGAGGCAATCTCGTCGGCCTGCACCGACAGCAACGCGCGGCCGAACCGTCCGTCCAGCACGTTACGCAATAGCAGCTGCGTCGCCACGCACAGCACCAGCGAGAACCACACCCACTGCTGGTTGGTGAACGCGTTCCCGCCCCAGGTCAGCGGCATGATGCCGAACAGGCCGGAAGGCCCGCCGAACACGTCCACCCATTCGGTGACGATCTTCTCCATGACGATGCCGAACGCCAGAGTCACCATGGCCAGGTAAGGCCCTTTCACGCGCAGCGACGGCAAGGCGATCAGCACACCGAACACGCCCGCCACCACCGGCGCTGCCGCCAGCGCCAGCCAAGGATCGACCTGCCAGCGCGAGGTCAGCAAGGCCGCGGTATAGGCGCCGGCGGCGAACAGGCCCGCCTGGCCCAGCGACTTCTGCCCCGCATAGCCCACCAGCACGTTCACGCCCGCCGCGCACAGGTAGTACACGCAAGCCATGAACACGATGCGCAGGTAGTAATCGTTGTCCACCAGGGCGGCAAATACGGCGAGCGCCGCCGCCAGCGCCACGGTGATCAGGGTCTGCCCGTGGCGCTTCATACCTTCTCCACCAGACGCTTGCCGAACAGGCCAGTGGGCTTGACCGCCAGCACCAGGATCACCAGCCCGAAGATCGCCACTTCGCGCCATTGCGATTGCCAGAGGTTCACGTAGGACTCCAGCAGGCCCAGCACAAAGCCGCCCAGCACGCAGCCGCGCGGATTCGACAGGCCGCCTATCATCGCGCCTGAAAAGCCCTTCAGGCCGATCGCCAGGCCCATGAATATCGAGGCCGATGTGATCGGCGCAACCAGAAAGCCCGCCAGCCCGGCCAGCGCCGAACTGGCAAAGAAGGCCCCCGTCATCACCGCGTTCACATTGATGCCCATCAGATTGGCGACCGCGGGATTGGCGGCCACGGCCCGCATCGCCTTGCCCAGCACGGTCCGGTTCATGACGCGGTCGAACAGCACCATGACAGCCACCGCCACCGCGAGCAGCAGCAGCTCCTGGCTGCGCACGCCCGCGCCGAACACGCGGATCACCTCATCACCGAAGGGCGCGGGCACGGTGACGGGCGCCGGTCCCCAGACCGCGAACGCGGCGCTCTGCAACAGGATGCCGAAGCCGAGCGTGCTCATGACCCATGCCATGCCCGGGCGCGAGGCGAACGGCCGCACGCCGAACACGTACAGCAGCACGCCCAGCAAGCCCATCACCAGCACCGCCGCCAGCCCGGCCAGCAGGTACTCCCAACCACTCAGTTCCAGGCCTGTGAAGGCCGCGGTGGTGACCGGCTTGCCGGCAAACAGGAACAAGGCGCCTACGCCGATGAACGCGCCCACGGACACGAACTCCCCATGCCCAAAGTTGAGCGTGCGCGTGGTGGTGAATGTGATGCTGAAGCCCAGCGCCACCAGCGCATATGCGCCCCCTACGGCTAGCCCGCTGACCAGCGCCTGCAACAATGTCGCCAACATGATGGCCTCCTGTCCCTGTCGCCTTCCTGCTTCTACTTGGCAACGGCGACGGTCACGTCATCCGCGTAGGGAACCAGCTTGCCGTCCTGCCAGTGCGCCCACTTGTAGTCGCTTACCAGCAGCGCGTCATGCACCGTGGCCGAGAACGGCTTGGTGTAGGTCTTCATCGCGCCTTCGTAGGTGCCATCCAGGTTCTCCAGCGCCATACGCACCTTGTCGCCATCGGTGGAGTTCGCCTGCTTGATCGCCATGCCCAGCAGGTTCATGCCGTCGTAGGCGTGCGCCAGGAAGCCAAACGCGGTGGGCGAAGTCATCTTGGCCGACACCCGGTCATACAGCTTCTGCTGCGCCGACGTACGGTTGTCGGTGATGGTGCGCAGGAAGAAAGGCTTCTCCGACAGCGTCTTGCCCGCCGTGTCGTAAAAGGCGATGTTGTCCGCCGCCCACGAGGTCAGCGTCAACGGGAACCAGTTGATCTTCTCCATGCTGCGGAACACGTGGGCAATCGGCGTGCTCTGCGCCCAGATCACCACCGTGTCCACGCCCGCCGCCTTGAGCTTGTTCAGCTGCGAGGTCATGTCGGTGTCGGCCACGCCGAACTTCTCGACCGCGACGGCCTTGATGCCCTGCGCCGCGCCCACTTCCTCAAGGTCCTTGAGCGCGCTCTGGCCATATCCGGTGGTCTCGATCATGAAGCCCACGTTCTTGACCTTGGGATTCTTCTTCAGGTAGCCGATCACGCCGTCCACCTGTTCGCGGTCCACCATGCCGACGCGGAACATGTAGTTGTCCGCGCCTGCGCGCATGGGCTTGGTGATGTCGGTGCCCGACCCGATGGCGCCCATGACCGGGATCTTCTTCTGGTTCGGGATGTGTTTCCAGGCCAGCGCGTTGCCCGAGTTGGTGGGACCGACGATGGCCACGACCTTTTCGTTGTCGATCAGGTCCGCCATATTCTGGATCGACTTGGGCGGCTGCGACAGGTCATCGCGCACCACCAGCACCAGCTTGCGCCCGAGCAGGCCGCCATTGGCGTTGATGTCGTCGATGGCCGTGCGCAGGCCCAGCACCGCGGCCTGCCCGCTTTGCGCGGACGGCGAGGCCGACAGATCGCCGTTGAAGCCGATCTTGATGTCCTGGGCATAGGCCTGCGCGCCAACCGCCAGCGCGCACAAGACGGCCGCCTTGGACAAGGTGGAAAAAATCCCCGTTGCTTTCATCGTTGTCTCCTGTGTTTTTCAGATGTGCTGCACGTCGATGATTCTTCTTCCTGCCCCTTGCCCGTGGAGTCTGGCGCTATACCGCGAGGTAGCCGCCATCCACCGGCAGGGACACGCCAGTCACGTACTGCGCCATCGGCGAAGCCAGGAACACGGCGGGGCCCACCAGGTCTTCGGGCTGTCCCACCCGTCCCAGCGGTATGCGTTGCATGAAATTCGCGAGGCGCGCGGGATCGTCCCGCGTGTACTGCGTCATCGGCGTTTCGATGACGCCCGGCGCGATCGCGTTGACCCGTATGCCGTCGGGCGCGAGGTCGCGCGCCATGGCCTGCGTCATCATCTTCACCCCGCCCTTGGATGGCGAATAGCCCAAGGTGGCGCCCACCCCGGCAAACGACGCGATGGAGCCGACGTTGATGATGACGCCGCGCGTGGCGCGCAGCGCCCCCAGGAAGGCATGGATCATGTTGAAGCTGCCGTTCAGGTTCACGTCCAGCACGCGACGCCAGTTCTCCGCGGCGCGCGGGCTATCTATGCCTTCACGGATGAGGAGGCCGGCGTTGTTGACGAGCACATCGATCGGCCCCACTTCCAGCTGGACTTGCGCCGCAATCGCCGCGCAGGCCTCGGGGTCCGTAACGTCAAGCGCGTGGCTCCAGGCGAGTCCGCCCGCCGCGATGATGGCGCTTGCCGTCTGCATGGCGTTGCCGGCCTGCAGGTCGGTCGCCACCACGCGCGCGCCCGCGGCCGCCAGGCCCAGCGCCAATGCCCGTCCGTTGCCCTGCCCCGCTCCCGTCACCAGGGCAAGCTTGCCCTGCAGCAGCCCCGCCGGCGCCGCGCTCATGCGGCCGCCTGCGCGGAAGCGTCCGAAGCCGGCACGTCCGCGGCCGGTGCGCCCGCGGCCGGTATGCGCGCCGCGGCCTTGCCGGTGGCGGCGATGCTCTGGCCCGCGATGTAGCCGAAGGTCAGCGCCGGGCCCAGAGTGATGCCAGCGCCGGGATAGTTGCCGCCCATGATGCTGCAGGCATCGTTGCCCACCGCATACAGGCCGGGAATGACAACGCCGAGTTCGTTCAATGCGCGGCCCTGGCCGTCGACCTTCAGGCCGGCGAAGGTGCCGATGTCGCCGATCATGACCTTGATCGCGTAGTACGGCCCCTTCACGATGGGCGCCACGCAGGGATTCGGGCCGTGCAGCGCGTCGCCTTGATAGCGGTTGTAGGCCTTGCTGCCCTTGCCGAACTGCGGATCACGTCCCAGCGCGGCCTCGCGGTTGTACGCTTCGACCGTCTGGCGCAGGCTGCCGGCATCGATGCCGGTCTTCTGCGCCAGTTCCGCCACCGACGCGCCGCGCGTCAGATAGCCCGTGTCCAGGTAGCGCTTGATGGGCAACGGGAACGGCGCAACGCTGCCCAGGCCGTACTTGCGCAGGGCCTTGTGGTCGCAGATCAGCCAAGCGCAGGTTTCGCCCTGCCCCCCGCATGCGCGCACCATCTCCTGCACGAAGTCATGGTACGAACTGCCTTCGTTGGTGAAGCGGCGGCCATTGCGCGTGACGGCGATGACGCCCGGCTTGGCGCGGTCGATGAAGTGCGGCATGTAGCCCGGACTGCCATCCTTGCGCGTCACCACGGACACCGGCACCCATGCGGCGGCATTGGGCAAGGCGGTGTTGACCTGGCCGCCCGCGCTCTCGGCCAGGCGCAGCCCGTCTCCGCTGTTGCCCGTGGGTGATGGCGAATAGTGTTCCGTGCCATTGGGCGCGTGCGCATACAGCTGCTTGCGGCGTTCGATGTCATAGGGAAAGCCGCCGGAAGCCAGCACCACGGCGCGCGCGGCGCGCACGCGCACGGTCGCGCCATCGCGCTGCACCACCGCGCCGCGCACGGCGCCGTCTTCGATGATGAGCGACCTGGCCGGTGCATTCAGCCACAGGGGCACGCCCAGCTTGAATGCGGAGGCAGCCAGCCGGCCCGCCAGCGCATTGCCGTTGGTCAATGTCATGCCGCGCCCATGCTTGGCCACGTCCAGGAAATGCCGTGTCAGGCGCTTGGCCACATACCAGGCCGAAGCCAGCGAGCGCGTGGCGCGCATGAAGTGCACGATCTCCTTGCCCGAGCCCAGCATCATGCCGAACACGGTCAGTTCCGGCAGCGCCGGCGCCAGGTCCCTGACGTGGGCGCCGAGCTTGCGGCCGTCGTACGGCCGCGCCACCATCGAACGCCCGCCCTGCTTTCCGCCGGGCGCTTCCGCGTGATAGTCGGGGAACACCAGTGGCATGTCGAACTGCACTTCGGTGTTCGACGTGAAGAAATCCACGGCGCGCGGACCATGCTCCAGAAACGCGTCCACGCGTTCGGCGTTGTAGCTGTCGCCGGCTTCGTGGCGCAGATAGGCGCGGCCTTCGTCCGGCGTTTCATGGATGCCCTGCACCTTGGCCAGCGACGTGCCTGGAATCCACAGCCAGCCGCCCGAACGCGCGGTGGAGCCGCCGAATCGCGGCTCTTTTTCAACGATAAGGACCTTCAGGCCGGCGCTGGCCGCGGTGATTGCGGCGGCCATGCCCGACGCGCCCGACCCGACCACCAACACGTCGCAGTCGTATTGACGAGAATCTTCCACGTTGTCTCCATACCCTTGGGGCGACCTGCTCCCGATCGCGAAACCGGGGCGGCCTTCTTATTCATTCGACTGTAGATAAGGCATTTGATAATGTCAATATGGTTCACGATTAGCGAAAGTACTAACATAGGCAACCTCATTCGATTAAAGAAAATGGCCACCAGATCCAGCTCCGGCAAGCGCAATGCCGATCACACTCCCGCCGCGCCGCCGCGCAGGCGCGGCATCCAGTCCATCGAAGTCGGCGGCAAGATCCTGTTGGCGCTGCTGGAACATTCGTCCTCGCTGCCGCTGGGCGCGCTGGCCAAGGCGGCCGGCATGTCGGGCGCCAATGCCCACGCCTATCTCGTCAGCTATGGGAATCTGGGCCTGGTCAGGCAGGACCCGAACAGCGGCGAGTACGAGCTGGGGCCGCTCGCGCTGCAGTTGGGACTGGCGGCGCTGCACCGGCTCGATCCCATCAAGATCGCCATCCCGATGACGCGCGAGTTCGCCGAAAGAACCGGGCAGACCATCGCCATCGCGGTGCTGGGCAACCTGGGGCCGGTCATCGTGCACCTGCACGAATCCAACTACCCCATCCACGTCAACATGCGCACCGGCACGGTCATGTCGCTGACCAACACGGCGACGGGCAAGGTGTTCGCGGCGCTACTGCCGCCGAAGAAGATCGAAAGCCTGCTGCACGAAGACCATCTGCGCCTGGGCGCAGTGCCTTCCTTGGGCCAGACCGAGAAGTTCGAACGCACCCTGCGGGAAGTCCGTCAACGAGGCGTGGCCCGCGCCGTGGGCGATCCCATCCCCGGCATCAATGGCCTGAGCGCACCCGTGTTCGATTCGAACGGCAACGTCGTGCTGGCGATCACCGCAATTGGCGCGGTGGGCGTATTCGACGTGCGTTGGACCAGCCCGCTGATCGGCGACATCAAGCGTTGCGCCGACGCCATCTCGGCGGAGCTGGGCTGGCAGAACCGCGACGTGCGCGCAACGCGCCAGGACTAGTCCCGGCCAAGACAAAATGGCCACACGGCAAAAGGCCGCTGCATGGATGCGTCCGTGCAGCGGCCTTCGTGTATTGCGGGTCAGCCTTGCGGCAAGAGTCTGGCCTTCAACGCAGCAACACCTTGTCCAGCGATTCGGTGAAGCGCTTGGCGTCCTGGAAGCCCACCACGCGAGCGTCGGGCAGCTCCTTGCCGCCCGGTTCGAAGAACATGATGCCCGGCGGGCCGAACAGGCGGAAGCGCTTGAGCAACGCGCGGTCGTCGGCGTTGTTCGCGGTCACGTCGGCCTGCACCAGCAGCATGCCCGACATGCGCTGCGCGACACCCGGATCGGTAAAGGTGAAGCGCTCCATCTCGCGGCACGACACGCACCAGTCGGCGTAGAAATCCAGCATCACCGGCTGACGGCTTTGCGCCAGCAAGGCGTCCAGTTCGGCGTTGTTGCGCACGCGCTGGAAATGCACTTCGCCGCTGCTGGCCGCCACGCCGGCGGGCGCATCGCCGCGCGCCGCCAGATGCGACAGCGGCTGCAACACGTCACGGCCGCCGCTGGCCGCGCCGATGAGCCAGGCCGCGGCCGCCAGCGCCAGCAACAGGCCCAGGCCCTTGCCGAACATGCGCGCCGCGCCCGCGCCTTGCGGCAAGGCATCGAAGGCCCGCAGCATCACGGCGGCGACCACGGCCAGGAAGGCCCAGCCCGTCATCTGCACCCAGGTCGGTACCACCGGTATCAGCATCCACCAGGCCGTAGCCAGCAACAGCATGCCGAACAAACGCTTCACGCCGTCCATCCAAGGCCCGGCCTTGGGCAGCAAGGCGCCCGAGGACGCACCCACGATCAACAGCGGCACGCCCATGCCCCACGCCATTGCGAACAGCGCCGATCCGCCCAACACCACGTCGCCGGTCTGCGAGATATACAGCAGCGCGCCCGCCAATGGCGCGGCCACGCAGGGGCCGACGATCAAGGCCGACAAGGCGCCCATCACCAGCGCGCCGGTGTAACGCCCGCCGGGGATGCGCGCCGAGCGTTGCGACAGCCAGCCCTGGATGCCCGCTGGCATCTGGAACGTAAAGGCGTCGAACATGGCCAGCGCCAGCACGGCCAGCAGGATGGCGAACAGGGTAAGGATCCACGGCGTCTGCAGCCAGGCGGCGAGCCCCGCGCCGCTCAGCCCCGCTGCCACGCCCAGCGCGGTGTAGACCACGGACATGCCCAGCACGTAGGTCGCCGCCAGCGCCAGGCCGCGGCCGCGCGACGGCTTGGCCTGCGCCGCGCCGCCCACCACGATGGACGACAGGATGGGAATCATGGGCAGCACGCAGGGCGTGAAGGCCAGCAGCAGGCCCAGCACCAGGAATACGCCCGCGGTCTTGACCCAGCCCAGTCCGCTCAGGGCGTCCGCCAAGCCGGTATCGCCGGCATTGACCAGCGCGCCGAGCCCGCCTGACGCACCAGACGCGGCTGCCGGGCTGCCACCCGGTCCGGCCACGGCATAGCCGCCAGCCACTGGGGTGAGCTTCACGCTGCTGTCCATGGGCGGGTAGCACAGCCCCGCATCCGCACAGCCTTGCGCGGTCAGTGTCAGGGTGAAGGGTTGTCCGCCCGCGGCCACCGGCACGCGTATCACCACGTCCTGGTGGAAGACTTCCATGTCCTTCTCGAAGGTCGGGTCGTACTTGACCTCGCCCTTGGGATAGACAGCTTCGCCCAGCGTGGCGGCGCCGATGGGACTGATGGTGATGCCGAAGCGCTCGCGGTACATGTAGTAGCCGGGCGCAACGCGATAGCGCAGTTCCAGCGTTTCAGGCGCCACCATCTCGGCGCTGAAAGCGAAGGCCTTCTCGGGCTCCAGGAACTCGGCCTCGGCGCGCGCAGCGGCTTGCCAGCCCAGCAACAGCAGCATCATGGCCAGCAAGGCCAACCACTGCCTGAAGAAGGCGCGCGACGCGCGGGACTCGCGCCGAAGCGCGCCGAAACCGGCTAGTTGCAACATCAGTCTCTCTTGTTCTGCGTGACGGCCGTCTGCTCACGCACCCAGTCCAGATAGGGCGCCGCGCCGCCGATGACGGGCAGCACGATGATCTCGGGCACATCGTAGGGATGCATCTGCGCCAGGGCCTGCACTACAGCCCGATGGCGCGCGTAGGTGGTCTTGATGTGGATGGGGATTTCCTCCGCCCCTTCGACTTCTCCTTTCCACATGTAGATGGACAGGCCCGGTGCGCCAAGGTTCACGCAGGCGGCCAAGCCGTCTTCGACCAGAACATGCGCAATCCGCTTGGCCAGCAGCAGGTCGGGCGCATTGCTGATGACCAGCACAACGTCGTCATCTCGCAACATGGAGGCTCCTCGGAATACCCGTATGGGATGTAACTCGGGGTATTTTATCGGTATTGCGGCCAGCGTCCGGATCCGCCGGGCCAGAACGCGCCGCCATGCAACCCGCTTTCACCGAGGCACGCATGTCCGATAACTGCCTGTTCTGCCGCATCGCTCGCCACGAAATCCCCGCGCACGTGGTCCACGAGGACGAACGCCTGCTGGCCTTTCTCGATATTCACCCCGTGCGCCCCGGGCACGTGCTCATCATCCCGAAGCAGCACTATCCCTATTACGAGGACATGCCGGCCGATCTGGCGGGCAGCATCCTCAACCTGGGCCAGAAGCTCGGGCGCCACATGAAGCGCCTGTACGACGTGGAGCGCGTGGGCTTCGCCTTCACGGGCATCCACGTGGCGCATGCGCACGCCCACGTCATCCCCATGCATCACCCGCAGGACGTCACGTCCACCCAGTACATCGAGCAGCAGGACCTGACTTTCAAGATGCCGCCTCAACCCGCCGCCGAAGCGCTGGCCGCGACCGCCGCGCAATTGCGCAGCGAACTGCACGCCTCGTAACGCATCGCGGACGCGCAAAAAACAAGGGCGGGTCCGAAGACCCGCCCTTGTCGCTTATCGAGCTACCGAAATTATTCGGCGCTGCCCTCAGCGGCTTCATCGACTTCCGGACGGTCAACCAGTTCCATGAAAGCCATGGGAGCGTTGTCGCCTTGACGGAAGCCCATCTTCAGCACGCGGGTGTAGCCGCCGTTACGGGCCGCGTAGCGCGGGCCGATTTCGGCGAACAGCTTCACCACCGCGTCGCGATCGCGCAGACGGGCAAAAGCCAGACGCTTGTTCGCGAGCGTGGGCTCCTTGCCCAGCGTGATCAGGGGTTCGATGACGCGGCGCAATTCTTTCGCCTTCGGCAGCGTGGTCTTGATGGCTTCGTGGGTGATCAACGAAACGGCCATGTTGCGGAACATGGCAAGACGGTGACTGCTGGTGCGGTTGAGCTTACGCAAGCCATTACCGTGACGCATGATAAGTTTCCTTTGAATCTAAAGATGGCGTCAGCCATCGGGTTGCCGGCTCTTCTATCAACCTGCAATCAGGCCGCGGTCCGGTAGAAAACGGTGCATTTTACGACGATTTCGCAAACCGGCCGGCGCAAGGCCGGCGGACTGCGGGAACCGCCCCTTTTCAGGAGCGGCACCCTTTCAAGACTTAGGGACGCTCCAGGCCCAGGGGGGGCCAGTTTTCGAGCTTCATGCCCAGCGTCAGGCCGCGTGCGGCCAGGACTTCCTTGATCTCGTTGAGCGACTTGCGACCCAGGTTCGGGGTCTTGAGCAGCTCGTTTTCGGTACGCTGGATCAGGTCGCCGATGTAGTAGATGTTTTCGGCCTTCAGGCAGTTGGCCGAACGCACGGTCAGCTCCAGGTCGTCGACCGGGCGCAGCAGCACCGGATCGATCTGCGGCGTGCCGCGGACCGGGGCTTCGTAGGAATCGCCAGCGCCTTCCAGGGCGGCGAAGACCGAGATCTGGTCCATCAGGATGCGAGCCGACTGGCGCACCGCTTCCTCGGGCGAGATCACGCCGTTGGTTTCGATGTCCAGGACCAGCTTGTCCAGATCGGTACGCTGTTCCACGCGGGCGCTTTCAACGGCGTAGCTCACGCGGCGAACCGGGCTGAACGAGGCGTCCAGCACGATGCGGCCGATGGTGTGGGTGCGGTCTTCCGACAGCGCGCGCACGTTGCCCGGCACGTAGCCGCGGCCCTTTTCGACCTTGATCTGCATTTCCAGCTTGCCTGCGTCCGTCAGGTTGCAGATGGCATGGCCGGGGTTGATGATCTCGACGTCGTGCGGCAGCTCGATGTCGCTGGCCAGCACCGTGCCCGCGCCGGTCTTGCGCAGAACCAGGGTCACTTCGTCGCGATTGTGCAGCTTGAAGACCACGCCCTTCAGATTCAGCAGGATGTCGACGACATCTTCGCGAACGCCCGGGATGGTCGAGTATTCGTGCACCACGCCCGTCATCTGGACTTCGGTCGGCGCGTAGCCGGTCATCGAAGACAGCAGGATGCGGCGCAGGGCGTTGCCCAGCGTGTGACCGTAGCCACGCTCGAACGGCTCCATCACGATCTTGGCATGGTGCGTGCCGACCGGTTCGACTTCAATGGAGCGCGGCTTCAGGAAACCTTGAGTGGACATTTACTGTGTTCCTTTTCAATACCCTCGGCTCGTTACACCGATAAGGCTGATGGACAGGGTGAAACTTGAAACGCGGACGGCGCGAAAAACACCGGCCGATACTTACCGCAAAGCCCGCTCCGCCAAAAAGCGGAAAGCGGGCTGCTGCGGGGCGTGCAAACGGGTCGCGAGACCAGCTCGCCGGCGCACTGCGAAGGTAGCGCCGGCAGGCCTGATTAACGCGAGTACAGTTCGACGACCATCGATTCGTTGATGTCGCGAGCGACGTCAGCGCGATCGGGGGCCGACTTGAACGTACCGGTCAACTTGGTCGTGTCGACTTCCACCCACTGGGGGATGCCGATGCTGGTAGCCAGGTCGAGCGATTCCTTGATGCGGCCTTGCTTCTTGGCCTTTTCGCGGACCGACACGACGTCGCCAGCCTTGACCAGCATCGAAGCGATGTCAGCCGTGTGGCCGTTCAGTTCGATGGCGCGGTGGCTCACCAGCTGGCGAGCTTCGGCGCGCGTCGAGCCGAAGCCCATGCGGTAGACGACGTTGTCCAGGCGCGATTCCAGCAGCTGGATCAGCGTTTCGCCGGTGTTGCCACGGCGGCGCTCGGCTTCAGCGAAGTACTTGCGGAATTGCTTTTCCAGCACGCCGTACATGCGCTTGAGCTTTTGCTTTTCGCGCAGCTGCAGGCCGTAGTCGGAAGTGCGGGCACCCGAAGTGCGGCCGTGTTGGCCAGGCTTGGAATCCAGCTTGCACTTGGAATCCAGCGAGCGGCGGGCGCTCTTCAGGAACAGGTCAGTACCCTCGCGGCGCGAGAGCTTGCATTTGGGTCCAATATAACGTGCCATGTGGATTCCCTTTAGATACGACGACGCTTCGGCGGACGGCAGCCGTTGTGCGGAACGGGCGTGATGTCGGCGATGGACGAAATCTTGATGCCCAGCGCGTTCAGAGCGCGGACCGACGATTCGCGACCAGGACCGGGGCCCTTGATACGCACTTCCAGCGTCTTGATGCCGTACTCCAGCGCGACGCGGCCAGCCGTTTCAGCAGCGACCTGCGCGGCGAACGGGGTCGACTTGCGCGAGCCCTTGAAACCAGCACCGCCCGACGTGGCCCACGACAGCGCGTTGCCCTGACGATCGGTGATGGTGATGATGGTGTTGTTGAACGAAGCGTGAACGTGCGCGATGCCGTCCGAGACGTTCTTCTTGACCTTTTTGCGCACGCGCGAAGCGCCGCTGGTGGAAGCTTTCGCCATAATCCAGTTCCTCGATTATTTCTTCAGGGACGCAGCAGCACGACGCGGGCCCTTGCGGGTCCGGGCGTTGGTGCGAGTGCGCTGGCCGCGCACGGGCAAACCGCGCTTGTGACGCATACCGCGGTAGGTTCCCAGGTCGATCAAACGCTTGATCGAGAGCTGTACTTCACGACGCAGGTCGCCTTCAACCGTGAACAGACCAACATGTTCGCGGACGCGTTCCAATTCAGCGTCGTTCAGATCCTTGACCTTCTTGTCAAAGGGTACGTTTGCCGCTTCGCAAATCTTGCGAGCGCGCGTACGACCAATGCCAAAAATGGCGGTCAGTCCGATCTCGGCGTGCTGTTGCGGCGGGATGTTAATGCCAGCAATACGGGCCATGACTATTCCTTGAATAAATCTGTTGCGTAGTCGCTAACCCGAGTTAGCCTTGACGCTGCTTATGACGCGGGTCGGTGCAGATAACGCGCACCACGCCGTGACGTTTGATAACTTTGCAGTTGCGGCAGATCCGCTTAACCGATGCCATTACTTTCATGGTTGACTCCTAATTTTCCGTAATCCGGTTCCGCTCATTTGGAGCGGAAAACTATCCTGGCTCGCGTCAGATCATAGGGCGTGAGCTCCACTGTGACCTTGTCACCCGGCAGGATCCGGATGTAATGCATACGCATCTTGCCGGAAATATGGCCCAACACCACGTGGCCGTTTTCGAGCTTGACGCGAAATGTCGCGTTCGGGAGGTTCTCAAGAACCTCGCCTTGCATCTGAATGACGTCGTCCTTGGACATTCTTTTGCTTACCGCATCGGCAAACCCGCGCCCTTGAAGTTAGCCTTCTTGAGCAACGAGTCGTACTGGTGAGACATCATGTAGGCCTGAACCTGTGCCATGAAATCCATCGTCACCACCACAATAATCAACAGGGACGTACCACCGAAGTAGAAGGGAACGTTCCAGCGCATCACCAAGAATTCCGGCAACAGGCACACCAACGTGATGTAGATGGCACCTGCGAGCGTCAGACGCATCAGGATCTTGTCGATGTAGCGCGCTGTTTGTTCGCCCGGACGGATGCCCGGAACAAACGCACCACTCTTCTTCAGGTTGTCCGCCGTTTCGCGGCTGTTGAACACCAGAGCCGTGTAGAAAAAGCAGAAGAAAATAATCGCGACCGAGTACAGCGTGATGTAGAGCGGTTGACGAGGCGACAGGGCCGCAGCCAGGTCGCTAAGCCAGCGCATGTTCTCACTGCTGGAGAACCAGCTCGTGATCGTGGCCGGGAACAGAATGATCGACGACGCGAAGATCGGCGGAATCACCCCTGCCATGTTCAGCTTCAGCGGCAAATGCGAGCTTTGACCACCGTAGACCTTGTTGCCGACCTGACGCTTGGCGTAGTTCACCGTGATCTTGCGCTGTCCGCGTTCCACGAACACCACAAAAGCGGTAACCAGCACCACCAGAGCCACGATGAACAGTGCCGAAAGCACGGACATCGAGTTGGTGCGGACCAGGTCCAACAGTGCAGCCAGCGCCGCGGGCAGACCCGCAACGATACCTGCGAAGATCAGGATGGAAATCCCGTTGCCCAGACCACGTTCCGTGATTTGCTCACCCAGCCACATGACGAACATGGTGCCGGTGACCAAGGTCACGACGGTCGTGAAGCGAAACAGCATGCCCGGATCGATCACCAGTCCCTGCTGGGACTCCAACGCTACCGAAATGCCCACAGCCTGCACCAGCGCCAGCACGACCGTGCCGTAGCGGGTGTATTGGGTGATCTTCCGACGGCCGGCTTCGCCCTCTTTCTTGAGCGATTCCAGCGACGGCACCACCACAGACATCAGCTGCATGATGATGGATGCCGAAATGTACGGCATGATCCCCAGGGCAAAAATCGAGAAGCGCGAGAGCGCCCCGCCCGAGAACATGTTGAACAGGCCCAGGATCCCGCCCTGGTTCTGACGGAACAAGTCCGCCAGCGCATCCGGGTTGATGCCCGGTACGGGGATGTGTGTACCCAAACGGTAAACCACCAGGGCGAGCACCAGGAACACGAGGCGGCGCTTCAAATCGCCGTACCGTGCTCCGGTTTTACCCAATGCCTGCGCGTTAGCCACTCGTCACCTCGTGATCAAGCAAGCGAGCCGCCCGCGCCTTCGATGGCGGCGCGAGCGCCAGCCGTCGCGGTAATGCCCTTGAGCACGACCTTGCGCGAGAGTTCACCCGACTTGATGACCTTGGCGTAACGAACCGCCTGGCCAATCACGCCAGCCGCCTTCAGCACTTGCACGTCGACTTCGTCGATGGGCAGGGCTTGCAGGTCCGACAGACGGACTTCGGCGTACAGGTGCTGGCCGAGCGGGGTGAAACCACGCTTGGGCAGGCGACGCTGCAGCGGCATTTGACCGCCTTCGAAGCCAACCTTATGGAAACCGCCCGAGCGCGACTTCTGACCCTTGTGACCACGGCCGGCGGTCTTACCCAGACCCGAACCGATGCCACGGCCGACGCGGCGCTTGGCGTGCTTGCTGCCCTCAGCGGGCTTCAGCGAATTAAGTTGCATATCCGACATGGTGATTCCTTAGGCTTCCGAGACGGAAACGAGATAATCCACCTTACGGATCATCCCACGCACCTCGGGCGTATCGACCAGCACGCGGCTGCTGTTGATGCGGCCCAAGCCCAAACCGCGAACCGTATCACGGTGCGATTGCTTGGTACCGATCACCGAGCGCACGAGGGTCACTTTGATCTGCTTCTGAGCCATGATTTACCCCAGGATTTCTTCGACTGACTTGCCGCGCTTGGCAGCAACATCAGCCGGGGTCATGGAGGCGCGCAAGCCGTTCAACGTGGCGCGAACCATGTTGTAGGGATTGCTCGAGCCCAGGCTCTTGGCAACCACGTTACGCACACCCATCACATCAAAAATAGCGCGCATCGGGCCGCCGGCGATAACGCCGGTACCTTCAGCAGCGGGCGAGATCAGCACGGTAGCGGCGCCATGTTTGCCAACCACGGTGTGGTGCAGCGTGCCGTTCTTCAGAGCGACCTTGAACATGCCGCGGCGGGCCTGTTCCATAGCCTTCTGAACGGACACCGGCACTTCACGCGCCTTGCCCTTACCCATGCCGATGCGGCCATCGCCATCGCCAACCACGGTCAGCGCGGCAAAGCTCATGGTGCGACCACCCTTGACCACTTTGCTCACGCGGTTGACCGCGATCATCTTTTCGCGGAGGCCGTCATCGTTCTCTTTTTCCGCGGCGTTCTTGCCTTGTACTTTAGCCATTTGACAGATCCTCGCTTAGAACTTCAGGCCGGCTTCACGCGCGGCATCGGCCAGCGCTTTCACGCGGCCATGGTAACGAAAGCCCGAGCGATCGAAAGCGACCAGTTCGATACCGGCAGCCTTGGCCTTTTCGGCCACGCGCTTGCCAACCAGCGACGCAGCGGCTTTGTTGCCGCCCTGACCGGTTTGGCCGGCCAGTTGCGCGCGCACTTCGGCTTCGACCGTCGAGGCGCTGACCAGAACGCGATCGCCTTCCGGCGAAATGATGTTGGCGTAGATGTGCTGGTTCGAGCGGAAAATCGAGAGGCGATGAACGCGCAGCTCGTTGATCTTCCGGCGGGTCGGAACCGCACGACGCAAACGGGAAACTTTTTTGTCCATGATTCGTCCTTGCGTGCGCCGTTATTTCTTCTTGGTTTCTTTGATGACGACGCGTTCGTCCGAGTAACGCACGCCCTTGCCCTTGTAGGGTTCGGGTTCGCGGTACGCGCGGATTTCAGCGGCCATCTGACCGACGACTTGCTTGTTGGCGCCCTTGATGACGATTTCCGTCTGGGTCGGGCACTCGGCCTTGATGCCGGCCGGCAACTGGTGCAAAACGTCGTGCGAGAAACCGAGCTGCAGCTTAACGGCATCGCCTTGGATCGAGGCGCGGTAACCCACGCCAACCAGGGTCAGCTTGCGCTCGAAGCCCTTGCTCACGCCGGTGACCATATTGGCCACCAGAGCGCGCACGGTACCCGACATGGCGTTGGCGTGACGGCTTTCGTTGGCGGCGACAAACGTGAGTTTGCCGTTGTCCAACGCAACCGTGACGTCGCCGGTCAGGGCTTGGGTCAAGGAACCCAGCGGGCCCTTGACGGTGATCTGATCCTGCTTGATGTCAGCTTCGACACCCTTGGGCAGTTCGACCGGATACTTAGCGATACGTGACATTCGAATTTCTCCTTAGGCCACGTAGCACAGCACTTCGCCGCCGACGCCATTGGCGCGAGCCTTACGGTCGGTCATGACGCCGCGCGAGGTCGAAACGATAGCCACACCCAGGCCGTTCATGACCTGAGGAATGCTGGTACGGCCCTTGTAGATACGCAGACCGGGGCGCGAGACGCGTTCGATGCGCTCGATGACCGGACGGCCAGCGTAGTACTTCAGGGTGATCTCGAGCTCAGGCTTGGCCTGGGTGCCCTTGATTTCAAAGCTGTCGATGTAGCCTTCGTCCTTCAGCACAGCGGCAATGGCCGCCTTCAGCTTCGAGGAGGGCATGTTCACCGTAACTTTGTCCACTTGCTGCGCATTGCGAATGCGGGTCAGCATATCGGCGATGGGATCGCTCATGCTCATATTGTTTCTCCTACCAGCTGGCCTTGGTGATGCCGGGGATTTCACCCTTCATCGCCATTTCACGCAGTTTGTGGCGCGTCAGGCCGAACTTGCGGAATACACCGCGCGGACGACCGGTGACCACGCAACGGTTACGTTGACGCGTCGGGTTGGCATTGCGCGGCAGCTGTTGCAGCTTGAGCCGAGCTTGGTAACGATCTTCGTCGGTCTTCGACTGGTCGTCGATGATCGCCTTCAACTCAGCGCGCTTGGCAGCGAACTTGTCAGCCAGCTTGGCGCGCTTGATGTCGCGATTGATGAGGGAAAGTTTAGCCACGTCATCAGCCCCTTAGTTACGGAACGGGAAGCTGAAGGCCGTCAACAGCGCCTTGGCTTCTTCGTCGGTCTTCGCGGAGGTGGTGATGCTGATGTTCAGCCCACGCAGCGCGTCGATCTTGTCGTACTCGATTTCGGGGAAAATGATCTGCTCTTTCACCCCGATGTTGTAGTTGCCACGGCCGTCGAACGCACGACCCGAGATACCGCGGAAGTCGCGCACGCGAGGCAGCGCAACCGCCACCAGGCGATCCAGGAATTCGTACATGCGTTGACCGCGCAGCGTGACCATGCAACCGATCGGGTAGTTTTCGCGGATCTTGAACCCGGCGATAGCCTTCTTGGTCTTGGTCACGACGGGCTTCTGGCCGGCGATCTTGGTCAGGTCGCCAACAGCGTGCTCGATGACTTTCTTGTCCGACACCGCTTCCGACACACCCATGTTCAGGGTGATCTTGGTGATGCGCGGCACTTCCATCGTGCTCTTGTAGCCAAACTGGGCTTGCAGGTCGGCAGCGACCTTGCTCTTGTAGAGATCTTGCAAACGAGACATGTCTATCGCCCCTTACGCCTTGGCGCCGACAACGGCACCATTGGAACGGAACACGCGAACCTTGCGGCCTTCGACCTCTTGCACGCCCACGCGGTCGCCACGGCCGGTGGCCGGGTTGAACAGCGCGACGTTCGAGACGTGAATCGGCATGGTCTTTTCGACAATCCCGCCCGGGTTGTTAGCCATCGGGTTGGCTTTCACGTGCTTCTTGACGACGTTGACGCCTTCGACCAGAACGTGGTCGGCATCGACGCGCGCCAGCACGGTACCGCGACGCTTCTTGTCGCGGCCGGTCAGGACGATGACTTCGTCGCCTTTACGAATATTGTTCATCGTAGGGCTCCTTACAGCACTTCCGGGGCCAACGACACGATCTTCATGAACTTCTCGGTACGCAGTTCACGCGTAACGGGTCCGAAGATGCGGGTGCCGATGGGCTCCAGCTTGGCGTTGAGCAACACGGCGGCATTGCCACCGAAACGAATCAGCGAACCGTCTTTACGGCGCACGCCCTTGGCGGTACGAACCACCACGGCATTGTAAATTTCGCCTTTCTTGACGCGTCCGCGCGGAGCCGCATCTTTGACGCTCACCTTGATGATGTCGCCGATACCGGCATAACGGCGCTTGGAGCCACCGAGCACCTTAATGCACATGACATGACGCGCACCAGTGTTATCGGCCACATCCAGCGTGGTCTGCATTTGGATCATGATTTTTCCTGTTCCAACTTAACTGGAAATACGGTTTTCCCAACAAGGGAACACTGCAATTCCTGCCAGTTTTGGTCCCGTCAGGTCTGCCGCCCTGCTTTAGTGTTGGCATGTCTCGAGCTTTCGCCCTACTCATGCAACTGGTTGGCAACGCAACGACCCTGGGTTGAAATCCTGCGGGTATTCCCCCAACACGTCGGGCTAACCTGCATAGGCGCGGGCCAACTCGATCGACAATCTGGGAAAGCTGATAATTCTAACGTGGTTAATATTTGAGCGCAAGCACTTTGTGTGGATAACCCACAAAAGCGACGCTTTCCCCGGCGAAGGGGACACCGAAGCTATCCACCCCCTATTTCTGGCGGTAGTAGCCCTTCTCCCAGGCGTCATGATTGGCCTTCCCGCGACGGATCTCGTCCGTGAACGGGGCGGCCATGAGCACCAGGCGGTTCAGCCATTTTACAGGAGCGCGGCAGGGACGCTCGAAGTCCACGAAAAGCACGGCCCGCAGCCCCGAGGTGTCGTTATGGACCTGGTGCGGATATAGGTCGTCGAACACCACCGCCCGGCCTTCGCGCCAGCTATAGCGCTCGCCCCCGACCTCGATCCAGCATTGGGCGGCGGGCTCCGGCACCACCAGCCCCAGATGCAGGCGCAGGACGCCGTTGTAGGGGCCTGTGTGCAGGGGGATGCGCTTGCCAGCCTCCAGGATGGAGAAAAACGCCGTGCGGATGCCCGGGATCCCCTGCAGCGCCTGGGCGGTCTGGGGGCAACGCGCCAGGTTGCGTTCGGAGCGCAGGCCGTAACCCATGAACACGAAAGTCTTCCATTGGTCGTCCGAGGTGATCTGGCCGACGTCAGGGGAAATTTCATGGAAGGCAGGCAGATGCTGGCGCTCGGAGAGCAGATCGGCCAACTCGGCGCGGATGGCGGGCGCCTGGGCCTCGAGCGCGGCAACCCAGGGAAACTGGCCGTTGTCGAAAATGGGACGGTCGCCGACCAGCGAGGCCAGGGCGATGCGGTTGCGCAACCAATCTATGAAGCGGAAAAAGACGCGCGAGTAGAAACTGGGCTTGCTGGGCGGACGCGCATCGACGGGTTGCACAATAAGTAGCCGGATAGACAGCCAAAGATGCACCATTTTGTCCATGCCGGCGCAGGCACGCAAGACTTGCGCCGGCATATTGGCTCCAATGCGCCGCCGGGCATTGGCCCTCCCCGCCGCGGACAAGCTGGTTTAGACTGGCGTGGGCGACAGTGATCGCTATCCACTCCTATTTCGCAAGGGAAGACAGGCATGTATGAACAGTTGGCGCTGTATATCGACGGCGAATTCGTCGCCGGAGAGGGCAGGCGCACCCAGGACGTCATCAACCCGGCCACGCTGGAAGTTCTCGGCCAGCTGCCCCACGCCACCGAAGCGGATCTGGATCGCGCGCTAGCCGCCGCCCAGCGCGCCTTCGAGTCGTGGAAGAAATCCTCGCCCATGGACCGCTCGGCCATCCTGCGCAAGGTCGCGACGCTGTCGCGTGAACGCGCCCAGGAAATCGGCCGCAACATGACGCTGGACCAGGGCAAGCCGCTGGCCGAAGCCGTGGGCGAAGTCACCTCCTGCGCCGAGCACGCCGACTGGCACGCCGAGGAATGCCGCCGCATCTACGGCCGCGTGGTCCCGTCGCGCAATCCTGATGTGCGCCAATTCGTGGTGCGCGAGCCCATCGGCGTCTGCGCCGCGTTCACGCCCTGGAACTTCCCGTACAACCAGGCCATCCGCAAGATCGCCGCCGCCCTCGGCGCCGGCTGCACGGTGGTGCTGAAGGGGCCCGAGGATTCGCCCAGCGCGGTGATGGCAATCGCCCGCATGTTCCACGACGCCGGCCTGCCCAAGGGCTGCCTGAACATCGTCTGGGGCGAGCCCGCCAAGATCTCGGACTACCTGATCCGTTCGCCCATCGTGCGCAAGGTGTCGTTCACCGGCTCCGTGCCGGTGGGCAAGCAGTTGGCCGCGCTGGCCGGCGCCCACATGAAGCGCGTCACCATGGAACTGGGCGGCCACTCGCCCGTGCTGGTGTTCGACGACGCCGACATTGACCGCGCCGCCACCATGCTGGCCAAGTTCAAGGTGCGCAACGCGGGCCAGGTCTGCGTATCGCCCACCCGCTTCTACGTCCAGAACGGCGCCTATGAGCAGTTCCTCGCGCGCTTCTCCGAAGTGCTGAAGAACATCAAGGTCGGCGACGGCCTGGAAGCCGGCACCGACATGGGCCCGCTGGCGCACGAACGCCGCGTCCCCGCCATGAGCGCCTTCATCGACGACGCCAAGAAGCATGGCGGCAAGGTGGTGGTCGGCGGCGGCCCGCTGGACCGCAAGGGCTTCTTCTTCGCCCCCACGGTCGTGACCGATGTGCCCGACAACTCCATGCTGATGACCGAAGAGCCCTTCGGCCCGGTTGCGCCGGTGGTCCGCTTCACGGATACCGATGAAGTGCTGCGCCGCGCCAACAGCCTGCCCTTCGGCCTGTCGTCCTACGTGTTCACGAACTCGCTGCAGACGGCCACCAAGGTCTCCAACGGCCTGGAAGCCGGCATGGTCAACATCAACCATTTCGGCAGCGCCCTGGCCGAGACGCCCTTCGGCGGCATCAAGGACAGCGGCATCGGCAGCGAAGGCGGCCTGGAAACGTTCGACGGCTACCTGGTCACGAAGTTCATCACGCACATCTGACCTGGCATTGAAACTAAGCCCCGCAGAAATCCTGCGGGGCTTTTTTTTTGCCTCTCGCCCGACAACCAGGCGGACCATCCGCGGACAAGAGCCGCTCAGGAACTTGCCCGCAAATCGCGCGGCGTCATGCCGAAGCGGCGCTTGAACAGGCGGCTGAAATGCGAGGGGTGCGAGAAACCCACCTGATAGGCCAGCTCGGCGATGCTGCGGTGGCGATGCTGCGGATTCAGCAACAGTTCGCGGCACTTGTCGAGCCGCTGGTCGAAGATGAAGGACTCCACCGACAGGCCGCCGGCGCGCAGAATACGGTGCAGATAGGCCACCGACAAGCCGCAGCCCTGCGCCACCTGCTGCGGCGACAGCGTCGGATCCGCCAGATGCTGGCGGATGTAGGCCAGCACGCGCTGCCGGTGCGCCAGCGTGACGCTGCTGTCCGACTCCGATGCGTGCCCTTGGCCTGATTGCACCAGGAACAGCACGATCAGGTCGATCAGGCGCTCGCCGAGTTCCGCCGCTTCGACGTCCGACCAGCCGTCCACCCCTTTGAACAGGTGGTCCATATAGCTGGCCAGCAGGGCGCCTCGCGGCGAACCGTCATCGACGCGCAGCTTGTAGAAGGCGCCGACGCGGGAATCGCGCTGCAATAGCGCGCTGCGCGGAAAGGACACGCTCAGGCTGCGGTAGCCCGCCGCGCCCTGCGCCGTGGCCTGGTAGGGCAGGCTCTGGTTCATCAGATAGACGCAACCGGGTTCGACCTGGAACTCCCTGCCCTGCTGCTGCACGGCCAGTGGTCCGGCCAGCGGCAGGCCGAAGGTATAGAACTCCTGGTCCAGACGCGACACATTGCCGACGGTGCGCTCCAGCTTCTGCCCCTGGTAATGGAGGTCGTTGAACTGCAGGCTGCCCCGGCGCACATAGCGCACATGTCCGGCGAAACTGTCTGGCCGGCCGCGATGTACCTCGAACGGACCGAACGCGTGCGACAGCGCCGCGCGCCATTCGTCGCGCCGGTCAGCGCCAGCGCTGGCCGAAATGGCGAATTCCGTATCGGACATGGCTAGGTCTCCTTGGACGCCGGCGCCGCCACCGGGCGCTCGTGATCCTGCGTCTACATATTCTTGACTCACCCTGCTGCGGGGTGTCCGGCGCCTTGAAGGCGCGCTTGGCGCAAGTCTATATTCAGCCCGATAAGCACACAACCTGGACAACCCGGGAGGAGACCCATGGCACCAGCGCCCGCACCGGCCGGCCGCCACGCGCCGGCTTCGCGCTATCTGCGTTGCGCAGGCCGCGAGCTGCACTACACCGAATGGGGCGCTGCGGACGCGCCCCCCGTCATCATGTGGCATGGCCTGGCCCGCACCGGCCGCGACTTCGACGACCTGGCGCAGGCACTGGCGGACGACTACCGCATCATCTGCCCGGACGCGATCGGTCGCGGCCTGTCGCAATGGAGCGCCGACCCGGCTGCCGAGTACCAGCTGGATTTCTATGCAACGCTGGCCCGCGCCCTGGTGGACGGGCTGTCGCTGGCCCGCGTGCGCTGGGTGGGGACGTCCATGGGCGGCGCCACCGGCATGCACGCCGCCGCCACCACCTTGCGCGACCGGATCTCGCACCTGGTCGTCAATGACATCGGCCCCGAACTGCCGCAGGCCGCCATCGACCGCATCGTGGCCTACGTCGGCGCGCCGCCGGCCTTCGATACGGTCACGGAACTGGAAGCCTGGCTGCGCGTCGCCTACAAGCCCTACGGCTGGCAAAGCGACGAGCAATGGCGCCGGATGACTGAAACCTCGGTGCGCCGGCTGCCGGATGGCCGCATCACCCTGCACTACGACCCGGCCATCGTCGGCCAGTTCAATAACCATCCAGCCGACTACGACCGCTGGAGCGGCTATGACTCGCTGCGCATGCCGCTGCTGCTGCTGCGCGGCGCCGATTCGGACCTGCTGCTGCCCGAGGTCGCCGACGCCATGACCCGTCGCGGACCGCGCGCGCAGCGCATCGACTTCCCCGATTGCGGCCACGCCCCTGCCCTGAACGTGGCCCCGCAAATCGACGCCATCCGACTATTCCTTGCCACGCCGGACCATACGGCGGCTGCCCGCCCCCAATAACAGGAGACTCCCATGAAACGCGTCCTGCTCGCCGCGCTCGCCGGCCTCTGCATGAATTCCGCCATAGCGGCCAAAGACTTCGTCGTGGCCCACGTCTACGACAAGACCGGCCCCCTGGAGGCCTATGCCAAGCAAACCCAGAACGGCCTGATGCTAGGGCTGGAATATGCGACGCAAGGCACCATGACGGTCGCCGGCCGCAAGATCCGCGTCATTGAAAAGGACAACCAGGGCAAGCCTGACGTGGCGCGCGCCCAGCTGGCCTCGGCCTATGCGGACGACAACGCCGACATCGCGGTCGGCCCCACCTCGTCCGGCGTCGCGTTGGCCATGCTGCCCATCGCCGAGGAATACGAGAAGATCCTGCTGGTCGAGCCTGCCGTGGCGGATTCGATCACCGGCGACAAGTGGAACAAGTACATCTTCCGCACCGGCCGCAACTCGTCGCAGGACGCCATCGCCAACGCGGTCGCCTTCGACCAGGCCGGCACCTCGATCGCGATGCTGGCGCAGGACTACGCCTTCGGCCGCGACGGCGTGAAGGCGTTCAAGGGCGCCTTGAAGAACGCCAAGATCGTGCACGAGGAATACCTGCCCGCCAACGCCACCGACTTCACCGCCGGCGCGCAGCGCCTGTTCGATGCGCTGAAGGACAAGCCGGGCCGCAAGATCATCTTCATCCTGTGGGCCGGCGCGGGCAATCCGTTCAAGATCGCCGATCTGGACCCCAAGCGCTTCGGCATCGAGATCGCCACCGGCGGCAACACGCTGGCCGCCATGACGCCGCTGAAATCGCTGGCGGGCATGGAAGGCGCCACCTATTACTACTACGGCATCCCCAAGAATCCGATCAATGACTGGTTGGTGGCGGAGCACCAGAAGCGCTACGGCCAGCCGCCGGACTTTTTCACCGCGGGCGGCATGGCCTCCGGAATCGCGATCGCCACCGCGCTGGCCAAGACCAACGGCAATTCCGACACCGACACGCTGATCAAGGCCATGGAAGGCATGAGCTTCGATACACCCAAGGGCAAGATGACCTTCCGCCCCGAGGACCACCAGGCCATGCAGTCCATGTACCACTTCCGCATCAAGAACGATCCGTCCGTGCCTTGGGCCGTGCAGGACCTGGTCAAGGAAATCACGCCGGACCAGATGTCGGTGCCGATCCAGAACAAACGCTGAGCGCACCGTCCATCCATGCTGGAAACCCAATCGCTCACGATCCGTTTCGGCGGACACGTGGCTGTCAACGAGGTCAGCTGCAGCTATGCGCCTGGCACCCTGACCGCCATAGTCGGCCCGAACGGCGCGGGCAAGACCACCTACTTCAACCTGATCTCCGGCCAGCTGCGCGCCAGCGCCGGCACGGTGCGCCTGAACGGGCGCGACCTGACCTCGCTGGCCGCGCCCGCGCGCATGCATGCGGGGCTGGGCCGCGCCTTCCAGCTGACGCAGCTGTTCCCGCGCCTGAGCGTCCATGAGAACGTGCGCCTGGCCCTGCAGTCGCGCCAGCAAGGCATGGGCTGGCGCCAGATCCGTTTCTGGCGCACCTGGAGCGACGACCGCGGCCTGATCGAACGCGCCGACGCGCTGCTGGAACGCACCCGCCTGTCCGCGCGCCGCGACCAGTCCGCCGCCGACTTGCCGCACGGCGACCAGCGCAAGCTGGAGATCGCCATGCTGATCGCGCTGGAGCCGCAGGTATTCATGTTCGACGAGCCGACCGCAGGCATGAGCGTGGACGACGTGCCTGTCGTGCTGGAGCTGATCCGCGAGATCAAGAACGATCCGACGAAAACAATCCTGCTGGTGGAGCACAAGATGGACGTGGTGCGCGAACTGGCGGACCGCATTGTGGTGCTGCACAACGGCCAGCTGATGGCCGACGGCGACCCGGCGGCGGTGATCGCCTCGCCCATCGTGCAGCAGGCCTATCTGGGCGTCAGCCCGGCGGAGAAGGCGGCATGACGCAAGCGCTGCTGGAATTGAAGGACGTGCACACGCACATCGGCGCGTACCACATCCTGCACGGCGTGGACCTGGCGGTCGCGCCGGCGGCCGTGACCATGCTGCTGGGCCGCAACGGCGCCGGCAAGACCACCACGCTGCGCACCATCATGGGATTGTGGCGCGCCTCGCAAGGCCAGGTGAACTTCGACGGCGCGCCCATCGGCGGTCCCGGCACGCGCACCTCGCCGCCCGACATGGCGCGCATGGGCATGGCCTACGTGCCCGAGAACATGGGCATCTTCGCCGACCTGTCCGTGCAGGAAAACATCCTGCTGGCGGCACGCCAGGCCAGAAACGCCAGCCAGCTGGACACGGCGCGGCTGGAATGGATCTTCGGTTTCTTTCCGGCGCTGAAGAAGTTCTGGCTGCATCCCGCCGGCAAGCTGTCGGGCGGACAAAAGCAGATGCTGGCCGTGGCGCGCGCCATCATCGAGCCGCGCCGCCTGCTGTTGGTGGACGAGCCCAGCAAGGGCCTGGCGCCGGCCATCATCCAGAACATGATCGACGCCTTCATCGAACTGAAGCAGGCGTCCACCACCATCCTGCTGGTCGAGCAGAACTTCAACTTCGCGCGCCTCGTGGGCGATCACGTCGCCGTGATGGACAACGGCCGCGTCGTCCACGCCGGCGGCATGGCCGCACTGGCCGCGGACGACGAACTACAGACGCGCCTGCTGGGCCTGTCGCTGGGAAGCCACCAATGAGCACGCTCGAAATCGATACCCCGCTGCCGCGCGTGCGCGCGGACCTGCGCCCCGTCCTGCTGGTGCTGGCCCTGGCCGCGCTGGCCCTGCCCCTGGTGGGTTCCTTCTCTACCTGGGTCACCCTGACCCTGGCGGGGCTGGCCATGGGCATGATCATCTTCATCGTGGCCTCCGGCATGACCTTGGTGTTCGGCCTGATGGACGTGCTGAACTTCGGCCACGGCCTGTTCATCGCCATCGGCGCATACATGGCCGCGACCGTGCTGGGTTCGATGGCCGACTGGACCCAGTCCGGCAGCCTGTGGATCAACCTGGGCGCGGTGTTGCCGGCCATGATCGTCGGCATGCTGGTCGCAGGCGCCGTGGGCCTGGCGTTCGAACGCGTCATCGTGCGCCCCGTCTATGGCCAGCATCTGAAGCAGATCCTCATCACCATGGGCGGCATGATCATCGGCGAAGAGATCATCAAGATGCTGTGGGGTCCGCAGACGATTTCCCTGCCGCTGCCCGAGGCGCTGCGCGGCGCGTTCCTGCTGGGCGATGCCGCCATCGAGAAATTCCGCATCGTCGCCCTGTTGACGGGTCTGCTGGTGCTGGGCGGCATGCTGTGGCTGCTCAACCGCACCAAGCTGGGGCTCCTGATCCGCGCCGGCGTCGAGGACCGCGAAATGGTGGAAAGCCTGGGCTACCGCATCCGCCATCTGTTCGTGGGCGTGTTCGTCGCCGGCTCCATGCTGGCGGGCCTGGGCGGCGTGCTGTGGGGCATGTACCAGCAATCCGTGGTGCCGCAGCTGGGCGCGCAGGTGAACGTGCTGATCTTCATCGTCATCATGATCGGCGGCCTGGGCTCGACCGTGGGCTGCCTGATCGGCGCCTTGCTGGTTGGGCTGATGGCCAACTACACCGGCTTCCTCTTGCCCAAGGCCGCCCTGTTCTCGAACATCGCGCTGATGGTCGCCATCCTGTTGTGGCGGCCGCAGGGCGTGTATCCGGTCACGAACCGCTAGGAACCGCCGACATGTCCGTACGCCTGCTTTCCGGCGATCCTCCGCGCAGCACGCTGCTGGCCTTGGCGTTGATCGCCATCGTGGCCCTGCTGGCCGCAGCGCCCTTTCTCTTTCCCGGCCCCAAGTCGCTGGCGGTAGCCGCGAAGATCCTGGTTTTCGTGATCCTGGTCGCCAGCTATGATCTGCTGCTGGGATACACCGGCATCGTCAGCTTCGCGCACACCATGTTCTTCGGCATCGGCGCCTACGGCGTGGCGATCGCCAGCATCCGCATGGAACCGGGTTGGACCGCGGTGTTCGTGGGCCTGGGCGGCGGCCTGGTGGTATCGCTCGCGTTCGCCCTGCTGATCGGCCTGGCCAGCCTGCGCGTGCGCGCGATCTTCTACGCCATGATCACGCTGGCCGTCGCCGCGGCGTTCCAGACGCTGGTGTCGCAATTGTCCGATCTGACGGGTGGCGAGGACGGCCTGAACTTCAAGGTGCCGCAGATGCTGCGGCCGGCTTTCCGGCCTTTCTCGGAGCCAATCTTCGGCGTCACGGTCGACGGCCGCGTGATCACCTACTACCTGATCGCCGTGGTCTGCGTGGTGCTGTTCCTGCTATTGCTGCGCATCGTGAATTCGCCGTTCGGCCGCGTGCTGCAGGCCATACGCGAGAACCCGTTCCGCGCCGAAGCGATCGGCTACCGCACGGTGCTGTACCGCAGCCTGTCCAACCTGCTCGCCGCGGCCTTCGCCACGCTGGCGGGCGCCATGTACGCGCTCTGGCTGCGCTACAACGGCCCGGACACCTCACTGTCGTTCGAGATCATGCTCAACATCCTGCTGATGCTGGTGATAGGCGGCATGGGCACCATGTATGGCGCCGTGGTGGGCGCCAGCCTGTTCGTCTTCGCGCAAAGCTATCTGCAGGATGGGCTGCACGTGATCCACGACGTGGTGGCGGGCGTGGCCCCCTTGGCGCTGCTGTTCGAACCGGATCGGTGGCTGCTATGGCTGGGGATCTTGTTCGTGGTGTCGGTGTACTACTTCCCTACCGGGATTGCGGGCCGGCTGCGGGAACTGGCGGCGCGGCGCTGATTCCCGCGCCAGGCGAAAGCAGTTTGGCAATATGCTTACACCTGGCTGCCCTATCGCCGCGGAGTGCTATTTCACACGGCTGCGCACGTCATCCAGGCTGCGCTTCACATCGTCCAGGCGCCGTTGCAGATCTTCGATCTTGCGGCTGCTGGAATCCGAATTGCTGTTGAGCTGCGATACGCTACGCGACAGTTTTTCCAACTCATTCTTCTGGTTGTCGGCGCTGCGAGCTATCTTGTCCAGATCGCTGCGCTGACCATCGCTGCTGCGACCGCCATCGCCTTGCTTGCGCTCCAGCGCGGAGAGCTTCTGCGCCTGCTCCTCAAGCTTGCGGTTGAGCTCCTCGTTCTTGCGTCGCAACTCTGTCAGCGCGTCGGCCTGTTCGCTCAGCCGGCGGGTCAGCTTGTCGACTTCCATGCCGGTGCGTATCCGACCGTCATTGCCGACAACAAGCAGGCTCTCGCCAAACGGCCGTTCCACGACAAAGTCCTTCAATTGCACGCTGTTGACATCGGCCCGCGCCGCCGGCACGGCCAACACCGCCAACACTGATGCGCAACCGCAAGCGGCCATGAACTTGCCCACAGATCCACCCATGTTTCGTGCTCCAACTGACGAAAACTCGAGAACGCAAAATGCGTGCCCGCGAGAGTTGTAACAGGCACATCGAGAACGAGGAATCCCCCGCGCATAGACAGTTGCTACGCTGCGTTTCGAAAGGAATGGCGGATGGCGCGATCGATCAGCGGGGCGGTTCGCGAAGCGCATCGGCGTTCCGCAGCAATCCATCAACCCGCCGCTGCATATCGTCGACCTGGCGCCGCGCATCTACGGTGCCGTCCGACCGTGAACCCGCCGGCACAGGCGCCAGTTTGGGCATGGCAGGGACTGGAAGGTCGGCTGAGTTTCGATTCAGCGGAATTCTGCCCGAAGGCGCAGAGCGATCTTTCGGCGCCTGACCCAACAGACGCTCCAGCGCTTGCAACTGCGAACGCTGCTCATCGAGCGTGCGCTCCTGTCTTGCCAGCGCCAATTCGTCCTCATCCTGAGTGCCAAAAATGAGCGCACGGTCGCGTGATTCCGATGGCAGCCCCACGCGCCGATCGGGGCCAGCCGTCAGAACGTCGCGGCCGCGAGTTTCAGGCGCCGCAGCGGCAGGCGCGACAGGCCCCACGGCCGGTTGCGCCCAAGCAGGAAACGCGAGCAGGCCCAGGCAACAGACCGCGGCTCCCATCAACGCGGATCCCGGAAGACCCTGCTCCATGTCTTTTGCCCTTTACCCCGAAGTGCCTGGTTGCAGGCGCCCGTGCGGGCGCGCTGGACGAAAAAAAACGGCAAGGGTTTTATCCCTTGCCGTCTTATATCAGAACGGCGCGCCGTTCCGATGGACTGCTTTACTTAGATGATACGTGCGGCTTCAACCAGACGCACCACACGCCACGACTTCGAGCGCGAGATGGGACGGCCTTCAGCGATTTCAACCGTATCGCCTTCGTTGTACTGGTTCGATTCATCGTGCGCCTTGTACTTCGCGGAACGCATGATGATCTTGCCGAAGATGGGGTGCTTGACGCGGCGCTCAACGAGCACGACGACAGTCTTGTCCATCTTGTTGCTGACGACCTTGCCAACCAGCGTACGCTGGCGCTTGGCCACTTGGGTGTTTTGAGTTTCGCTCATCTTTATTTCCCTGCCTTCTCGGTCAGCAAGGTACGAACGCGCGCGATATCGCGACGCACGTTGCGCAGCTGGCTGGTGTTGGCCAGTTGCTGCGTGGCCTTCTGCATACGCAGACCGAATTGTGCCTTCAGCAGGCTTTCGAGCTCTTTGCCGAGCTCGGCGGCGTCTTTCGAACGGAGTTCGCTAGCTTTCATGTTAGTACTCCTTAAGCACCGATATGACGCGCGACGAACGTGGTCGAAATCGGCAGCTTGGCAGCGGCCAGGCGGAAAGCTTCACGCGCGATCTCTTCGCTCACACCTTCCATTTCGTAGAGCACCTTGCCGGGCTGAATTTCAGCGACCCAGTACTCAGGATTGCCCTTACCGTTACCCATACGGACTTCGGCAGGCTTCTGCGAGATGGGCTTATCCGGGAAAATGCGAATCCAGATACGGCCGCCACGCTTGATGTGACGATTGATGGCGCGACGAGCCGCTTCGATCTGGCGAGCGGTCAGACGGCCACGGCCGGTGGCCTTCAGACCGAATTCGCCAAACGACACGTGGGTGCCACGGGTCGCCAGACCGGTGTTGCGGCCCTTCTGCTCTTTGCGATACTTTCTGCGAGAGGGTTGCAGCATGGTTATTCTCCTTCAGGCGCCGGAGCAGCGTCCGCCTTGCGGGGACCACCACGACCGCGACCACCCGGACGACCGGTGCGAGCACCGTCCGGACGATCACCACGCGGAGCGCGGCGCGGACGACGTTCTTCTTCGCGCGGGGCAGCGGTTTCCGGCGGCAATTCGCCGTTGGCCAGCATGTCGCCCTTGTAGACCCAGACCTTGATGCCGATCACGCCATACGTGGTGTGGGCTTCGGAGGTGCCGTAGTCGATATTGGCCTTGAGGGTGTGCAGCGGCACACGGCCTTCGCGATACCACTCGGTGCGGGCAATTTCGATACCGTTCAGACGGCCCGAGCTCATGATCTTGATGCCTTGGGCACCCAGACGCATGGCGTTCTGCATCGCACGCTTCATGGCGCGACGGAACATGATGCGCTTCTCGAGCTGTTGCGAGATCGAGTCGGCGATCAGTTGAGCATCGGTTTCCGGCTTGCGGATTTCTTCGATGTTGACGTGCACGGGCACGCCCATCAGGCGCTGCAGATCAGCCTTCAGGCTTTCGATGTCTTCGCCGCGCTTGCCGATCACCACGCCCGGACGAGCCGAGTAGACGGTGATGCGGGCATTCTTGGCGGGACGCTCGATGATCACGCGACCGACGGAGGCGCTCTTGAGCTTCTTCTTCAGGTACTCGCGAACGCGAATGTCTTCGGCCAACATCGTGCCGAAGGCCTTGTCGTCGGCGAACCAACGCGAGGACCAATTACGGGTGACCGCGAGACGGAACCCAGTGGGGTGAATTTTCTGACCCATCGTGACTCCTTAAGCTCCGACCTTGACCGTGATGTGGCAGGTCTGCTTCTCGATACGGTTGCCGCGGCCCTTGGCGCGAGCGGAGAAGCGCTTCATCGACTGAGCCTTGTCCACAAAAATCGTGGTGACTTTCAGTTCGTCGATGTCGGCGCCGTCGTTGTGCTCGGCGTTGGCGATGGCGGACTCGACAGCCTTTTTCAGGATGACGGCAGCCTTCTTCGGCGAGAAGGTGAGGATTTCCAGGGCACGACCGACCTTCTGGCCGCGGATCAGGTCCGCAACCAGACGGGTCTTCTGTGCCGAGATGTGAACCCCACGGATAATGGCAGTAGTTTCCATCGCTTACCTCTTCGCCTTCTTGTCCGCGGCGTGACCCTTGAACGTACGGGTCAGCGCGAACTCGCCCAGCTTGTGACCGACCATGTTCTCGTTGATGTAAACGGGAACGTGCTGCTTGCCGTTGTGCACAGCGATCGTCAGACCGATGAACTCGGGCAGGATCGTGGAGCGACGCGACCAGGTCTTGATCGGCTTCTTGTCTTTGCCCGCGACGGCCGTGTCCACCTTTTTGATCAGGTGAGCATCGACAAACGGGCCTTTCTTGATCGAACGTGACATAGTGTTCGCCTCTTACTTGCGCTTGCGCCGTTGGACGATCATATTGTTCGTCCGCTTGTTGCGACGGGTCTTGAAACCCTTCGCCGGAGTGCCCCACGGGCTGACCGGTTCGCGTGCCTCGCCGGTACGGCCTTCGCCGCCACCGTGCGGGTGATCCACCGGGTTCATGGCAACGCCACGAACCGTCGGGCGGATACCGCGCCAACGCATTGCACCGGCCTTGCCGATTTGGCGCAGGCTGTGTTCTTCGTTACCGACTTCACCGATGGTGGCGCGGCATTCGATGTGCACACGGCGGACTTCACCGGAGCGCAGACGCACTTGAGCGTAGATGCCTTCGCGAGCCAGCAGGACGGCGGAAGCGCCGGCCGAGCGGACCATCTGAGCACCCTTGCCAGGCAGCATTTCGACGCAGTGAATCGTCGTACCGACCGGGATGTTGCGGATCGGCAGCGTGTTGCCAGCGCGGATCGGAGCTTCGACGCCCGACAGCAGCGTGGCGCCAACTTCCAGACCGCGCGGAGCGATGATGTAGCGACGTTCGCCGTCGGCGTAGCACAGCAGAGCGATGTGCGCCGTACGGTTGGGGTCATACTCCAGGCGCTCGACCTTTGCCGGAATGCCATCCTTGTCGCGACGGAAGTCGACGACGCGGTAGTGCTGCTTGTGGCCACCGCCACGATGACGGATCGTGATGTGACCGTTGTTGTTACGGCCAGAACCACGGGTCTTCTTTTCCAGCAGCGGCGCGTAGGGCTCACCCTTGTGCAGGTTCGGGCTGACAACCTTCACCATGCCACGGCGGCCAGCCGAAGTCGGCTTAACTTTTACGAGGGCCATTTACTTCACCTCCGCAAAGTCGATTTCCTGGCCGTCCTTGAGCGACACGTAAGCCTTGCGCTCATTGCGACGACGGCCAACGAATCGGCCAAAGCGCTTGACTTTGCCCTTACGGTTGAGGACCTGCACGGACTCGACCTGCACCTTGAAGAGCAGTTCGACGGCAGCCTTGATTTCCGGCTTGGTAGCGTCAGCCACGACACGGAAAGCGACTTGCTGATTCTTCTCAGCAACGAAGGTGGCCTTTTCGGTCACGATCGGAGCAAGAATGACTTGCATCAAGCGTTCAGCGTTCATCCCAGCATCTCCTCGAGTTGAGCGATGGCCGGCTTGGTGATCAGCACTTTCTTGTAGTGGACCAGCGACAACGGATCGGCATAACGGGGCTCGACAACAGCAACGTGCGGCAGGTTGCGGGTGGCGAGGTAAACATTTTCATCAACGCTGTCGGTGATGATCAGGACCGAGTCCAGGCCCAGGCTCTTCAGCTTGGCAGCTGCGTCCTTGGTCTTGGGCGATGCCAGATCAAACGATTCGACAACAGCGATGCGGTCTTCGCGAGCGAGCTGCGACAGGATCGAGCGGATCCCGGCGCGGTACATCTTCTTGTTGACCTTCTGGCTGAAGTTCTCTTCGGGCGAGTTCGGGAAAATCCGACCACCGCCACGCCACAGCGGCGACGAAGTCATACCGGCGCGTGCGCGGCCGGTACCCTTCTGGCGCCAGGGCTTCTTGGTCGAGTGCTTGACTTCAGTGCGATCCTTCTGAGCGCGGTTGCCGGAGCGGGCATTGGCTTGGAAAGCCACCACGATCTGATGAATCAGCGCTTCGTTGAAGTCACGGCCGAAGATCGTGTCGGGCGCGCTGAACGTAGCAGCGGCCTGACCTTGGTCGTTCAGGAGCTTGAGATCCATTTACTTACGCTCCCTTCTTGGCCGGGGCCTTGATGGCCGGGCGCACGACGATGTCGGCGCCAGCGTGGCCGGGGACAGCGCCCTTGACCAGCAGCAGGCCGCGCTCAACGTCAACGCGAACGACGTCGAGGTTTTGAACGGTGCGGGTGACATCACCCAGGTGACCAGCCATCTTCTTACCCGGGAACACGCGGCCCGGATCTTGAGCTTGGCCAATCGAGCCGGGAACGCGGTGCGAACGGGAGTTACCGTGCGAAGCGCGCTGCGAACCGAAGTGGTGACGCTTGATGGTACCGGCGAAGCCTTTACCAATGGTCGTGCCCGTCACGTCGACCTGTTGGCCGGCTTCGAACACGGATTCCACGGAAATCACAGCACCAGCCGCAAATTCAGCGGCGCGAGCGGGATCAAGGCGGAATTCTTTGAGGATGCTACCGGCTTCAACGCCGGCCTTTGCGTAGTGGCCCGTTTGCGGCTGAGCCACACGCGAGGCACGACGAGTGCCATAAGCCACTTGGATCGCGGCGTAGCCGTCGGCTTCCAGCGACTTAACTTGGGTCACACGGTTGTTCGACACGTCCAACACGGTTACCGGGATGGATTCACCTTCCTCGGTAAAAATGCGGGTCATGCCGACCTTGCGACCCACCAGCCCCAGCCGATGAGCGGCGGGCGTGGGTGTCGAATTCGACATCGTTTTCTCCATTCCCGACTGCGATTGGTCGGGGCTAATCGGGCAAAAGGTAACGGCCTTTGCCCTACGACTATGTTCAACCTGGTTCAAATTCCGGCGGAGCCCGCCTTTCTTTTCCCCATAGTTGCTCTTGCCACAAAATGGCAAGCTTGGCATATTAGCATGTTTTTTTCAGTCGGCACAAGCACTTAGCGTGCTTCGGCGGCACTGCGCAGGGCCATTTCGCCACAGTTGGCGGGTGTGGCCAGCGACGGCGTGGTCTAGCGCACCTGGTTGCGGCAGTGAGCACACGCTAACCAAACGTTGGACGGGGCTGAACGCCCTGCCCGACTCCGGACAGGCGCCGCGCGAAGCGCGCCCAAAAACAAAATGGCCGCACTCACAAGGAATGCGGCCATTTTTTTCGTGCCTGCCGGCGAAGGTAGCAGGCCCGATACGCTTTACTGCAGCGCGATTTCGACGTCGACGCCAGCCGGCAGGTCCAGACGCATCAGGGCGTCAACGGTCTTGTCGGTGGGATCAACGATGTCCATCAGGCGCTGGTGCGTGCGGATTTCGAACTGGTCACGCGACGTCTTGTTGACGTGCGGCGAACGCAGGACGTCGTAGCGACGGATACGCGTGGGCAGCGGCACCGGGCCGCGGACAACGGCGCCGGTACGCTTGGCGGTATCGACGATTTCAGCGGCCGACTGATCGATCAGCTTGTAATCGAAGGCTTTCAAGCGGATACGGATCTTTTGGTTTTTCATGGCGTTTCCTAAAGAACGAGAGGCGAAGGCGACGAGGCCGCCCTCGCTGATTGTTTGCTACTTAAGTGATCCGGATTACTTCAGGATCTTGGCGACGACGCCGGCGCCGACGGTACGACCGCCTTCACGGATGGCGAAACGCAGGCCTTCTTCCATGGCGATGGGGGCCAACAGCTTGACCGTCATCCCCACGTT
>Ga0075032_1000038_pt1 | contig 105537 bp, 97 predicted proteins | sample SynthPrep_1_END__FD_71386 | JGI IMG/M metagenome (GOLD analysis project Ga0075032, IMG submission 71386) | Synthetic microbial communities from Ohio, USA - SynthPrep_1_END_DS7_MetaG | ecosystem: Engineered > Bioreactor > Aerobic > Activated sludge | place: USA: Ohio, Columbus | collected...
CCCCCCCCCCCGACGGCGACACCATCAGAAAACCGCTCACTGCATTCGCGCCAGCGACCACCATCACACTTAAAAACATCATGTATGTGTTATTCGGCCGCCCGCGCGGCCGAATAACACGGGCAGCTCACGATTCGCCCCCAACCACGGCTCTAGCAACGCGACGGCCCAGGACGCACGTAGCCCGTCGGCGCGGGCGGCGTGGCGGCGAGCAACCTCGATGCGCCCGAGGGAATCTGAAGGAGTCGCCGAAGGCGAGGACGAAGATGACGACGGGGCAGTCCGGAGCGAAGGCTCCGGACCGCAATCGTGGGCGCGAGCAGCCACGCCGCCCGCGCCGACGGGCGACCTACGAAAGCACGAGCCGCAGCAACAGCAACAGCCCAAAAAAAAAGCGGCGCCCAAAAGCGCCGCCCTTCTCAAAAAGTCAGCAGTCAACAATCACCGCTTGCCCTTCTGCTTCAGCTGCGACAAATCCCGCACCGCCCCGCGATCCGCCGAAGTCGCCAACGCCGCATAAGCCTGCAACGCCTGCGACACCACACGTTCGCGTCCCACCGGCTCCCAGCCGTCAACCCGCGCATCCATCACCGCGCGGCGGCGTGCCAATTCTTCGTCGGAGACGGCCAGATGCATCTTGCGGTTCGGGATGTCGATCTCGATCACGTCGCCTTCTTCCACCAGGCCGATCGTGCCGCCTTCCGCCGCTTCCGGCGAAGCGTGGCCGATCACCAGGCCCGACGAGCCGCCGGAGAAGCGGCCGTCCGTGAACAGCGCGCAGGTCTTGCCCAGGCCCTTGGACTTCAGGTAGGACGTGGGGTACAGCATTTCCTGCATGCCGGGGCCGCCCTTGGGGCCTTCGTAGCGGATCACCACGACGTCGCCCGCGACGATCTTGTCGCCCAGGATGCCTTCCACGGCGTCGTCCTGGCTTTCGAAGACGCGCGCGCGGCCGGTGAAGACCCATTGCGATTCGTCCACGCCGGCCGTCTTCACGATGCAGCCCTTTTCAGCCAGGTTGCCGTACAGCACGGCCAGGCCGCCGTCCTTGGAGTAGGCGTCTTCCTTGCTGCGGATGCAGCCCGTCTTGCGGTCGGTGTCCAGCGTCAGGAAGGTGGCGTCCTGGCTGAAGGCCACCGTGGTCGGGATGCCGCCAGGCGCCGCGCGGTAGAACTTCTGCGCTTCTTCGCCAGCGCCGCCAGCCACGTCCCATTGCTTGATCGCGTTGCCCAGCGTGCCGCTGTGCACGTTGCCGCAGGACAGGTCCAGCAGGTCCGCGCGCGCCAGTTCGCCCAGGATGCCCAGGATGCCGCCGGCGCGGTGCACGTCTTCGATGTGGTACTTGTCGGTGGCGGGCGCCGCCTTGCACAGGCACGGCACCTTGCGCGAAATGCGGTCGATGTCGGCCATGGTGAAGTCGACGCCGGCTTCCTGCGCCGCGGCCAGCAAGTGCAGCACGGTGTTGGTCGAGCCACCCATGGCCACGTCCAGCGCCATGGCGTTCTGGAACGCGCTCTTGGTGGCGATGTTGCGCGGCAGGACCGATTCGTCTTCTTCCTGGTAGTAGCGGCGGCACAGGTCCACGACCAGGCGGCCCGCTTGTTCGAACAGGCCCTTGCGCCAGGCGTGCGTGGCGACGATGGTGCCGTTGCCCGGCAAGGCCAGGCCGATGGCTTCGGTCAGACAGTTCATCGAGTTGGCGGTGAACATGCCGGAACAGGAGCCGCAAGTCGGGCAGGCGCTGCGTTCGACTTCGGCCACTTCCGCATCCGACACCTTGGGGTCGGCGGCCTTGATCATGGCATCGATCAGGTCGATCTTGGCGATGACCTTGCCATCGGTGGGCGACTTGACCTTGCCCGCTTCCATCGGGCCGCCCGACACGAACACGACTGGGATGTTCAGGCGCATGGCGGCCATCAGCATCCCCGGGGTGATCTTGTCGCAGTTCGAGATGCAGACCATGGCGTCGGCGCAATGCGCGTTGACCATGTATTCGACCGAGTCGGCGATCAGTTCGCGCGAGGGCAGCGAATACAGCATGCCGCCGTGGCCCATGGCGATGCCGTCGTCCACGGCGATGGTGTTGAATTCCTTGGCGACGCCGCCCGCGGCTTCGATTTCCTTGGCGACCAGCGCGCCCAGGTCGCGCAGGTGCACGTGGCCCGGCACGAACTGCGTGAACGAGTTCACTACCGCGATGATCGGCTTGCCGAAGTCGTCGTCCTTCATGCCTGTGGCGCGCCACAGGGCGCGGGCGCCGGCCATGTTGCGGCCGTGGGTCGAGGTGCGGGAGCGGTAGTGCGGCATGGTTTGTCTCGGGCTGTAGCTGTTAGCGTAGGCGGCAAAACGTTAAATAATACGCTGGTTCCGGGCGCGGCCGGCCGGCGGCCGCCTCCGGGACGCTGGCGCGGCCATCAGGCGGACGCCATGCCGCGGGCCGCGAAGGCGCTGGGCGGCTCGCCCACGGCCTTGCGGAACATGGCCGCGAACGCGCTGGGGCTTTCGTAGCCCAGGTCCAGCGCCACCTCCAGCACGCGCTCGCCGCGCGCCAGCCGTTCCATCGCCGCCAGCAGGCGCGCCTGCTGGCGCCAACGGCCGAAGGTCATGCCGGTGTGGCGCAGGAACAGGCGGTGCACCGTCTTCGGATCCACCCCCAGTGCGCGCGCCCAGTCGGCCGCGCCGTCCTGGCGTTCCGGATGGCGCACGATGGCGCGGCAGATACGCGCCAGGCGGGGCTCGGAGGGCTGCGGCAGGTGCAGCGGCAGCACGGGTTCCTGGCGCAGTTCGTCCAGCAGCAACATCATCAGCCGGCCGTCGCGCGTGTCGGGCGCCCAGTCCAGCGGCACCTCGGCGGCGGCAACCATCAGCTCGCGCAGCAAGGGGGAGATCGACAGCACGCAGCAGCCGGAAGGCAGATGCGCGGCGGCGCCCGGCTCGACGAACACGGTGCGCATGCGAGGCTCGCCGCTCATGCGCAGACCGTGCGAGACCCAGGCCGGCACCCAGACGCCGCGCGTGGGCGGCACCACCCAGATGCCCGCGTCGGTGTCCACCACCATCACGCCGGAGATCGCGTAGAGCAGTTGGGCGCGGCGGTGCCGGTGCCGGCGGACGCGGTGGCCGTCTTCGTAATCCACGGCCAGCCCGGCCACCGGGCGCTGCGAGGATTCGTAGAGGAACAGGTCCAGGTCTGCGGGCTTAAAGGCCGCGCGGGCAACGGATTTGTCCATTTTGCGATGATAGAGGCCAGAATGGCGTTAGACGGTCTTTTCCAGTGTACCTATCATCCTTGCATTCCCCACGCTATTCCCTACCCCCGACTCGCCCATGTCCACCCTGTCCGCTTCCTCCCGCCCCCGCGCCGCGCTTGCGGCCGCCGGCCGCGCATGGACGGACCGGCCGGGCAGCTCTGTCCATGCGCGGCGACTAGCGCGCGGTTGCCGGGCCTTGCGCTCCGTGGCCGCCCGGCCGCCCGGGATCCTCTGACAGGGTCCTGCCGCCACCTCCCCTTGCCTGGCCGTCCCGCCTGAGAACGCGGACGGCCGACTAATGCCGCGCCCCGGCCGGAGGTTTCCATGCTGGAACAACCCCAACACAAATACCGCCCAACCCTTCCCTTCACCCGCGACTACGGCGAACGCACCTGGCCGTCGCGCCGCCTGACGGCGCCGCCGATCTGGATGAGCACCGACATGCGCGACGGCAACCAGGCCCTGATCGAACCGATGGACGCGGCACGCAAGCTGCGCTGCTTCGAACAGTTGGTGGCCGTGGGTCTGAAGGAGATCGAGGTGGCGTTCCCCTCGGCCTCGGACACGGATTTCAATTTCGTGCGCAAGCTGATCGAGGAACGCCGCATTCCCAATGACGTGACCATCGAAGTGCTCACCCAGTCGCGCCCGGACCTGATCGAACGCACCTTTGAAGCGCTTTGCGGCGTGCCGCGGGCGATCGTGCACCTGTACGCGCCCATCGCGCCGCAATGGCGCCGCATCGTCTTCGGCATGAGCAAGGCGGAGATCAAGGAGATCGCATTGGCCGGCACGCGCCAGATCCGCGCGCTCGCGGACGCGCATCCCGAAACTCGCTGGGTCTACGAATACTCGCCCGAAACCTTCAGCCTGGCGGAACTGGAGTTCGCGCTGGAGATCTGCGATGCCGTCAGCGCCGCCTGGGGGCCAACGCCCGAGGACAAGATGATCGTCAACCTGCCGTCCACGGTGGAATGCAGCACGGCCAACGTCTATGCCGACCAGATCGAATGGATGCACCGCCACCTTGCGCGGCGCGACAGCATCATCCTGAGCGTGCATCCGCACAACGACCGCGGTACGGCGGTGGCTTCGGCGGAACTGGCGGTGCTGGCCGGCGCCGACCGCGTGGAGGGCTGCCTGTTCGGCAACGGCGAGCGCACCGGCAATGTGGACCTGGTGACGCTGGCCATGAACCTGGACCTGCACGGCGTGCGCAGCGGCCTGGACTTCTCGGACATGGCCGCCGTGCGCGAGTGCATCGAAGCCTGCAACCAGTTGCCGATGGATGTGTTCCACCCCTACGCGTTCACCCACGCAACGCCAGCAGCGACTCCTGTAGGTGCCGCAGCCCCCGGCTGAGCGGCTTGTCCCGCCGCAGCACGATGGCCAGGCTGCGCGACAGGCGCGGCGCAAGCGACCGCACTTCCAGCGCCTTGCGCTGGCCCGCGCCCGACACGGCCAGCCTGGGCAGGATCGCGCAGCCCAGGCCGGCGGCGACGATCTCCTTCATGGCTTCGGTGCTGCCCAGCTCCATCACGGGCTTGGCCGCCAGCCCGGCGTCCTCGAACCAATCGTCCACCAGCCGGCGGGTGCGCGCGCCTGGTTCGAACAGCACCAGCGGCAGCTGCGCCAGCGCCTGCGGCGTGGCGGCGGCCGGGATGGACGCCGGGTCGTCCGCGGGGAAGATCGCCACGAACTCATCCTCCAGCACCGGCGTGACCTCGAACATGCGCCCCGGCGCGGGCAAGGTGACCAGCCCGATGTCCAGCGTGTTGTTCTCCAGCCCGCGCAGCATGTCCGCCGTGTTGCCGGTGCTGGCCACGATGTCCAGGGCCGGAAAACGCCGCCGCAGGTCGGCCAGGATCGGCGGCAACAAATAAGTGCAGGCGGTGGCTCCCGTGCCCAGCCGGACGCGGCCGGACACCTGGGATGCGTGCGCGGTCATGGCGAGTTCGGCCTGCGCCAGCGCGGCGTCGATGACGCGCACGTGCTCCAGCAGTTCCAGCCCGGCCGCGGTCGGGCCGGCGCGGCGGCCGACGCGTTCCACCAGCTTCAGGCCGAAGCGCCGCTCCAGCTGACGGATCTGCAGGCTGACGGCGGGCTGCGTCACGCCGCCCCGCTCCGCGGCGGCGGAAAAGCTGCCCAGTTCGATCACCTGCGCAAAGGTGCGCAAATGGTCCAGGTTGAGGCCGCGCATCGCTGAGTCCAAAGTTTTACTTATAGAAATCATAATAGACCAAAGCTTTATTAATAAATAAGCTTGCGCGACACTGGCGACTTCTGTCTTTTTCCTCTCTCACGGCCCCCATGTCGTCCCCCGCCCCCACCGTCCTCATCCGCGACAGCGCGCCAGCCGATCTTCCGGCCATCAAGACCCTCTACGCCCATCACGTGGAGCACGGCACGGCCTCGTTCGAACTGGAGCCGCCGTCCATCCAGGAAATGCGCCAGCGCCGCGCCGCGGTGCTGGAAAAGGACATGCCCTATCTGGTGGCCGAGATCGACGGCGAAGTCGTGGGCTACGCCTACGTCACCCCGTACCGCCCGCGTCCGGCCTATCGCCACACGGTGGAGGACTCGGTGTATGTGAAGGCGGGCCGGACCGGCCTGGGCATAGGCGGCAAATTGCTGGCCGCGCTGATCGAGCGCTGCACCGCCGCCGGCTGGCGCCAGATGCTGGCCGTGGTGGGCGATAGCCGCAACGCCGCATCGCTGGCGCTGCACGCCAGCCAGGGCTTCCATCCCGCCGGCACACTACGTTCAGTGGGACACAAGCACGGCGAATGGCGCGATACGGTGCTGATGCAGCGCGCGCTGGGCGAAGGCGACGCCACGCCGCCGCAGCGGCCGTGATCGCGCCGCGCGCCATCGTCTGCCTGGGGCTGACGCAACTGGTCGGCTGGGGGGTGACCTACTACCTGATCGGGGCCCTGGGACCCGCCATGGCCGCCGATCTGGGCTGGAACGCCGCCACCGTCTACGGTGGTTTTTCAGCTGCCATCGTGGTGATGGCCATGGTGTCGCCGCTGGCCGGCATGGCCGTGGACCGCTGGGGCGGGCACCGCGTCATGCCCGTGGGCGCGGTGCTCTGCGCGCTGGGTTGTGTGGCCCTGTCGATGGCGCACGCCATTCCCCTGTACTTTCTGGCCTGGGCGGTGCTGGGCGTCGGCATGCGGCTGTGCCTGTACGACGCGGCTTTCGCATCCCTGGCGCGCGCGGCCGGCCCCTCGGCGCGCCGGCCCATGTCGCAGATCACGCTGTTCGGCGGGCTGGCGTCCACGGTGATGTGGCCGGTAGGCCATGCGCTGTCGGGCTGGCTGGGCTGGCGCGGCGCGGTGCTGGCCTACGCCGCCCTGGCGCTGGCCACGGTGCCGCTGTACCTGGCACTGCCGCGCGAGCGCTACGCCGCCGCCCCCGGCGGCAAGGACAAAACGTCGGCCGGCCTCACCCGCAACGCCGCCGAGCGCCGGCTGGCGGGCGCGCTGTACGCGCTGATCGCGATGCTGACCAACTTCCTGGCGGCAGGCAACGCGGCCCATCTGATTTCGCTGCTGTCGGGCCTGGGCCTGGCCGCGGCCGCCGCGGTCAGCGTGGCGGCCCTGTGGGGTGTCGGCCAGTTTGCGGCCCGCTTGGCCGACGTGGCGCTGGGTTCGCGCCTGCATCCGCTGACGCTGACGCTGGCGGTCGGGGCGATACTGCCTTTGTGCTTCCTGCTGGCCTTGCTGTCCGGCGGCAACCTCTATGCCACCGCCGCCTATGCGCTGCTTTACGGCGCTTGCAACGGCCTCTTGACCATCACGCGCGGCACCCTGCCGCTGGCGCTCTTCGACTTCCGCAGCTATGGCACGCTGGTCGGCTCCCTGCTGATTCCCAGCTTCCTGGTGACCGCCGCCTCTCCGGTGGCCTATGCCTACATCGTGGACAACTACGGTGCGCGCGGCGCGATGGCGCTATCGCTGGGCCTGTCCGCGGCGATCGGCACGGCAGCGTTCGCGCTGAGGTGGAAGTTCATACGCAGGACCCGCGGCGCATTCGCCTGAATGCATCCGCCGCGCGGCCCACGCGCGGCGGAAGGTGCGCGGTTCCTGCGGCCGGTGTGTCCTAGCCTTCGGCGGCCGACGCCACCACCCACTTTTCCCAGCCGATCTTCCTGAGCTTGCAGGCGGGGCATTCGCCGCAGCCGTAGCCCCAGCCATGGCGCGCGCCGCGTTCGCCCAGGTAGCAGGTATGGCTTTCCTCGACGATGGTTTCCACCAGCGCGTCGCCGCCCAGCTGATACGCCAGCGCCCAGGTCTCGGACTTGTCGATCCACATCAGCGGCGTCTCGATCGTGACCCGGGATCCCAGGCCCAGTCCCAGCGCCACCTGCTGCGCCTTGATGGTGTCGTCGCGGCAATCGGGATAGCCAGAGAAATCGGTTTCGCACATGCCGCCCACCAGCACGTCCAGCTGGCGGCGATAGCCCAGCGCGGCGGCCAGGGTCAGGAACAGCAGGTTGCGGCCGGGCACGAAGGTGTTGGGCAGGCCGTTGGCCTGCATTTCGATGGCGCGGTCGCTGGTCATGGCGGTGTCGCCCACCTGACCCAGCACCTTCAAATCCAGCAAATGGTCTTCGCCCAGGCGCGGCGCCCAGTCGGGGAAGTTGTTGCGGATCTCGCGCAGCACGTTCAGGCGCGCGGTCAGTTCGATGTGGTGGCGCTGACCGTAATCGAACGCCACGGTTTCCACATGGGCATAGCGCTCCAGCGCCCAGGCCAGGCAAGTGGTGGAATCCTGGCCGCCCGAAAACAGCACGAGCGCGCGACGTTGATGATTTTGCATAAATGGGGGCTTCTGGAAAGACGAAGGGACGGCAGGCTTGTACGCACAGGGGGCAGCCAGCCTTTAGTGTAAACATGCTGCTGGCGGACTTTAAAGCGCCTCCGGCGGCTGCCGTTAAAAGTCTGCGTAAAATCTTCCTGATTCTTTTTCCCGGTTTACCTGCAACGCCTCTTCCTTCCTACCTCTTCCCCCTTTCTCAGCAGCCTCGACGGATCCCCGCCAGATGAATGCCATGCGCCCGCAGTCCGATTCAGCAGAACCCTTGCGTCACGATATCCGGCTGTTAGGCCGATTACTGGGCACCGTCATCGAGGAATGCGAGGGCAAACGCGTCTTCGACACCATCGAAACCCTGCGCCGCACGGCCGTGAAATTCCGTCGCGAAGGCAATGACGCCGACGGCAAATTGCTGGAACAGCGCGTCAAGCGCCTGCAAGGCAGCGACCCCAATTCGGTCGCGCGCGCCTTCAGCTACTTCCTGCACCTTTCCAATATCGCCGAAGACCGCGACCAGAACCGCCGCCAGCGCGCCCGCGCCATCGCCAGCGGCGCGCCGGAACGCGGCAGCCTGCGCGACGCCGTGCAGACTCTGGGCCGCCAGGGCGTGGGCGTGGCGCGCATCCGCCGCCTGCTGGCCGAGGCCTGCGTGATGCCGGTGCTGACCGCCCACCCCACCGAAGTGCAGCGCAAGAGCACGCTGGACGTGCACCGCGAGATCGCCACCGCGCTGACGCAGCGCGAAGGCACGCTGACTCCGGAAGAACTGGCCGACCTGGACGCCTCCCTGCTCGGCCGCGTGGCCACGCTGTGGCAGACCCGCATGCTGCGCTACACGCGGTTGACGGTGGCCGACGAAATCGAGAACGCGCTGTCGTACTACCGCAGCACCTTCCTGCAAGTCATTCCGCGCGTGTACGGCGACCTGTCCAAGCTGCTGAGCCGCGAATCCGCCAAGCCGTTCGCCGCCCCTCCCCCGCCGCTGGAACCGTTCCTGCGCATGGGCAGCTGGATCGGCGGCGACCGCGACGGCAACCCCAACGTGGATGCCAGCACCCTGGAACGCGCATTGCTGCGCCAGGCCACCGTGCTGTTCGAACACTATCTGCAAGAGGTCCACGCGCTGGGCGCGGAACTGTCCGTCACCACTTTGCTGATCGGCGTCGATGCGCAGTTGCTGACGTTGGCCGACGCCAGCGGCGACGACTCGCTGCACCGCCGCGACGAACCCTACCGCCGCGCGCTGGTCGGCGTGTACGCGCGCCTGGCCGCCACCGCGCAGCGCCTGACCGGCCAGGACCTGGCGCGGCGCAGCACGGTCGCCGCAATTGCCTACGAAGGTCCGCAAGAGCTGTCCGCCGACCTCGCCATCATCGCCGCGTCGCTGGCTGCCCACCACGGTGCGCCCCTCGCCAAGCTGCGCCTGTCCGGTCTGCAGCAGGCCGTGGAAGTGTTCGGTTTCCATCTGGCCACGGTGGACCTGCGCCAAAGTTCCGACGTGCACGAGCGCGCGCTGGCCGAGCTGTTCGCCCTCGCCGGCACGCAGCGCGACGGCAAGCCGCTGGACTACCTGGCCTTGAATGAAGAACAACGCGTCGAACTGCTGCGCGCCGAACTGGCGCAGGCGCGTCCGCTGGCCTCGCCCTGGATCGCCTACAGCGAAGACACCACGCGCGAACTGGCCGTGCTGCGCGCCGCCGCCGCCGGCCGCGCCCGCTATGGCAAGCAAGCCGTGCGCCAGACCATCGTGTCGCACACCGAAACGCTGAGCGACCTGCTGGAAGTGATGGTGCTGCAAAAGGAAGCCGGCCTCATCGCCCCCGCCGGCCAAGAGATCCAGCCCGAGGACGGCCTGATGGTCGTGCCGCTGTTCGAGACCATTCCCGACTTGGAGCGCGGCGCCGACATCATGGCCGCCTGGCTGGACCTGCCGGAAATCCGCCAGCGCGTGAAGCTGGCGCAGAACGGCGCGCAGGAAGTCATGCTGGGCTATTCGGACAGCAACAAGGACGGCGGCTTCCTCACGTCCAACTGGTCGCTCTACCAGGCCGAACGCGCACTGGTCGACGTGTTCTCGGCACGCAACGTGCGCCTGCGCCTGTTCCACGGCCGCGGCGGTTCCGTGGGACGCGGCGGCGGCTCCAGCTTCGACGCCATCCTGGCGCAGCCCCCGGGCACCGTGGCCGGCCAGATCCGCCTGACCGAACAGGGCGAGGTCATCCAGAGCAAGTACAAGGATGCCGAGGTCGGCCGCTGGCACCTGGAACTGCTGGTCGCCGCCACGCTGGAATCCAGCCTGGCGCCGCGCGCCGAGGCCACCAGCGCCGAGGACGCACACATGGCCCAGCACGGCCCCGCCATGTCCTTCATGTCGGAAGCGGCGCAGCGCAACTATCGCGGCCTGGTCTACGACACCCCACGCTTCGCCGACTACTTCTTCGCCGCCACGCCCATCAGTGAAATCGCCGGCCTGAACATCGGCTCGCGTCCCGCCTCGCGCAAAAAGGGCCAGCGCATCGAAGACCTGCGCGCCATTCCTTGGGGCTTTTCCTGGGCGCAATGCCGCCTGATGCTGACCGGCTGGTACGGCATGGGCTCGGCCATCGAGGCCTACCTGGAAACGGGCGCGCCCGACGCGCCCCGCTCGCGCCGCGGCCGCCTGGCTCAGCTGCGCGAAATGGCGCGCGACTGGCCCGCCTTCCGCACGCTGCTGTCCAACATGGAAATGGTGCTGGCCAAGTCCGACCTGGCGATCGCAGCGCGCTACGCGCAGCTGGTGCCGCAGCGCGGCGTGCGCGAGCGCATCTTCGGCGCCATCAGCGCCGAGCATGGCCGCACGCTGGCCATGCTCAAGCTGCTGACCCAGCGCGAGCTGCTGGCCGACAACCCCACGTTGCAGGCTTCGCTGCGCGAGCGCTTCGCCTATATCGATCCGCTCAACTACCTGCAGATCGACCTGATCCGCCGTCACCGCGCCGCGCAGAAGCATCCCGAGGCCGAGGTCGACAAGCGCGTGCAGCGCGCCATCCATCTGACCATCAACGGGATCGCGGCGGGGCTGCGCAACTCGGGCTAGCGCATTGCTGGCGCCATGGCGCGCGGTATAGAATGAGTCCGATTCTCATCTTTTACCCGCGCCATTTTTGCCGCCTTCGCGCGTTGCAGGGGCCCGCATGTCGACCAACCAATCCGCAGCGCAGCAGGGCATCGAAGGCCTGTACGCCGATCATCACAGCTGGCTGAGAAGCTGGCTGCGCCGCAGGCTGGGCAATGCCTTCGACGCGGCGGATCTGGCGCACGACACTTATCTGCGCATCCTGCGCAGCGGCCGACTGCCCGAACCCCACCAGTCGCGTCAGCATCTGGCGCAGGTCGCCCACGGCCTGGTGATCGACCTCTACCGTCGCCGCCAGATCGAGACCGCCTATCTCGACGCCCTTGCCGGTTTGCCGCAGGCGCACGCGCCATCGGAGGAAGCCCGCGCGCTGGCGGTACAGGCCCTGGTCGAGATCGACGCCGTGCTGCAGAGCCTGCCGGCCAAGGCTCGCGAGGCGCTGCTGCTGCGCAAGCTGGACGGATTGAGCTACCGCGACATCGCGGCGCGGCTGGCCGTGTCGGTGTCGTCGGTGGAAAAATACGTGGCGTCCGCGCTCCTGGCCTGCTATCAGGCCCGGCACTCGGCCCCTGGCGCCTGACTGCGCATGCCCGCCGCACCCGGCATTCCGGCAATCCCGCAGGGCCTCAATCGGTCCATCGATCCCGCCATCGTGCAGCGGGCGGCCGAATGGATGGCCCGCCTGTGGTCTGAAGATGCCAACCCGGTTGACCAGACCGATTGCGCCCGCTGGCGCGCGCAGCATGCGGACCATGAATTGGCCTGGCAACGGCTGCTGGCATTCGAAGACAAGCTCGGCAGCGTATCGCCGCAGGCCGCAAGCCACGCCCTGCGCAAGCGCCCGGCCGGCACCTCGCGGCGCCGCGCGATCAGCCTGCTGGGGCTGGGCGCGGCCGTCGCGGGCGTGGGCTATGTCCTGCGCGGCACCGATTCCTGGCAAGCCGCCACGGCCGACTACCGCAGCGGCACCGGAGAAATTCGAACCCTCACCTTGCCGGATGGATCCAGCGTGACGCTGTCCACCGCGACCGCCATCGACCTGAGATTTTCCGAAGAAGAACGCCTGGTGGTGCTGCGTGCCGGAGAAATATTGATCGCGACCGCGCCGGATCCCGCGGCCATGGCGCGGCCCTTCCGGGTGCGCAGCCGGCATGGGTCCATCCAGGCCCTGGGTACCCGGTTCTCGGTCAGGGACGATGCCGACACCTCCCGCGTCGCCGTGTTCGAAGGCGCCGTGGAAATCCGTCCCCTCGGCGCGCCGGACCAGGCAGTCCTGCTTCAAGCCGGCCAGGGTTCGCGCTTTTCCGCAGGCGGGGCCGCAGCTCCCAGCCTCGCGGCGGAAAGCGCGGCAGCCTGGAGCCGCGGCATGCTGGTGGCCGATGCCATGCGCCTGGACGAATTCCTGGCCGAACTGGCCCGCTACCGGCCAGGCCTGTTGCGCTGCGATCCCGAGGTTGCGGGCTTGCTCGTCAGCGGCGTCTTTTCCGTGCGGGACACGGACCGGGCGCTGGACAACCTCACCCGGGCGCTCCCAGTGGCAGTGACCTACCGGACACGGTACTGGGTGACGGTGCAGGCAGCGCAATGACGCCGCCCCGGCCACGGCCGTTACAATTTTTCCGAGGCGGCGATTGTGGATCCGGCCTTCTTGCTCGGGATAAAGGGTGAACCCCTTACCTCTCCAGCACGAACCGCAAGGCATCGCCTCATGTCCCGTCACCCGCAGTCCAAGTCCCGTTCGCGCACGCCAGCAGCGCCCCGCCCCGCGATCCGCCGCCTGATGCGCCTGGCGCTGTCGATCAGCGCGGCCCTCTGCGTCATCCCGGCCGCGCCCGCCGCCGCGCAGGCGCAGAGCGCCGAGGCCAGGCGCGGCTATGACATCCCCGGCGGCCCGCTGAGCCAGGTACTCAACGCCTATGCCAGCGCGGCGGGCGTCGAACTGAGCATGGACGCCACGCTGCTGCATGAAAAACGCAGCAACGGCCTGTCAGGCAGCTATTCGGTGCGCGAAGGCTTCGCCGAACTGTTGCGCGGCCAAGGCCTGCAAGCCCTGCGGGAAAACAACGGCAGCTACACGCTGCGCCCCGCGCCGGCGTCGCACCAGGACGCCACCACGCTCGAAGCCGTGACCGTCACCGCGCAGGCCGCGGAATCCGCCTCCGGCCCGCTGCATGGCTACGCGGCCCGGGTCAGCGCGACCGGCACCCGGACCGACACGCCCATCATCGAGACGCCGCAATCCATCTCGGTCGTGGGCGCGGAGGAAATCGACACCCTGAAGTCGCAGAGCATTCAGGATGCGCTGGGCTACGTAGCGGGCGTCAGCCGCGCCGAGGGCATGGACCGCACGTCCGACAGCCTGTTCCTGCGAGGCTTCCGCAGCAACCTGGGCAACTACTATCGCGACGGCATGCTGTACACCGTGAACATCTACAACGGACGACAGGAGGTGTACGGGCTGGAGCGCATCGAGTTCCTCAAGGGCGCCTCGTCCGTCCTTTACGGTTCGGCATCGCCAGGCGGCATCATCAATACGGTCAGCAAGCGCCCCACCGTGGAACCCCTGCGCGAACTGAACGTGGAAGCGGGCAACTACAGCCGCAAGCAGATCTCCGGCGACTTCGGCGGCGCGCTGGATGAAGAAGGCAAGTGGTCGTACCGATTGACCGCCTTGTTGCGCGACAGCGATACGTTCATCGACCACGTGCCTGACGACAGGACCTACATCGCGCCTGCCATCACATGGCAGCCCAGCGCCGCCACCTCGCTGACGCTGCTTGCGGAGTACCAGAAGGACCATACCGTCTACGTCTATGGCCTGCCGGCGCAAGGCACGGTGCTCCCCAACGTCAACGGCAAGATCCCGCGCAATCGCTTTACCGGCGAGCCCGGCTTCGACAGATTCGACATGGAGCGCTATTCGATCGGCTATCTGTTCGAGCATGCCTTCAACAGCCAGCTGAAACTGCGCAACAGCGCGCGCTATTTCCATGCGAACAGCGCCTATGACTCCACCGACATCTGGCAGCTCGCGCCCGACCAGCGCTGGACCGCCGACCGCGGCGCCATGCCGCGTTGGGACCGTTCCTCCGCGGTGATCTCCGATACGTCCTTGCAGTACGAGGTGGGCAGCGGCATGGTGCGCCACACGCTGCTGGCGGGCGTCGATTACTCGCTGCCCAAGCACGAAACCGAGCGCTACATCCGCAGCAACAACAACATCGACCTCTACGACCCTGTGTACGGCGCGCCGCTAGGCCCCGCCGCGCCCTTCCCCGGGTCCTCCTCCATCACCGACATGAAACGACTGGGCATCTACGTTCAGGACCAGATCAAGATTGCGGACAAATGGGTCGTCCTGCTGGGCGGACGCCAGGATTGGGTCACGGTCGACGAACGCAACTTCTTCACCGACGAAAAATATGCGGACGGCGAAAAGAGCAAGGCCTTCACCGGCCGGGCCGGCCTGGTCTACCTGGCCGACAACGGGCTGGCGCCGTTCCTGAGCTATAGCGAGTCGTTCGAGCCGACCAGCGGCCAGGACCGCCAGGGCGGCCGCTTCCAGCCCACCACCGGTCAGCAATACGAAGCCGGGCTGCGCTACCAGCCCGCGGGCTCGGACACCATGCTCTCGGCGGCGGTCTACCAGCTGACCCGCAAGAACATGACCGTGACCGATCCCCTGAACACGTCCTACCAGATACAGGCCGGCGAGGCGCGCAGCCGCGGCCTCGAACTGGAAGCGCGCACCCGCATCGGCCGCAATGCCAACCTGATCGCCGCCTACGCCTATACCGACGCGCGCACGCTCAAGGCCAGCCCCTTGCAACCCGACGAGGAAGGCAAGCGCCTGAACTCGGTCCCCTACAACCAGTTCTCGCTATGGGGCGACTATGGCTTCGGCGACTTCGGCCTGCCGGGCCTGAGAATCGGCGCGGGGCTGCGCTATGTGGGCAGCACGCGCGGCATGGCGCACGGCATGCCGGTGGAGGTGCCATCCTTCACGCTGTTCGACGCCATGATCAGCTATGCGACGGGGCCATGGAAGTTCGCGCTGAACGCGTCCAACCTGACCGACAAGACCTATATCGGCAGTTGCACCTACGGCTGCTTCTACGGCGAACCGCGCCGAGTGATCGGCACCGCCACCTACCGCTGGTGAGCTGGACCGGCCCGCGCTCGAGGCAGAGCATGGGCCGGCGCCGTCCGTCGGCGCACCGTCCATCAGCCGGACACCCAAAATCCCCCATTTGTCCGCCCCCCGCGACTTTTAGTACTATCTCTTTCAGAAATTCTATATACGCACAAATGTTCGCATATAGAACAAAACGATTTTTCTGGCCAGGCGCACAGGAAGGCACTCCGGAAGAGACAGAAAGCACCCTGGTTCCGCACGTGCCCGCCCGCAATCCCGGCGTATCAGCATCGAGCGAACCATCATGGATACTCCCCTCAAGAATCTCGCCATCGTCGGCGCAGGCGCCATGGGCAGCGGCATCGCCGCGCTGTTCGCCTCGAAGGGCTTGAACGTCGTCCTGATCGACCCGATGGCAGGCGCGCTGGAACGCGCGCTCCAGACCATAGACCGCCAGCTGAATGTCTACGCCCCCGGCAACGTCCAGGAAGCGATGCAGCGCATTCAAGTCGCGCCCGGGCTGGAAGCGGCCTGCAACAGCGACCTGGTGATCGAGGCCGTGCCGGAAAACCTGGAGCTCAAGCGCGGCATCTTCGCCAAGCTCGATTCCCTGTGCCCCGCACACACCCTCTTCGCCACCAACACCTCGGGCCTGTCCATCAACGCCATCGCCAGCGCGGTGGTGCGCCGCGACCGCTTCGTGGGCACCCACTTCTTCACCCCCGCGGATGTCATTCCGCTGGTGGAAGTGGTGCGCAACGACGGCACTTCCGAAGACACCATCGCCCAGGTCATGGCCACGCTGCGTTTTGCCGGCAAGCGCCCGGTGCTGGTGCGCCAGGACATCCCCGGCTTCATCGCCAACCGCATCCAGCACGCCCTGGCCCGCGAAGCCATCTCGCTGCTGGAAAAAGGCGTGGCCAGCGCCGAGGACATCGACGAAGTGGTCAAGTGGAGCCTGGGCATCCGCCTGGCCCTGTCGGGCCCGCTGGAACAGCGCGACATGAACGGCATCGACGTGCACTACGCGATCGCCAGCTATCTCTACAAAGACCTGGAAAACCGCACCGAACCCTCCGAACTGCTGAAGAGCAAGGTCGAAAGCGGGCAGATCGGCGCCAAGAGCGGCCAGGGCTTCTACACCTGGAGCCCCGAACGCCGCGAGCGCGTGCTGCGCGAGAAAAGCGCCGCGCTCGGCGAACTGGCTGCCTGGCTCAACGGCAAGGACAGCGGCTCCTGACGGCCGCGCAGACACGAATTCACTACATAAGGCGCGGGGCTTCCCGTCACCAGCGCCAGCGGGCCACAAGCCCAACCACACAAAGAAAAGCAATCGTCCCACCTGTCCGCGCCGCCACCCGGCGACGGGCCGGGCAAGACGCGAGAAAACCCAGCCTTACCAGAGTTTGTAGGAAGCATCATGAATAAACTGGCTTCATTCTTTACCGAGCTGATGCGCAAGTATCTGCCCGACCCCTTCGTCTTCGCGATCGCGCTGACCTTGCTTACCGTGCTGCTGGCCATGGGCATCGAAGGCCAGAGCATCGGCGACGTCACCCGCGCCTGGGGCAAGGGCTTCTGGAGCCTGCTGGCCTTCACGACCCAGATGGCCGTGATCCTGGCCATGGGCTACGTGCTGGCCACAGCGCCGCTCACCGACCGCCTGCTCAACCGCATCGTCAGCCATGTGCACAAGCCGCACACCGCCATCATCGTCGCCACCTTGGTCGGCGGCGTGGGCAGCTATCTGAACTGGGGCTTCGGCCTGGTCATCGGCGGCATCGTCGCCAAGAAGTTGGCGCTCAAGGTCAAGGGCGTGCACTACCCGCTGATCATCGCCGCCGCCTACAGCGGCTTCACCATGTACGGCCTGGGCCTGTCGGCCAGTATCCCCGTGCTGGTCGCCACCCCCGGCCACCCCACCGCCAAGCAGATGGGCACCATCCCGCTGTCGGAAACCATTTTCTCGGTGCCCATGCTGATCACCAGCCTGGTCATCATCGTGACGCTGCCGCTGCTCAACGCCTGGCTGCACCCGAAGAAGGGCGAGAAAATCGTTGAAGTGGACCCGGCCATCGACCGCGACGCCAACGCGTCCAACGCCACTGAAGACATGCTGGAAAAAGGCACCATCGCCTCCAAGCTGAACAACAGCCGCATCCTGAGCATGCTGATCGGCGCGCTGGGCATCGCCTACGTGACCTTCCACTTCATGGACGGCGGCTCGCTGGACCTGAACCTGATCAACTTCATCATCCTGTTCCTGGGCATCATCCTGCTGGGCACGCCGGCCGCCTACGTCGCCAAGCTGACCGAAGGCATCAAGACCATTTCCGGCATCATCCTGCAGTACCCCTTCTACGCCGGCATCATGGCCATCATGGCCGCCTCCGGCCTGGTGACCTCGATCTCGCAAGTGTTCGTGGACTTCGCCACGCCCGCCACGCTGCCGTTCTGGGGCCTGATCAGTTCGTTCTTCATCAACTTCTTCGCGCCGTCCGCCGGCGGCCACTGGGTCATCCAGGGTCCGTTCATGATCGACGCCGCCAAGGAAATCGGCAGCGCGCTGAACCAGACCACCATGGCCGTCATGCTGGGCAACGCCTGGAACGACCTGGTGCAGCCCTTCTGGATCCTGCCGGCGCTGGCGCTGTCCAAGCTGAAGCTGCGCGACGTGATGGGCTATACCGTCATCATGATGCTGTGGGTCGGCGTGATCCACATCACCGCGGTCCTCCTGTGGGGCTATCTGACCCACTGACCCAAGCGCTTACTTTAGGAACGGAACTGATATGAGCAAACCTACTGCGTATCTCGTGACCGGCGGCAGCGCCGGGATCGGGGCTGCGATCATCCGCATGCTGCTGGATGCGGGGCACACAGTCGTCAACATCGACTACAAGCTGCCCGAGAACCCGCCCGCGGGACTGGTGTCGTATCAAGCCGACCTGACCGACGAAGCGCGCACCAAGGAAGTGGCCCGCGAAGTAACCGCGGCCTACAACATCGTGGGCCTGGTCAACAACGCCGGCGCGACCCGCCCCGGCACGGCGGACACGGCCACGCTGGCGGACCTGGACTATGTGGTCAACCTGCACCTGCGCACCGCGCTGATCCTGGTGCAGGCCGCGCTGCCCGCCATGCGCGAGGCCGGCTTCGGCCGCATCGTGAACATGTCGTCGCGCGCCGCGCTGGGCAAGCCGGACCGCGTGGTCTATTCGGCCACCAAGGCGGGCCTGGTGGGCCTGACCCGCACGCTGGCCATGGAATTGGGCGGCGACGGCATCACCGTCAACGCCATCGGTCCCGGCCCCATCGCCACCGATCTGTTCACCAAGAGCAATCCGGCAGGCGCGCCGCAGACCGAACGCATCATCAACAGCATCGTGGTCAAGCGCCTGGGCACGCCCGAAGACGTGGCGCGCGCGGCGATGTTCTTCTTGTCTCCGGACAACGGCTTCGTCACCGGCCAGATGCTGTACGTCTGCGGCGGCACGACGCTCGGCGTCGCGCCCATCTGAGACCAGCCATGCGCACGCCGGCCACCGACCTTCGCCCCCTGCCCCGCCTAGCGGCGCAGCAGGGCGTGGTTGATCTGGTCGGCCGCGCGGCGCAGGGGCGGCAGGAACGCCGCCAGCATTTCCTCGCGCGTAAAACGGTTGGCATGGCCGCTGACGTTCATCGCGGCGATCACGCGGCCGCTGCGGTCCATGATGGGCACGGCCACCGACTGCAACCCAGGCTCCAGTTCCTGCGCGACGCAGGCGTAGCCGTCGGCGCGCACGCCGGCCAGCACGCGCTTGAGTTCGGGGATATCGGTGACGGTGTGCGGGGTGTAGGGTTGGATCTGGCTCAGCGCCAGCACCCGGTCCAGCTCCAGCTCCGTCAGGCCCGCCAGCAGCACGCGGCCCATCGAGGTCGCCCAGGCCGGCAAGCGGCTGCCCACGGCCAGGTTGATGGTCATGACCTTATGTGTGGACAGGCGCAGGATATAGACAATGTCCGCGCCTTCCAGCACCGACACGGAACACGATTCCCGCGTCTGCTCGGCCACTTCTTCCATGTACGGCAGCGCCAGGTTCCACAGCGGCGTGCCGGACAGGTAGGCGTAGCCCAGTTCCAGGATGCGCGGGGTCAGGGAGAACTTGCGGTCGTCGATGGTGACGTAGCCCAGGTGCTCCAGCGTCAGCAGGATGCGGCGCGCGCCGGCGCGGGTCAGCCCGGTCACGGCGGCGACCTCGGACAGCGTCATCTGCGAACGGTCGGGGCCGAAGGCCCGGATCACGGACAAGCCGCGCGCGAAGGACTGCACGTAGCTGTCGCTGGGTTGCTGGGTATCTTGCTCGGCCATCCGTCTACCGCAAAAAGAGTAAATGGAGATGACGCCGTGCCGGCTCGCCTTGACGCTCGGCTCATCCCCATGAAACGATGTTCTTCAGAAGAACGAAAGTTCTAATTAAGAACAAATTATGACACGCCACCTATGAGCAAACATCATGATTTCTAAGCTTGTTGCAAGCGCGGCGGCCGCCCTGGCGGACGTACCCGACGGCGCCACCGTCATGATCGGCGGCTTCGGCACGGCCGGCCAGCCCATGGAACTGATCGATGCCCTGCTGGAGCAGGGTGCGAAGGACCTGGTCATCATCAACAACAACGCCGGCAACGGCACCACCGGCCTGGCCGCCCTGCTGGGCGCCAACCGCGTGCGCAAGATCATCTGCTCGTTCCCGCGCCAGGTGGATTCGCAAATCTTCGACGGCCTGTACCGCAGCGGCAAGATCGAGCTGGAACTGGTGCCCCAGGGCAACCTGGCCGAGCGCATCCGCGCCGCCGGCGCCGGCATCGGCGCATTCTTCACGCCCACCGGCTACGGCACCCCGCTGGCCGACGGCAAGGAAATCCGCGAGATCAACGGCCGCCAGTACGTGCTGGAGTATCCGCTGCACGCCGACTACGCGCTCATCAAGGCCGAGCGCGGCGACCGCTGGGGCAACCTGGTCTACCGCAAGACCGCCCGCAACTTCGGCCCCATCATGGCCAGCGCGGCGCGCGTGGCCGTGGCGCAGGTGCGCGAAGTGGTCGAGCTGGGCGAGCTGGACCCGGAAACCGTCGTGACCCCCGGCATCTTCGTGAAACGCGTCGTGCAGATCGCAGCCACCCCGGCCGCCAAGGAGCAGCAATGAGCACCAAACTGACCCGCGACCAGATCGCCGCCCGCGTCGCTCAGGACATCCCTGAAGGCGCCTACGTGAACCTGGGCATTGGCCTGCCCACGCTCGTCGCCAACCATCTGCCGTCCGACCGCGAAGTCATCCTGCACACCGAAAACGGCATGCTGGGCATGGGCCCCGCCCCCGCCAAGGGCGAGGAAGACTACGACCTGATCAACGCCGGCAAGCAGCCCGTCTCTGAACTGCCCGGCTGCTCGTTCTTCCATCATGCCGACTCGTTCGCGATGATGCGCGGCGGCCACCTGGACATCTGCGTGCTGGGCGCCTTCCAGGTGTCGCAGCACGGCGACCTGGCCAACTGGCACACCGGCGCGCCCGACGCGATTCCCGCCGTGGGCGGCGCGATGGACTTGGCCATCGGCGCCAAGGACGTGTTCGTGATGATGGAACTGCAGACCCGCGAAGGCCAGAGCAAGCTGGTCGAAGCCTGCACTTATCCGCTGACCGGCGTGCGCTGCGTCTCGCGCGTGTACACCGACGTGGCGGTGTTCGACATCCGCGCCGACGGCGTGACCGTCATCGACATGTTCGGCGACACCACCGCCGACGAGCTGCTGCGCCTGACCGGCCTGCCGCTGAAGTTTTCCCGCTGAGTTTTGTGCGCGCTCCGGCACCGCCGGAGCGGCTTTACAGGAGAGAGTCATCATGTTGTTCATGGTTCAAATGCAAGTCAATCTTCCCGTCGACATGCCCGCCGACCGCGCCGACAAGCTGAAGGCCGACGAAAAGGCCCTGGCGCAGCAGCTGCAGCGCGACGGCAAGTGGAAGAACCTGTGGCGCGTGGCCGGCCGCTACGCCAACGTCAGCATCTTCGACGTCGAAAGCAACGACGAGCTGCACACGCTGCTGTCCTCGCTGCCGCTGTTCCCGTACATGGACATCAACGTCACGGCGCTGGCGCGCCACCCCTCGGCAATCTGACCAGGAGCGGCTGATGCCCTACATCATCGAAACCTTCGACAAGCCCGGCCACCAGGAAGTGCGCCAGCAGCATCGCGCCGCGCACCTGGAATACCTGGACGCGAACAAGCAGCTGCTGCTGGCCTGCGGCGCCAAGCTGCAGGACGACGGCAAGGACGCCGGCGGCGGCCTGTACATCGTGGACCTGGAAACGCGCGAAGCCGCGCAGCAGTTCATCGACGCCGATCCGTTCTCGCAGGCCAATCTGTTCGACCGGGTCAACATCACCCGCTGGCGCAAGGCCTACGTCGACGGCGTCTGCCATCTGTAAACGCAAGGAATAAACCCACATGTCTTACGCCGATCTCAGCCAGGCACGGCTGTACTACGTCATCGATGGCCCCGCCGACGCGCCGGTGCTCGTGCTCTCCAACTCGCTGGGCACCTGCTCCGACATGTGGGCCCGCCAGATTCCCGAACTGAGCAAGCACTTCCGCGTGCTGCGCTACGACACCCGCGGCCACGGCAAGTCGTCGATCCCTGAAGGCGAATACAGCTTCGAGCAACTGGGCAACGACGTCGCCGAACTGCTGGCGCACCTGAACATCAAGCGCGCGCACTTCTGCGGCCTGTCGATGGGCGGCCCCACCGGCCTGTGGCTGGCGCTGGCGCGTCCCGAACTGCTGGACAAGCTGATCCTGTGCAACACGGCCGCGCGCATCGGCTCGGCCGAAGGCTGGAGCGCCCGCATCTCAGCGGTCGCCGAGCAGACGCTGGAAAAGATGGCGCCCACGCTGGTCGAACGCTGGCTCACCGACAGCTACCGCGCCGCCGAACCCGGCCTGACCCAGGTGCTGATCGACATGCTGCGCCGCACGCCGGACGCCGGCTATTCGGGCAACTGCGCCGCGCTGCGCGACGCCGACTTCCGTGAGCAAGTGGGTGGCATCAAGGCGCCCACGCTGGTCATCAGCAGCACGCACGATCTGGCCGCCACCCCGGCCCAAGGCCGCGAACTGGCCGAAGCCATCCCCGGCGCGCGTTACTTCGAAATGAACACCTCCCACATCTCGAACTGGGAGCAGCCGGAAGTCTTCACCCGCGCGGTCGTCGACTTCCTGAAGGGGTAAGCGGCATGCAGCGCTGGAAAAACCGGCCCGAAGGCTCCAATTGGGGCGACTTCGGGCCCGACGACCAACTCGGCCGCCTGAACCTCATCACCGAAGAACAGGTCCTGAAAGGCGCGCGCGAGATCCGCGCCGGCAAGACCTTCTGCCTGTCGCTGCCGCTGGACCTGCCTGGCGGCAACGTGCTCAACCCGCGCCGCCATCCGCCGCAACTGAGCCCCACGCGCCTGGCGGACACGCCCTACCTGAACTTCCCGCTGCGCAACGTCAACCCGGACGCGGTGGACGTGCTGAGCGACGACCAGGTGCTGCTGTCCATGCAGTATTCGACGCAATGGGACGCGCTGGCCCATGTGGGCGCGCTGTTCGATGCCGACGGCGACGGCAAGCCCGAACTGCGCTACTACAACGGCTACCAGGCCGGCGTGGACGTCATCGGCCCGGCCGACGGCGACCATACCGGCTGCGGCTGCAACAGCGGCGGCCCGTCGGCGGCCTTGAAGCTGGGCGTGGAAAACCTGGCGCAGAAAGGCATGCAGGGACGCGGCGTGCTGGTGGACCTGTTGCGCCACTACGGCCCCGGCCGCACGCTGATCGGCCACGCGGAACTGATGCATGTGTTGAAGGCCGACGGCATCAGCGTCGAAACCGGCGACATGCTGGTGCTGCGCACCGGCTACGCCGAAGCGGTCGTCGCCATGAACGGCACGCCCGACGCCGACACGCTGCACACCTACGGCGCCGCGCTGGACGGCACCGACCAAGCGCTGCTGCAATGGATCACGGACAGCGGCATCGCCGCCATCTGCGCCGACAATTACGCCGTGGAAGCCTATCCCGCGCGCGAGAAGACTGGCCCGCGCGCCATGCTGCCGCTGCACCACCACTGCCTGTTCAAACTGGGACTGCCGCTGGCGGAACTCTGGTACCTGAAGGACCTGGCCGACTGGCTGCACGCCAACGGCCGCCACCACTTCATGCTGACCGCCCCGCCCTTGCGCTTGCCGCATGCCGTCGGGTCGCCGGTCACGCCGATCGCGACGGTGTGATGGCCGCAAACCACGCAAATGGAAAAAGCCCCTGGCGACAGGGGCTTTTTCATGCAGCGGCCGCTACTTCATGCCTTCCCAGTGCGGCCCCGGCACGACGATATCGAACAGCTCCAGCACCCGCGCCACGGTGTGGTCCACCATCTCTTCGATGGAGGCGGGCCGGTGGTAGAACGCGGGCAGCGGCGGAAACACGATGCCGCCCATTTCGGTCACGGCCGTCATGTTGCGCAGATGCGCCAGGTTGAACGGCGTCTCGCGCACCATCAGCACCAGGCGCCTGCGTTCCTTGAGGGTGACGTCGGCGGCGCGGGTGATCAGGTTATCCGACAGGCCGTGGGCCACGGCCGCCAGCGTGCGCATGGAGCACGGCACGATCACCATGCCGGCGGTCTGGAACGCGCCGCTGGCTAGCGTAGCGCCCACATCGCGCACGCTGTGCACGTGGTCGGCCAGCGCATAGACATCGTGGCGGCCAACGTCCAGCTCGTGCTTGATGTTCAGCACGCCGGAGGCCGACACTACCAGATGCGTTTCGACATCGTCCACGCCGCGCAATGCCTGCAGCATGCGCACCGCGTAAAGGGAGCCGGTGGCGCCCGTGATGCCGATGACCAGTCGCCGCATGGGCTACTGCTTAGGCCGTTGCGCCGGATTGCTCCAGCAGCGTCTTCAGTTCGCCGGATTCATTCATCTCGTTCATGATGTCCGAGCCGCCGATGAACTCGCCGCCCACGTACAGCTGCGGAATCGTGGGCCAGTTGGAGAATTCCTTGATGCCCTGGCGGACTTCGTCGTCCTCCAGCACATTGACGGTGACCAGCTTCTTCACGCCACAGCCCTTCAGGATCTGAATGGCCTTGCCGGAAAAGCCGCATTGCGGGAACTGGGCGGTGCCCTTCATGAACAGCACGACGGGGTGCTGGGTCACGGTTTCGCGGATGAATTCTTGAACGTCGCTCATGGTGGTCTCTTGGACAGGCATAACGGAATATGCCAATTATAGGTACAGTGGGAAAATCCGCCCGGATACCCCGGGCGCCCCGCCGGGAATCGGGTCAGGCAGGCAGCCTGCCGCCGGAAATACGCTCGATGCCGGCCAGGTCCTTGCGGCTGTGCACCTCCTGGAATCCGGCCGCCGCCAGCAGGTCCCGGACCGCCTGCGCCTGGTCCCAGCCGTGTTCCATCCACAGGGCGCCGCCCCGTTTCAGGTGGCGGCCAGCGCCCTGGACGATGCGGGCCAGGTCTTCCAGCCCGCCCGCGCCGTCGGTCAGCGCCCCCCGCGGCTCGAAACGCACGTCACCCTGGTCCAGGTGCGGGTCGTCGCAGGCCACATAGGGAGGATTGGACACGATCAGGTCGAAACCCTCGCCTGCGGGCACGGCGTCATACCAGCTGCCCTCGACCAGGCGCACGGAGGCGGCCAGGTCCCAGGCGTTGGCGGCGGCGACCGCCAGCGCGGCAGCGCTGACGTCGGAAGCCATCACCCGCGCGTCGCGGCGCGCCAGTGCTATGGAAATGGCGATGGCACCGCTGCCGGTGCCCAGGTCCAGCACCGCGGGCGCGGCCTGGCCGGCCAGGCATTCCAGCGCGGTCTCCACCAGCACCTCGGTATCCGGGCGCGGGATCAGCACGTCCGCGGTCACGCGGAAGCGATGGCCCATGAATTCGCGATGGCCCAGCAGATAGGCCATGGGCTCCCCGGCCAGGCGCCGCTGGGCCAGGGCCTCGTAGGCCGCGGCCGTCTCGGGCAGCAAGGGGTCCGTGTCATGCGCCAGCAGCCAGGCGCGCGGCTTGGCCAGCACGTGCTCCAGCAGCATGCGCACCTCCAGGCGGGGCAGGCGCGTGTCGAGCAGCAGGCTTTTCAGCTGGGGCGGCGTCATGGCCGGACTCAGATGTCGTCGCCCAGCGCCGCCAGCTGCTCGGCCTGGTGTTCGGCGATAAGCGCGCCGGTCAGCTCTTCCAGATCGCCTTCCATGATCTGCTGCAGCTTGTACAGCGTCAGGTTGATGCGGTGGTCGGTCACGCGGCCCTGCGGGAAGTTGTAGGTGCGGATGCGTTCGGAACGGTCGCCCGTCCCGATCAGGCTCTTGCGTTCGGCGGCTTCCTTGCTCTGCCGTTCGCGGGTTTCCTTGTCCTTCAGGCGCGCGGCCAACACTTGCATGGCCTTGTCCTTGTTGCGGTGCTGCGAGCGGTCGTCCTGGCATTCCACCACCAGCCCGGTCGGCAAGTGGGTGATGCGCACCGCCGAATCGGTCTTGTTGATGTGCTGCCCGCCCGCGCCGCTGGCGCGGAAGGTGTCGATGCGCAAGTCGTTCGCGTTGATGACGATTTCCGACATCTCGTCGGCTTCGGCCATGATGGCCACCGTGCAGGCCGAGGTATGGATGCGGCCCTGCGCCTCGGTGGCGGGCACGCGCTGCACGCGGTGCGCGCCGGACTCGAACTTCAGGCGGCCATAGGCGCCGTCGCCGTCGATGCGCGCAATCACTTCCTTGTAGCCGCCCAGTTCAGAAGCGCTCTCCGACATCAGCTCCACGCGCCAGCCGCGCTGTTCCGCGTAGCGCGTGTACATGCGCAGCAGGTCGCCCGAGAACAGCGCGCTTTCGTCGCCGCCCGTGCCCGCGCGGATTTCCAGGAACAGGCTGCGCCCGTCATTGGGGTCACGCGGCAGCAGCAGCAATTGCAGCGCGGCTTCCAGTTCTTCGAGCTTGACGCGGCCGGACTTGATCTCATCCTCGGCCATGGACTTCAGGTCCGGATCGGACAGCATTTCCTGGGCCGCGGCCAGATCATCCTCGGTACGGGCGAAGGCGGTGAACGCCTCGACCACCGGCTCCAGTTCCGCGCGTTCGCGCGAGAGCTTGCGGAAACGGTCCATGTCGGACGCGGTTTCCGGTTCGGCGAGCAGGGCGTCGACCTCGATGAGGCGATGGCACAGGTGCTCCAGCCGGCTGCGCATGGAAGATTTCATGGGGAAGGACCAAAAAGAAAAGCGGGAAAGCGGATAGCGGGCGCCCAAAAGACGAACGCCCGCCAGGAGGCGGGACGTGGGGCAGAGTCGCTAACGGCGGGAGTCGCGGCCGGGGAACAGGCGCGGCATCCAGGCAAGCAGCTGCTTGCGGTCGTCGCCTTCGCTGCGGTTCAGCGCCGCCAGCGGGCCGTGCAGGTACTTCTGCGTCAAGCCGTGGGCCAGCTGCTCGAGCACGGCTTCCGGCGATTCGCCCCGCGCCAGCAGGCGGCGGGCGCGTTCCAGCTCGGCGCTGCGCACGTCCTCGGCGGCCTGGTGCAGGTCGCGGATGACGGGCACCACTTCGCGGGACTGCATCCAGTGCATGAAGCCCTGGACGCGGGTTTCGATGATGGCTTCGGCCTGCACCACGGCCGCGCGGCGCGCGTCGGTGCCGGTCTGCACCAGGCGGCCCAGGTCGTCCACCGAATACAGGTAGACGTCGTCCAGACGGCCGACTTCGGGTTCGATGTCGCGCGGCACGGCCAGGTCGATCATGACCATGGGGCGGTGGCGGCGCAGGCGCGTGGCCCGTTCCACCATCCCCAAACCGAGGATGGGCAGGGAGCTTGCCGTACAGGAAACGATGACGTCGAACTCGGACAGGCGGTCCGTCAGGTCCGACAGTTTCATGGTGCTGGCGGCAAAGCGGTTGGCCAGGACCTCGGCGCGTTCGGCCGTGCGGTTGGCCACCACCATGCTGCGCGGGCGCTGCGCCGCGAAGTGCGTGGCGCACAATTCGATCATTTCGCCCGCGCCGATGAACAGCGTGCGGGCCTGGTCCAGATTGCCGAACACGCGCTCGGCCAGGCGCACCGCGGCGGCGGCCATGGACACCGACTGCGCGCCGATGGCGGTCTGCGACCGCACTTCCTTGGCCACCGAGAAGGTGCGCTGGAACATCTGGTGCAGCAAGGTGCCCAGCGACCCGGCTTCACCGGCCGCGCGCACGGCGTCCTTCATCTGGCCCACGATCTGGGTTTCGCCCAGCACCATGGAGTCCAGGCCGCTGGCCACGCGGAAAGCGTGGCGCACGGCATCGTCCTGGTGATGGCGGTAGAGATGCGGGCGCAGCGTGCCGGCGTCCAGGCGGTTGTAATCAGCCAGCCAGGCGGGCAACTGATCGGCCACGTGGCCGTCGGCGGCGCAATAGATTTCGGTGCGGTTACAGGTGGACAGGATGGCGGCTTCGCGGACCGAGCCGCCGAACGCCGAGCGCAGGCCTTCCAGCGCGGGCTTCACCAGATCGACGGGCATGGAAACACGCTCGCGGACCGAAACCGGCGCGGACGTGTGATTCAGACCGAAGGCAAGGACAGCTACCGACATGTAGGAAGGATGGCTGGGCCATCCGCGCGTAAGCGTTAAGTACTGCCACCAAGAACGAGGCGCCGCAAACCGGGGTTATGCAAACCTGAATGCAGCGTCAGACCGCTAATCATTATACCCCCGCGGGTTATCCCCAGGCCATTTCACCCCCTGGCCGCGACCTTGGGTCGCACCTTTCGTGCCGTCCACCCAACAGTCCGCGGGGCCAGCGACGGAATTCCGGCTGGGGCGTCGCGATTTCGCCCCACGATTCCGCCTGCAATCCGGCCGGGACCAAAATATCCACAGTTTTCTGCCTCAACTGGCACAAGCCTCAAAAATTGTGTATAGTTGCGGACTTCGTTGGCCTGGTAGCTCAGTCGGTAGAGCAGAGGATTGAAAATCCTTGTGTCGGTGGTTCGATTCCGCCCCAGGCCACCAAAAAGATTCAAGCAACGAGCCCCGCCTTGGCGGGGCTTTTTGTTTTCTTCGCCGATGTCGTCCGTCGCCAAACCTTCTGGCGGCGCTCGACCCGCTACGCCGCCCGATGCGCGCGGATGAATTCGAGCGCGTCCCGCTTGGACACCACGTCCCCGTACTTGCTGTCGATATCGAAGAGATTGGCCTCATGCGGATCCGGATGAAGGTCCCCCACCCCCTCCCGCACCACGATCACGTTCAAGCCATACTGCACGCCATCCACCGCAGTCGCTCGCACGCAGCCGCTCGTGGAGCACCCCAACACGATCAAGGTGTCGACCCTGGAAGCCATCAGCGTGCTGGCCAGGCTGGTGCCAAAAAAACTGCTGGCGTACTGCTTGTGCAGGACGATCTCGCCGGGCAAGGGTTCCACGCCGCCACAGAACTCGTTGTAGGGCGCGCGCTTGAACAGCTCAAGAATGGGGGACTTGCGATACCAGGCGCCGGCGTCGGCCAGCGTGCCGGACTGGTGCGTGATCGTGGTGTGGATGACCATCATGCCGGCATCCCGCGCCGCACGCAGGATTTCCGCGCTGTGCGCCACGGCGGCCACGACGCCTGCGCCGAACATGGGCGAGTCTTCACGCGTATAGGCTTGCACGAAGTCGACGAGCAGCAGCGCCGCCTTGTCGCCAAAGCCGACTCGATGCCCCCACACGCCCTTGTAGTTTTCCGCTGCACTGCTCATGCAAAACTCCAAAACAGAAGGATTTGGCCGCCGTCACTCCACGCGGGCGCCGGTCTGCTCGATGATTCCGGACCACGTCTTCAGGTCAGCGTCGATCAGCTCCGAAAACTGAGCGGGCGTTGTGTTCGCGGCTTCCGCGCCCTGGGCCTTCAGGTTGGCTTGAAACGACTTGTCCGCAAGTACGTCCGAGGTTTCGCGGCGCAGCGTTGCGACGACGTCCGCCGGAGTCCCGGCCGGGGCGAACAGGCCATACCAGGACATGGCCGCGACGCCAGGCACGGTCTCCGCGATGGTCGGCACGTCCGGCAGCAGCGATGAACGCTCGGACGACGCAACGGCAAGCAGGCGCAGCTTGCCGGCATGGACGAAGGACATGACGCTGGGCCAGCTCGTGAACGTCACCGACACCCGGCCAGACACCATGTCCGTATTGGCGGCAGACGCCCCCTTGTAGGGGATGTGCAGCATATCGACGCCTGCCGCCCGCTTGAACATTTCGCCGAGCAGATGATCGAGCGTGCCGTTGCCCGCGGACGCCATGTGCAGTTGGCCCGGCTTGCTTTTCGCCAACGCAATCAGGTCCTGCACGGTCTTTACCGGCAGCTCCGGATTGACGATCAAGACATACGGAGCCGTCGCCACCAGGCCGATGGGCTCGAAGTCCTTCTTGGGATCGAACGGCACAGTCTTGTAGACGAACGGGCTGATGGTATAGCTGCTGCCCACGGTCAACAGCAGGTTGTAGCCGTCCTGGCTGCCGCGCGCCGATACGCCGATTCCGATATTACCGCCCGCACCCGCCCGGTTCTCCACGACGAAAGTCTGATGCAGGCGCTCGCCGATTTTTTGGGCGAAGGGCCGGGCGACCGCGTCATTGGCCCCTCCCGGTCCGTGCGGAACAATGACCGTGACGGCCTTGGCCGGGTAGCCTTGCGCGTGGACGGCGCCGGACTGGGCAATAACCAGGGGAAAACTCAGCGCAAAGAAACTCAGTGTCTTTTTCATCTTGATCAATTCGTTCGAGTTGAAGTGGAACTTCCATGCTGCGACTGAAACAACCAGGTTGAAGGGAATTTTCGGCATCGGGATCGATATCGTCCAATACGAATTAAGGAATCATCTATAGTGTTTCCAAATAAATTGGACGGAATGCCCAGCCATGGACTTGCGGCAGCTTCGGTACTTTGCGGCGATTGCGGAAGAACAGAGCTTCACGAAAGCGGCCCAGAAGCTGCACATTTCGCAACCGCCACTCAGCCAGCAACTGAGCAACCTCGAGGACGACCTCGGCGTGCGTCTTTTCATACGCACCAGCAGAAGCGTCCAGCTCAGTGAAGCGGGCAGCGTGCTGCTGCCCCATGTCCACGCCGTGCTGGATCGCCTGGACGAAGCCAGGCTCCAGGTGCAGCGCATGGCGCAGGGCCTGGAAGGGTGCGTGACGCTGGGCCTGACCGGGTCGCACTTCCTCGGCACGTTGCCGCGGTTCATCCGCGAGTTCCGGCAGGAGCGGCCGCGGGTGGACGTGGCCTTGAAGGAGATGCCTCCCGCCGATCAGCTGACCGGGCTGCAGGACAGGCGCCTGGATCTGTGCCTCTCGCGAGGCGTCCCTGCCGATCCGGCATTCTCAGCCGAGCTGCTGTGGCACGATTCGTCGGTGGTGGTGCTGCCGCCCGGCCATCCGCTGTCGCAGCGCAAACGGCTACGCCTGCACGAATTGAAAAACGAGGACTTCGTCTTCTTCCGCCTGGGATCGTCCATCTTTGCCGACTCGGTGTACCAGGCCTGCCTGTTTTCGCGCTTTGAACCGAAGATCGTCCAACAGGTGGTGGAAGTGCCCGCCGTGGTCAATCTGGTGGCCGCCGGACTGGGCGTTTCCATCGTTCCCGAATCGATTGCGCGCCTGCGCGCCGATGCCGTCGCGATCTGCGAACTGAGCCATGAAAAAGACATGCCGCGGATCTCATCCAGCGTCTATCTGATGCGCCGGTCCGACGAGGATCGCCAGGTCGTGCTGGGATTCGCCGCCGCGCTCAGCCTATGGGCCAAGGATTCGATGCCCGCGCCTCTTTCGCTGGCACGCCTTCCGCGATATCGTAAGACGCCCTCTCCGTAGCCCGCCGCATCCATCCACCGGAGCCGCGACATGCGCGCCCAAGCAACAGCAAGAGCAAAATCGCTTTTCGGTCTGATTGCACTGCTGGCCAGCCTGCTCGGCCCCGTCTACGCCCAGGGCGCCGCGACGGCGCCGGCCCGCCCCGCCCCGGCTTCCACGCAGGCCCATGCGATCCTGGTGGCGGAAATCCCGCTGCGCGCGGACACCGACCACCGCTATGCCGAAAGCGTCATGGAACGCATCGCGGGAACCGACCCCACCGACTCGCTGGCGCCGCGCCTGGAATCGATTTCCCGGTCCGTCGACGAAAAGCTCCAGCAGTTCCAGCCGGCCCAGTTGCGCACCCTGCCCATCATGCGGCTGGAAAGCCTGGAACGGCACTGGATGTTCGACGCACGCCGTTTCGCGGACTGGCAGGAGGACATGCGACAGGCGACCGCCGCATACGCCAGCGACGCGGCCGAACTGGCGCGCCGCCGCGAGGCATGGCAGGCCCTCAAGATCGCGCCTGGCGCCGCCGACCTGCCGCCCGCGCTGACAGGCCGGATCGATTCCGTCATTGCCCAACTGACGCGGGCCGAACAAGCCCTGTCCGTGCCCCTGGGCCGCCAGATTGAGCTGGGCCAGCGCGCCAACTCCGTCGAAGAGCGCATCCAGGCCGGGCAGCGCGCGGTCGCCGGCGCCATCAGCTACATCGACGCCCGCCTGCTCGAACTGGATGCGCCACCGCTATGGGCCGCGACCTTCACGCCCACCGCGCGCAGCGATGCGATGGCCTATCTGCGCACCGGCCTGGACATGGAACTACGCTTCGCCCGCCAGTACGCGGCGGCCGATACCGGCAACCAACTCGCCCTGCACGTGCTGCAAGTGGTGCTGCTGCCCCTGCTGCTATGGCTGGCCTGGCACAGCCGCCACGCGATCCGGGCCGGCGAAATGAGCGCGACGGCCGCGCGGGTGCTGGGGCGCCCGCTGTCAGCCTGGCTGCTGCTGGCCATGATGGGCGTGCAGCTGCTGGAATCGGACGCCCCGCTGATCGTGCTGCAGATCGCGCTGCTGCTGGCGGTCGTGCCCGTGCTGCGCCTATTGCCGCCGACCGCGCGCGACCAGCTGGACCTGTGGCCCTACGCCATCACCGGGCTGTATCTAGCCGAGCGGCTGGGCATTTTCTTCCTGGCCAGCGAAACGCTGTACCGGTTGCACAACCTCGTCATCACCCTGCTGGCCCTGGCCACGGCGCTATGGCTGCACGCTCGCGCCAAACGCCGCGGCACCCTCCAGGCTTCCGGCCGGCTGCACCAGGCCGTGCGTATCGGCGCCTGGGCCGCGGTGGCGCTGCTGACCGTTGCCGGCTTCGCCAACCTCGTCGGCAACCTGTCGATGGCGGAAATGCTGACCAGCGCCGTCATCAGCAGCGGCTACTTCGGCCTGATGCTCTACGCCGGGGTCACCATCATCGTCACCCTGCTGCAACTGATGCTGGCCCGGCCCGGCGTATCGCGCTTTCGCATCGCACGCGAACACGCCCCGCCCCTGGTGCAGCTGCTGATCCGCCTGGTGATGGCCAGCGCCGTCGTGGGTTGGACCCTCTACACGATGGACCGCTTCCGCATCCTGCGCGGCAGCTACGCCTTCACCACGAAAGTGCTGTCGTACACGCTGGCGCTCGGGGACATCACCCTCAGCCTGGGCAACATCCTGGTGTTCGCGATCTCGGTGTTGATCGCGTTCTGGGCCGCGCGCGCGATCCGCCTGGTGCTGCACGATGAAGTGCTGGCCCGCATGCCGCTGCCACGCGGCGTGGGCAACAGCATCGCCTCGCTGACCTACTACTCGGTGCTGCTGCTGGGCCTGGCGGTGGCGCTGTCGGCCGCCGGCGTCAGGACCAGCCAGCTGGCCCTGGTGCTCGGCGCCTTGGGCGTGGGCATAGGCTTCGGCCTGCAGAACGTGGTCAACAACTTCGTGTCGGGCCTGATCCTGATGTTCGAGCGCCCGATCCAGCCCGGCGACGTGGTGGAAATCGGCGAAACCTCCGGACAGGTGCGCGAGATCGGCATGCGCGCCACCCGCATCAGGACCTTCGAAGGCGCCGACGTGGTGGTCCCGAACGGCACCCTGCTATCGGAGAAGCTGACCAACTGGACCATGCTGGACCGCAACCGCCGCATCGAGATCAACGTCGGCCTGGCCTACGGCACGGACCCCGCGCAGGCCATCGAACTGCTGGGCTCGGTGGCGCGCGGCACGCTGGGCGTCTCCACCCAGCCGGCGCCCATCGCGCTCTTCATGGGCTTTGGCGCCAGCACCCTGGATTTCAGCATCCGCGCCTGGACGCCGGACTTCGACCAGTGGATGTCCATCCGCAGCGACATGCTGTCGCGGATGTACGAGGCGCTGACGCAGGCCGGCATCCAGATACCGTACCCGCAGACCGACCTGCACCTGCGCAGCATTTCCCCGGAAGCCGGCGCCGTCCTCGCGCAAGCCCACCGCAGCGCGCCGGACGGCGGGCCGCCGCCCACATGACGCGGATATTGTGTATAGTGGCGGACTTTCGCGTTGGCCTGGTAGCTCAGTCGGTAGAGCAGAGGATTGAAAATCCTTGTGTCGGTGGTTCGATTCCGCCCCAGGCCACCAATGAATTCAAGCACTTGGCCCCGCCTTTGGCGGGGCTTTTTGCTTTGGAGCGCGGCGGCGTTTGTCGGATAGCATAGTCATGCCGCGCCACTCCTGACTTCCCCTCCACGCGATGAAGCCTGATTCTTCTTCCCCCTCTTCCTCCATCGGCATGGGCCGCGCGGCGCTCGTGCTGTACCGCGCGCTCTGGCACTATGCCGACGGCGCGCGGCGGCAGCTGATGGGCGCCATCGCGCTGCTGTCGGGCGCGCAACTGGTCAAGCTGACCCTGCCCTGGCTGGCCTCCCACGCCATCAATGCCTTGCAGCAGAACGACATGCCCACGGCCGGCCTGTGGATCCTGTTCCTGGTCGGCAGCTACATGATGTCCTGGGTGTTTCACGGACCGGGACGCGTCCTGGAAGGCAACGTGGGCGTGCATGTCCGCGAACGGCAGGCCGACGATCTCTATGCCCGCATCGCCGCGGCCCCGCTGACCTGGCGCGACGGCCGGCATTCCGGCGACCTGCAACACCGCGTGCTGCAATCCAGCCGCGCATTGTCGACGTTCGCCCGCAGCATGTACGGATACCTGCACAGCGCCTTGAATTTCATCGGCCCGCTGGTGGCGTTGACCTTGCTGTCCCACGTCAGCGGCCTCATCGCCGTGAGCGGCTACCTGATCATCGCCCTGGTCACATTGCGCTTTGACCTCGCGCTGATGCGCCTGGCCCGTTCCGAAAACGACCAGGAACGCCGCTACGTCGCGGCGCTGCTCGACTTCGTCAGCAATGCCGGCACCGTGATCGGGCTGCGGCTGCAGGCCGCCTCGCGCAAGATCCTGGGCCGCCGCCTGGCGGCGGTGATGAAACCGCTGCGCCGCGCCCTGTGGATCAACGAGGTCAAGTGGTGCGTGGTGGACCTGGCGGGCATGTGCCTCACCTGGATCCTCGTGGTGGAGTACGTGCTGCGGCACCGCGAGCCAGGGCAGGCGCTATTGCTGGGCACCATTTTCATGATCTATCAATACGCCCAGCAGGCCGCGTCGGTGGTCAGCGCCATCGCCTCCAACTTCCAAAGCTTCGCGCGCATGCACACCGACTACAGCAGCGCCGAACCCATCTGGCAGGCGCCGGGCGACCCCAATGCCGTCGTGCCCGCCGTGCAGCCCGAAGCACCGTGGCAGACTCTGGAGTTGCGCGGCGCCACCTGGCGCTATTCGGATGAAGGACGCGGCGGCCTGCATGGCGTCGACCTGGTATTGCGGCGCGGCTCTCGCGTCGCGCTGATCGGCGCCAGCGGCGGCGGCAAGAGCACGCTGTTGCGCACGCTCGCCGGACTCTACCCGCCGCAACAAGGCGAGCTGCTGCGCGACGGCCAGCCCGTGGACTGGGCCGAACTGCGCACGCTGGCCACGCTGATTCCGCAAGAGGCCGAAGTCTTCGAGGCCAGCGTGCAGGAGAACCTCACCTTCGGCGAACCTGCCGACGCGGCGGCGCTGCAAGCCGCCGTGCATACCGGCGTGTTCGACGAAGTGCTGCAACGCATGCCCGAGGGCCTGGCCAGTCCGATGAATGAGCGGGGCAGCAACCTGTCCGGCGGACAACGCCAACGCCTGGCCCTGTCACGCGGGGCGCTGGCCGCGCACGGCAGTTCCTTGCTGCTGCTGGACGAACCCACCAGCGCGCTCGACCCGCAAGCCGAAGGCCGGGTGTTCGACCGCATGTACGCCGCCTTTCCGACGGCTTGCATCGTGGCTTCGGTGCACCGGCCCAGCCTGCTCAACCGCTTCGACACCATCGTGGTGATGGAAGCCGGACGCGTGGTCGATGCCGGTCCGCGCGACGAAGTGCTGGCCCGGCATCAGCCTTGATGAACCACTTCTGCCGGCCAGGCGTCTACACTCAGCGTCCATGACACAGCCGCCCACCACCCACACTGCGCAGCGTCCGCCCGGCCGAAGGCGCGCGGGCCTGCTCGTCTATGCCTGCCTGGCGATCAGCCTGGTGTTTGTCTTCCTGGGCGCGGGCATGATCCGGGACGGCGCCGACGCGGGCATTCCCGTCACGCTGTTCTTCGGCATCTGCGCCGCGACCGCCGTCCTGCAGATATGGCCGCAACTGCTCCAGCGCGACTCGCGCTCGGCCGCAACAATGCTGGTGCGGTATCCAGGCCCCCTGGAGCTCAAGGCAGCGAAAGGCAAGCTGCTGGTGTTCTCTCTGCTGTCGGCGGGCTTTGGCGGTGTGATCCTGTGGATGCTGTTGCACGAATCGCTGCCGCCGCTCAAGCAATTGATCCTGTGGCCGGGCGCCGCGTTCTTTCTGCTCGGCGCGGTCAAGCTGCTGGTGCGCGCCGCCAAGGACGATACCGCCCTGCGCCTGGGCCGTGATGGCTTCGAAACGCGGCAGGTGTGGAACGGCAGGACGATACGCTGGCAAGACACCAGCGAGTTCACCGTGATCAGCGTCAGCCGCGCGGTGCCCAAGCTCGTTGTTTTCGACGACGCGGCGGTCGAACGCAACGGCACTGCGGGGCTCAACAGGCATGTCGTCGGGCGTAATTCCAGCTTGGGGGAAACGTATGGACTGACCCACGAGGCGTTGGCCGAACTGCTCAATGCTTGGCGGAAGCGGGCGCTGGAGCAGGATGCGATTTTTACGCGGTGGCCTGAGAACCGCTGACTGCCGCTCTTCACCTGAGCAGTCCGAAATACGTGTACACGTTTCGGACGCGCCGCCATATCAGGGATCCCATAGGAGTTGGCCGGCTGACGTCTCGGATGCGCCCTCCAACATTACAAAAAAGTAATCCCCACGTAACCTCCCCGCCCCCGTCAGCCCCCCACACTGGAGTCCATGCACTTCCAGACCACAGAAAGGAGCTGACTCATGAAGACCCTGACCACCTTGTTCAGCGCGTGCGCGTTGAGCCTGGGATTGATCGGCGCGGTCCACGCGCAGGCGGAGGGCGGCGACCATGCCACGCATCATCCCGCGCCGGCTGCGGCGGGCGAATCGGCCACGAAACCGCAAATGGCGCCGGGCGCCGGCATGATGAAGAACATGGAGGCGCACATGCAGGCCATGAACGGCATGCACCAGAAAATGGTTGCGGCCCAGACGCCTGAAGAGCGCCAGGCCTTGATGGCCGACCACATGAAGTCCATGCCCGCCAATGGCCCCGACATGCAAGGCTGCCGCCAGATGATGGGATCGATGATGAACCCGACGGGTGATGCGCCCTCGGCGGCGGAACCTGCAACCTCCCCGGCGGCCAAGGGCTGATCGGCATGAGTCATCGCTGCGGCCCGCTCCGCAGCGATGCCACTGCGGCAAGCGGTAGCGCCGCAAACGCCCTGCCTGGGCATAATAGGCGCACGAAGGATCACACCAGCACTCGAAAGGGAAGGGTATGAATCACTCTCGTCACGGCGACGCGGCATCGAAGGAAGGCACGCTCTACGTGTGTCCCATGCACCCGGAAATCCGCCAGGACCATCCAGGACGCTGCCCGAAGTGCCAGATGCATCTGGTGGCGCAGGGACAGGCAGAGGATCAGGCTGCGCCTGCGCACGGCGGCCATGATGCGCACCAGCATCACCATCACGGCCACGATCACGGCAACCGCCACGCAGGCCACGACGCCGCCGCCCCACTGCCAGCCGCGCCCGCCGATGTCCCCACCGATGTCCCCGCCGGCACGATCTACACCTGCCCCATGCATCCCGAGATCCGCCAGGATCATCCGGGAAACTGCCCCAAGTGCGGCATGACGCTGGAACCGCTCATTCCGCTGGACGAAGAAGACAATACCGAACTCAAGGATTTCCAGCGCCGCTTCTGGTGGACACTGCCCCTGACCCTCATCGTGGCCGTGATGGCCATGTTCGGCCATCGCCTGGGCTGGATCGACATGGCGACCCAGAGCTGGCTGGAACTGGCGCTGTCCCTGCCGGTGGTGTTCTGGACAGGCTGGCCGTTCTTCGTGCGCGGCTGGCAATCACTCGTGCATCGCAGCCCGAACATGTGGACCTTGATCAGCCTGGGCACGGCGGCGGCTTTCATCTACAGCGTGGTTGCCACGCTGGCGCCAGGCGTGTTCCCGGATTCCTTTGTATCGATGGGGCGCGTGGCGGTGTACTTCGAGGCCGCCGTGGTCATTGTTTCGCTGACCATGCTGGGGCAGATCCTGGAGCTGAAAGCGCGTTCGCAGACATCCGCCGCGATCAAGGCCCTGCTCGGGCTGGCACCCAAGACGGCGCGGCGCATCAACGCCGACGGCAGCGAGGAAGACGTGCCGCTGAACCACGTGCACGTCGGCGACCTGCTGCGCGTGCGCCCTGGCGAGAAGATTCCGGTGGACGGCGCCGTCACCGAGGGCCGCAGCGCCGTGGACGAATCCATGCTGACAGGGGAGCCCGTGCCCGTCAGCAAGCGTGAAGGCGACAAGCTGATCGGCGCCACGCTCAACACCAGCGGCACCCTGGTGATGCGATCAGAAAAGGTCGGCGCGGCCACCATGCTGGCGCAGATCGTGCAGATGGTCGCCAACGCCCAGCGCTCCAAGGCGCCGATGCAGCGCATGGCGGACGTGGTGGCGGGCAAGTTCGTCATCGCCGTGGTGCTGGTGGCGATCTCCACGCTGTTGGTGTGGGGCTTTTTCGGACCGGAGCCCAGCTGGGTGTATGGCCTGATCAACGCCGTCGCGGTGCTCATCATCGCCTGCCCCTGCGCGCTGGGGCTGGCCACGCCCATGTCGGTCATGGTGGCCACGGGCCGCGCCGCGGCACAGGGCGTGCTGTTCCGCGACGCCGGCGCGATCGAGAAGATGCGCGAGGTCGACACGCTGATCGTGGACAAGACCGGCACCCTGACCGAGGGCAGGCCGGCCTTCGACACCGCGATCGCGGCGCCGGGATACACCCCTGACGAAGTGCTGCGCCTGGCAGCCAGCCTGGACCAGGGCAGCGAGCATCCACTGGCCGACGCCATCGTCAGTGCGGCGCGCGCGCAGGGCCTTGCGCTGGCCAAGGCCGAGGACTTCGATTCCGGCAGCGGCATCGGCGTGCGCGGCATGGTGGAAGGCAGGCGCCTGGCGCTGGGCAACACCGCCCTGATGGAACAGGAAGGCGTGCAGGTGGACGCTCTGCGCGCGGACGGCGAACGCCTGCGCGGCGAAGGCGCCAGCATCATGCACCTGGCCGTCGATGGCCAGTTCGCCGGCATCCTGGCGGTGACCGACCCGATCAAGCCCAGCACGCATGAGGCCATCCAGAACCTGCACGACAGCGGCCTGCGCATCGTGATGGCGACGGGCGACGGCCTCACCACCGCCCGCGCCGTCGGCGCCGCGCTGCGCATCGACGAGGTGCACGGCGAGGTCAAGCCGGCCGACAAGCTGGCGCTGGTGGAAAAGCTGCAAAAGGACGGCCATGTGGTGGCGATGGCGGGCGACGGCATCAACGACGCCCCCGCGCTGGCACGCGCCGACGTGGGTGTGGCCATGGGCACGGGCACCGACGTAGCCATGAACAGCGGCCAGGTGACCCTGGTCAAGGGCGACCTGCACGGCATCGCCGCCTCGCGCCAGATCTCGATCGACACCGTGCGCAACATGCGGCAGAACCTGATGTTCGCCTTTGTCTATAACGGCATCGGCGTGCCAATAGCGGCGGGCCTGCTGTATCCCTTCACGGGCTGGCTGCTGTCGCCGATGATCGCGGCGCTGGCGATGAGCCTGAGTTCGGCTTCGGTGATATTTAATGCGTTGAGGTTGCGATAAGCGCCCGATCTACCCATTCCAGATCGGGTCATCCGTCCAGCCCCGTGGAAAGCCCAAATCTGCCGGCGTAATGGCGGCATGCGTCCGAAACGACTCCAGCAAGCGTACCGGCCATTCGTCACGACTATCAACTGCCTTTGAAAACAATCGCATTACGACCGCAAGGCAGTAATAGCTTTGCGGGTCGTTGAAATGCGCTGCAGCCCGGTTGTACACGGCAGGCCGGAAAACAAAGCGACGATTCCACACCCGCCCATGGTGAGCGCAGATATTACGCAACAAGGTCAGCGCGTGCAGCCATGACTCGACTAGAGGAGCGGTCAGGCCGAATGCTCTCGCTACGACCTTTTTTGGATTGGGATGCGCACGATCTGCCTTTTGCAGATACTTGTAAAGTTGCGACCATTTGCCAAAAGACAAACACTCCGCCATCAACCAACTGGGCGGCAGCAAGGGCTCTGTGTAGGTCTCGAAGTAATGCTGGGCGAACAAGTCCCTGGAGCGGCGCGTCTCGCGTTCGACAGTTCCAAGAAAGTTGCCGAGTGGAAATGGTTCCGGCCGACTGCCGTGCCCCGGCGCATGCCCCAAAACCTGAGCAGGGTGATTCAGATACCAGAACGCCCCATACTGCATGGACATCTGATTACTCATGACGGTCCGCACGGCCACCTCGATCCGTTCGAGCTGGCCAAGAGTGATACGCCGAAGGACGCGATCAAACTCATAGCGGACGATAACGTCTTCGAAACTCACCCCAGGCAGAAACATGCGTCCAGCTGGCGTGGGCGTCATGAGAGACAGCGCATAACCTCGCAGACGAAAATAGCCGACAAAGCTCAACGCACGCTCTGCATCCCCAACGCTAGAAACCGTCAGGCCTTTTCCTCGCCAGCGGGCTGGCAGGTCAGCGTTAGACAGCGGGAGTTTGGCGTACTTCACGACAAATTTCCCGCAGAAATGAGAAACCCGCCCTGGGAGCACTGTGCCTGCGTTCGCGCACGGGCCTGAAGTGTGGCGGGTGTTGTTAAGCGCAGTATACCCAGAGGCCCGCCAATGGCAACACTTCCTCTTCCGCTATAAGACCGATACACAGGCCTTTGCTTCCCCAGTTGCATACGCTTCCCTCATCGTTGCGCGATTCCAGCAATTCTGGCGCCGCATCGATAATGCACACAACAGCGTATGGGACGTTTTCAGCCTATAAGATGCCTCCGCTCAGACGCTTTGTTCCTACAAGTGGGTACATATCAACATTTACCTAGTTTTTGGAACACTCGCCCAACCGCGCCAGCGTCCTCGCCACCACCCTGTCGCAATCATCGCCATCGAACTCGAACAAGCTCTTCTCCACCACCCCTACATCCCGCGAAAGCGCTTCGCGCAGCAAGGCATTGGCCCGGAAATGGCGGCTGCGGACCGTGGCCTCGGGGATGCCCAGGCAATGCGCCGTTTCCTCGACGGACAGTTCCTCGACCGAGCGCAATACGAACACGGTCCGGAACGAGACCGGCAAGGCATCCAGCCGCGCTTCCAACAGGCCTCTGAGTTCGGCGCGGGCGGCGGCGTGGTAAGGCGGGTTGAAGTCGTGGATGGTCATCGCATCAACCTCATTCTCTATGTCGTCGGCGATGGGGCACAGCGCTACGCGGCGGCTGTGCTTGCGCAGCCGGCCGTAGCATTCGTTGAGCAGCAGCCGCGACAGCCAGGTGAACAGCGTCGATTCGCCGCGAAACTTGCCCATGTGCCGGTAAGCCGCCAGATAGGCTTCCTGCAGCGCATCCTCGGCGTCGGCATCGTTGCGCAAGGTGGCCCGCGCCAGGCGGTAGAGCCGCCGGTTGTGCCGCCGCATCATCAGTTCGAATGCGGCCTGCTCGCCCGCCGCGATGCGGTGCGCGAGCGCCAGGTCGTCATCCTCGGCCGGCGTTGCCGCCAGCGCCGCAAGTGCAGTCATAAGCCAGACCTCCGCCATGCGTCATTGCGCGATCAAGGTGCCCTGCATCGTAGGATGGAACAGGCAGACATAGGCGCTGCCGCCCTCCTCCCGCACAGTGTAGGTCCAGGAGGCGCCGGCTGCGATAACCCCTGAGTCGAAGGCCTTGGAAACCGCGGTGGCGGTATGCGGGACCAGGTCCTTGTTGATCCACGTCACCTTGTCGCCCCGCTTGAGGGTCAGCGTCGCGGGCGTGAACTGCATCCCTTCGATGGTCACCACATGTTCGGCCAACTGGGTGCCGGGCGGGTTCTGTTGGGCGGTGGCGGGCCCGCCAGCCAGCAGCAGGCCCGCGCAGAGCGCGGCGTAGCATCTCCGCCTGCGCGCCACGGGTGTCGTCGTGTCAGCCACCGCTGAGCCTCTTTTGCAGGGATTTGGCATGTTCCAGGTGCGCGATGAACGCGGGCCGCACCTTGACCAGCAGCGCCTTCAGCTCCGCGTTGTGCGCGCCCGGAATCAGGGTGGTGTCCAGCGCCTGGATCACGGCCTCGTGATAGGCCACCTCGTGATCCACATAGGCCTTATCGAAGGCGGCACCGCTCATGCCCTTGAGCGCGGCGAGGTTCTTGTCGCCGCCTTGCTGCAGGCTGTCGCTGGTCGGGTTCGGTTCGGGCGTTACCTTGAGCTTCTGCACCAGTTCGCCGGCCGACTTGTTGACGGCGGCATGGTCGGTCACCATCAGCGTGGCGAACTCGCGCACTTCCTTGTTGCCGGTCCTGTCCTGCGCCAGCTTGCCGGCGTCGATGTCGACCTGGTTGGCGACCACGACTATGGCCGCGATCTGCGGATCCGTCGGTCCGTTGCCGTGGGCAAACACCCCGCAGCTCACCAAGGCCAGCGCATAGAACCATCTTGCTTGAATCGCTTTCATCTCATCCCCCGAAACCATGGATGCAGGCGCGGCCGGATTGGCCAGGAACCTTGCCTGCTTATGGGGTTGGATGTCGCGAAAACGCGCCGCGTTCCGGCGCGGGCAGCAAATGGAAGAATCAGCCCACCGGCACCGCCAAGCCGTACTTGGCGCGGTTCAGCACGACCAGCGTGGAAAAGCGCTTGACGTTGGGATTGCCCCAGAAGTTGCGCTGGGCGAAGGCCTCGTATTCGGCCATGTCGCGCATGGTGATGGTCAGGACGAAGTCCACCTCGCCCGTCACCGATAGGCACTGCATGATTTCCGGGGCGGACTGCATGGCGCGCTTGAACTGGTCGAGCTTGTCGGCACGCTCGCTCTCCAGCGTCACCAGCACCACCATCATGATGCCGCGGCCCACGGCGGCGGGATCGACCACGGAAACGTCCCCCAGCACCACCTTGGATTCGCGCAGCCGCTTCATGCGGCGCAGGCAGGACACCGGCGACAGGTTCACGCGCTGCGCGACTTCCTGGCTGGTGCGCTGGTTGTCTTCCTGCATGCTTTGCAGGATCTGGAGGTCGAAATCGTCTAGTTCCATAAGGGTCTCGGAACGGGAGGTGGCGGGTGGGACAGGCCCGTCGACAGATTCTAAGCCCGGCGGCGCCGGAATCCGGCCCCATTTTGACGGGAAACTTCATTTCCGCCTCGTTGGATGCAGGAATTATTCAGCCGGCTTGCTTACACTGGGAGCCCTCTGCCCGCGCCGCGGGTACGTACGCCCTCCGTATCATGCCGTCACTCCAGCTTTTTCTGCTGTTTCTCGCCGCCGACGCGGCGCTCAAGCTCACGCCCGGCCCCGACATGGCGCTGACCCTGTCCCGGGGCATGACGCAGGGTTTCCGGCCCGCCTTCCACAGCGTCCTGGGCAATGTCGCCGCCGGATTCATCCAGGTGCCGGCGGTGGTGCTGGGCCTGGCCTCTGTGCTGCAGGCGTTCCCGTCGCTGTTCATGGGCATCAAGGCGGCGGGCGGCCTGTACCTGGGCTACCTGGGCATCAAGGCCATCGTCCGCTGTGCGCGCTCGGCCGACGTGTCGCTGGCCGCGCGCCCCGGGGACGCGCGCGACGCGTTCTGGCAGGGGTTCACGACCAATCTGCTGAATCCCAAGGTGCTGCTGTTCATGATCGCCTTCCTGCCTCAGTTCACCACGCCGGACAATGGGCCGGTGTGGATCCAGATGCTGGTGCTGGGCGTGACGATGAAGGTCTTGAGCCTGCCCTACGGCAGCTTCTTTGCCTACGGCGCGTCGCGCATCCGCGGCTGGGTGGGGCGCAATCCCTGGTTCCTGCGCATGCAGCAGGGCCTGCTTGGCGCCGTCATGCTCGGCCTGGCGCTGTATGTGCTCTACTCCACCGCCGCAAGTCTGACGCCCTGAACCGTCCGCCGTCCTGTACATATCCCGCCTTTCCGCCATTGCCATGACCGCCGCAACCCTGAACACCGGACGCAACGCCTCGACCTCCACCCTGCTCCCCATCCTGTCGTTGATCGGCGCGATGGCCTCGCTATGCGTCGGCACGTCGTTCGCCAAGTCGCTCTTCCCGATGGTCGGCGCCCAGGGCACGACCGCCTACCGCATCGCCATCGGCGCGCTGATCCTGGTGGCGATCTGGCGCCCGTGGCGCTTTCCGCTGACGCGCCAGGCGGCGGCCAAGATCGCGCTGTACGGAGTGACGCTGGCCTGCATGAACCTGCTGTTCTACATGGCCTTGCGCACGCTGCCGCTGGGCGTGGCGATCGCCATCGAATTCATCGGACCGCTGACCCTGGCGGTGGCGCTGTCACGGCGCGCCATCGACTTCGTCTGGATCGGCTGCGCCATCGCCGGCCTGGTGCTGCTGATTCCCACGGGGCAATCGGTGCATGACCTGGATCCCGTCGGCATCGCCTTTGCGCTGGGCGCGGCGGTGTGCTGGGCGCTCTACATCATCTTTGGCAAGATGGCCGGCAACGTGCATGGCGAACAGGCCACGTCGCTGGGGCTGACGGCCGCGACGCTGGTGGCGTTGCCCATAGGCGCGGCGCACGCCGGCGCAGCCCTGCTGGATCCGACCCTGATCCTGGCCGGTATCGCGGTAGGCGTGCTGTCCAGCGCCTTGCCCTATTCGCTGGAAATGGTGGCGCTGCGGCGCCTGCCGCAGAAGACCTTCGGCGTACTGCTCAGCATGGAGCCCGCCATGGGCGCGCTGGCCGGCGTGATCGTGCTGAACGAGCAGCTGTCGCAGACGCAATGGCTGGCCATCTGCGGCATCATCGTGGCTTCCGCGGGCTGCGCGGCCACCGCACGCCGCCAAAACACCGCCCCCACGCCCGCGCCGGACTGAGCGCGGACGCGCGCCGCCGCCCACGGGCGTTTCAGCCGAATCCCACCTCGCGCTGGGGCGGCGCCAGCGGGTCGAAGTCTTCCCAATGGTTGTTGCGCCAGCGGCCGTTGGCGTGTTCCACGTCCGCGCCGCCGGCATCGCGCAGGATGCGGCACGCCAGCATTTCACGTTGCGGACGCGTGCGCACGGCGACCATCACGCCGGCCTGGCGGATCTCGGCATGGGAATCCGGATTGAAGTGGCCATGCAGGGTGCTGCCGTGGCCCGTCACCCAGAGGGCGCCGAACAGCGACCCCAGATAGGCGCCGACCCCGGCCGCGGCCAGGATCAGCGGTGTGGAATCGCTGATCTCGGACATCACGAACCCGCCAAACACCGCGAAGCCTGCGCCCACTCCGCCCGCCCCCAGGAAAGCGCCGATGTCGGCGCGCCCCGAGTCCGGGTCGGAACGGCGGTCGCCGCCCAAGGGGTAGCGGCCATGCTCGCCAGCCGGATTGACGTAGAAGGTATTGATGTCCCAGTCGGGAAAACCGCTGGCGGACAGGCGCTCGGCCGCGGCCTTCGCCGCTTCGAAACCCTCGAACCGGGCTGCTACGATCAGAGACATGATGTGCTCCTTGCCCGGGCTGCCGGGCAGGATATACGTGCCTTTATCGTACGCCCGCGCCGCGGGCGCAAACGCGCCGGTTACACCTTGCGGCGGCTGTTACCGTCCGCCTTCAATTGGCCGAAATGTTCTTGCTCCGGATCACCGCGCCCCAACGCTCATACTCCTTGCGCGCGTAATCCGCGAAAGCCTGCGGCGTGCTGCCCGTGGGCTCCATGCCTTGCAACTTCAACTGTTCCGCCACCTCCGGCGTACGCAGTGCCTGCGCGATGGCCTGGCTGAGCTTCTCCACCACCGGCGCCGGCGTGCCGGCGGGCGCCACCACGCCCTGCCAGGCGGCGGCCTCGAACGCCGGGCCGCCCGCCTCGGCGAAGGTCGGCACCTGCGGCAATTGTCCGGAACGCTGCGCGGCCGGCACCGCGATGGCGCGCAGCTTGCCCGCCTGGATCAGCGGACGGGCGGCGGCCAGGTCGGCCATCATCATCGGCACCACGCCGGCCGCCACGTCCTGCAAGGCGGGCGGCGTGCCCTTGTAGGGGATCGCCGTGGCCCGGCCCTGGATGGTATCCAGGAACAGCTCCATGGCCAGGTGATGCGGGCTGCCCACGCCCAGGGACGCATAGCTGCCGGGCTTGTCGCGCTTGAGGTACGCCTTCACGTCGGCCAGCGTATGCATCGAGGAATCGGGCGACACTACCAACACAATGGGCAAGGCCACCAGGGTGGAGACCGGGGTCAGGTCCTTCCCTGGATCGTAGGGCAGCTTCTGGTACAGCCAGGGGTTCAGCGCCAGCGTGCTCATCCCGGCCGTCAGCAAGGTGTAGCCGTCGGGCGCCGCGCGGGCGGTTTCCTGCGCGGCGACGATAGTCGCCGCGCCCGGACGGTTCTCCACCACCACCGGCTGGCCCAGTGCGTCGCCCACATGCTTGGCGACGATGCGGGTGGCGATGTCGCTACCCCCGCCCGCGCTGAACGGCACCAGCCAGCGGATCGGATGATCGGGAAACCCGGCTGCCGCGGCCTGGCCCGGGACGATCGCAGCCCCGGCCAGCGCCCCCGCCAGCAAGGCGCCATGCAGTATGCCTTTGAACATGTCGCGCTCTCCTCGCCTGCTTATTTATTTAACATATTAACTATTTATTATCGGACGCCGCACGCTGGCACACACCACGGGAGAAACCCGGAGTCCGTGGATCCGGCACGGGTCAGGTGCGAGCGGCGCCAAGCCAGCGCAAGCCGGCCGAAGTGCCTGCGGCCGGACGATATTCGCAGCCTATCCAGCCGCCGTACTCCAACTCGCGCAGCACGCCGAAGATCCATCCGTAATCCAGTTCGCCGCGGTCGGGTTCCTGGCGCAGCGGCACGCCGGCAATCTGCAGATGGCCGACCCGCCCGGTAGGCAGGTATTCGCGCAGTTTCATGCTGACGTCGCCCTCGACGATCTGGCAGTGGTAGAGATCCATCTGCACTTTCAGATTGGACGCATTGACCGCCTGCACCACGGCATGCGCCTCGTCCTGGCGGTTCAGGAAATAGCCGGGGATGTCGCGGGTGTTGATGGGCTCGATCAGCACGGTGACCCCGGCCGAACGCGCCTGGCGCGCGGCCCAGTCCAGGTTCTCGTGATAGCAGTCCAGCATGGCCTCGCGCGAGGCGTCAGGCTCGGCCAGGCCTGCCATCACATGGAGATTCGGGCAGGCCAGCGCCGTGGCGTAGGACAACGCCTGCTCGATCCCCGCCTGGAATTCCGCCTGCCGCCCCGGCTGCGCGGCCAGGCCGCGATCGCCGCGGGCGGCGACGCCGGGCGGCGCGTTGAAGAGCACCTGCGTCACGCCAGCCGCGTCCATGCGCTCGCGCACGAAGGCGGCCGGGGCCTCGTAGGGAAACATGCATTCCACGCCGGCGTACCCGTCCGCCGCGGCGGCCGCGTAGCGGTCCAGGAACGCGTGTTCCGTGTACATCATCGACAGATTGGCGGCGAACTTCAACATGGCGGGGCTCCGGACCGGGCGGCATGCATGGAAATTAGCACAACCGCCCGCCCCGCCTGCGCCGCAGCGCTAGGCGCCGAAGTCAGGCGCCGGATGCAAGGTCAGGCGCGGCCCCGCCTTGAGCAGTTGGCTGGGGATGTCGTGTCCCACTAGCGCGGGCAAGGTCGCCGATGCGCCGAGTATGGCGTCCAGGTCCACGCCGGTGTCGTAGCCCATCAGTTCCAGCATGTGCACCAGTTCTTCCGTGCACACGTTGCCGCTGGCGCCCGGCGCATACGGGCAGCCGCCCAGGCCGCCCAACGAGGCGTCGAAGCGGTCGATGCCTGCCTCGATGGCCGTCAGGGTATTGGCCAGCGCCATGCCGCGCGTGTTGTGGAAATGCATGGTGGCGGTCAGACCGGGGAACAGCTTGCGGACCTCGCGGCCGATCTTGCCGACCTGGGTGGGATAGGCCATGCCGGTGGTGTCGCACAGCGTCACGCCGTCCACGCCCAGCGCCGCGAAGCGCCCCACCAATTCAAACACCTCGAACGCGTTGATATCGCCTTCCATGGGGCAGCCGAATACCGTGGACAACGACACATTGATGGCGACCCGGCTGCCGCGCACGGCATTGACCACGTCGCTCAATTGCTCGAACGACTGCTCCCGCGTCATGCGCAGGTTGGCGCGGTTGTGGGTCTCGCTGACCGACATCACCAGGTTGACCTCGTCCACCTTGCATTCCAGCGCCCGCTGCGCGCCGCGCACGTTGGGCACCAGCACCGTGTAAATGACGTCCGGGTTGCGCTCGATCTCGTGCATCACGATCTCGGCGTCGCGCAGGGCCGGGATGGCCTTGGGCGAGGTGAAGGACGTCGCCTCGATCTTGGCGAACCCGCTGGCGGAAAGCCGGTTGATGAAGGCGATCTTGTCCTGCGTTTCAATGAACTGCTTTTCGTTCTGGAAGCCGTCACGCGGCGCGACTTCCTGGATGTACAGCCGCGGACGGCTGGAATTGGTTTCTGGGTTGATTCCCGGGTTGGTCACATTCATGGCCGCTTTCCTCAGATGATGCCGCGCGCGCGCCAGTCCTGGCGCTGTGTCTCGCCGATGCCCAGGCCGGCCAGCACCTCGTCGGTGTCCTGGCCCAGGGCGGGCGCCGGGCTGCGCACCTCGCCCGGCGTTTCCGACAACTTGGGCACGATGCCCGGCACCTGCACCGGCGTGCCGTCGGGCAAGGCGCCGTCCAGGATCATCCCGCGCGCCCGGTAATGCGGGTCGGCCGCGATGTCGGCCACGTCATAGATCTTGCCGGCGGGAATCTGCCCGTCATTCAGGCGCTCCAGCACCAAGTCCAACGGATGCTGGCCGGTCCATTGCGAAATCGCGTCGTCCAGCATGACCACGTGCCGCACGCGCCCGGCGTTGTTCGCCAGTTCCGGCGCCTCGGCCAGGTCGGGCCGGCCGATCACGCCCATCAGGCGCTTGAAGATGCTGTCGCCGTTGCCGGCGATCAACACGTACTTGTTGTCCTGGCAGCGATAGGCGTTGCTGGGCGCGATGCCCGGCAGGCTGCTGCCGGCGGGCTGGCGGATCTCGCCGAACACGGAGTACTCGGGCAGCAGGCTTTCCATCATGTTGAAGACCGACTCGTACAGCGCCACGTCGATCATCTGGCCAACACCGTTCTGATCGCGCGCGCGCAGCGCCAGCAGGATGCCGATGACGCCATGCAGCGCCGACAGCGAATCGCCGATGGAAACGCCCACGCGCACCGGGGTGCGGTCCGGCTCGCCGCTCAGGTGGCGCAGGCCGCCCATGGCTTCGCCGATGGCGCCAAAGCCCGGCAAGTCGCGGTAGGGACCCGTCTGGCCGTAGCCCGACACGCGCAGCATCACCAGCCGCGGATTGATGGCGCGCAGTTCTTCCCAGCCCAGGCCCCAGCCTTCCATGGTGCCGGGCTTGAAGTTCTCGACCACTACGTCGATGTCCTTGACCAGGGCCCGGATCAGGTCCTGCGCCTCGGGCTTGCGCAGGTCCAGGCTGACCGATTTCTTGTTGCGCGACTGGACCTGCCACCAGACGGAGGTGCCGTCGTGGATCAGGCGCCAGTTGCGCAGCGGATCGCCCTTGCCGGGCGGTTCGATCTTGATGACTTCGGCGCCGAATTCGCCCAGCATCTTGGCGGCGAACGGTCCGGCGATCAGCTGGCCCAACTCCAGCACTCGGATCCCGCTCAATGGTTTGGATGACATGATTGCCTCGTCAGCTCTTGTGTTTGCCCAGATAGGCCTCGCGCACGCGCTCGCTGGCCAACAACTCCTGGCCAGTGCCCTCCATCACGATGGAGCCCACTTCCAGGACATATGCGCGGTCGGAGATCGCCAGTGCCTGATTGGCCATCTGCTCGACCAGCAGGATCGTCATGCCGCGCTCTTTCAGCGATTTGATGATCTTGAAGATCTCGGCCACGATCAGCGGCGCCAGCCCCAGCGATGGCTCGTCCAGCATCAGGATGCGCGGCTTGCTCATCAGGGCGCGGCAGATGGCCAGCATCTGCTGTTCTCCGCCCGACAGCGTGCCCGCATATTGGCCGCGCCGCTCTTTCAGGCGCGGGAACATCCCAAAGCAGTGCTCGATCTCCGCGGCCAGCTCGGCGGGCGATTCCTTGCGCAGGAACGCGCCCAGCATCAGGTTGTCGTGGACGGTCTGGTCGGGGAACACCTGGCGCCCTTCCGGCACGTGCGCAATGCCCAGCCCCACGCGCTTGTGCGCGCTGATCCCGCCCAGGTCCTGGCCGGCGAACGCGATATCGCCCGTGGCTTTCTCGATGCCCGACAGCGCGCGCATCATGGTGCTCTTGCCCGCGCCATTGCCGCCGATGATGGTCACGATCTCGTTCGTGTCCACATGCAGCGACACCTGCTTCAGGGCGTTGACGGCGCCGTAGCTGACCGCCAGGTTCTTGATGTCCAGTAAACGGCTCATTGCGGTCTCCTATGCCGGCGCGCCCAGGTAGGCTTCGATGACTTTCGGATTCTCCTGGATGTGGTTCGGCAGGCCCGAGGCGATCTTCACGCCGTAGTCCAGCACGACGATATGGTCGGAAATGGCCATGACCAGGTCCATGTGGTGCTCGATCAGCAGGATGGTCAGGCCCATGTTCTTCAGTTTCACGATCAAGTCCGTCAACTGGTCGGTTTCCGCGGGGTTCAGGCCGGCGGCAGGCTCATCCAGCAGCAACAGATCGGGCATGGCCGCTACCGCGCGCGCGATTTCCAGGCGACGCTGCAAGCCGTAAGGCAGGCTGTTGGCGGCATCGTCCGCATAGCGTTCCAGCTCGAAGAACTTGAGGATGGCGTATGCCTGGCGGCGGATGCGCCGCTCTTCGGCCAAGCTGCCAGGCAAGCCCAGCAGGTTGGAAAAGAAGCTCGATTTCTGCACCCGGTAGAAGCCCACCATCACGTTCTCCAGGGCGCTCAGCCCGTCGAACAGCTTCAGGTTCTGGAACGTGCGGCCGATGCCGGACGCAGCGATCTCATTGGGCGACAGGCCCACCATCTGCCGGTTCTTGAAGCGGATGCTGCCGGCGTCCGGCACCACCAGGCCCGACAGCAGGTTCAGGGTGGTGGTCTTGCCGGCGCCGTTGGGGCCGATCAGCGACACAACGGAGCCCTGTTGCAGCGTGAACGACACCTTGTTGGTCGGCACCACGCCGCCGAAGGCCTTGTACAGGTCCTTCACTTCCAGGAAGCCGGACGCCGCGCCGCCGCGATTGGCCGGCGGAGCCGGCGTCCAGTCCGCGGCGCCCGCCTCGGCAGCCAGCGCCTCGCGCTGGCCGCGCTTGGGCAACACCTTGGCCAACAGGCCAGCCAGCCCTTCCGGCATGGCGTACAGCGCGAACAGCAGGATCAGGCCGTAGGCGAAATGCTGCACTTCCGGCCAGCGCGCCAGCATGGCGTCGATCACCGTCAGCACCACCGCGCCCAGGAACGAGCCCGCCGGCGTGCGGCCGCCGAACAGCACCAGCACCAGGAAGAACACCGACAGGTTGAAATTGACGAAATCCGAGTTGATGTACTGGTTCTGCTGCGCCACCAGGCCGCCCGCGATGCCGCAGGTGATGGCACTGATGGCAAAGGCCAGGATCTTGAAGCGGTAGACGCTGATGCCCACGCTCTCGGCCGCGATCTCCGAGGTACGCACCGCCGCAAAGCCGCGCCCGAAGCGGCCGTTCAGCAACAGCGAGGTCATGGCGTGCAGCGCCAGGCCCAGCACCACGACCACCACCACCCACTGGCGGCTGTCCAGCGGCGCGCCGCCGAAGGTCAGGCCGGTGATGCCGTAGAAACCTTCCTGGCCCTTGAACACGTCGGTCCATTCGGACACGATCTTTTCGATCAGCAGGCCGAAGGCGATGGTCACCATCGCCAGGCTCGGGCCCTTGACCTTCAGCGCCGGGATCGCGATCACCACGCCGAAGACCGCGGACACCACCGCGGCGCAGCCCAGCGCAAGCCAGGGATCGACCTGGTAGTTCACGGTCAGGAGCGCCACCGTATAGGCGCCCACGCCGAACAGCCCGGCGTGGCCCAACGACTTCTGGCCCGTCTGGCCGACCAGGATGTTGAAGCCGGTGGCCGCGATGTAATAGACCCCGATGTTGAACAGGATCAGCAGGTAGAAGTCATTCAGGCCCGAATAGGCGTAGCCGATGGCAAGCGCAGCAATGACCAGGGGAATGAGAATTTTGGAGAGCTTCATACTTTCTCCGCATGCACGCGGCCGAGGATGCCGGCCGGGCGGAAATACAGCACCACGATGATCAGCGCAAACACCGCGATCTCGCGCAGGTTCGAATACCAGAGACCGATCAGCGATTCCAGCAGCCCGATCAGGAAGCCGCCGAAAATGCAGCCGCGCGGATTCTCCAGCCCACCCAGGATCGCGGCCGAAAAGGCCTTGAGCGACAACAGCGTGCCCACGAACACCGAGGCGGTCGCGATCGGCGCGACCATCACGCCGGCGATGGCGGCCAGCGCCGAGCTGATCGCGAACACCGCAATTGCCACCGCGTTGGCGTTGATGCCCATCAGGCTGGCGGTGGTCTTGCTGAACGCCACCGCGCGCACGGCCTTGCCCATCTTGGTCTTGTGCAAGGCCCAGTCGAACACGATCATCAGGACCAGCGTGGTGCCAAACACCAGGATTTCCTGCGGCCGCACGCCCGTGCCCAGGATAGTGATGATGCCCTCGCCCAGCGGCGACGCCACCGCGATGGGCGCCGGGCCCCAGACCAGCAGCGCCAGGTTCTGGATGATGATGCCGAAACCGATGGTGCTCATCACCCAGGACAGCCCCGCCTCGCCCACGAAGTGGCGGATGGCGGTGATGTAGAGCACGTAGCCCAGCAGGCTCAATACCAACATGGCGGCCAGCAGGGCGAACAGGAACGTGCCCCAGGTCACGTCCTCCGGATTCGGAAACCCGATCAGCTTGCCCTGGCTGACCAGCAGGATGGCGCTGATGCCGATCAAGCCGGCCAGCGCGAGGAACGCGCCCTGTCCGAAGTTGAAGGTCTTGGTCGTGGTGTACGTGATGCTGAACCCGAACGCGACCAGGGCATAGACGCTGCCCATGGCCAACCCGCTCAAGATGGCTTGTAGTATTTGCATGCTGGATGCCCCCTATTGACGACTCCCCGGCGCGCCGGGGAGAGATCTCTTCGTTGCCGCGCCGGATTACAGCTTCAGGTCTTCCGGCTTGATCGCTCGGGTGACCTCGTCATCCACCGACACCACCTTGCCGTCGATCCAGCGCACCAGGCGGAAATCCTTCACCGACAGCGCTTCATGGTTCTCCGCGGTAAACGGCTTCTCGTAGGTCTTGATGACGCCCTTGGCCTGGGCCAGGTTCTGCAGCGCGGCCTGTACGGCCTCGCCTTCGGTCGACTTGGCCTGTTCCATGGCCGCGGCGATGAGCTTGACCGAGTCATACGCCTGCGCGGCCATGACGTAGGTCGGCACGCGGCCGTCTCGCTTCATCAACGTGTCGTACAGCGCCTTGGACTCGGGCGAGGAGTCTTCGGTGATCGATGCCGTGAAGATCATCTTGCCGGCCAGCTCGGGGCCGGCGATGCGCAGGAACGGCGAGCTCAGGTTGGCCCAGGAAGCCAGCGTGGTCGGGAAGTAGCTGATCTTTTCCAGGCTGCGCATGACGTGCGCGTTGGAATCCGCCAGCGCGTAGACGATCAGCGTGTCGGCGCCCGAGCTCTTGATCTTGTTCAGCTGCGACGACATGTCCGTGTCCTTGGGACCGAACTTCTCGTTGGCCACGGGCGTGATCTTGTGCAGGGCCAGGATCTCGACCGCATCCTTGGCGCCTTGCTGTCCGTACCCGGTGGTGTCGGCGATGATGGCGACCTTGCCGTTCTTGCTGGCGCGCGCGGCATAGGCGGCCAACAGGGCGATCTGGTCGCGGTCGCGCATGGATACGCGGAACACGTAGTTCGGCGGCGACTTCGCGTAGCGGCCGGTGATGTCGGTGGCGGTGGCCACGGGCGAGATCGTCGGAATCTTCTTCTGCTGCACCAGGTGCAACCAGGCCAGCATGTTGCCGGAGTTGACGCCGCCCAGCATGGCATTGACCTTGACGTTGTCGACCAGTTCGTTGGTGTTCTGGATGGCCTTGGGCGGCGCGCCCACGTCGTCGCGTTCGACGATGACGACCTTCTTGCCCAGCACGCCGCCGGCCGCATTCAGCTCGTCGGCCGCCTGGCGCGCGCCGGCCAGCGCCGAAATGCCAAAGTCCGCCGAACCGGTGGCCGACATGTCGCTGTTGAAGCCGATCTTGATGTCGTCGGCCAGCGCGGCGCCGCTGGCGCCCGCAAGCGCCGCCGCCAGCAGCAGGGATTTCATCGTCTTGGGGAAATGTTTGAGGTACATCTTGTCTCCTTCTGGATCACTCTGGTGACCGCTGATTGGCAATTAGGATTGTTTGATGAGGTCGGCGGCCTTGTTGCCGATCATCATGGTGGCCGCGCAGATGTTGGCCGACGGCATGGCCGGCATCACCGAGGAATCGATGACGCGCAGATTGCCCACGCCGTGCACCCGCAGCTGGGGGTCGACCACGGCGTACTTGTCATCGGCCTGGCCCATGCGGGCCGTACCGTTGACGTGATAGGACGACACGCCATAGCGGCGCGCGAAGTCCAGCAATTCGGAATCGGATTCGCACAGCGGGCCAGGCAGGACTTCGCTGTCGAAGTACGGCGCCAACGCCTGCGAACGCAGCAGCTGGCGCGCCAGGCGGATGCCGCGCACCAGCGTCATCTGGTCGCGCTCGCTCTCCAGGTAATTGGCCAGGATCACGGGATCCTGCAGCGGATCCGCCGAGCGGATGCGCACCTGGCCGCGGCTCTCGGGGCGGTGCTGCCAGACGCCCGCGGTCATGCCGGGAAAATCGTCCAGCATGCCCACATAGCCTTCCTTGTAGCTGGCGGGCGTGAACACGCCTTGCAGGTCGGGCAGGACCAGGTCCGGCGTGGACTTCCAGAAATAATGCAGCAGCGACGGGCTCAGCGCCATGATGCTGGGCCGCTTCATCAGCCAACGGCTGATCTGGCCGGCCAGGCTCAGGCCCTTGACCAGCTGGTTCATGGTCTGGCTGTTCTTGACGCGCGCCACCACCCGCACCGAGTAGTGGTCGCTCAGGTTCTCGCCCACGCCTGGCAGATCGCGGACCACGTCGATGTTGTGCTGGCGCAGCAGCTCGGCCGGACCCAGGCCCGACAGCTGCAACAGCTTGGGCGTGTTGATCGCACCGCAAGACACGATCACCTCGCGGCGCGCGCGCACCGCGCGGACCTGCGAAGGATGCGCCGGATGGCAGTACGCCACGCCCGCGGCCTTGCCGCCATCGAACAGGATGCGCGTTGCCTGCGCATAGGTGCGCACTTCCAGGTTCTTGCGGCCCATGGCAGGTTTGAGGAAGCACTTTGCCGTGCTCATGCGCCAGCCGCGGTCGATCGTCCGCTGGAAATAGCCCACGCCGGCTTGCTCCGCACCGTTGTAGTCGGGATTACGCGGGATGCCCTGCTCCACGGCGCCGGCGATAAAGGCCTCGCACAACGGGTGGATCCAGTCTATGTCCGTGACGGGCAGCTCGCCCTTGCGGCCGCGGTAGCGGTCGTCGCCGCCCACGCGCCGCTCCATGGACTTGAAGTACGGCAGCACCTCGTCATAGGACCAGCCAGTGTTGCCCAGCGCCGCCCAGTGGTCGAAATCCGCCGCCTGGCCGCGGTTGTAGACCAGGCCGTTGATGGAAGTCGAACCGCCCAGGGTGCGGCCCTGCGGAATCGGCACGCGCCGGCCATTGGTCTGGGCCGTACCCTCGCTGGAAAACTGCCAGGCGTACTTCTTGTTGAACACCGCCTTGATGAAGCCGGCAGGAATGTGCAGATAAGGGCTGCGGTCCGGCGGGCCGGCCTCCAGCACGCAGACCGTGGCGCCGTCCGCGCTCAGGCGGTTGGCCAGAATGGAACCGGCGGCGCCGGATCCCACGATCACATAATCGAATTGATCCGCGTCGCGGAGGGAAGGCTGTGCTTGGCTCATGTCTGGATCCGCGTACGTCAGGGAATCGCGTTGAACGACTTGCCGGCAAGGCAGACGTACTTGATTTCCAGGAACTCTTCGATGCCGTACTTGGAGCCCTCGCGGCCCACGCCCGACTCCTTGATGCCGCCGAAGGGCCCGACCTCATTGGACACGGCGCCGGTGTTCACGCCGACGATGCCGTATTCCAGCCCTTCCATCATGCGCCAGACCCGTTCCAGGTTGGCGGTGTAGAAATAGGCCGCCAGGCCCGAGGCGCTGTCGTTGGCGCGCGCCAGCACCGCGGCTTCGGATTCGAACGTGCTGATGCCCACCACCGGGCCGAAGATCTCTTCGTGCGCCAGCTCCATGGCGTCGGTGATGCCGGCAAGCAGGGTCGGTTCATACAGCAGGGTACCGGGTGCGTGCAGCTTGCCGCCCGCCAACAAGCGCGCGCCGCGCGCGGTGGCGTCGTCCACCAGGCGGGCTACCTTGTCCACGGCGCGCTGATCGATCAGCGGCCCTTGGGTGACGCCCTCTTCCAGGCCACCGCCCACCTTCATGCGGCGGATTTCCGCCAACAGCTTGTCATTGAAGGCGTCGGCGACGCTGGCATGGACGTAGACGCGGTTGGCGCACACGCAGGTCTGGCCCGCGTTGCGGAACTTGGACAGCACCAGGCCTTGCACGGCTTCGTCCAGGTCGGCGTCCTCGAACACGATGAAGGGCGCGTTGCCGCCCAGTTCCAACGACAGCTTCTTGATGTTGGAGGCGCTTTGCTGCATCAGCAGCCGGCCTGTCTGCGTGGAACCGGTGAAGGTCAGCTTGCGCACCGTGGGGTTCTGCGTCAGCTCCGTGCCGATGGGCGCGGGGTCGCCGATGACCACGTTGAGCACGCCGGGAGGTATGCCGGCCTGCTCGCCCAGCCAGGCCAGCGCCAGTGCGGTGAAGGGCGTCAGTTCGGACGGCTTGAGCACCACCGTGCAGCCGGCGGCCAGCGCCGGGCTGACCTTGCGCGTGACCAGGGCCGAAGGAAAGTTCCAGGCGATGATGGCCGCGCACACGCCCACGGGCTGGCGGATGGCCAGCATCCGCTGGTCGCCCCGCGTGTGCGGCAGCACGTCGCCATAGACGCGCTTGGCCTCTTCGGCGAACCATTCGACGAAGGACAGCGCGTATGTGAGTTCGCCGCGGGCCTCGGCCAGCGGCTTGCCCTGCTCCAGCGTCAGCAGCAACGCCAGGTCGTCGGCGTTCGCCTCGATCAAGGCATGCCATTTGCGCAGGATGGCACCGCGCTCCTTGCCCGTCCTGGCCCGCCAGGCCGGCAAGGCGTCATCGGCTGCCGCGATGGCGCGGGCCGTCTCGGCCTGGCCCAGATTGGGCACCGTGCCCAGCACGCTGGCATCAAAGGGATTGCGCACCGTGAGGGTGGCGCCATTGTCGGCGTCGCACCAGGCGCCGCCGATGTAGGCCTGCTGCCGCAGCAGCTGGCTATTCTGCAGATTCATTTGTCTCGCGCTCCATCCATCATGCTCCGCACGGTCCACGCCATGGGGCCGGGGGGAAATTTTTTGGGGAGGATAGCCCTGGCCGCCGCCTGTGCAACAGCAGTCATTAGCGATGCCGCCATCGCCATTCGCGATGACAAACCCGCCCATGGCTACAATGGACCGTCTCGTCCGCTTTCCCGTCCGTCCCGCCATGCGTCTCGATCCCACCTCCCTCAAGCTCTTCATCAGCGTGGTCGAGCAAGGCACCATCGCCGCCGCGGCCGAACACGAGCACATCGCCGCGGCCGCCATCAGCAAGCGGATCAGCGAGCTGGAGGAAAACCTCAAGATCCGGCTGCTCATCCGTACCAACAAGGGCATCCGCCCCACGCCGGCCGGCATCGCGCTGTCCACCATGGCGCGGCGCGCCCTGCATGAACTCGATGAAATCTCGGTGCACATGCGCGACTACTCGCGCGGCCTGCGCGGCTTCATCCGGGTGCACGCCAATATTTCCGCGATCACGCAGTTCCTGCCCCAGGACATCAAGCTCTTCCTGAACGACTACCCCAACGTGCAGGTCGACCTGGAAGAGAAAATCACCTCGACCATCATCAAGTCGGTTGCCGAAAACGCAGCCGATGTAGGCATCTTTTCGGGCACCGCGCCGGACCACGATGTGGAGATCCACCCCTACCGCGAAGACACGCTGGCGCTGGTGGTGCCCGCCGACCATCCCCTGCAGGACAAACCGGGCTTTCGCTTCGCCGACGCGCTGGAACACGATTTCGTCGGCCTGCACCGCGGCAGCGCCATCAACCGCATCCTGTCCAACGCCGCCAGCGACGAGAAGCGCAACATCCAGCTCAAGGTGCAGGTCACCGGCTTCGACGCGCTGTGCTTCATGGTGAATTCGGGGCTGGGCATAGGCGTGCTGCCGCTGGATATCGCGCGCCGCTACTCGGCCATGTTCGACATCCGCATCATTCCTCTGACCGAACCCTGGGCGCGGCGCCAGATCCAGATCTGCGTGCGCTCCTTCGACGCCCTGCCCACGGCGGCCAAGCTCTTCGTGAACCATCTGAGCAAGCGCCAGCCCTGAGTGGGGGCCGTGGCACCGGCCCCGGCATCGGCGCCCGTGCAAAAAAAACGGAGACGGGGTTACCGTCTCCGCTGCTGCCGCGTATTTCCCTGCTTCAGTACGTCATGCGCACGCCCAGCAGCACGCTGCGCCCTGGCAGCGGCGCCACCGTCGAAATAAAGGACGCGTGGTTGTACGCCAGCTTGTTCAGCAGGTTGGTGCCGCGCAGATAGACCTCGTAGCCCGTGGCGCCATACTGGCCGCGATAGGCCACCACCGCGTTGACCATGTTGTAGCCGGGCGTGCTTTCCTCGTAGGCGGCAATGTCCTTCTGGGCGAACACGCGGGCGTACTCGACGCCGCCCGACCATTGCTGCCATTTCAGGTCGGCGCGCACGCCGGCGCGGCCTGCGGGGATGCGCGGCAGGTTGCCATCGCCGCCCGTCAGCTTGCCGCGCACGTAGTCGCCGAACACCGCGGCCGAGAACACCGGGGTGAACTGGTGGCGCAGTTCGCCTTCCACGCCCGTGAATTCCGCGTCGCGCTGGGTGTATTCGATCAGGCGGAAGTCTTCGTAGCGGTCCAGCGTGTTGGCGTAGATGTAGTTCTTCACGCGGTTGTGAAACACGCTGGCCGAGAAGGTCGTGTCGCCCGAATGCTTGCGCAGGGTCAGGTCGATGTTGTGCGAAGTCTCTCGGCCCAGGTCGGGATTGCCGATCTCATAGGTGTTGGTGGCCAGGTGCACGCCATCCGCATACAGCTCCTGCGCGGTGGGCAGGCGCTGCGAGCGCGACAGGGACAGGGCGACGGAGTACTGCGGCGCAAAGTCCCAGATGGCGGCGGCCGACAAGGAGGTGCCGGACAGGCTGCTGCGCGCAGCGCCGCCCGTGGGCGAGATGCGCTGCCAGTCCTGCCGCGCGCCCAGTTCGAAGCGCCAGTCGTTCAGCTGATACTCCTCCAGCACGAACAGGCCGTAAGAGCGCGTCTTGCTGCGCGGCATGAACGCCTCTTCGCCATCGGCGCGGAAATCGCTGTAGGCATTCTGCACGCCCACCACGCCGCGCCAGCCGGCGATGGGCTTATGCTGCATTTCCACACGCAGGTCATAGCCCTTGTTCTTAAAGCGGGTGCCCACCTCGCCGCCTTCGATCTCGTCATGCTGGTAGTCGGTCAGGCCGCCGCGCACGCGGATCTTCTCGAAGCCCGCGAACGGATCCTGGTACTCCGCGCGCAGATCGAGGCGGTTGCTGCGCAGCTTCACGTAAGGCACGCCGCCATGTTCGTGCTCATGGTCGTGATCGTGGCCCTCTTCGTCGTGGCCATGGTCATGGCCGCCGCAATGCAGATGGGTGCCGTGCGGGTGGCAGCCTTCGTATTCGTGGTTGTGACCGGGCAGGCCGTATTTGCTTTCCAGATGCGTGAACGCCAGGCCGATGTAGCCGCGCGGCGTGATCCAGGACATGCCCACCGTGCCCTGCGTTGACTCGCTGTACGAACCTTCCAGCTTGCCGCCCGGCCAGTCCGGCACGTCGTAGTCGCTGGTGCGGCGCTTCAGACCTTCCACGCGCACCGCGAACTGTCCTTCGCCCGCGGTGATGCCCACCGCGCCTGCGCGCTCCTTGGTGCCGGTGGCGCCGCGCAGCTCGGCCTCGGCCTCGATGCCTTTTTCCGGCACCGCCGTCGGGATCTTCTTGTCCACCACATTGACCACGCCGCCGATCGCGCCGCCGCCATACAGCAGCGTGGCCGGACCGCGCAGCACTTCAATGCGTTCGGCCAGCAACGGCTCCACCGTCACCGCATGGTCGGGAGAAATGCTGGACGCGTCCATCACCTCGGAACCGTCGGATAGCACCTTCACGCGGGGCGCCGTCTGGCCGCGGATCACCGGACGGCTGGCGCCGCCGCCAAAGGTGTCGCTATTGACCCCGGGCAGGTTCTTCAGCGTGTCGCCCAGGGTGCCGTTGCGCTGCTCGATCAGCGCATCGCCTTCCAGCACCGAGGCCGGCAAGGTAGTGCTGTTCAGGTCCAGCCCCAGCGGATTGGCGGATACCGTGATCGGCGCCAGCGTCTTGGCGGCCGAGCGGTCTGCCGCGGCTTCCTCGGCTTGCGCGGCGGGCGCGGCCAGCATCAGCGCGCAGACCAGGGGTTTCAGCGCACCCCGGCGGCCCGCACGCAAGGCAGCCCGGCCTCCGCGCTTTCCTTGCCACGCCAGTTTCTTGCCATTCATCATCGCCCTCTTTTAAATGTTATAACGTACCAAATAATTTACGAATGATATAACATTTCGAAAATGGCGCAAGCGCGCGGAGGCAATGAATGCGCCGCCCGGCTCATGGCCGGCCCGGCGCGGCGCGGGCGCGCGTATCATGTACGGCGATGGCGTTCCCCCGACTCCCGCCCCTTCCCACGCTGACCGACACGGTCGCCAAGCGCCTGCTCGCCGAAATCGACGAGGGCCGCGTGCCGCCCGGAGAGAAATTGCCCACGGAAAGCGCATTGGCGGAACAGTTCGGCGTCAGCCGCACGGTCATCCGCGAAGCGGTGTCGCGCCTGCGGCAAGACGGCGTCGTGGAAGCCCGGCAAGGCAGCGGCGTGTACGTTACCGGCCAGTCCGGCAACCGCGCCCTGCGCATCGACGCCGCCGATCTATCCTCGCTGGACGCCGTGCTGCATATCGTGGACCTGCGGCGCGCGCTGGAAACCGAGATCGCGGCGCAAGCGGCGGCGGTACGCAAGAAGCAGGACATGGTGGAGATCGACGCCGCGCTCGCCGCCATTTCGCGGGCGGTGGACGACGGCGGCGACGGCGTGCAGGAAGACGTGGCCTTTCATCGCAGCATCGCCCGCGCCACCGGCAACCCCTATTTCCTGACGACCCTGGCCTTCGTCAGCCAGTTCCTGGAAGCGGCCACGCGCGTCACGCGCGCCAACGAGGCGCGCCATGCGAGCCTGATGCGTGCCGTGCTGCAGGAACATATCGCCATCGTCGAAGCCATACGCGGCAAGGACGTGGACGGCGCGCGCGAGGCCGCGCGCATACACATGGTGAATGCGGCCAAACGGCTGAGCCAGGCGCACCGCTGAGCCTGGCGGGCGCCGAAGGACGCCTAGCCGAATGCCTTGATGAAGAAATCCGGCGTGCCGAAGTTACCTGACTTCAGCGCGATGCTGATGTCGCCTTGCGCCGCGGGCGCATGGCCGGAACACCAGGGCACGCCGGGATCGATCTGTTCGCCGATGGCGATCTGCTGCAGTCCCAGCGCCTGCACCACCGCCCCCGAGGTCTCGCCGCCCGCCACGATCAGCTGCCGCACGCCGCGTTCGATCAGCCCCACCGCGATGCGCGCGATGGCCTCCTCGATCATGGCGCCCGCGCGGGCGGCGCCCAGCTCGCCCTGCGCCTGCCGCACCTGCTCGGGCTGCGCGGTGGAGTAGATCAGCACGGGGCCGTCGCCCATGCGCGCCTCGGCCCAGGCCAGCGCCTCTCCCACGATGTCGTCACCCGCCGCCAGCCGCAGCGGATCCAACGCCAGGGCCGGCCGGCCGCTTTCGATGAACGCGGCCACCTGGCCATTGGTTGCCGCCGAGCAACTGCCCGCCACCACCGCCTGCATGCCTGGCGCGCGCGGTTGCCGCGTTTGCGCGGACGCCGCCGTCAGGCCCCAGTTGCCCGGCAGCCCGATTGCCACGCCCGAACCCGCCGTCACCAGCGGCATGCCGGCAAGCGCCGGCCCCAAAGCCAGCAGGTCGTCATTGGACACGGCATCCACGATGGCGATCTCCACGCCCTGTGCCCGCAGCTCCCGGATGCGGACACGGATGGCCTCGCTGCCGCGCGCCACGACGCCGTAGTCGATCAGCCCGACGCGGCGCGAGGTCTGCGCGGACAGCACGCGCACCAGGTTGGGATCGGTCATGGGCGTCAGCGGATGATGCTGCATGCCCGATTCGTTCAGCAGCACGTCGCCCGCAAACAGATAGCCCTTGAACACCGTGCGCTTGTTGTCCGGAAAGGCCGGGGTGGCGATGGTGAAATCCGTGCCCAGCCGTGTCATCAGCGCATCGGCGACCGGTCCGATATTGCCCTCGGGCGTGCTGTCGAAAGTGGAGCAATACTTGAAATAGATCTGTTCCGCGCCCTGCGTCCGCAGCCAGTCCAGCGCCGCCAGCGACTGCGCCACGGCCTCGGCCGCGGACAGCGTGCGGGTCTTGAGCGCGACCACCACCGCATCCGCCTCGCCGCGCAGGGGCTCATCCGGTATGCCTATGGTCTGCACCGTGCGCATGCCGGCGCGCACGAGGTTATTGGCCAGGTCGGTGGCGCCGGTGAAGTCATCGGCGATGCAGCCCAGTTTGATGCTCATTTGGCCTCCGGCAGGGCTATCCCCGGGAATATCTTGATCACGGCGCTGTCGTCCTCGCGGCCGTGCCCAGCGCTGGATGCCTGCATGAACATCTGGTGCGCGGTGGAGGCCAGCGGCAAGGGAAAGCGGGTATGCCGGGCGGTGTCCAGCACCAGCCCCAGGTCCTTGACGAAGATGTCGACCGCGGACAGCGGCGTGTAGTCGCCCGCCAGCACGTGGGCCATGCGGTTCTCGAACATCCAGCTATTGCCCGCGCTGTGCGTGATCACTTCATACAAGGCATCCGCGTCCACGCCTTCGCGCAAGCCCAAGGCCATGGCCTCCGCCGCCGCAGCGATGTGCACGCCCGCCAGCAGCTGGTTGATGATCTTGACCTTGCTGCCCGCGCCGGCGCGGTCGCCCAGGCGATAGACCTTGCCGGCCATGGATTCCAGCACGGCGCCGCAAGCGTCATAGGCGGCCGCGCGGCCGGCGGTCATCATGGTCATCTCGCCCGAGGCCGCGCGCGCGGCGCCGCCCGAGATGGGCGCGTCCAGGTACAGGATGCCCTGCTCCTGGAGCCGCGCCTCCAGCGCGATCGACCAGTTGGGATCCACGGTTGAACACATCACGAACACCGCCCCCGGGCGCAGCGCGGCGGCGAGGCCGCCTGCCCCATACAGGACTTCCTCGGTCTGCTGGGCGTTGACGACCACGTTGATGACGATGTCGCAGGCGGCCGCGATCTCGGCCAGCGTGGCGCAGGCCACACCGCCCTGCGCCGCGAATGCCGCGCTCGCCTCCTTGCGGATGTCGTACACATGCACGTCGTGGCCGGCCCGGCGCAGGCTTTGCGCGATGCCCGCGCCCATGGCGCCCAAGCCGATGACGCCGACGCGGCGGGAGAGTGTTTGAGGATTGCTCATATCGTTGGCGGTCCGGCTGCGGAAAGAATGGAATGTGGCCCGCGCTCAGCGCGGCAGGTCGTCGGCCATGTAGGCGCGGATGATGTCCGCAAAATCGGTATCGCCGCGCAGGCCCAGCCGCTCGGCCCGAGCCGTGTCCCAGCGGCCCGGCCAACTGCCCACGATGCGCTCCACGCGCTCGTCAGGCTGCCAGCCGACGCGGCTGGCGACTTCGTCGCCCGCCACGTCGCGCAACGCCCGCACCATGTCCGCCGCCGTGACCGACACGCCCGGCAGGTTGATGGGCGCACGGTCCGCGACGGCGCTGGCGCCCAGTTCGCAACCAGCAATCAGCGCCTGGATCGCGCCGCGCGGCGACAGCAGCCACAGGCGCGTGTCGGCGCTCACCGGGCATGCCGCGTCGATGCCGTTCAGCGGTTCGCGGATGATGCCGCTGGCGAACGAGGAGGCCGCGGCATTGGGCCGCCCCGGACGCACGCTGATGGTGGGCAGGCGCAACACGCGCCCGTCCACGTAGCCGCGCCGCGTGTAGTCCGCCAGCAGCAGTTCGGCGATGGCCTTCTGCGTGCCGTAGGACGATTGGGGATTGAGCGCGGTATCGTCGCGCACGGTGTCGGGCAATGCGCCGCCATACACCGCGACCGAACTGGTGAAGATCACCCGCGGCTTGTGGCCCAGGGCGCGGCAGGTGTCCAGCAGTGCGCGCGACGCGTCCAGGTTGATGCGCATGCCCAGATCGAAATCGGCTTCCGCCTGCCCGCTGACGATGGCGGCCAGATGGAAGATGGCGCGGGTTTCCGTGGTTATGGCTTGCCGTAGCACGGCAGAATCGGCGATGTCGCCGACCTGCGCGCATATGCGGGGATCGTCCGGGCCCTGGGCTGCCACCACGTCCAACAGATCGATCTGCGTGATGGCTTCGGGCTTGCCGCCATCCAGCGCCAGCGTGCCGCGCTCCAGCAACTTGCGAGCCAGGCGCTGCCCCAGGAATCCGGCGCCGCCGGTGATGAGTATCTTCATGTCGCGGTTTGCCCCGTGTGAGTCAGGTAAGGCCGGGCCCAGCCCAGCCCGGCGGAGGTGCCGGCTCGCGGCCGGTATTCGCAGCCGATCCAGCCCGCATAGCCCAGCGCATCGATCTGCTCGAACAGATAGGGATAGTTCAGCTCGCCCTGGTCGGGTTCGTGGCGGTCCGGCACGCCCGCGATCTGGATGTGGCCGATGCCGGCCATGTCGCGCTTGAGCTTGACCGCGATATCGCCTTCCACGATCTGGCAGTGGTAGATATCGAACTGAACCTTCAGGTTGTCGGCGCCGACCTCGGCGCAGATGGCCTGCGCGTCGTCCTGGCGGTTGAGGAAGAAGCCCGGGATATCGCGCGTGTTGATCGGTTCTATCACCACCGTCACGCCGGCCGACGCTGCGGCGCGCGCGGCCCACGCGAGATTCTCCAGATAGACCGCGCGATGCGCGGCGCGGTCCTGCCCCGGCTGGATCAGCCCGGCCATCAGATGCAGCTTGCGGTTGCCCAGCTCGGCGGCGTATTCCAGCGCCAGATCGACCCCCCACCGGAACTCGCTTTCGCGGCCGGGCAGCGAGGCCGTGCCGCGCTCGCCTGCGGCCCAATCGCCGGGCGGCGCGTTGAACAGCGCCTGGGTCAGCCCCTGCGCTCGCAGCCGCGCCTGGATGTCGGCGGCCGGATACTCGTAGGGAAACAGGAACTCCACCCCCGCGAACCCGTCGCCCGCGGCGGCCGCAAAGCGGTCCAGAAAGGGATGCTCGGTGTACATCATGCTGAGATTGGCGGCCAGGCGCGGCATCGCGATTCCTTGATTCAATAGCGCGCGCCGAACACGGCCCGCAGTTCGTCGATGGCCGCTGCGCTCAAGGGCGCCGGCCGGGGATCGCTCATCAGCCACAGGCGGGCGGTTTCTTCCAGTTCTTCCAGCGCGTAGGAGGCATGTGCCACGGAGCGCTCCCACACCACCGGCCCCAGGCGCTCGAACAGCGCGCCGCGCACCTCGCCGGCCACGGCGGCAACCTCCGCGGCGGCTTGCGGATCGCCGGGACGGCGATAAGGGATCAGCGGAATCCTGCCGACCTTCATGACCTGATAAGGCGTGATGGGCGGCAGCACTTCATCGGACCGCCACACGCCCGCCAGCGTCAACGCCACCAGATGCGTGGAATGCGTGTGCACGATGCCGCGAGCACCGGGACTGGCCTGGTAGATGCCGCGATGCAGCTCCAGCGTCTTGGACGGCTTGCTGCCCGACACATGCCTGCCCGCCGCGTCGACCTTGGACAGTTCGGCGGGATCCAGCCGCCCGAGGCAGGCGTCGGTCGGCGTGATCAGCCAACCGTCGTCCAGCCGGGCGCTGATATTGCCGGCGGCGCCCACCGTATAGCCACGGTTGTAGAGGCTGGCGCCGACGGCGCAGATCTCTTCGCGGATGCGGGACTCTTCGGTCATGGACGCCCGCCAGTCGAACAAGGGGCGAGCAAGCGGATTGAGAATGCCAAGGGCATGACGACGTTTCCTTCTGAGATTGAAGTCATAATGTCATCATACAAATTTGGCGTGAAGCGCAGTGCCAGGGTAAACACTGAGCAGCACGACGCGGCCGGAAGCCAGTCCGGCCGCAGCGGTTTCAGTCTTGCTGCCTGGCGCCCAGCTCCACCCCGGCCAGTTGCTCGGACAGGCGGGCGACGGCGGTGTGGTCCTGGCCCTTGCCCAGCGTCTTGCCGGCCGAGGCCCACAGTTCGCGGCACAGCGCGGCGAACGGCGTGGGCGTGCCGGTGTCTGTCGCGATGCCCAGCGCAATGCCCAGGTCCTTGACCATCAGGTCCAGGCCGAAGCCGGAGTTGAACTGGCGCGACAGCACGAACTGCTTGAACTTCTTCTGGGTGGAATTGTTCATGCCGGTGGATGCATTGAGCACGTCGACGATCACGTTCGGATCCAGGCCGAACTGCTGTCCGATCAGCATGGCCTCGACGCCGATCAGGAAGCCGCCGGCCGACACCAGGTTGTTCAGGGCCTTCATGGCGTGGGCGCTGCCCACCTCGCCCACGGGCGTGATCGTCGTGCCCATGCAGGACAGGGCCGGACGCACCCGCTCCAGCGTCGCCGCGGGTCCGCCGTACATGATGGCCAGCTCGCCCGTGCGCGCGCGCGGCACGCCGCCGGAAACCGGCGCGTCGACCATGACGCCGCCGGCGGCGGCCACGGCCTGCGCCAGGCGCTGGGTATGCGCCGGCACGCCGGAACTCATGTCCACGACCACGCCGCCCGGGCGCAACCCTGCCAGCACGCCCTGTTCGCCGTTCAGCACCTGCTCGACGATCGCGCTGGTGGGCAGCATGGTGAAGATGATGTCGGACTGCGCCGCCAGTTCGGCGCAGGTGGCGGCGGCCTGGCCGCCCACTTCCTGGGCGAACTTCGCGGCCTGGCCCGGCACGGCGTCGAACACCGTGACCGCAAAGCCGGCCTGCGCCAGGCGGGCGGCCATGGGCCAGCCCATGCTGCCGATGCCGATCAGGCCCACCCGCTCTTGCGGGGCGCTCATGCCTTGGACTCCTTGAAGGCGCCCTCTTCTTCCAGCACCTGATTGGCGACCTTGAACGCGTCCAGCCCTGCCGGGATGCCGCAGTAGACCGTGGCCTGCAGCAGGATTTCCTTGATCTCCTCGACCGTCACGCCGTTGTTCAGCGCGCCCTTGACGTGCAGCTTGATCTCGGCCGGACGGTTCAGCGCGGTCAGCATGGCCAGGTTGAGCATGCTGCGGGTCTTCTTTTCCAGGCCGGGGCGGCCCCAGGTATAGCCCCAGCACCACTCGGTGGTGATGTGCTGGAAGGCCATCATGAATTCGTTGGCGCGGGCCAGGGAGCCGTCCACGTACTCGGTGCCCAGCACTTCGCGGCGCAGGTTCAAGCCTTGGTCGAACAGGGCCTGGGTTTCGGATTTGATGTCTGCCATGAGTTCCTCTTTGTGATGGGGTGAAGGGCGTTGCATGGGGTTTTCGCCCACTTGTCTTGTCTGATTGTCCGGCAGTTTTCCCGAAATCGTCAATAGTCTGATTGTCTGACAATCTTCTTGACTGCTTAAAATTTGAGCACAATAATGTGCCGCAGAGCGCCGGGCCGGCAGCCTTGCGCCACACCCGAAAAAAGCCAGGAGACAGACATGACAAAACCCCAACAGGCCATGCGCCGCGGGCGCAGGGAATTCGTCGCTGGATTGGGCGCCGCCGCATTGGCCGCCAGCTTGCCCGGCCGCGCGCTGGCCGCGCCGTCGGAAATCAACGTGGGCGTGATCCTGCCGCTGTCAGGCGCCAACGCGCAGTTCGGCATCAACTCGCGGCAAGGGCTGGAACTGGCCGCCGACGAAATCAACGCGGCGGGCGGCATCAAGGCCATGGGCGGCGCCAAGCTCAAGCTCATCGTCGCGGACGCCACCTCGCAGCCCACCACCGCGGCCACCGTGGCGCAACGCCTGATCACGCAGAACCGCTGCGTCGCCATCATCGGCGCCTACGCCTCGTCGCTGACGCTGGCCGTGTCGGAAGTGACCGAGCGCCGCGGCATTCCCCTGCTCACCATGTCGTTCTCCGACGTGCTCACTGAGCGCGGCTTCAAGCACATCTTCCAGGTGGTCTCCAAGGGCTCGGTGCTGGGCCGCGCGCAATACGACTACGCGGCATCGGTCGTGGCAGGCGCCTCGGACATCAAGAAGATTGCGTTGCTCTACGAGGACACGGCCTACGGCACGTCACAGGCGGTCGGCGTACGCAATGCGGCCAAGGCCGCCGGCACGCAGATCGTGCTGGACGAGGCCTACCCGCTGGGCATCACCGACGTCACGCCGCTGATCAACAAGCTGCGCGGGTCCGATGCCCAGATCGTCTTCCCGATCTCCTACCTGAACGACAGCCTGCTGATCATCCGCGTCATGCGGCAGCAACGCCTGACGGTGCCCATCGTGGGCGGCGCGGCGGGCTACGTCATCCCCGACTTCGCCAAGGCGCTGGGCCAGTATTCCGAAGCGGTCCTTTCGATCGCGCCGGCCAACTACGACCAGGCGCCGGAATACACCGAACGCTACCGCAAACGCTTCGGCACCTTCATGCCGCACGAGGCGCTGGAGCATGCCGTCTGCGCGGGCGTGCTGGCGCAAGCGCTGGAAGTCGCCGCATCCGACAAGCCGGAAGCCGTCAGCCAGGCCCTGCGCGCGAAAAAGTACGACCAGGGCTGGGCCGGCGTGATGTCAGGCGGCGGCGTGCATTTCGACGCCAACGGCCTGAACACCCTGGCGCAGCCCATCATGGTCCAGTGGCAAAAGGGCGAACTGGTCTCGGTCTGGCCGCAGGCGCTGGCCAAGGGCCGCGTCATCGCGGCTGCCTGAGCCTCGCGCGCGGAGAACAGTCATGCAATTCCTCCAGGCGCTGGTGGACGGCATTCTGCTGGGCGGGGTCTACGCGGTCATCTCCATCGGGCTCACGCTCGTCTTCGGAGTGGTCTCCATCGTCAACTTCGCCCAGGCCGAATTCCTGATGGTGGGCATGTTCGTGGCGTACTTCGCCTGGAAGCTGCTCGGGCTGGATCCCCTGCTGGGATCGCTGCTGTCGTTCGCGGTGGCGTTCGTGCTGGGCGTGCTGACGCAGAAGTACCTGATCGATCGGGTGCTGAAAGCGCCAGCCGTGGCGCAGATCTTCCTGACGGTGGGTCTGCTCATCGTCATGGAGAACCTGGCGCTGATCCTGTTCGGTTCCGAGTTCCGCTCGGTACAGACGCCCTACCAGATGACGGCGCTGGCGGTGGGTCCGCTGCTGCTCAGCGCGCCCTACCTGCTGGCTTTCGCAGTGGCCTCGGTGGCGGGGCTGATCCTGTGGTGGGTGCTGAAGAAAACCTGGTGGGGCATGGCGGTGCGCGCCACCGCTCAGGATCCCATGGCCGCCAGGCTGTCCGGCATCTCGACCCACCGCGTGCACCAGTTGGCGTTCGGGCTGGGCGTGGGCATGACCGCGCTGGGCGGCGGCATCATCCTGCCCTACCTGACGGCCTCGACCACAGTGGGCGCGCAGTTCAGCGTGCTGATGTTCACGGCGGTGGTACTGGGCGGGCTGGGCAGCGTGATAGGCGCGGTGGTGGGCGGCGTGGCGGTCGGCGTGATTCAGTCGCTGTCTTCGCTGGTGTTGCCCATGCAGCTGCAGAACCTGGCGCTGTTCGCCATCTTCATCCTGGTGCTGGCCGTGCGCCCGGAAGGTCTTTTGAAAAGGGCGGGCTGATGGCTCAGAACCGACAACTCCTGCTGTGGGCGCTGCCGCTGGCGGCCGCCCTGATCGCGCCGTGGCTGATGCAAGACCAAGGCTACGGCATCCGCGTCATGACGCTGGTGCTGCTGTTCGCCGCCATGGGCCAGTCCTGGAACATCGTGGGCGGGCTGGCCAACCAGATCTCGCTGGGACACGCGGCTTTCTTCGGGTTGGGCGCCTACACCTCGACCCTGCTGCTCATGCGCTACGGTATTTCGCCCTGGCTGGGCATCGTCGCCGCCATGGCCGTGGCCGCAGCCGCGGGCGCCCTGCTCAGCCTGCCCACCATGCGCCTGCGCGGGCACTACTTCGCGCTGGCCACACTGGCCTTCGGCGAAGTGCTGCGCGCCATCGCCAACACCTGGGCTTCCGTGACGGGCGGACCGGTGGGCGTGTCGATCCCATTCTCGGAAGGCCTGGCACAGATGCAGTTCAAGTCCAGCATCCCCTACTACTACCTGATGCTGGGTGCCGCCGTGATCACCTCGGCCGTGTTCGCGCTGATCAGTCGTTCGCGGCTGGGCTACCGGTTGCGCGCGGTCAAGGCCAATCCGCAGGCCGCCGAAGTGATAGGCGTGAACACCGCCCGCACCCGCATCCTCGCCGCCGTCATCTCGGCCGCATTGATGGGCGCCTGCGGCACGCTGTACGCGCAATTCATCTACTTCTTCGACCCGGACACGGTCTTTTCGCTGGTCGGCATCTCGGTGCGCGTGGCGTTGATCTGCATCATTGGCGGCGTGGGCACCGTGGCCGGCCCGCTGATCGGCGCGCTGGTCATCATCCCGCTGGAAGAAGTGTTCAACGACTGGCTGTCCGGCCATACAGCGGGCGTGTCGCAGCTGGCGTTCGGGCTGATCCTCATCGCCATCATCCTGATCGAGCCGCGCGGCCTTTCGGCGCTGTGGACCCGGCTGCGCAACCTGATGCGAGGCCAGCATGCCTGACATCCTGAACGTTTCCCACATCCAGCGCCGCTTCGGCGGCCTGAAGGCCGTGGACGACGTGTCGTTCAACGTGGCGCGCGGCGATATCCTGGGCCTGATCGGCCCCAATGGCGCTGGCAAGACCACCCTGTTCAACCTGCTCGTCGGGCTGTACCGCGGCAACGGCGGACGCATCGAACTGGAAGGCCGCGACATCAGCGGCTTGCGGCCCCACCAGATCGCGGCGCTGGGCATGACCAAAACCTTCCAGAACGTGGCGTTGTTTCCCGAAATGACGGTGCTGGACAACGTGTTGGTCGGCGGACTGCTGCGCCACGATGTGAACCGTGCGCGCCAGCTGGCGCTGGACAACCTCGACCGCGTCGGCCTGGCAGCCATCGCGCGCAAGCCTGCCGGCGAACTCTCGTTTCCCGAGCAAGCGCGGGTGGAGCTGGCGCGCGCGCTGTGCACCGATCCCAAGGTCTTGCTGCTGGACGAGGTGATGGCGGCGCTGAACGAATCCGAAATGGACGCGCTGCTGGACCTGATCCGCGCCCTGCGCGACGACGCCGGCATCACCTTCATCGTGGTGGAACACCACATGCGCGCCATCATGCGCCTGTGCAACCGGATCCTGGTGCTGTCGTTCGGCCAGAAGATCGCAGAAGGCAGTCCGGCGGAGATCGCGGCCGATCCCACCGTGATCGAGGTCTACCTCGGCAAGTCGCTGGAACAGGTGGAGGAACTGGCATGAGCCTCCTGCATATCCAGGGACTAACCGCCGCCTACAACCGCAGCCCGGTGCTGCACGACGTATCGCTGGACGTTCCCGAGGGCGGTTTCATCGCCGTGGTCGGCGCCAATACGGCGGGCAAGAGCACGCTGCTGCGCTGCATCTCCGGCTTGCTGGACAAAGTGGGCGGCAGCATCCGGTTCGACGGCGAGGAGATACTGCGCCTGCCGCCGCACCGCATCCCCGAACTGGGCATTGCCCACGTGCCGGAAGGCCGCCACGTCTTTCCGGAAATGACGGTCGAGGAAAACCTCTACCTGGGCGCCTACACCCGGCGCCGGGACATGGCAGCGGTCAAGCGCGGCTGCGACCGCATCTACGCGCTGTTTCCCCGCTTGCAGGAGCGGCGTCGCCAACAGGCCGGCACGCTTTCCGGCGGCGAACAGCAGATGGTGGCCTTCGGCCGCGCGCTGATGCTGGAACCCCGCCTGCTGCTGCTGGACGAACCCAGCCACGGCCTGGCGCCCAAGATCGTCGAGGAAATGCACCAGGCCATGATCGACATCCACCGCAGCGGCTTGACCATCCTGCTGGTGGAGCAGAACACACGTCTGGCGCTGTCGGTGGCGGAGTATGCCTACGTACTGCAATCCGGCTCGCTGGTGCTGTCCGGCCCCAGCGGCGCGCTGCTGCAGGACAGCCGCGTGCGGGCGGCCTACCTCGGACTGTAGCCATGGCCCGCCGACGGGATATATTGCGTCTTTACGTAGACACGGCGATTCGCCGCGGCGCGGCCATGAGCCTGCGCCCGCGGGCGGATTCGCCGCCAGCATAAGCGAGAGACAGCCATGGCCAGCCCGACCGGCGCAGTATTCGAAAAACCCGGCACCCTGCGCACCCGCGTGGAGGAATTCCTGCGCGCGTCCATCATGGACGGACGGATCAAGGGCGGGGAACGCCTGCGCGAACAGGAACTGTGCGAGCAGCTCGGCATCAGCCGCAGCACCCTGCGCGAAGCGCTGCGCACGCTGGAGGCCGAACGCCTGATCACGATCGAGCCGCACCGCGGCCCTACCGTGATGCGCATCACCGAAAAGGCCGCCCGCGATCTCTACGCCCTGCGCGCCCTGCTGGAAGGTTATGCCGCGCATGAATTCGCGCGCCTCGCAAGCGACGCCGATGTCGAGCGCCTGCGCAAGGCCGTGGATGCCCTGCACCGCCAGGCCAAGGGCAACAACAAGTCGGCACTGCTGGCGGCCAAGCGCGATTTCTACGACGTGCTGCTGGGCGGCTGCGACAACGATCTGGTCAAGGACATGCTGCCCGGCCTGCTGTCCCGCATCAATCTGCTGCGCGCCACCTCGTTCGCGCGCCCCGAACGCCTGCCGGAAAGCATGGCCGAAATCGATCTGATCTACGAGCGTATCCGCGCTCGCGACCCACAAGGCGCGCAAAGCGCCGCACAGAGCCATATCGTCAACGCCGAGCGCACCGCGCTCGACGTGCTCAGGCGCCAGCAACAGGAGACATCCGACAGTGAACGCGATCGTTCAGAAGCTAAGGGCCGCGGCGGCCCAGGCGCAGCAGGATAGCGAGTTCATCCTGGCCGCGCGCGGCCTGCCCTGCGCCCTCTGGCTGCAGGCCGGCCCCGCGGCGCAAGAGCGCGTGACCGCCTGGGCCGGCCAGCCCACCGCCCCCTCCCAATGCATCACCCTCAGCGCGCCGCCGGAAACCTGGCGCAAGCTGCTCAGCGACACCCCGCCCCCGGGCTACCACTCCTTCACCGCGGCCCGCCGCCAGGCGCAAGGCCTGCGCGTCACGGGCGATGCGCTGGCCATCGCCCAGGCCCTGCACCCGCTGGAGCGGCTGTTCGAGATCCTGCGCGGCCAGCTTGACGCCACGCCGGACCTGCTCGACCGCGGCGCGATTGCCGGCTCCTACGCCACGATCGATACCGGCGCGGCGCAAACCTCCATCTACTATGAAACCAGCGGGCTGGCGGCCGGGCCGGCGCTGCTGATGCTGCACACGGCGGGCGCGGATTCCCGGCAGTACCACGCGCTGATGACGGACCCTGGGCTGCGCCGGCAATGGCGCATGATCGCCTTCGACATGCCCGGGCACGGGCGCAGCATGCCGCTGCCCGGCCAGGCGTGGATCGATGCGGGCCTCACGCGCGAGACCTATCTGCAGACCTGTCTGGCGGTGATCCGCCAGGTCGCGGGCGGGCCGGCGGCGCTGCTGGGCTGCTCGATGGGCGCGGCGATGGCGCTGGTGGCGGCGGCGCGCAGCCCCGCCGACGTGGCCGGCGTGGTCGCGCTGGAGGCGCCCTACCAGGCGGCCGGACGCCGCACCCCCCTGCTGTGCCACCCCCAGGTCAACCAGGCCGCGCACAACCCCGCCTACGTGCGCGGACTGATGGGCCCCGCCGCCACGCTGCAAGCCCGGCGCGAGGCGGCCTGGATCTACTCGCAAGGCGGCTTCAACGTCTACGCCAACGACCTCTGGTTCTACAGCGAGGACTTCGACGCGGCCCGCGACCTGGCCGGCCTGAATGCCGGCGCCTTCGGCATATCGCTGCTGACCGGCGCCTACGATTACTCGGCCAGCCCGGAGGATTCTCGGCGTGTGGCGGCCCTGATCCCCGGCGCACGGTTCCAGGCCATGCCCGAACTGGGACACTTCCCCATGGTGGAGAACCCGCAACGCCTGCTGGAATATCTGCGGCCCGAGCTGGCCCGCCTGCGTACCACCGGAGTCCTCGCATGACGCTGCCCCATTACGAAGTCTATGCCCTGCGCTACGCCACCGTGGCACGCCAGCGCAGCCAGAACTTCATCACGCCCCCGGACCCGCACGACGGTCCGATGCCGATGGACTACTTCGTCTGGGTCATCCGCAACGGCCAACGCGTCTACCTCGTCGACACGGGATTCAATGCAGAGGCCGCCCGCGCCCGCGGCCGCGAATTCCTGCGCTGCCCGATCGAGGCATTGGAGAAGCTCGGCATCGCGCCCGCCGACATCCGCGACGTCATCGTCACGCATCTGCACTACGACCACGCGGGCAACATCCGCAAGCTGCCGCAAGCCCGCTTGCATCTGCAGGAAAGCGAGCTGCATTACGCCTGCGGCTGCAATATGCGCTTCGACATGCTGCGTCACGCCTATGCGGTGGAAGACGTGGTCGACGTGGTGCGGGGCGTGTACGACAAGCGCGTGGCGTTCTACCACGGCCACGACGAACTCGCGCCGGGCCTGCAGCTGCTGCACATCGGCGGCCACACCCGCGGACTGCAGGCGGTGCGCGTGCACACCGCGCGGGGCTGGATGGTGTTGGCCTCGGACGCCAGCCACTACTACGACAACCTGGGCCGGGACGCACCGTTTCCCATCGTCGACAACGTCGCCGACATGCTGGCGGGCTATGAAATCCTGCTGAAGTTCGCGGAATCGCCCGACCACATCGTGCCGGGGCACGATCCCCAGGTCAGGACTCGGTATCCGGGCCTGGCCGGCGCGGATACGGAAGTGGTGGCGTTGCACCTGGGCAACGGCGCGCGCCCCTGAACGCTGGCGCTTCGCGTGTCAGCGGTGCGGCGTCACAAACCCAACGGCCGAATCGCCTCGCCCACGTCCTCCGCCGACATGTCCTGCACGATCAGGACCATGGCGCCCGCGCGCGCCGCGCCCTCCGCCCCCGCGACAGGCTCGGGCACGGAAAAGACATGCCGCACGCCATGCACGGCGCGCAGGGTCCCGTCCGTCCAGTGCAAGATCCCTTTCGCACGCAATAGCCGATCGCCGACCTGGCGCTGCATATGCCTGGTCCAGCGCGCATAGTCCTCCCAGCCCACTGGCCGGCTCTGTGTGTAGGCATAGGACACGATGCCGTAGCGCAACACGTGCGCCAGGGGCCCCGCGGCGGGCGCCGCCCTCAGCGCCGCAACATCCAGATGTTCGGCGCGCAGTCCGTCGAACAGCGCGGGCGCATCCTCATCCACGGTATCTGGCGACACCGCGCGGATGGGTGCGCTGGCGTTATAGCCGCGCAACGCGGCGCGCAGCGCACCGATGGCGGCCTCATCAGCCAGATCGGCCTTGGTCAGCGCGATGCGGTCGGCGATGGCGATCTGGGTGCTGGCCTCGCGGTACGCGTCCAGCGCAGCCATGCCATGCAACGCGTCCGCCGTCGCCACCACGCCGCCGAAGCGATAGTGGCGGGCAATGAGCGGATCCGCCGCCAGCGTATTGATGACCGGGCAGGGATCCGCCAATCCGGAGGTTTCCACCACTACCCGCGTGAACGCGGGGATCTCGCCGCGCTGGCGCCGGTAATAGAGCGACTCCAGCGTGTCCTGCAGCGAACTGGTCGCCGCGCAGCATAGGCAGCCGGAATCCAGCAGCACCACGTCGGTATCGTCAGCGCTACCGACCAGCATGTGGTCCAGGCCGATCTCGCCGAACTCGTTGATGACCACCGCCGTGTCGGCAAAGCGCGAACTGCGCACCAGGCGCGACAACAGCGTGGTCTTGCCGCTGCCCAGGAAACCCGTCAGCAGGTAGACCGGCAACGGTCCGGTGGCGGTCGCGGGCACGGGCATGGGCGGCTCAGGCCTGTTCCGCGGCGGGCGCGGGCAGGTTGCGCAGGTAGTCCTGTACCTCGCGCGACGGAATCACGTCGGCATACTTGCAGTTCAGGTCGAACAGGCTCATGGCATGGCTAGCCTGGAAGCGGTCGAACGCTGCCTCTTCGGGAATGATGACCTTGAAATTGTACGAATAGGCGTCCACCGTGGTGGCGCGCAGGCAGCCCGACGAGGTGCAACCCACCAGGATCAGCGTGTCCACGTCCAGGAAGTTCAAGTGGCTCATGAAGATGGTGCCGAAGAAGCAGGACGGCTTCTGCTTGGTGATGCGGATGTCCTGCGGCCGCGGCGCCAACGGCTCCACGGTCTGCGTGGCGTGGGTATTGGCCAGCACGGTTTTCTCGCCGCCGCGATGGTTCTTGCCCACCTGCACGCCGCTGTCCAGCAGATCGGCGCGGCGGCCGCTTTCGGTATAGAAGACCGGAATGTTCTTGTCGCGCGCCAGTTCCAGCAGCGGCACGATATGCGCCACCGCGTCCCAGGCCTCGCGGCCGCAGTGGGTGCGGTACTGCTTCAGGCCTTCCAGGATGTCCTGGGGCGTATCCCCGCAAAAGTTGTACTGCACGTCGATGATGAACAGGGCCGGGCGCTTGCCGAAGCCGCCGCGTTTGCCGTAGCCGGCTTGCGCCAGCACCTGCTTGTCGCGCTCGGTCAGAAAATCGTCCCAGATTCGCTTGGTATCGCTCATGGTAGTGCCTGCCAGAAAGAAAGTAGGTTCAGTTCAAAGACGCTTGAGATAGCGGCCGCCCGGGTTGCTGCGCGCGGCATCGGTGATGCGGCCGTCCAGCGCCACGGTGCGCCCGCGCACCAGGGTGCGCACGGGCCAGCCCTTCAGGGTCATGCCCTCGTAGGGCGAGTAATCGGAATTGGATTCGAGCGTGGCGGGATCGACGGTGCGCTCCAGGTCGGGGTCCACCAGCACCAGGTCGGCGTCCTTGCCGATCTCGATGCTGCCCTTGCCCGGCATGCGATAGATGCGGGCGGAATTCTCCGCGCTGACCTTCATCAGCGTTTCCAGCGGCACGCCGCGGCGGTGATAGCCTTCATGCAGCAGAATCGGCAGCATCAGGCCAGTGCCGGGAAAACCGTTGCTGGCGGCCCAGATGTCGGTGTCCTTGGTAGCGCGCTTGCGCGGCACGTGGTCGGTGCCGATGGTGGTAATGGAACCGTCCAGCACGCCCTCCCACATCGCATCCACATCGCCCTGCCCGCGCACTGGCGGGTTGACCTTGGCATAGGTCCCGGCGGGCGATTCGTCGTTCAGGAACAGATAGTGCGGGCAGGTCTCGACGTAGATGGGCGGCGCGTCCGGCGTGCGCCGGTGGCGCCGCGCCTCGTCCAGCGCCTCGCGGCTGCTCAGGTGCACGATGTTGACCGCGGCGCCGGTCTTGGCCGCGAAGTAGCAGACGCGGTGTACGTTTTCCGCCTCCAGGAAGTCCGGGCTCTGCTCGTTCCAGGCTTTCAGGTCGTCGCGGCCGGCGGCGCGCAACGGATCCCGCAGGACGGGAATCACTTCAACGTTTTCGCAATGCACGCCCATGATCGCGCCCGGAATCGCCGCGGTGGCGCGCAGCGCCGAATACAGCAGGCCGTCGTCGATGTCGGTAAAACCCTTGGACAGGCCCGCCGCACCCTTGTACATCATGTAGAGCTTGTAGGAATTCACGTTGAAGCGGCGCGAGATTTCCTCCAGCGTCTCCACGTGCAGATTGCTGGTGATGCCGAAATGGAAACCGAAATCCACGCAGCTTTGCGACAGGGCGCGGTCACGCACCTTGTCAAAGGACTCGCGGATGTCCGCCGAACGGTGGAAGGACAGCACGGAGGTGGTTCCGCCCAGCGCGGCGAAGCGCGACTCGGTTTCGAAGTCGGTTTCCGGCGAGCCGAAGCCGAAGTGCACATGCGGATCGATCAGGCCCGGCAACACCCAAAGACCCTGGCAGTCTATGGTCTCGCGAGCCTCCAGGGGCGTGCCCGGCTCGGCGATGATGGCGATGCGGCCGTCGATGACGCCCAGCACGCCCTCGGTCAGCCCCTGCTGCGGCAAATACAGTCTTGCATTGGTAAGTAGGAGATCCAGCATGATGTCGTGTTTCCCGGGAAATGCGCGTTATCAGCAAGGGGCCGCGTGCGCGGCCGCCGTGTCGTTCAAGAAACCATTGAGGACGCTGGCGGGGATGCCGCCCTCCGCCATGAGTTTGCGTTCGGCGTGCGTGAGCACCTGCGCATGGACCTGGAAGACGATGCGGCGCTTGCCGTCCGCGGCGATGACGGTGACGGGCTCGCCCTCGAGCACTCCATTGGCCACGTTCTCGAACCGCAGGGCCTCCGCTCCGGTCAGGCCCAGCTGGCGCCAGCCCTCGCCCGGCGCAAAGGCCAGCGGCAGCACGCCCATGCCCACCAGATTGGCGCGGTGGATGCGTTCGAAGGACTCCGCGATCACGGCGCGCACGCCCAGCAGCGCCGAGCCCTTGGCAGCCCAATCGCGGCTGCTGCCCATGCCGTAGTCCTTGCCTCCCAGGATCACGCTGGCCACGCCCTCGGCGCGGTAAGCCTCTGCCGCATCGACCACCGCCATGCCCTGGCCGTCGGGAAAATGGCGGGTCACGCCGCCCTCCACGCCCGGCACCAGGGAATTCTTGATGCGAATGTTGGCGAAGGTAGCGCGCGTCATCACATGATGGTTGCAGCGGCGCGCCACATAGGTATTGAAGTCGCGCGGCGCCACGCCTTTGGCGATCAGGTACGCGCCGGCCGGCGTATCCTCCGGAATCTCGCCGCTGGGCGAGATATGGTCGGTCGTCAGCGAATCGCCGAAGGCGGCCAGCACGCGGCCTCGCGCCAGGCTGGCTTCCAGATCGGCCAGCGCATCGCGGCCGGGCTCGGTCTTGAAAAATGGCGGCTCGACCAGGTATTGCGATTCGGGGTCCCAGGGAAAGCGCAGGCCCGAGGGCGCGGGCAGATCGTGCCAGATCGCGCTGTCCAGGTTCGCCGGGTCATACACCTCGGCGAACAAGGCGGGATCCGCGGCCAGCGGCAACAAGGCCGCTATCTCTTCCTGGCTGGGCCAGACATCGCGCAGATAGACGGGTGCGCCATCGGCGCCCGGCCCCAGCGGCTCGCGCTCGAAGTCCAGGTCCATCCTGCCGGCCAGCGCGTACAGCACCACCATTGCGGGAGAGCCGATATAGTTGGCGCGCAGCAGCTTGTGGATGCGCCCTTCGAAATTGCGGTTGCCGGACAGCACCGCCGCGGCCACCAGGCCGCCCTCGGTGATGGCATCGGCCGCCGCCGTATCCAGGGGGCCTGACTTGCCGCCGCAAGTCGTGCAGCCGTAGCCGATCACGTGAAAGCCCTGCGCCTGCAAGGCCTGCAGGAGACCGGCGGATTCCAGATAGCGCGTCACCGCGCGCGAACCAGGCGCCAGCGAGCGCTTGACCCAGGCCGGCGGCCTCAGACCCAGTGCCAGCGCCTTTTCCGCGACCAGGCCGGCGGCCAGCATCACGCCGGGATTGGACGTATTGGTGCAGGAAGTGATGGCCGCCAACGCCACGGAACCGTGGCCCAGAGCGGCGCGGCTCGGCGGATGCGCGGCCAGGGCGGCGGCGTCCATGCCGAATCCGCCTTCGGCCAGCGGCTGGCCCAGGCGGCGGCGGAAATCCGCCGCGACTTCGCCCACGTCCATGCGGTCCTGCGGTCGGCGCGGACCCGCCACGCTGGGACTTGCCGCGGACAGGTCGATCTCTATCACGCGACTATAGGTGGGCGCCGCCTCGTCGGCATCGCGCCACAGGCTGTTGGCGCGCGCATAGGCTTCGATCAGCGCCAGTTGCTCGTCGCCGCGCCCGGTCAGGCGGGCATAGTCCAGCGTGCGGCCATCGATTGGGAAGAAGCCGCAGGTGGCGCCGTACTCGGGCGCCATGTTGGCGATGGTGGCGCGCTCCGGCACGCTGAGCGCTGGCACGGCGGGTCCGAAGAACTCGACCATGCAGCCCACCACGCCCGCCGCGCGCAACTGCTGCGTGATCAGCAGGGCGGCGTCGGTGGTCAGCGCCGGCGCCTTGATGGCGCCACGCAGCCGCACCCCCACGACCTCGGGAATCGGGAATGTATAGGCATGGCCCAGCAGGGCCGCCTCGGCGTCGATGCCGCCCACGCCCCAGCCCAGCACGCCCAGGGCATTGACCATGGGGGTATGGGAGTCGCCGCCGATGACGAAATCGGGATAGGCCCAGTCGCCATCCGACCGGGACTGGCGCGCGACCACCGGCGCCAGGTACTCCAGGTTGACCTGATGGATGATGCCGATGCCCGGTGTGATGACACGCAGTCCCTTATAGGCCTGTTGCGCCCATTTCAGAAACCGGTAGCGTTCTTCGTTGCGCTCGAATTCGCGGCGCAGGTTGCGCTGCACCGCGCCCTCGTCGCCCCAATGGTCGACCTGCAGAGAATGGTCCACGATCAGGTCCACGGGAATCCGGGTGTCCACCCGCGCCGCGTCCCCGCCCGCCTGGGCCACCGCGTCGCGCAATGCCGCCAGGTCCTGCAGCACCGGCAGGCCGCTGGAATCCGGAAGGATCACCCGCGCCACATACAGCGGCAGATCGGCGCCGGGGTGCGCGCGCCAATCCCAGAGCCTGCCGATCTCCTCTTCGGACACGGCCGCGCCCCAGGCGCGATGACGCAGCAGGTTCTCCAGCAACACGCGGATGACATAGGGATATGCGTGGATGTCGCGCCCTGCCGCAAGGGCGGCGGCGGACAGGTCCGCGTAGCGCAGCGTCCTGCCGCAACAGGGGAAAGACTGGATCATGGCAGCGGTAATCGGGAGAATCTCAACTTGGATCATCTTACGGCTTACGAAATAATAGTGTCAACACTATTGCTTGAACCCATCCGAATTGTGAATTTGGAAAATACAGTTTCGAGACGAGCCAACGAAAGTGTAGATAGGTTGCCGAACCTCTTTTGTCTAGGGATAACCCTGAAATTATCCGATAAAATAGGCGAATTACCCATAGCGCTGCTCGCAATCCAGCACTGCGTACACAACAAAGACAACTCCAAAAGAGTTGACACTTTTTAAATTCCTTTGATAGGCTGTCAACACTATGAACACCGCCACGATCTCCATCGCCACCAAGGAAGACGCCTCCGGCCCGCTGGCCGACGTGGTGTTCGACCAGGTGCTGGACGCGATCTACCAGGGCCGGCTGGCCCCGGGCAGCGTCATCAATGAAGTCGCGCTGGCGCAAGAATTCGGCGTCAGCCGTGGTCCGGTTCGGGAGGCCGTGCGCCGCCTGCAGGGGATCCAGCTGATCACGCGCGAGCCCTACATCAAGGCGCGCGTAGTGACGCTGTCGGCAGAATCCGCGCTGGAACTGTTCCAGATGCGCATGGCGCTGGAAGGCGTGGCCTGCAACCTGGCCACCCGCCGCATGAGCGACGACGAAATCGCGCAATTGCTGGCCGAGCTGGAACAGGACCGCCAGCGCCGCCTGGAAGCGGCCAATGGCGGCGCGTCCGCGCCGCGGGTCTTCGACTTCCATGAGCGCATCGTGCGGGCCAGCGGCAACAACCGCATCATCAATGCCCTTTGCGGCGACCTCTATCACTTGCTGCGCGTCTACCGCCGGCATTCCGGCACCGTGCTGGAGCGCAAGGACGACGCCTACGCCGAACACTGGCAGATCCTGCGCGCGATCCGCTCGCGCGACGCCGAGCTGGCGGAATCGCTCATGCGCTCGCACATCGAACGCGCGGCGAAACACCTTTTTGAACATCTGGCCGAAGGGGCGTCCGGCATCGCCGGGCACCCTGTCTCGGCTGCCTGACATCCTTTTGGAGCAGTACGACATGAACAACCCGCGCCACCAGTTCCGGCAATTGCTGAAGAACGAACCCTTCATCGTCTCCCCCGGTGTATACGATGGATACAGCATCCGCCTGGTCGAGGCCGCGGGATTCAAGACCGCTTGCACCAGCGGCGCCGCCGTGTCGAATGCGCTGCTGGGCATCGCCGACATCGGCGTGATGGGCCTGTCGGAAAACGTCACCCATTGCCGTCACCTGGCGCGTTCCGTCTCCATTCCCCTCACGGCTGACGCCGACACCGGCTACGGCAACCCGGTGAACGTCTTTCACACGGTGCAGATGTTCGAGGAAGCCGGCGTCGCCGGCATCAACCTCGAAGACCAGGTCAGCCCCAAGCGTTGCGGCCACATGCCCGGCAAGGATGTGGTGAGCGAGGCGGAAATGGTCAAGAAAATCGAGGCGGCCTGCCTGGCGCGGCGCGACGATGACTTCGTCATCATCGCCCGTACCGACTCCCTGGCGATAGAAGGCATCGAAGGTGCGGTCAAGCGAGCCCGCGCCTATGCCAAGGCCGGCGCCGACATGCTGTTCCCCGACGCCGTGCGCACCGAGGACGACATCAAGCGCCTGGTCGACGCCGCCGGCATCCCGGTCAGCATCAACATGGGATTCGGCATCCGCAACCGTCCCACCACGCCGCTGATTCCGCTGCCCCGACTGAAGGAAATCGGCGTCAAGCGCATCAGTCTGCCGCGCATGCTGCCCGCCGCCGCCATCTACGGCATGCGCCAGGCCTTGCAAGTCATGCAGGGCGTGATTGCCAGCGGTGAACCGGCGGACCGCCCCGACCTGCTGGTCGGCATCGAAGACATCATGCAGCTGATGGGCTACGAGCAGATGCGCGCCATGGAAAAGCGCCTGACGACGCTGGCCGACTGAGTACCTCGCCATGACTGAGCGGAATGCGCAGGCGCATTGCGTCCTGACGGGCTCATCGTCCGGCATCGGCCTGGCGCTGGCCGAGCTGCTGCTGGCGTCGGGCTGGCGGGTGACGGGCGTGGACATCGCGCCTGCCGCCATCCCGGCCCATGGGCAGTATCGCCATCTGCGTTGCGATCTGGCCGACCCCGCCGCCTTGCGTGGCCTGTGCGCCCTGCTGGACGACTGCGCCCCGACCGCCCTGGCGCATTGCGCCGGCGTGGTGCGCACCGGCGGCGCGCTGGATACGCGGCCAGACGACACGGAATTGCTGTGGCAACTGCACGGGGTCGCGCCGATGGCGCTGGTCCGCGCGCTGGCGCCGCAACTGCCGGACCGCCGCGGCCGCATCGCGCTGGTGTCCAGCCGCGCCGTGCTGGGGCGCGCCCACCGCCTGGCCTACGCCGCGACGAAGTCCGCGCAGATTGGCCTGGCGCGCAGCCTGGCGGCCGAACTCATCGTCCGCGGCATTACCGTCAACGTGGTCGCGCCCGGCGCGGTCGACACCCCGATGCTGCACGACCCAAAGCGCGGCGCCGCGCCGCGCGTCGACCTGCCGCTGGGGCGCCTGATCGAAGCGCGTGAAGTCGCCGCGGCCATCGCCTTCTTCCTGGGCGAGCAGGCTGGCGCCATCACCGGACAGACGCTCTATGTCTGCGGCGGCGCCTCGCTGGGAGCGATGCCGCTATGACGACGACAGGCATACCCGCACTGAGCGGCAAGACGGTAATCGTGACCGGCGCGGCCGGCGGACTGGGTCAGGCGATTGCAGCCCACTGCCTGCTTGCCGGCGCCCGCGTGGCCCTGCTCGACCGGGATCCAGAACTGCTCGCCCAATGCCGCCGGACACTGGACGCGCCGGATGCCCTCGTGCTGGCGCGCGCCTGCGACGTGACCGACGCGGACGCCACCCGCGAAGCCGTCGAACAAACAGCCGCGCGCTGGGGCGCCATCCACGCCCTGGTGAACAACGCCGCCACCGTCACACCGGGCAACAAGGTCGCGGACTTGACGCTGGAACAATGGCGGCAGGCGCTGGACGTGAACCTGACCGGCGCATGGCTGATGAGCAAGCACGCCATCCCTCACATGGCGCGGACCGGCGGCGGCGTGGTGCTGAACATCGCATCGCAGCTGGGCAGCGTCGCCGCGCCAGGCCGCGGCGCCTATGGCGCCAGCAAGGCCGGCCTGATCGCGCTGGCGCGCGCCATCGCGGTGGACCATGGGGCCGACGGCATCCGCGGCCTGAGCCTTTCTCCGGGCGCGGTGCTCACCAGCAGGCTGGTCGCACGCTATGGCAGCGCGCAAGCTGCCAGCGCCGCGCTGTCGGCCAAGTATCCAGCCGGACGCCTCGGCACCACCGGCGAAATCGCGCAAACGGCAGTTTTCCTGATGAGCGATGCCGCATCGTTCATCACCGGCGCGGACATACGCGCGGACGGCGGATACACCGCGCTGTAGCGCAGCCGCCGCCAACTTCACGCAAGGCTTACATCACACTACAAGGGGCTTGAATCATGAAGTACTCGACTATCTCCGCAACTCGCTCGCGGCCAACCACCCGCCGCACCATGCTGGCACTGCTCGCCGGCGCCATCGGGCTGGCCGCCGCTCCCGCCTTCGCGCAGGGCACCGACAATTTCCCCACGCGCGCAGTCACCATCGTCGTGCCCTTCCCGGCCGGCGGCGCCACCGACATCACCGCGCGCCTGGTGGCGGAAGGACTCTCCAAGAAGTGGGGGCAACCGGTCGTGGTGGAAAACAAACCCGGCGCGGGCGGCAACGTCGGTTCGGAGTATGTGGCACGCGCCGCGCCCGACGGCTACACCCTGGTGCTGGGCGTGACCGGCTCGCACGGCATCAACACCTCGCTCTACAAGAACATGCGCTATGACCCGGTCAAGGATTTCGAGGCCATCACGCAAGCCACGCTGTATCCCAACGCCATCATCGTCAACAACGACGTGCCGGCCAACAATCTGCAGGAACTCATCGCCCTGCTGAAGAAGCCCGACGCGCACTACTCCTACGGCTCGGACGGCAACGGCACGGCGTCGCACCTGGGCATGGAACTGATCAAGAACCGGGGCAAGTTCGAGATCTCGCACATTCCTTACCGTGGCAGCTCGCCGATGGTGACCGACCTGCTGGGCGGCCAGATCCAGGTGGGTATTACCGGCCTGCCCGCCGTGCAGGCTTATGCCAAGAGCGGAAAATTGAAGATCGTGGCCCTGACCACGGGCGAACGCTTCGCCAGCGCGCCCGACTATCCCACGGTGGCCGAACAAGGTTTCGCGGGCTATGCCGCGCCGCCCTGGTCAGGTTTCTTCGCACCCAGGGGAACGCCCAAGCCGCTGGTGGAGAAAATCTCGGCGGACATGCGCGAAGTCATGGCCGATCCGAAGACCAAGGAGAAGATCGTCGCTTCCGGCAGCGAGTTCACGCCGTCCACGCCGGAACAGTTCCAGGCCTTCGTGCAGCAGGAAATCGCGAAGTGGGCCGAAGCCGTCAAGATCTCCGGCGCGCGCATCGACTGACGCGTGAATCCGGAGCGCCAGCCCCGCAAGAGCGAGGCTGGCGCGATCCGCGTCAGTTGTACCGGAACGTGGCGGTCAGCATCGCCGAACGGCCCGGCGCCACGTAGCTGAACAAGCCCACGTGCGAAGCCTCGTAGATGGTCTCGTCGGTCAGGTTGTTCAGGTTCAGTTGCAGGCCGAAGTTCTTGTTGAACTGATAGGCAGCCATCGCGTCGTAGCGCCAGTAGGAAGGCAGCTGGTAGATATTGGCGTCATCCACATAGCGCTTGCCCGTGTAGGTGGCGCCGGCGCCCACCGTCAGTTCGGGCAGGAACTTGTAGGTCGTCCACAGGCTCGCGCTCTGGCGGGCAATGAACTTCATCTGATTGCCGCTGTAGTCGGTGCCGCCGCTCTGGTAGCTGGTGACCTTCGGGTCCATGTAGCTGTAGCCGCCCCAGACCTGCCACTTGGGCGTGATCGAACCGGCCACGCCCAGCTCGATGCCGCGCACGCGGTTGCTGCCGGCCAGCGTCACGTCGCCGGTGATGGGATCGGAACTGCGGGCGTCGGTCTTGCGGGTTTCGAACACCGCCGCCGTCAGCGACAGGCGTTCGTCGAACACGTCCCACTTGGTGCCCAGCTCGATGCTGCGGCTCTTCTCGGGCGCCAAGGCCGCGGTGCCCGCGGTCAGGCGGCCGCCTGCCGCGCCGTCCGCGCCGCCGGACTGGCCCGCCGTTTCGCCGGACGGGTTGGACGAGGTGCCGTAGGACACGTAGATGCTGCCGTTGGGCGCGGGCTTGTAGACCAGGCCCAGCTGGTAGTTCCACATATTGTCGGTGCGCTCGACGTTGCCGCTGGTCACGCGGTAGTTGTCGTAGCGCAGGCCGGCATTGGCTTCCCATTGCTCGCTGAACTTGACCGTGTCGAACACGTAGGCCGCGCGCGTGATGGTCTTGGCGGCGTCGTAGCGCGGGCCCCAGCTCAGGCTGCCGGTATAGGGCTGCCGGGGATTCGGGTTGTACAGGTCATCCACCAGGGTCTTGTCGAAGCCGCCCGACGGCACGCCGTCGCGCTTGCTGATCGTCTCGGTGCTGAACTCCAGGCCGGCCACGTAGCTGTGGCGCAGCCCGCCGGCGGTGAATTCGCCGAACATGTCGGTCTGGTTGATGAAGGACCGGTTGGTCTGGTTCAGGCTGCGCAGCGCCTTGCTCATCTTCACGCCGTCCGCCTCGTTCGAGCACGGCGCCACGCCGTAGGCGGGGTTGGGCCTGCCGCCCACGCGCGCCGCGCAGTTGTCGAAGGACGGGCGCGTCATCACGTATTCGTTGGTGGACTCGTTATAGCGCGTGCCGTTGCGCAGCTTCAGCTTGTCGCTGAACTTGTGCTCGACCATCAGGGTGGTCATGTCGGCCTGGTTCTTGCGGTAGTCGCGGCCGATCAGGCCATAGTAGTTGTCGCGGTCCACCTTGGGCGGCGTGACGCGGCCAGGGCGCGATTCGTTCTTGAACGGAATACCCAGGTCGGGCGTGTCGTCGTTCTGCAGGTGGTAGTAGCTGAGCGTGACTTGCGTGGGCGTGCCCAGGCCCCAGGAGAACGAGGGCGCCACGCCCCAGCGGTCGGTCTCGACGTGGTCGCGGCCCGGGATGTCGCCGCCCTGCTTCATGAAGTTCAGGCGGAATGCCGAGCTTTCGCCCAGTGCCCAGTTGCCGTCGCCGGTCAGGCGCCAGTTGTCGTCGGTGCCCACGCCGACCGTGCCTTCCGCGAAGTTCTCCAGCTTGGGGCTCTTGCTGACCAGGTTGATGCTGCCGCCGGTCGACCCGCGGCCGGAATACGCGGAACTCGGCCCCTTCAGGATCTCGACCGACTCCAGGTTGAAGGTCTCGTGCGAGAAGCGGCCCAGGTCGCGCATGCCGTCGACCATCATGTCGGTGCTGGCCTCGTAGCCGCGCACGAAAGGCCGGTCGCCAGTGGGCGTGCCACCCTCGCCAGCGCCAAAGGTGATGCCCGGCGCGGTACGCAGCACGTCCATCAGCGAGGTGGCCGCGCGGTCGCGCATCAGCTGTTCGGTAATCACCGTGACCGAACGCGGCGTGTCCAGCAAGGGGGCCGTCATCTTGGGGGAGGAGGCGATGTTGGCTTCGTAGCCATCGCTGACCGCCTGCCCCTGCACGCGCACGGGTGACAGTTCGTGCACGGCGCCTGGCGCCACGCTGCCTTGGGCCAGGGCCAGGCCCGGCGACATCAGCGCGCCGCACACCGCTGCATAAATGGAGGCCGAAGTATTCCCACCGGCCTTGGCATGGGCCGTCGATGTATCTGCTTTGTTCATTGGACTCTGTCGGAAACCGCCCCGCGGCGGCTGCGCTATCAGCGCGGTCTGGTTTTTTTAAGAGTGCCAATGATATTCATTCCTATTTTTACATTCAACAAATAGTCAGTTTTTATTCAGAAAACTGTCAATTTTGTGAAATTCGATAGGAAAAACAGGCCTAAGTGCGGCGCAATAACAACAACTTGAGTGCACCAATCTGCTCGCAGCATGCAGGCTTCAGTCGGTATCCGCATGCTTTATGCATTGAAAAAGCCCCTTTTTTCAGATGCCGAATCATCTGAAAAAAGGGGCCGGATTAGGCGGCGCCCAGCCTCGCCAGCCTTACAGCGAGTATCGATACGCGCAGTTCAAGGTGGCCTTCAACGGGGTATTGCCCTGCACTCCCGATACGCTGGACGGGCGTGGAGCCAACAGCTTGGCCTGGAACTTGCCGGCGTCGTCGCCGTTGTCTTGCCGCTTCACCGTCATGCTGGACGGCATGGCGTACAGCGTAAGCGGCTGGTCCTGGGCCGCCACCACCAGCGTGAATACGGACTGCGGAAAGTCCGCCACCAGGAAACTCTGGTTCGCATTCGAGTCGAACGTCAGGCTGCCGTCCGCGTAGCTCAGCTTCAGCTGCATTTCCTCGGACGATGGTGATGGGATCGCGCCTGCCAGTTTGACCTTGCCGCTTTCGGATACGCAGTTCAGTTCGGCGGGCGCCGCTCCCGCATGGGCAACGCCGCTCAACAACAAGCAGGCCGCAAACCAAATTTCTCGCACCGCCATGGGACTCTCCTTCGTGGAACCCGGTCTTGATCCGGGATCATTACGCAATATCAGTGTGCGCTTTCGTCCGCCGGCTTCAGCACGCCGGCTTCCCTCAGCACCTCGGCGGCGCTATGGCGGATCGCCGACAGGCAACGCGCGACGATGCCGCGCAGCAAGGCTTCCGAGGGCAACGCGTCCGGCGCGGCCACAAAGCTCTCGATCGCGGCCGAGACGCGGTTCGTGACCGGGTCTCCACTGCCCTGCGTGATGTACAGCTTCACCGCCTTGCAGCGGTTGTTGACCGTATTGATGATCTCCAGCAGCTCGGCGCGGCCCAGGCCTATATCGGCCGCATCGACGAAGGACGGATAGACCAGGCGCAGGAACTCGGGATCGTCGGCGCTCAGGCTGAAATACAGGGTGCCCAGCTCGGGATGGCGGAACAGGACATCGCCCTCTTCATCGATCCGGGCAACCAGGCCCAGTTCTTCCTGAACCACATGTTGGTAGAGCGCGGCAAGGGGCGTGGCGCCGGGGGTGATGTTCGACATGTTTCGACTCTCTTTGAATGGATTGCGACGGCCGTTGCCGCGCTGAACTTCGCGCCGCGAAGCATAGCGCTCATTGCGAACGCGCGCTTGCCCCAATTGCCTCGGCCTCGCATCGCGCCACGCGGCATACGCTAGGATGTAGGAACCGCCCGAGCCCTCGGATGGGCTCGGGCCAGGATGTCCATCAGAAGGAGCCTGCCATGCCATCAATGAGACAACTCGCCCGCGCGGCCGCGCTTGCCGCCTTGCTGCCCTGCGCGGCCTATGCCGAAACCGTCGTGCTGCAGGTGGCGCGGGCCACCGCCGGGGCCGACCCGCAGACCTCAGCCAGGACAGTGGATGTCGAGCTGAAACCGGAAAGCCGCCAGGCCCTGGCCGACTTCACGCGCGACCGCGTGGGCAAGCGCATCCAGCTGCGTTCGGGCGGCGTGCTGTTGTCCTCCGCCACACTGCGGAGCCCGCTGGAAGGCGACAGCTTCCGCATCACCGCGGGCGAACATGGCTTTGCCGGCAAGTCCGCCGAAGAGATCGCCCAGAGCATCATGAAAAGCGGCGGGCTGACGGTGGACGACGAAAACACCACCCAATAGCGGGCCTCAAGCCTGAGGCGCGCGCAGCTCCAGCGTGGCCGTCAGCACGGTCTGCCCCGGCCGCGAGGCCACGTCCAGCGCGCCCCCTACCCTGGCGATGCGGGTATGCATGCTGCGCATGCCCACGCTGATGCCCGCGCGCAGCACCGCGGCCACGTCAAAGCCAGCGCCGTCATCCTCGATGCGCAGCTCCAGGCGGTCGGATTCAGACTGCCGCAGCACCAGCTCCACGCGCCGGGCGCGGCTGTGCTTGAGCACATTCACCAGCGATTCCTCCACCAGCCGCGTCAGCGCCATGCATTGCAAGGCGCTGGGCGGCGTACGCCACAACTCGGGAACCCGCCAGCTGGCGCTGATGTCCAGCTCGTCGAACAGCTGCATGAAGCGGTGGCGCAAGGGCGCGATCCATTCCCGCGGCGTGGCCGGCACCTTTACGCCCGCGCTGGAGCCGCTGTCTATGGTCTGGCGCAGGTCATCGCGCAGCAGCTTGAGCATCGACAGGAACTGCTGGCTCTGCAAGGGTTCGCTGGCCTGCTCCACCATGGCCATCATGCGCACCAGGGAGCCGCCCAACCCGTCGTGCAGATCGTGCGCGATCTGCAGCCTGTCCTGCAGCCGGGCGTTCGTCAGCGCCAGTCCATGTTCGCGCTCCAGCGTCGTGGCAAGTTCGGTGCGCGCCTGCTCGATGCCGTCGGCCAGCTCCTGGTTGAAACGCTCGATGCGGCGCACACTGCGCGCATGGCGCAGCCCCAGCACGGCGGACATGCACAGCGTGACCACGACGCTGGTGAACGGCGTATAGGCACTCTGGCTGTCGATGAGCTTCAACACCCGCAGCAGGTCATGGACGCTGGCGGCAAGAAAGATCAGCAGGCACACCGCCAGCATGCCGTGCTCCGGCCGGCGGGTCCGCCAAGCATGCACCTGGAACTGCAGGCAATTGGCGAAGAAAATCGCCGACACAATCAGCACGACCGCCAACTGCACCTCGGCCAGATACGCCTGCGGCGTGAAGGCTTCGATCCCCAGCAATACGGCGGCCAGCGTCCACAGCGCCTTTTCGATGCGCGGCAATGACTGCCCGCCGAAGCGCCACGTAAAGATGCAAAAGCACGCCACGTACAACACCAGGACCATGATGTTGGCCCGGGCCAGCATCACGCTGTTCGGGAACGGCCAGGGACTGGTCATCAGCACATTGGCGATGAACAGCACCCAGAACAAGGCCATGAGCGCGTACCAGCCATAGGTGCGTTGCTCGCGGCGCATGAGCCAGATGCAGAAGCACAGCCCGCCCATGACGGCCGAAACGATCAGGTTGAGCGTGAACAGGGTGCGATTGCGCCACCACAGGTCTTCGTACTGTTGCAATACCGGCGATTGCCCGCCCAAATGGACCGGCCCCAGGCCCGGCGACTGCCCCGCCACGCCGACCACCCGGATCCACAGCGTGTTTTCGCCCGGACGCACCAGCGCGTCGGGAATCAGCCAGTAGCGCGGCATGTTCCAGCTGCGCGAAAGCGGCTCGGTCAGTTGCAGATCGCTCCAGATGCGTTCGTCATTGATGTAGACCTCGCCCGCCATGATGATGGATTCCAGCGCCAACGCCACCTGCCCGGAACCCCCAGCGGCGCAATCGCGCCGCCAGCCGATCCGGTACCAGGCGGTGCCGCTGTATCCCGGCCAGCGGGCGCTCCAGTCATCGGGCAGCTTGACCGTCTGCCATTGCTCCGACTCGGGCCGCGCGCCGTCGTCGCCGCCCCGGGCGGCCTGGATGGAAAGCACCTTCGCGGTACAGGCGGCAGCGGGCTCCTGGGCCCATGCCGGCGCCAGCCACAGCGCCAGCCACAGGACGACCAGCCACTTCAATCGAGCAAGCCGCGCGTGCGCGCCGCGTGTATGGCCCGGGTCCGCGAAGAAACGGCGAGCTTGCGGTAGATGTGCTTGACGTGGCATTCGACGGTGTAGCGCGACAGGTGCAGTTCCTCGGCGATCTCGCGGTTGCCCAGCCCCTCGGAGACCAGGCGCAGGATCTGGCTTTCGCGCGGGCTCAGGGTTTCGCCCGGTTCAGCGGACTCGCCCGGATCGTCTGCCGCCGCGCCAGACGGCTCGACTCGCCTGGGACGCAGCTCCTCGATGATGCGACGGGCCACGAAGGGATCGATTGGCGCCCCGCCCCGCAGCACGCTGCGTATGGACAAGGACACCTCCAGGTCGTCACGCTCCTTGAGCACATAGCCCGTGGCGCCCGCGCGCAAGGCGGCGAGAATCGCGTCCTCGGTGCTCCAGGCCGAAATCACCAGGATCGCCAGGCTGGGATCTTCCGCATGCATCTCGGCAATCAGATCCGTGCCGTTGCCATCGGGCAAGCCCAGATCCACCAGCGCCAGCGCGAACGGCTGGTTGGCGAGCCGCTCGCGCGCCTGCGCCAGCGTGGCGGCGAACACCAGCGCCTCTGGCGCATACCCGAGTTGCAGCAGCAAGCCCTCCAGCCGGCGGCAGATCAGGGGTTCGTCCTCCACCAGCAGCACCGGGGCAGGCAGGGTCGACTCGGAAGCAAGCATGTAGGTGGTCATCGGATGAGAGCGGGCGGAATTGCCCAGCCTGAACTATGTCTCAGCCGGGCGTAACCGCATATCCCTGGAAGTTGGTATTTTCACAGGAATCAGGTCTTGGCGCGCCTGCCATGCTCATTTTCGAGAAACTCGGAAAGCACGATGGGCGGGGACAGCACATAGCCCTGCCCATGGCTACACCCCATGGATTGAAGCAAAGCGATGTCCGGCGCGCTTTCGATGCCTTCGGCAATCACCCGCAGGCCGAGCCGCTCCCCCAGCAGCACCGACAGGCGCGTGATTTCCCTGGCTTTCCTGTCGCGGCGGATGCGGCGCACGAAACGCCCGTCGATCTTCAGCTCGGAGATGGGTAGCGCGTTCAAGAGCTGCAAGGAGGCGTAGCCGGTTCCAAAGTCGTCCATGCTGACCTGGCAGCCGGCACTCGCGAATTTCTTCAGTGACTTGCGCAGCGGCGTGAGACAGGTGACGGGCTGGTCTTCGGTCAACTCGATCCGAAACCGCGTCAAGGGGATGTTCGCCGCGCCAGCATGACGAGCCAGGACATCCACCGCCTCATGGCTGGACAAGGTCGAGGCCGAGGCGTTGATCGCCAGCGGCACGTCGATCCCCTGTTGGCGCAGCGCCTGCGAGGCAGCGACGGCCAGGCGGCAGATCTGTTCGAAAAATAACAGATCCACGCCGAGACGATGAACGGCAGGCACGAATTCAGCCGGCCCGATATCGCCCCTGGTCGGATGCTTCCAACGGGCCAGGCATTCCGCCGCGACCATTTCGCCGTTCAGCAGATTGAACTGCGGCTGCAGCACGACGCTCAAGCCGTTTCCGCGCTGTGCCATCAACATGACTTCCTGGTCGCCAAGTTGCTGGCTTTGCGCTGCTGCGCGTTTCATACTTCATTCCTGGTTGGCTGGGGACGAAATTCGGATTCCATCACTCTAAGGCGCTTTGGGAACGAAAAATGTAGGACGATTCAGAATGTGCGGTTCACGCGCTCCAGGACTACGCTCAAGTTTTCGACTACCTGCACATAATCGGCCAACAGCTCCGCTCGCGTCTGGCCGGCCTCTCTGGCAAGCATCTCTTCAACCTGCACGCAAAGTCCGACCAAAGCGCCACAGCCCAGCAATTGCGCGGTATTCAGGATTCTGTGCGCATATCGCCTGACCTCCGTCCACCGCTCCTGCTTGATCGTCAGCAACAACGCGCTAACGTCCTCCCTGTGGTTGAGGTGCAGGCTGAGAGCAAGCTCCGCGGCGATATCCAGGTCGTTGCCGACCTTGGCAAGCAACTCGCCACGCAACGCCGCCACTGCCTGCGCCTGCGAGGCTTCCTGCACGGGATAAAGGGCCGGAGCCGCTGGGTTCTTCACGCGGGGATACGCCGTATCAAGTTTTTCACATCGCTATTTTCGATTTTCTGGCGAAATCGACCAATTCAACCAGCGAGCTGATCTGCAATTTGTTCATTATCCTGGTCTTGTGCGTACTGACAGTTTTATTGCTGATGAACAACGCGTCGCCGATTTCCTTGTTGCTCAACCCTTGGGCCAGCATCTGGGTAACGACCATTTCCTTGTTCGAAAGCAGGTCGAGCTTCTTCTGATAGGCGTCCACCACATCCGCGAGGCTGGCCGTCTTGGCAGAATTCGGGAACACGCTATAGCCCGCCAGCACGGATTCGATGCAGCGGACCAGTTCCTTGATTTCCAGACGCTTGCTGGCGTAGCCGCAGGCGCCGAGTTCGGCCACCCGCGGCGCAAAGACCGAAGGGTCATGCGCCGACACCACCAGTATCCGCAAGTCCGGATTGACGGCGAGGATTCTGGAAATGGCCTCGAGGCCGCCCATTTTGGGCATATCCAGATCAAGCACGATCAAATCCGGACGCTCGCTCTTGGCCAGCGCCAACGTGTCGACCCCATTATCCGCCTCGAGGATCCGGCTGGCGCTGGGCAATAGTGCAATCTGCGTTCGCAAGACCAGACGAAACGCTGGATGATCATCAACAATCAAGACCGTTGACATGGTCGCCCCCCCTTCAGTGGATCGTAGCCCCGCCAGCCGGCGGCCGCCTGCCGTGCGCGAGAATAAAGGATTGCAGCGTCTGCAGATCCACAGGCTTGATCAGCACGGCGTTCATGCTGGCGCGCGCGCCGGAAGCCAGATCGAGTTCAAGTTCGCTCGCGGTATAGCCCAGCACCGGCGTTGTTGCATTCAGGCCGCCGCCGGATCTCAAGGCAGCCGTGAATGCGGCGCCGTCCATGACGGGCATGACGCAGTCGCAAATGATCAGATCGAACTCGAGCCGTTCCGCCAACGCCAGGCCAGCCGCGCCGTTCTGCGCGAATTGCGCGGAATGTTTCAACATCCGCAGTTGATGTTTCAGCAATAGCCGGTTGGCCTCATGGTCGTCGATGACGAGGATGCGCAGGCCGCCAGCGTCGGCCGCCGTTGGCGCTGGAGCCGCCGCCACCGCGGCATGTTCCGACGGCGGCAGCGCCAGGGGCAACTGCAGCGATATCCTGGCGCCTTGGCCGGCGGCGCTGGCTATTTCCATGGAGCCTCCCATCAGCCGCGCAAGTTCGCTACATATGGACAGCCCCAACCCGATGCCGGCACCTGGTTCCCGCAGCGTGGGCTCAAAGTGAGGCGCAGCCAGCCTGGCCTGAACCTCCTCGGCGATCCCGGGGCCGGTGTCCGCGACGCACAGCGTGATCCACTGCACCTCTTCCGTGGCGCGCCCGGCGCTTAGCGTGACATCGATGCGGCCATGGTCAGTAAAGCGGACCGCGTTGGACAGCAATTTGTCCAGCAATTGCTTGAGACGGATCGGATCCGAAAAATGGCGCTCCGCCAGGTCGCTGGCGATGTCCAACGACAGCTGCAGCCCTTTTGCCTGGGCGGCAGCCTGGAACGGCGCAAGCGTGTCGGCCGCCAGCGCGCGCAGGTCGACGTTTTGCCGCCGCAGCTGGAAGTGGCCGGTCTCCAGCTTGGAGATGTCGATCAGGCCGCTGATCAGGGACAGCAGCGATTGGGCTGACTGGCGCGACACGGCCAGCCTCTCGTGGGTCTCGTCGGAGAGTCCACCGCGCGACAACATCAGTTCGAGCATGCCGATGATCGCGTTCAAGGGCGTTCGAAGCTCATGGCTGATGAACGCAAGATACGTTGATTTCATCAGGTTGGCCCTTTCCATGTTCAACCGGGTTTCGGACACGTCCCGCAGCATGTCGGGGAATCCGCGAAAACGCGCGCTGCCCCCAACCAAACCGATGACGGTGCCGTCCGTCCCGCGCAAAGGCGCGGCCCACGCGGCCACCCCGCACGTGGGATCATGCTCGAAGGGATGCTCACGGACCAGGGTTTCACCGCTGGCCAGCACCTGGCGATAGTCGCGGATGACCTCGTTCAGATTGGGCGGCAGTTCGCCGCCGGGGTCCGGCGCGGACAAGGACTCCAGCGGAACATGCAGAGGGCGGCTCCAGCCTTCGCTGCGGCAGGTAGCGGCGTACTCCTTGAGCCCATCATTGCGCGTCACCAGATTGAGATCGAGATCCCGGATGAATATCCCGGCCGGCAACGTATCCGCCAAGCGCGCCAGCCCGGCCAGCTCGCGGCGCGGTGACCTGGCGCCACGGATGCGCAGCCTGATCCAGACCAACATGACGACCAGCGCGGCCGCCAGCGCCATGTTCAAGAATACGGAAAGCGTGAGTATGGCGTCTGCCTCGCGATGGACCACTATGCCGCCCCGTCCCGAGCGTGTCCGCTTACGGCGCATCCCGCCGACAGGCAGGAAGCAACGGCGTCTTCCAGCGCCTTCAGACCGGCAGGCTTGACCAACACCTCGTTCATGCCGGCCTGCAGGCCCGCCTCGCGATCTTCCGGATGCGCACCGGCCGTGTATCCCAGCACGGGAACGGCAGCGTTTTCGCCCGGACCCGCACGCAACGCCCGTGCGAACCCGGCCCCGTCCATGTCCGTCATCTCGCCATCGCAGACAACCAGATCGAACCTGCTTCCCTTGGCAAGCGCCAAGCCCTGCGCGCCATCAACCGCCGTCTGCACGGCATGGCCGAGGAATTCCAATTGGCTTTTCAACAGCAGGCGGTTGTCGGCCTGGCTTTCGACAACGAGCGTCCGCAGTCCAGTGGCGGGCCGCTGCGTCAATCCGAACACGACCTCTTGCGGCGAGTCGCGCAGCTCGCCGGATCCAAGCGCCAGCGGCACGCGGACATGGACATGCGTGCCCTCGCCCACAACGCTGGAGATGTGGATGGTTCCGCCTATGCGGTGCACTATCTGCTGACAATAGTGCAGGCCCAGCCCGGCGCCTTCGGGCGAGGCGCTCAGTCCCGCTTCGTAGCGGGACGCCGACAGCTTCTGCTGTATGTGCGGCTCAATGCCGCTGCCGGTATCGATGACCGACAGCGTGAGCCATTGCCGGCCATCCTCCACCGGAGCGCCGTCCAGATGTATCCGGACCCCGCCGCGTTCCGTGAACCGGATGGCATTGGACAGGAAATTGTTGAGCAACTGATTCAATCCCTGAGCGTTCGTAAAGTGGCTGGCGGCGACCTCGGGAGCCACCTCCAGCGTCAGGCTTATGCCCTTTTCGTAGGCGCTAGGCGCGAACAGCGCGACCACGTCGGCCGCAACCCTGCGCAACGAAACGGACATGCGTACGCATGCCAGATCGCCCGTTTCCATTCTGCGGGTATCGACGATGGACGGAATCAGCTGGAGCAGGGATTGGGTGGACGAACGCACGGTCGCCAACATCTCTTTCGACTGCCGGGACATCGCGGCATCGACCGATGCCATCTCCAGCAGGCCTGCCGTAGCGTTCAGGGGATTGCGCACATCGCGGCTGACCGCCGCCAGGAACCGGGTCTTCATGTCATTGATGCGCTCTGCCCTGTGACGCGCGCTTGCCGAATCGTCGAGCGACTGGCTATGGCCCAGGAAGTACATGCCCACGTTCAACAGGCCTATGACCTGATCTTCTGCGCCCCGCAACGGAAAAACCCTTGCCTGGATTGCCACCATGACGCCGGCGAGCCCCACCAGCTCATGGCCGAAGTCATAAGCGCGCGGTTCGCCGCTGGCCACCGCGGCCTGGAATTCCCGCACGATGGCGGCAAATTCGGGCGGCAACGGGATCTGATCCTTCTTGGCGCCGGACAGAAACCCCAGGTCGATGTGCTCGGGCCTGGCCCATCCATTCCTGATGAGGATGTCGGCAAAGCGCTTCATGCCGGCACTTGACCCGACCAGCCGCAGTGATTTTTCCCGAATGGTCATGTCCACGGGCGCCGCAGCGATCAGGCGAGCGGCCTGCCTCAAGTGCGATAGCGGATCCTGGTTTTTTTTCGCGGCGCGTTTCAGTGCCAACCCGGCCCATAGCACGGCCAGAAACAAGACGCCGTTCAAGACCCAAGACAGCATCGCTGCGGACGCAAGCTGTTGTCGCAGGAACGTGGCGGCCATCGGCGCGCCCAACGCGCACAGGATTATCAGAATCGCGGCCGCCCCAACCGCCATCCAGATGCGGACGACGCCGCTGCGCTGCATAGCGCTCGCATGAACTTCCGGCTTCATTCTAGGAGTGTCGGTGGTCGTGCATGTGGCTGGATTCGATACGCGCTGCGCAGCGGCGATTTTATCGCAGAAGACATACCGCCGACCTATTGCGCGGCCTAGCAGCCCAACAAAATCCACGAAACGTTGCTTTCAAATCACGGAAAAAAAGGCCCAAAAAATACCAATTAAGTCGCCTTATTGCGACAAATTTGGCAATCATTGGCAAGAATCGCCAATCATCGTTTTCATATGAAATTTCATACAACAAGAAGAGAGGATTCCTACATTTCAGAAACCCTGATTCTTTTAACTTTCAACTGCCGACGAAATGCAGGATTCGGAGTTCGGATGAGCAGAAGAATTGATTATTTTTCTGCACCTTTTTATCAATATTCGAATTGAATTTTGATAATAACCGGACCAAGCGGAAGTTAATTCCTAAAAATCCATCGATAGCATTTCGAAAGTCGGCCGCCATCTGTTTTAAATAATCCACAGGCGGCGTTTTGATTATTAATCGACTATCAGGATATTTACTTCCATGAACAAGAACACCCTTGCCAAGTTTGCCCTGCTCGCCACGGCCGCCGCGGTTTCCCAAGCCGCCCTGGCCGAAGACGGGCGTATTCAATTCAACGGCGAAATCGTTGATGCGCCGTGCTCCGTCTCCCCCAGTGCGACCAATCTGGTCGTGCCGCTCGGCAAAGTGTCGCGCGCCAGCATGGACGGCGCCGCGGGCAAGCATTCGACTCCCGCGCAGTTCGAAATCCAACTGACCGATTGCAGCGCATCGGCCAAGGGCGCGAGCGTGACGTTCAGCGGCACGCCGGACAGCGTCAGCACCGACGTGCTGGCCATCGCGAATTCGGGCGGACTGACCGCCAACGCCACCGGCGTAGCAGTCGAAATTCGCGATGTCTTGCACTCGAAGATCGCCCTGGGCTCGGCTTCGCCGAAATACTTTCTCGGCCTCGGCACCAACAACCTGAAGTTCGAAGCCGCCTACGTTTCGACCGGCGCCTCCGTCACCCCCGGCCCGGCCAACGCCACCGCGCAGTTCACGGTGAACTACAACTGACGCCGCTTTGCCAGACCGCCAGCCCCACGCAAGCGGGGCTGGCCGCAAGCCTCCACGCAGCGGGCGGTTCCCACGGAACCGCAACCTGAATCGCCGCCATCGCCCCCGGATGGCTTGCGAGCAAAACATCGAGATCCCCATGCTGAAAGACATCGCGCAACGGTTCGTGCTCAAGGCGCGCCCCATCATGATCTTCGCCCTTGCGGCCACGCTGGCGCACGCCACGGCCGGCGCTGGCGTAATGGTCGGCGGCACCCGCGTCATTTTCAACGAGAAGGAGCGCGAGTCCTCCATCCCCGTCAAGAACACGGGTACGGCCCCCTACGTCGTGCAAGCCTGGATCGATGCCGGCGAAGGCAACACCAAGACGCCGTTCGTGGCCAGCCCGCCGCTGTCGCGGCTGGATTCAGGCCAGGAAAACGTGCTGCGCATATTGCGCCTGTCCGGCAGCCTGCCGCAAGACCGCGAATCGGTGTTCTGGCTCAACGTCAAGGAAATCCCGGAAAAGAGCCAGGACGAAAACGTGCTGCAGATCGCGGTGCGCACCCGCATCAAACTGTTCTACCGGCCCGCCGGCCTGGCGGGCAAGCCTGGTGAACAGCGCCAGCAATTGCAATGGGCCGTCTCCTCCGGCGGCAAGGGCGCGGTGCTGAAGATCGCCAATCCGTCCGCCTATCACGTCACCTTCGCCACGCTGAACGTCAACGGCGGCCAGCAGGAGATCAACGGCGGAATGGTGCCGCCCGGCGGCGTGCTGGAGTACCCGCTGTCGGGATTGTCCGCGCCCAGGGACGTGGACGTGGTGTTCACCACCATCAATGACTACGGCGCCGAGACCCCCGAGGAAAAAGTCCGTGTGCCCAGCGCGCAAGCCCCCGTCCACGTCAAGGCCGAGCCCGTCGCGCCTGCCGCAGGCCGCTAACGCCCGGAGTTGATCGAATGAAAGGCGTATCGCAGGTTCGCATGCCGACATCCACGGCATTGGCGTCGCTGTTGCTGGGCTTGGCCTCTTTTTCAGGCCAGGCCGCCGAGCCGGCGGGCGCTGTCTTCAATCAGGATTTCCTGGGCACCGGCGGTGACCAGCCGCAGGCGGATCTGTCCATCTTCAGCTTCGGCAATAGCGTCCTGCCGGGCGAGTATCTGGCCGACGTGGTCGTCAACGAGCAGTCCGTGGGCAAGAGCAAGATCATCGTGGAGGTGCAGGACGGCCAGAAGCAGCCCTCGGTCTGCCTGACGCGCAATCAGCTGGAAAGCTGGGGCGTCAACATGGCCGCGCTGCCGGAATCAGCGGGCGCGGACGGCGCCTGCGTGGACCTGGCCGTCTTGGTGCAGGATGCGACCGTGAACTTCGATGGCGGCAAGCAGCGCCTGCATCTGAGCATTCCGCAGGCCGCGGTCAAGCGCACGGCCCGCGATGCCGTCGATCCCGCACGCTGGGACAAAGGCATCACCGCTGCCCTGCTGGACTATCAGCTCAACATGTCCCGCCAAGGCGGCGGCGGCTCGTCCAACCGCGGCGCCGAATCGCCCTACATGGGGTTCGCCGGCTTGCGCGGCGGCTTCAACTTCGGCGACTGGCGCTTGCGCCACAGTTCCAACTACAACCGCGGCTCCGACGGCCGCGGCAAATGGCAGGCGATGGAAACCAATCTGCAGCGGGACTTGCGCTCGATCAATGGCCAGTTGCTGATCGGCGACGGCAACACGCCCGGCAACTTCTTCGACAGCGTGCCGTTTCGCGGCGTGCAGGTCTCGTCGGACGACTCCATGCTGCCGGACAGCATGCAGGGATACGCGCCGACCATACGCGGCATCGCCCGGACCAACGCGCTCGTCACCGTCAGGCAAAACGGCTACATCGTCTACAGCACCTATGTCGCGCCTGGCGCGTTTGTGCTGGACGATATGTACCCGACGTCCTCGGGCGGCGACCTGGAAGTCACGATCACGGAATCGGACGGCCGGCAGAACCGCTACGTGCAGGCCTATGCCTCCGTGCCCACGCTGTTGCGCGAAGGCACCTGGCGCTACAGCGCCACCGCCGGACGCTATCGCAACGCCTACGGGTCGAACGAGCGCGAACCCACCTTCGTGCAAGGCACCGTGGCGCGCGGCCTGGGCAGCGAGTTCTCGCTGTACGGCGGCGTCACCGCCGCGGACATATACCAATCGGGCCTGGTGGGCGTCGGCAAGAACTTGCGTAGTTTTGGCGCGATTTCCTTGGACCTGTCGCATGCGCGCACCTCCACCGAGCGACTGAAAAGCCAAGGACAATCCGTGCGCTTTCTTTATGCAAAATCCTTCGACGAGGCCGGTACCAACTTCCGCATCGCGGGATATCGCTACTCCACCAGCGGCTATCGGACCTTCCAGGAAGCGACCGGCGTCGACGATTTCGAGCAGGGTTCCAGGATGCCCAACCGCCGCAACGAGTTGCGGCTCGATGTAGCCCAGTCGCTCGGCTCCTGGGGTTCGGTCTACGCGTCGGCGCGCCAACAGACCTATTGGCAGACGAAAGAGAAAGAGCGGCTGATACAGGTCGGGTACTCCGGCTTCTACAGGCAGGTCAGCTACAACGTCTTCGTCAACATGAACACCGGCCGCAATGGCTCGAATGACCGCCAGGTCATGCTGTCGCTGTCGATCCCGCTGGGCGCGTCGCGCAGCAGCGCCCAGTATTCCGTGGTCACGGGCAACAACGGCCAGACCAGCCACCAGGCCAGCGTGTTCGGATCCGCGCTGGAAGACAACGAGCTGACCTACAACCTGACCGCCGCGACCTCGAACCAGAACGGCGTCAGCAGCACCGGCAACGCCAGCTACCTGTCCAGGATCGGCCGCTTCGACCTGGGCGCGTCGCAAGGACGCAACTACAACCAGATCAGCGCGGGCCTGTCAGGCGGCATCGTGGCGCATGCCGGCGGCGTGACGCTCGGCCAGCCCCTGGGCGAAACCGTGGCGCTGGTGCGCGCGCCGTCGGCCGAGGATGTGCGCTTCGAATCGCATCCCGGCGTCAGCACCAACGCCAGCGGCTACGCCATCGTGCCGAGCCTGAGCCCCTACCGCTCCAACCGCCTGGCCATGCGCACCGCCGACCTGGGCGACACCGTCGAAGTCAAGAACGCGGCGGTGAACCTGGTGCCCACCCGCGGCGCGGTGATACAGGCGGGGTTCGATACGGTCGTGGGCTTTCGCCTGATGATGACGCTGACTCGCCAGGACAACAGCGTGGTGCCGTTCGGCGCGCGCATCGACGACGAGACGGGCCAGGAGATCGGCATCGTGGGGCCGGACGGCCAGGCCTTCGTGACGGGAGCACAGCAGTCCGGAACGATGCGCGTCGTCTGGGGCCGCGGCGCCCGCGACAACTGCGGCGTGTCCTACAGCCTCCCGCAAGAAGACCGTCCCACGCCCATACGTGAAGTCAGCTACACGTGCCAGTGATGCGCACATTGAAGATCGCAAGACATATGAACGGACATGAAATGAACGAAAACCGGGCCATCAAAATCAATCGCTCAGGCCGCATTCTGGCATTGGCATGCCTGGCACTGATGCTGACGCTGTGCGCCTATGCGCCGCAAAGCCATGCGCAATGCGTGCTGGGGGAAGGGATGGACAAGAATGTGATTATTCTCAACTTCGGCCCCGTGGTCGTGCCACCGAATACGCCAGTGAGTCTGACAAACCCAATCGCGGAGAAAAGATTCCCCATCAGCCACCAGGGGAAAATTATCATCGATTGCAGAAAGAGCAAAACTGGAGGAGCGTGGAAGGGCTCTGTCCACAAGGGAGAGCAGCAAAGAGATAGCATCTTCCGGACCAACATTCCCGGCATCGGCCTTCGAATCGGCTTCCGGCATTGGGACAGTATCGGAAGCTTCTACTTCCCAACGACACACAGCATCGGCACGTCCTACGTGACAAGCACCAGCGCCAACTGGGTAATACATGCCCAGCTTTTCAAGATCGCCAAGGAGACCGGGAACGGATCTCTCGAAGAAGGAAAGTACGCGACGATGTATTCGTCCGACGAACCGGGAAAGGCTCTGCAAGTATTGGTCAGCGGGCGTTCCACCTCCATCATCACCCCTTCGTGCACCGCCGCCGACACCACTACCGTCACGATGGGCAAGGTCGCGAAGCACCTGTTCAGCTCAGTAGGCAGCACGGTGGCCGAACAAAGCTTCAACATCGCGCTGAACTGCCGCGAAGCCAAGCCGGAACTGAATGCGGTGTACCTGCGGATGGACGCCAAACCCGACGCCTCGGGCGCGCCCGGCGTGATCGCCTTGAGCCCCGACGCCAATGCCGCGACCGGCGTCGGCATCCAGATCCTGGACAAGAACCGTCAGCCGGTGACCTACGGCCAAAGCAACTTGGTGGGCATGTCCAAAAATGCCACCTACAACCTGCCGTTCTATGCCCGCTACTACCAGACCGCAAACCAGGTGACCGCCGGTCTGGCGAATGGCTCTGCCACCTTCACCCTTGAATACAAATGAGCCCCCTGGCATCCACGAACCACAGGCCATCTATCATGAGAAAAACCGCGTTCAACCACACCGTCCACGCCTGCGTCGAAGCGATAGAACCCGCCGCGGCGCTGGTGCAGGGACTAAGCGATAGCGCTCAGGTAGTATGCCTGACCCAATCCGCCGCCAGATTGCAGGAACAGCTTGCCGAACCCGGCCTGCACTATGTCGTCATGCATGGCAGCGCGCAATGGCTGACCGCCACGCTATACGCACGGCGCAGCCCTTACGTCGCCGGACTGGTGGTCATGATCACAGCCCACGATTCCTCCAATACCCGGGCAGAACTGATCTGCGCCGGCGCGGACGCCTGCCTGTCCTCGGATGCGGGCACCGGCGAACTGCTGGCGGCGCTGAATAGCCTGGAACGCCTGTCCTCGGTACTGCGCGCGCGCCTGCGGAGCGAAGTCGTCCCGGCCCCGGCAGCGCGGGTGCGGCAGCAGCGCGCCCTGACCGGAACTGTCGCGACCGTCCGCGTCACGCCGGTCCGCGAGTGGGCGCTGATCGAGGCGGAGAAGACGCTGCGCGCGCCTGACAGCGCCGGCAATATCGCGTTGAGCAACAAGGAATATGCGCTGCTGTCGTGCCTGAGCGGCCATGACTTCCAGTACTGCAGCATTTCGGACCTCCACAGGCAGGTCTGGCCGGACGCGGCAAGCCGCCCGGAGCATTTACAGCGCGCCATCGTCTCCAGCGTGGTCGGGCGTCTGCGCCGCCGGGCGCGGATGGCAGGAATCGAACTGCCGCTGCGCACGAGCTACGGCCAGGGCTACACCTTTGTTCATCCGCTGAGCAGCGCAGGCTAGCAACCCCACTCCGCGCAACGCCTTACCTGCGGCCCGCGCTCACGCGGGAAGAAGTGACCCAGGGCGACGCCGTCGAGGCCGAGTTCCAGCTGAATCTGGCGGGTGGCGCCGGCTGCATCGACGGCCGCAAGATTCACATCAAAATGGCGGGAATCGAACTGCCGCTGCGCAAAAGCTACGGGCAGGGCTGTACCTTTGGACCGTCGCTGAGTAGCGTGGGCTAACGGCCCTGCCGACAAGCGAGGCTCGGGATTTCCGACCTTGACACTTCTTTTTCTCCATCGTTATATTTATGAATGACGTTCATAATTATGAACCAATAAAACACTGACGCACCCGGCCGTAGGCCGTTGGGCAAACCTAGCCACATGAGGCCTTATGAGTTCCACCGCATTCACAGAGGCAAGCCGCATCGTCAACCGCAGTCCCTTGAACCGATGGTTGGGCATGTCCGTACTGCGAGCCGATGACAACGGCATCGCGCTCGGCATCCGATGGCGCGAGGAACTCATTTCGAACCCGGATGTCCGCTCCACGCATGGCGGCATACTTGCCACGCTGATCGACGCCGCCGGCGACTATGCGGTCGCCCTGAAAGTGGGCGTTCCCGTCCCCACGATCGACATGCATGTGGACTTCCACCGCATGGCCAAACCCGGCGACTTGCGGGCCGAAGGCCAGGTCATACACCTGGGCAGGCGTTTCGCGACCGCCCATGCCCGCGTGTTGGACACGGAGGGCAATCTCATCGCCAGCGGCCGCGCGCTCTACCTCGTGCCGACGCCCGCCAGCCCGGGGCCTGGCGCCCAGACGCCCCTGGCCGGCCAGGGAGAGGCATGATGGGTCCGCTCAAGGGAATCAAGATCATCGAGTTCGCAGGCATAGGCCCCTGCCCGATGGCCGCAATGCTGCTCGCGGATCTGGGCGCTACCGT
>Ga0075032_1000041_pt1 | contig 104637 bp, 97 predicted proteins | sample SynthPrep_1_END__FD_71386 | JGI IMG/M metagenome (GOLD analysis project Ga0075032, IMG submission 71386) | Synthetic microbial communities from Ohio, USA - SynthPrep_1_END_DS7_MetaG | ecosystem: Engineered > Bioreactor > Aerobic > Activated sludge | place: USA: Ohio, Columbus | collected...
CCGGGCTGGCGCGCGCCGGCGACGAAACTGCCGACCTGCGGCTGATGCCCGCCGGCACACGCGTGCGCGTGCGCAGCATCCATGCCCAGAATCAGCCCAGCGAAACCGGCGCCGCCGGCCAGCGCTGCGCCTTGAATCTCGCGGGCATGGACAAGAACGCGATCGCGCGCGGCGACTGGATCGCGGACGCGCGCTGTTTCCTGCCGTCGCGCCATGTCGACGTGGCGCTGACGCTGCTGGCGTCCGCGGATGCGCCGGTGCGCGCCTGGGCGCCGCTGCATGTGCACATCGGCGCGGCGCGCCATGTGGCGCATGCCGTGCCGCTGAGCGCGGAATCGCTGGCGCCCGGGCAGGCCGGCTGGGTGCAGCTGGTGTTCGACGAGCCCGTCTGCGTCATGCCGGGCGACCGCTATATCGTGCGCAACGCGCAGGCCACGCGCACGGTCGGTGGCGGCCGGGTGCTGGATCCGAACGCCCCGGACCGCAAGCGCCGTTCCGCCGCCCGCATGCAGTGGCTGCAGGCGCTGTCAGCCATGCTGGACGGCGCCGGCCTGCACCCGGTGCTGGAACATGCCGCGTTGGGGCTGGACGAAGATACCTTGCAGCGACTGACAGGCAAGCCGGTGCGGGAGATCCCCGCGCCGCACGGGGCGCTGTGGCTGGAGGCGCGCACCGCGCAGGCGCCGCGCACCCTGATCCTGTCAGCGCATTGGGATGCGTTGCGTGCGCGCGTGGAGCAGGCTTTGGCGACGTTCCACCAGGGCGCGCCGGACGAACCGGGCCCGGACGGCCCGCGCCTGCGCCGCATGGCCATGCCCGTCGGCCCGGACGGGTTGTGGTTCGCCGTGCTGGACAACCTGCTGCGCGACGGCCGCATCGTGCGCAACGGCTCCTGGCTGCATCTGCCCGGCCATACCGCGACCCTGGCGCCCGAGGAATCGGCGCTGGCCGCAAGGGTGCTGCCCTTGCTGGCGGCCGGCGCCTTCGACCCGCCCTGGGTGCGGGATATGGCCCGCACACTGAGCGAGTCCGAGGACCGCGTGCGGCAGCTGTTGCGCAAGCTGCTGCGGCGCGGCGAGGTCGCCCAGGTGGTGAAGGATCTGTTCTACCACCGCGATCAGGTGGCGGCGCTGGCGGCCTTGGCGGCAGACCTCGCGGCGCGGCCGGCGGGGCTGAACGCCGCCGTGTTCCGCGACGCCACGGACTTGGGCAGAAAACGCGCGATTCAGATCCTGGAATTTTTTGACCGCGTGGGATATACGCGGCGTTTGCGCGACACGCACGTGTTGCGCCATGAAAGCGCCTACGGCAGCACGCGCCAGGCGCAGTAACCGGTATCATGGGCGGCCACCACGGAAGGCATTCGTGCCCGGTGGCACGGCTGGGCTTCAAACCCAGTTGGGGACGTCAGACGTTCCCAGGTAGGTTCGACTCCTGCTGCCTTCCGCCATGCTTCGCTTAGCGTCCTAGGCTCGCAGCATCGCCGTCACCACGCCGCCCACGCGGTCCGATTTCCAGTCCAGCTGCCCCAGGTGCCAGTACCGGACGGATCCGCCGCGGTCCACCAGATAGTTCGCGGGCAGGCCGACCGCATCCCATTGCTTGGACGCCGTGCTGTTCCTGTCGTGCAGCACGGTGCCCGCGACCGGCCACTTCGCCAGAAAGGTGCTGATCTTGGCCGGCGAATCGCCCACGTTCACCGCCACCAGGCGCAGGCCTTCCTCGCGATGGCGCTTGGCCATGGCGGACATGATGGGGATTTCATCGCGGCACGGTTCGCACGAGGTGGCCCAGAAGCTGACGATGACCACATTACCGCGCCAGGCCGAGAGTTTTTTCTCGCGGCCGGAGAGATCGGGCAGAGCCAGCGACGGGGTGGGCGCGGTCCAGGGCGCCCAGTCCGGGCCAGTGGCTTTCTTGAGCGCATCGTCGCTGGCGGCCCGGGCATACCAGGGCAGCGCCGCCAGAGACAGGCCGGACTGCAGGAGTAGGCGGCGGCTGATCATGGCGGGTCCCCGGGGTGGACAGTGGATGGACTCAGAGGGAGAGAGGCTTGGCGCTGAGCTTGTAGCTGAAGCTGTCGGGATCCAGGCTGTCCAGCCTGCCGGCCGAGGTTTCCCCGTTGGGATACATCAGGAAGGGCACGGGCCCATGGGCGGCGCCGGGCAGGACCACGTCGTGGCCGTGGTTATAGGCCACCCAGTTCATCTCCCAGGCGCCGAACAGCATGACGCGCGCGGCGCGCACCTTGGCGTCGGTCAACGGCAGTTCGCCGGGGGGCTCTTCCAGCATGACCTTGCGCACGTCGGCGGGGTCCACCGGCACCCAGCCGTAACCGGCGGCATAGAACTCGGCGCGGCAGTGCTGCGCCTTGGTGACGTCGCCCGCCTTGCCCAGGCTTTTGTAGCCGAACTCGGAGTTCGCCACGCGCAGGCCATAGGCGTCGCGCGCGGGAATGCCGGCGGCGCGGGCCAGCGCGACGAATAGCGAGTTGATGTCGGCGCACTTGCCGTTGAGGTCGTTGGCCGTGAGCATGTAGCGCACGTCGCCCACGCCGCAGCCGCGGGTGGACGCGGTCCTGCAGGTGTTCTCGACCACCCATTCGTAGATGGCGCGGGCCTGGGCCAGATCGCCGCGATGGCCGCGCGTGATGCGGTCGGCGGTGCTCTTGACGATGCCATCGGTGGGCAGCAGCGCGGTGGGCTGGAGGAATTCGCGCAGCGCGGCCGCGCTTTCCTGGGGAGCGCCGGCCGAGGGCGGCTGGCTCAGGTCCACGCGCCGGTTGCGGGTCTGGAAGCGGCTGGTGACCGTGACCCGGCGCGGCGCTTGCGCATCCGGCCATTGCACGGCCAGCATCTGCACACCGTAGCCGGGAGCCTGGGTCAGTTGGGCGACGCCGCCGCCGCTGACCTGCCAGGCGCTCTGCGCGCCGCGTTGGTAGGCGGTGTCCGCGGCATAGGGAACGGGGATCCAGATGCGCGCGTGGGCGCCGGGATCCTGCACAGTGATATCGGTGATCAGTTCAAAGGCGCGCCATCCGGCGCTGACGGGGGCGAGTTCCGCGCGCGCCACGCCTGGCAGTGTCGCGTTGGCGGCGCACAAGGCGCCCGAGAAACGGAGAAAGTGTCGGCGATCCATGTAGCCCTCACTCACGGTGAAGATTGGCTGTCGGTGCGCCCGGGGCCGGGCGGCCGTCCGTTGCTGCGTGCTGCCGGATCATCATAGGGCCAATCCCGGGGGCGGTGCTATCCTTTTCCTCTGACCAACGGAGATTCAGATGACCACCCAGGATGTTGCCAGCGCGGCGGTGCCGCGATTGACTTCGCTTTCGCACGGCGGCGGCTGTGGCTGCAAGATCGCGCCGGGCGTGTTGTCCGAGCTGCTCAAGCGCTTCGGCCCGGCAGTCAGCTATCCCGATCTGCTGGTGGGCACCGAGACGGCCGACGACGCGGCGGTCTACCGGCTGAACGACGAGCAGGCGCTCATCGCCACCACCGACTTCTTCATGCCCATCGTCGACGATCCCTACGACTTCGGCCGCATCGCCGCGACCAACGCGCTGTCGGACGTGTACGCGATGGGCGGCACGCCCATCATGGCGCTGGCCATCGTGGGCATGCCGATCAACGTGCTGCCGCACAGCGTCATCGCCGACATCCTGCGCGGCGGCGAAGCCGTCTGCAAGGACGCCGGCATTCCGGTGGCGGGCGGCCATAGCATCGACTCCGTCGAACCCATCTACGGCCTGGCGGCGATGGGCCTGGTGCATCCCGCCCGCATCAAGCGCAACGCCGATGCGCGCGCCGGCGACGTGCTGATCCTGGGCAAGGCGCTGGGCGTGGGCATTCTGTCGGCCGCGCTGAAGAAGAACCGGCTGGATGACGCCGGCTACCGCGCCATGATCACCGAGACCACGCGCTTGAACCGGCCGGGCCCGGCGTTGGCCGCGATGGATGGCGTGCACGCCATTACTGACGTGACCGGCTTCGGCCTGTTGGGTCATACGCTGGAAATGGCGCGCGGCGCGCAACTGACGGCGCATGTGCGGCGCGATGCGCTGCCCTGGCTGCCCGGCGTGCAAGCCTTCGCGGCGGACGGCGTCATCACCGGCGCGTCCGGCCGCAACTGGGCTTCCTATGGCGCATCCGTGCGCCTGGGCGAGGGCGTGACCGACACCGAGCGGGCCTTGCTGACCGATCCGCAGACCGCAGGCGGGCTCCTGGTGGCCTGCTCGCCGGACGCCGCGCAGGCGGTGCTGGACCTGTTCCGCCAGCACGGCTTCGAGCAGGCGGCCGTCATCGGCGACATGCGCGCGGGCGAGCCCGAAGTGCGCGTAGCCTGAAACGCGCGCCGCGCTAGCGCTCCTGGCCTGCGCGGCCCAGCTCCTGCACCTGGTAATTGATTTGCCAGTGCAGCAGCGGCGCGTAGGCATTCAGCCGCACCTGTTTTTCCCATTGCTCGGCGCTGGCGTCCTGTTCTGCTCCCAGCGCCAGCCCCGACGGACCTGCCCAGGGCAGGATGCGGCCGGGCTTGTCCGGCCGGAATACCCCTTCATCGGTCAACAGCACGTGCTTGTTGTTGAAGCCGAAGCACCAGGCCGGATCGGGCCGCGTGGCCAGCAGGTCGCAGCCGCTGCGGAAGTAGGGCGTATTCGGCAGGCTCAGGTGGTACAGCGTGGGCAGGATGTCCTTGTGGCTACCCACGCGCGCCGGATCGTAGCGCGCCTGCGCCCGGTACGCCGGCGGCACATACAGGTAGAACGGTACCGCGCGCGCCAGCGCCGCGTCCTTCGGATCCTGATAGTCGATGCCTAGGATGTTGTGGTCGCCGGTCACGGCGACGATGGTCCGCGCCCCGCTGTCCGAGGCCTTCAGGCGCGTGAGGAAGCCGCCCAACTGGTCGTTGGCGTAGCGCAGGGTGTCGAACGCCGCCGCCAGCGCATCCCAGGCCTTGAAGTAGGGCAGGCCAGCCACATCGTCCAGGGGCAGGCCGCCGCGCCGGCCGCCCTCGGGCACGATGAACGGGGGATGGTGGGTGGTCGACAAGGCCACGATGAATAGCGGCTGGCCGTCCCGAGTGCCTTGCGCCAGCCGCTCCTCGATGTAGCGGAACATGTACTCGTCGGGCACGCCCCAGGTTCCCGTCCGTGCCTGGGGATAGCGCGCCCTGAGGGTTTGCTGGTCCACGAATTCGTGCGCGCCCAGCTGGGTGGCGAAGCCGCCGAGGTTGCGCCAGGTAGCGGCGCCGGACGTGACGAAGAGGACCCGGTAGCCGCGTTGCAGAAAGGGCGTGAAGGCGTTGCTGGCGAAAGGCGTGTCCGCCGCCGAGGATTGGCCGACGGCCGCAATCGGGCTGCGCACCAGCAGCAGGCTCAACGATTCGATGGTGCCGTTGCCTTCGGCCACGAAGCGCTCGAATACCCAGTCCTCGCGCCAGTGCGGGCGCAGCGCGCCGAGCAGATCGCGGCCGGGACGGTCATAGGCGTTCAGATGCGCGCCCATGCTCTCCATGACCTGCAATACCACGTGCGGCGGCTGCGCGGCTGCCGCCGGGTTGGATCCGGTGGCGGCCATGAAGGGCCGCAGGCCGTCGTCCGGCCAGCCCAGGAAGCGCTCGTAGAGCAGGCGTCCCTCGCGCGCGGTGACGGGTTCGAAACGCTTGTCGTTGCCGCGGTCCGACAGCGCCCAGGAAAAGGCCGAGACGCCATTGGGCGCGATGTCGTTGAGCAGGCGTAGCGACGAGATGCTGGTGTCGTCCTTGTTGAGCGGGAACCTGCCCAATGAGCCCCTGCAGGCCAGCACGGTGATGCCGATGATCAGCACGAACCGGAACAGGCTGGGCACGAATGCGCGGCGCTTGAGCGGCAGGCGCCGCACCCGGCTGCGCCAGCGGCGGCCGAGCCACCAGGTGCCTGCCAGCACCGCGGCCAGCAGCAGTCCGGCCTGCCCCAGCGGGTAGCCGTGCCAGAGAGTCATCAGGATGGCGTGGGTATCGTCGTCGACCAGGCCGAACACGAAGATGTCGATGGACCGCGAGAACGTGGCGAAGTAGAAGACGCTGACGATGGTGATGGCGGCGAACAGCGTCGCCATGGCCGCGCCCAGCCCCGGCAGACAGCGCTGCCAGCGTTGTTGCAGGCCGGGCTGGGCGGCGGCGGCCATGGACAGCAAGAGCAGCGCCGAACAGGCGATGCTGGCGACCTTGATGTCGAACAGCAGCCCGGTTGCCAGGCTGCGCCGCACGTCCTGGGGCAGCGCGTCATATGTGCCGGGCGCGGCATAGCGCAGCAACAGGTAGCCGCGCCCGGCGCTTTGCGCCAGCACGCTGATCAGCCACGGGGCCAGCAGGATCAGGAAGGAACGCTGAAAATTGGCGAACCAGTCTTGCCATCCCGGCGTCGCACGGAAAAGCCTTGTCAACATCTTGGGAGCGGGATTACGGACCAGCGCCGCAATCTACTGGAACAGCCGTCCCAAGTTATGAAGATCTGTATGGATTTTGTAGCGCGGAGCTGAAGTCGCCTATGCGGTCAGTTCGCGCGCCGTGGCCTCGGCCTGTTCCATCAGCCAGCGCGTGACGACTTCCGCGTCCGGCGTGGCGCGGCGCGTGTTGCGCACCAGCCAGTAGGCATGCTCGGTGGCGCTGGCGGCCTGGCCGCCGACGGCCTCCAGGCGCTTGTCCGCCAGCATGGGCGCGATCAGCGCCAGCCGTCCCAGCGCGATGCCGTGGCCTGCCAGCGCGGCGTGCACGATCTGGTCGTACTGATTGAAGCGCAGCATGCCCCGGGTGGGCGTGCGGCCCAGACCGCGCGCGTTCAGCCATTCCGACCATTGCAGCCAGGGGCGCGTCGGGTCGTCGAATTCCAGCAGCACGTGGCGCTGCAGCTCCTCGGCATCCAGCATGCGGGTCTTGAGCGAGGGGTGGGCCACCGGCACTACCGCCTCGCCGAACAGCCACGCCGCATTGTCCGGCACGCCGTCGCGCAGGCTGTAGCGGATGGCGATGTCCACGCTTTCGCGGTCGATGTCAATCAACCGGTTGTCGGCCGCCACGCGCACGTCGATATGCGGATGCGCCGCCTGGAAGTCTCCCAGCCGCGGCAGCAGCCACAGCGAGGCCACGCCTATGGTCGTGGTCACGGTGACGGGGGTACGGCGCTCGGGCGCGCGCAGCTGCTCGGTCAGGTCACCCAGCTGGCTCAGCCACACGTCGGCCATGCGGAACAGCTGCGCGCCTTCGGAGGTGAATGACACGCTGCGGAATCCGCGCACCAGCAGGGGCACGCCCAGGTGGGCCTCCAGCGCCCGGATCTGGCGGCTCACGGCCGACTGGGTCACATGCAGATCCTGCGCGGCCAGCGTGATGCTCATGCGGCGGCCCACGGCCACGAAGCCTCGGACCAGATCAAGCGGCGGGAGTTTGGCCAGCGGATATGACATTCGTGAAACTCATGCGTATCGGACGGAAATGTCGCTTGAGAAATAGTACCTCCAGGGCGTCCAATAGCACTCAGACGACGGATGAAGGGGCGCAGCCCCGCAATCCGCCGCGATCGCCGCCGCCGCGGCCCAGGGGTACGCCATGATCCAGGTATGTTGCACTGCGGGAATGTCATTCCGCTTGGCCGGCGGCTCGACTATGCTGCTCAAGCACGCCTCGGGCGTCCGCATCGTGTGTCACGCCGGCACCTTGTGGCTGTCCGAGTACCGGCGCTTCGATGACAGCGTGCTTCAAGCCGGTGATTCCATCACCGTCGGCAGCGATCGCGATGTCGTTCTCAGCGGCCTGCCGGATGCGCAGGTCGCGCTAATTTCGTAGCCCCCGGAGCCCTTGTGATGACTGCGCCCCTGCCCGACACGCCCCGCATCGAGATGTGGTTCGATTTCGCCAGCCCATACAGCTATCTGGCGATCGAACGCATCGACGCCCTGGCGCAAGAGGCCGGGGTCCGGGTCGACCTGCGTCCCTTCCTGCTGGGTCCGATCTTCCAGGCCCAGGGCTGGAACGACACGCCGTTCCGGCTGTTTCCGGGCAAGGGCGCCTACATGATGCGCGACATTGCCCGCCTGGCCGAAAAGTACGGCCTGGTCTACAACCGTCCCCGCTTGTTTCCGCGCATGAGCGTGCTGCCCGCGCGCATTGCGCTGCTGGGACAGGATGAACCCTGGGGCCGCGATTTCTGCGTGGCGGTGTTCCGCGCCAATTTCCAGCACGACCTGGATATCCAGTCCGAAGACGTGGTGCACGGGCTGCTGACGGACCTGGGGCTGGATGCCGCTGCCCTGATCGCCCGCGGCAAGTCCGAGGCCGCCAAGGAGGCGCTGCGCCGCCAGGTCGACCAGGCGCGCAACCTGGGCCTGTTCGGCGCGCCCACTTTCTTTGTGGACGGCGAAATGTTCTGGGGCAACGACCGTCTCGAAGATGCGCTGGAATGGACCCGCCGCGTGGCGCCCGCCAGCGCCTGGAACTCATCGGCCGCGCGTCCCTGAACGCTGCCCAAGCAAGTTTTTTCGTCAACGCGACTTCAGCAATGAAAAACGCCAGCAGTGCCTATCGCGGCGCGCCCATGCCGGGCGGCCGTTCGTTCACGCAATTCCGGGCCGCGCGCATCCGGCGCGTGTCGTTCCAGTGGAAACAGGCCGCCGAGGCCGGCACGCCGGACAAGGGCAGTCCGCAAGGCGGCCCGCGGGGCCGCTAGGGCCCCGCGCGAAACGCCGGCAGCGGCACAGATCAGCCCTTGCTGACGGGCGCCACCCGCGCCCACTCCTCGTCCGAATACAGCCGTGAACGCAGCAGGAAGCGCTTGCCTTCCGCGCTGTCCAGCGAGAAGGCGCCGCCCCGGCCGGGCACGGCGTCGATGATGAGCTGGGTGTGCTCCCAATAGGCGAACTGGTCCTCGCCCATGTAGAACGGGCAGCCTTCCAGTTCGCCCAGCAGCACGTCCGAACCCCCCACCATGAATTCGCCCTGGGCGTAGCACATGGGCGAACTGCCGTCGCAGCAGCCGCCGGACTGGTGGAACATCAGCGGGCCATGCTTGGCCCGCAATGTCTCGATCAGGCTGCGCGCCTCGTCGGTGGCGACCACGCGCGGCGTTTGCTCTGCCATGTCAGGCTCCTTTGAGGCGCGCCGGGCCTCGCGGCCCGGCGCCGGACCATGGCCGGGTCAGAAGAAACCCAGCTTCTTCGGCGAGTAGCTCACCAGCAGGTTCTTGGTCTGCTGATAGTGGTTGAGCATCATCTTGTGGTTCTCGCGCCCGATGCCGGACTGCTTGTAGCCGCCAAACGCCGCATGCGCCGGGTAGGCGTGATAGCAGTTGGTCCACACGCGGCCCGCCTTGATGGCGCGCCCCATGCGATAGCAGGTGTTGGCGTCGCGCGACCACACGCCCGCGCCCAGGCCGTAGAGCGTGTCGTTGGCCAGGGCCAGCGCGTCGTCGGCGTCCTTGAAGGTCGTCACGGCCACCACCGGCCCGAAGATCTCCTCCTGGAACACGCGCATCTTGTTGTGGCCCTTGAACACCGTGGGCTGCACGTAATAGCCGCCTTCCAGCGCGCCCTGCATCTGCGCGCGCGAGCCGCCGGCCAGCACGTCGGCGCCTTCCTGCTTGCCGATGTCCAGGTACGACAGGATCTTCTCCAGCTGTTCGGTGGAGGCCTGCGCGCCGAGCATGGTGTCCGCGTCCAGCGGATTGCCTTGCTTGATCTCGGCCACGCGCTTCAAGGCGCGCTCCATGAACTTGTCGTACAGCGATTCCTGGATCAGCGCGCGGCTGGGGCAGGTGCAGACTTCGCCCTGGTTCAGCGCGAACATGACGAAGCCTTCGACCGCCTTGTCGAGAAAATCGTCGTCCTGCGCGGCCACATCGGCGAAGAAGATGTTGGGCGACTTGCCGCCCAGCTCCAGCGTGACGGGAATGATGTTCTGCGAGGCGTACTGCATGATGAGCCGGCCGGTGGTGGTTTCGCCGGTGAAGGCGATCTTGGCGATGCGCTTGTTGGAGGCCAGCGGCTTGCCGGCTTCCAGGCCGAAACCCGTCACCACATTCAAGACGCCCGGGGGCAGGATGTCGCCGATCAGTTCCATCAGCAGCAGGATGCCCAGCGGCGTCTGTTCGGCCGGCTTGAGCACCACGCAGTTGCCCGCGGCCAGCGCCGGCGCAAGTTTCCACGCCGCCATCAGGATGGGGAAGTTCCACGGGATGATCTGGCCGACCACGCCCAGCGGTTCGTTGAAGTGGTAGGCCACCGTGTCGCTGTCGATCTCGGACAGCCCGCCTTCCTGGCTGCGGATGCAAGAGGCGAAGTAGCGGAAGTGGTCGATCGCCAGCGGGATGTCGGCGGCGCGCGCTTCGCGGATGGGCTTGCCATTGTCCCAGGTCTCGGCCGTGGCCAGGCGCTCCAGGTTCGCCTCCATGACATCGGCGATCTGCATCAGCATGTGGGCGCGCTGGGCGGCCGGCGTGGCCCCCCACTTGGGTGCGGCGCGATGCGCGGCGTCCAGCGCCAGTTCGATGTCGCGCTCCTTCGAGCGGGCATTGCGGGTCAGCACCTGGCCCGTGACCGGCGTGACGTTGTCGAAGTATTCGCCGTCGGCGGGCTTCTGCCATTTGCCGTCGATGAAATTGTCGTACTGCGTCTTCAGGTCCAGGCGCGTGCCGTAGGTGTCGGGGGTGATGCGGGTCGCGATGTCCATGCTTGTCTCCGGTATTGTGGGATAGCGGCAGTGGGCTGCCTGTCCTGTATCAAGCAAGGAGCGTGCCAGTCGGGGCTTCCCCGCTGGACAGCCCGGGCCACGCGTGCGAAAGTAGATTTTCAAAGCGGGTGATGTGCAGTAGCGCCCCTCGAAGACCGGCCCGCCGCCGGGCCGCCCCAAGGCGGGCCAGCCCCCTTTGGGGGCAGCAAGCCCGCGCAGCGGGTGCGGCGTGGGGGCACTTTCCCTGTCGCTTTTTGCGACATCGTCGCGGAACAGGTGTCGCAGAATGCCTGTCCCAGGAGACATGCATGGCCACTCAGTCCCGTCAGCACGCGCTGACGCAAGCGCGCCTGCTGTTCAACCAGCAAGGCGCGGTGCCCGGCGGCATGGTCGCCGAGCCCATCCTGCGGTCGTGGCGGCGCTGCGCCGACCTGGGCTTCGACATGCGCGGCGTGCGCCGCGCCGAACTCATGACCCAGGGCGAGCTGCGCGAGGCCCAGCAGCGCAACGAGGCGCTGCGCCGGCTGTCCGAACCCGCCATGTCCCTGCTGCGCCGCCAGGCCGGCGGCAGCGGCGGTCTGGTCATCCTGTCCGACGCGCAAGGCCTGGTGCTGGACTCCGACGGCGACACCGGCTTCGCCCAGCGCGCCTCGCGCGTGGCGCTGATGCCCGGCGCGCCCTGGGACGAAGCGGCGGCAGGCACCAACGCCATCGGCACGGCGCTGGTGGAAGGCCGGCCCATTGCCGTGCATGGCGCGGAACACTATTTCGAACCCAACCGTATCCTGACCTGCGCTGCCGTCCCCATTACCGACAGCGAGGGCCGCACGCTGGGCGTGCTGGACCTGTCCAGCCCCGCGCGCGACCTGCGGCCTGACGTGCTGGAGCTGGTGCGCGCCGCCGTGGACCTGATCGAGCACCGTTTGTTTGAACAGGCCTACGAGCAGCACGCCGTGCTGCGGCTGCACGTGGACCATGCCGGGCTGGGCGCGCCCGGCGAGGGCCTGCTCGCCTTCCAGGGCGACCTGCTGATCGGCGCCAACCGCCGCGCCTTGCAGGCGTTGGGCCTGGCGCCCACCGCCCTGGGCGTGTACCGCTACGCCGACGTATTCGATGGCGATATGGAACGCTGCCCCGACGCGGCCGGCAGGGTGCAGGCGCGCTCGGGCGCCGTGTACCACGCGCGCTTGCGCTGGCCGCGTTCGCGCGCGCCGCAGGCGCCCGCGCGGCCAGCGCTGCCGCCCGCTGCAGGCCCGCGTCCCGCCGCGCCGAATTTCGATGCCGCGACCCTGGGCGCGCTGGCGCGCGCCGTGCACCTGTCGGATGCGGGCGTGTCCATCCTGCTGCAGGGCGAAACCGGCGTAGGCAAGGAAGTGTTCGCGCGCCAGCTGCATGCGCGCAGCCAGCGCGCGTTGGGGCCTTTCGTGGCGGTGAACTGCGCGGCCTTGCCTGAAAGCCTGATCGAATCCGAACTGTTCGGCTACGAAGACGGCGCCTTCACCGGTGCGCGGCGCCAGGGCAGCAAGGGACTGCTGCGCCAGGCGCATGGCGGCGTGCTGTTCCTGGACGAGATCGGCGATATGCCGCTGATGCTGCAATCGCGCCTCTTGCGCGTGTTGCAGACGCGCGAAGTTTCGCCGCTGGGCGCGGCGCGGCCGGTGTCCGTGGACTTCGCGCTGGTGTGCGCGACGCACCGGCCTTTGGCGCACGAAGGGCCCGATGCGCCGGTGCGCCCGGACCTGTATTTCCGCATCGCCGAATACACCGTCACGCTGGAGCCGCTGCGCGCGCGCGCCGACCGCCTGGAATTGCTGCGCGGCCTGTGGGCGGCGCAAGGCGCGGGACCGGTCCTGCCGCCCGATATCGAAGCCATCCTGGTTGCGTACGCGTGGCCAGGAAACTATCGGCAACTGGTGGCCGTGCTGCGTACGCTGCACGTGCTGGCGGGGCCGGCGGGCGTGGTCGACGCCGACATGCTGCCTGCCGACATTCGCGGCGCGGCGGCAGCGCCGCAATCCACGGGCGGCGACGCGGATCCCGCAAATCTGCAGGCCATGACGGACGCCGCGATCCACAACGCCCTGGCCGCCCATGGCGGCAATGTCAGCCGCGCGGCGCGGGCGCTGGGCGTGCACCGCAGCACGCTTTATCGCCGCTTGCCGCGTCCGGCCTAGCGAAATTTTCCGCTTTCTGCGCGCGCCGCTGCGGCGGTGCGCAGGCGCCTGGCGTGTGCGCGCAAGGCGTGCACAAAAACTATCTTTTGAAGATAAGTTAACTATCCCAGCGCAAGGGAAGAACTGCTTACGATGCCCCCATCCCCTTCAACCCAGGTGATGACATGGCAAGCAACGAGCTGTTCTACGACGACTTTGAAATAGGCCGTCTCTTTCCCCCCAGCCGCTACAGCATCTGCGCCGCGGACAGCGACGCGTTCATCGGCACCTTCGAACATTCCCCAGTCCTCGACGGCAGCGGCCGTGCCGTATCGCGGCAGGGCGGCGGCGCGCCCGTGCGCAGCGTGCATCCGGTCCTGGTCGGCAGTTTCCAGCCGCAGCATGCGGCCTTTGCCTGGCCGACGGGCGTGCTGCACGCCCGCGAGAAAGTCCGCCTGCTGGCGCCCGTGTATCCGGGCGAAGAACTGGAGGCCAGCGTGCTGGTGAAGGACAAGTACCTGAAGAACGATAAACGCTTCGTGGTGCTGGAGATCACCGTCCGCAAGCTGGAAAACGCACGCGTCGCCCTGGTGGCGGAACGCAGCCTGGTTTGGCCCAACTGAGGAGGCCCGCATGGAATTCAAGGTAGGCGACACGTTCCGTTGCGCCGCTCGCGGCGTGGGGCAGGAAGACATCAACCGCTTCGGCGCCTTGCACGGCACCACCGGCCGCACGCACACCGATCCGGAGTACGCGCGCAACAGCGTCTTCGGCGGCGTCATCGTGCAGGGGGCGCTGGTCATGGCGCCGGTGCTGGACATGGTGGCCGACTTGCTCGGCGACGCACGGTTCGATGGCTGCGAGATCGAGGCGAAGTTCGTGGCGTTCACGCGGCCGGGAGACGCGGTGGACGTGGCGTTCGAAGTGACCCGCAGCGAACCCGGATGGCTGGAGCTGGCGTATGCCTGCGCGCTGCCTGATGGAAAGAAGGTGCAGGTGGGAACCATCACCCGCCGCCGCGGCTGAACACTGGCCGCAACACAAAACAAGCATAAGGAGACAATCTTGAAACGCATCCTGCAAAGCCTGGTCCTTTCCTGCGCGGCCATGAACGCGACGGTCGCGCTAGCCGCGCCGTATCCCGACAAACCCATCCGCATGATCGTGCCCGCCGCGGCCGGCGGCGCCGCCGATACGCTGGCGCGCATGATAGGCCGGGGGCTGACGGAGAAATTCGGCCAGCCCGTGGTCATCGAGAACAAGCCCGGCGCGGCCGCCATCGTGGGCATGTCCGCCATCGCCAAGGCGCCCGCCGACGGCTACACCCTGGGCATGACCTTCTCGGGGGCGATGTCCATCAATCCTTCGCTGTACCAGCAGCTGCCCTACGACCCGGTGAAGGACTTTGCGCCCATCACCATCGTGGCCGTCTCGCCCCTGGTCATTGCCGTCAGTCCCAAGCTCGGGCCGAAGTCACTGGGCGAATTCCTGGCCCTGGCGAAGAAGGATCCCGGCAAGCTGACTTTCGGTTCGGCCGGCACGGGATCGACGCAGCATCTGTCCATGGAGCTGCTCAAGTCGACCGCGGGCGTGGACATGCTGCACGTGCCTTACAAGGGCAGTTCGGCGGCGCTGGTTGACGTGCAGTCGGGCTTGATCTCCGCCGTCAGCGACAACGCGATCACGCTGGTGCCGCTGATCCAGTCGGGGCAGCTGGTGCCCCTGGCGGTGGAAACCGCGCAGCGCATCCAGTCGCTGCCGCAAGTACCTACCGTGGCCGAATCCGGCTATCCGGGATTCCAGGCGGCAGGCTGGTATGGGCTGCTCGCGCCCGCCGGCACGCCGCAGCCCGTCGTGGCGCAGCTCAACGCCGCGTTGCGCGAGATGGTGGGCAAGCCCGACTTCACGCAATGGCTGCGGCAACAGGGCATGGAGCCGCAGACCGATACGCCCGAGGGCTTCGGGCGCTACATCGGTCAGGAAAAGGACAAGTGGGCCCAGGTCATCAAGACGGCCAAGGTGCCGCTGCAGGCATCGCGCTGAATACCGGCGGCGAGGCCGCCATCACTCCAGGACAACCATGCAAGCCGTAACTTCCACGCTTAGCGGAAACATCCGCGTCATCGTTATCGACCATCCACCGGTCAACGCCACGTCACAGGCGGTGCGCGCCGGCCTGCTGCAGGCCATTGAGCAGGCGGCGGGCGATGACGAGACCCAAGCCATCGTCATCGCCTGCGCCGGCGCTACCTTCGTGGCCGGGGCCGACATCAAGGAGTTCGGCAAGCCGCCGCTGGACCCGCACCTGTCGGAGGTGATCCACGCCATCGAGTCCAGCGCCAAGCCTGTGGTCGCGGCGATCCACGGTTCCGCGCTGGGCGGGGGGCTGGAACTGGCCCTGGGCTGCCACTACCGGGTGGTGGATGCGCAAGCCCGCCTGGGCCTGCCCGAGTCCACCCTGGGCATCATCCCCGGGGCTGGCGGCATCCCCCGGCTGCTGCGCTTGGCGGGCATCGACAAGGCGCTGGACATGGCCGCGGGCGGCAAGCCGATAGGCGCGGCAGAAGCGCTGGAAGCCGGAGTGGCCGACGCGCTGGCGCAGGACGATGTCCGGGCCGCCGCCATTGCGTTCGCCCAGCGCCTGCTGGCGCAGGGCCAGGGGGTGCGGCGCACACGGGAATTGCCGGCGCAGGCCTGCGAACCTCAGGTGTTCGAAGCCGCGCGCGCCAGGTTCCAGGCCAGCCATCGCGGCCAGTTGGCGCCGCAGGCTTGCGTCGATGTGGCCGTGCGCAGCGTCGCCTCGAGTTTCGAAGACAGCGTGGCCTATGGCCGCGAGCGGTTCCGGGAACTGGTGACGTCTCCCCAGGCGCAAGCCTTGCGCCACGCCTTCTTCGCCGAACGTGTGGCGACCAAGCCCGCCGGCCTGCCGGCCGAGGATGCGGCGCCGGTGCGCAAGGCAGGCGTGGTCGGCGCCGGCACGATGGGCACGGGGATCGCGATGTGTTTCCTGAATGCGGGTATCCCTGTGGTGCTGGTCGAGCAGAACGAAAAGGTGCTGGCGTCCAGCGTCGAGACCATAGGCAAGACCTACCGCAACGACGTGGCGAAGGGACGCATCACCGAAGCCACGCAGCGCGCGCGCGGCGACGCGCTGACGCCGACGCTGCAATACGAGCCGCTGCGCGACTGCGACCTCGTGGTGGAGGCCGTCTTCGAGGACATGGGCATCAAGCGGCAGGTGCTGGCCAGTATCGAAGAGAACCTGCGGCCGGACGCGCTGATCGCCACCAATACCTCGTTCCTGGATATCGATGCATTGGCAGCGGGCCTGCGCCGTCCGGAGAACGTCGTCGGCATGCATTTCTTCAGCCCCGCTCACATCATGAAACTGCTGGAGAACGTGCGCGGCGCGCGCAGTTCGCCGCGGGCGCTGGCGACGACCCAGGCCTTGGGCAAGCGCCTGGGCAAGGTGGCGGTGATGGTGGGGGTGTCCGACGGCTTCGTCGGCAACCGCATGCTGGCGCGACGCACCCGCGAGTGCTACTTCATGCTGGAGGAAGGCGCGCTGCCCGAGCAGGTCGACCGCGTGCTGTGCGAGTTCGGCTTCCCGATGGGGCAGTTCCAGCTGAACGACCTGGCGGGCCTGGACGTCGCCTGGCGCAACCGCCAGAGCCGGCTGGACCGGTTGAGCGAACGCGAGGCGGCCTGCAATATCCTCGACGAAATCGTCGCGGCGGGACGGCTGGGGCAGAAGACCGGCGCGGGATTCTATATCTATGACGCGCAGCGCAAACGTTCGGTGGACCCCGCCATTTCCGAACTGATCGTGCGCAATGCGGAAAGGCGCGGCATCACGCGGCGCGCCATTTCCGACGACGAGATCCTGGAGCGCTGCCTCTACGCCATGATCAACGAAGGGGCGCTGATCCTGGGCGAAGGCGTCGCCAGCCGGCCGGAAGACATCGACACCATCTGGCTCAACGGTTACGGCTTTCCGCGCTGGCGCGGCGGTCCGATGTTCCATGCGGACCAGATCGGCGCGGCCCGCATCTGCGAGCGCATCCGCCACTACGCCAGCCAGGCAGGCGAGCAGTACTGGACGCCCGCGCCGCTGCTGCTCGCCCAGGCGCGCGACGGTGGCGCTTTCCATGCCCGCTGAGGTTTTTCCTTCTCTCATCCACGTACACACATCCTATGTCTAACAGAGAACCTCCGCTTGGCGGCATCACGGTGCTGGATATGACCCGCATCATGGCGGGCCCCTGGTGCACACAGAACCTGGCCGACCTGGGCGCCGAAGTGCTGAAGATCGAACGCCCTCTGTCGGGCGACGACACCCGGGGCTGGGGGCCGCCCAACCTGATGGACGCCGAAGGCCGGCGCACGCAGGAATCGGCGTATTACCTGGCCGCCAACCGCAACAAGAAGTCGTTGGCGCTGGACATCGCGACCCAGGCCGGCGCGGACGCGGTGCGCCGGCTGGCAGCCGGCTGCGACATCTTCGTCGAGAATTTCAAGGTGGGCGGCCTGCGCAAGTACGGCCTGGACTACGCCAGCCTGCGGGAGCTGAATCCGCGCCTCATCTATTGCTCCATCACGGGCTTCGGCCAGGACGGGCCCTACGCGGAAAAGCCCGGCTATGACTTCGTGATCCAGGCGCTGGGCGGATTGATGAGCATCACCGGTGAAAAGGATGCGCTGCCTGGCGGCGGTCCGCAAAAGGCCGGCAATGCCGCCGCCGACCTGATGGCGGGCATGTACGCCACCAGCGCCATCCTCGCGGCGCTGCATGAGCGCAGCCGCAGCGGCCTGGGCCAGCATATCGATATCTCCATGCTGGACTGCCAAGTGGCGGCGCTGGGCGTGCAGAACTTCAATTACTTCCTGTCTGGCGAGGTGCCGCGGCGCGAAGGCAATGCCCACGTCAACCTGGCGCCTTACCAGGTGTTCGAGGCTGCGGATGGCTATGTGGTGCTGGGGGTCGGCAACGACGGCCAGTTCCAGAAGTTCTGCGCGGCCGCGGGACGCCCGGATCTGGCCGAGGACGAGCGCTATCGGACTAATACCGGCCGCGTGCTCGGCAAGGGCACGCTCATTCCCGATCTGGAGCGGTTGTTCCTCACGCGCGGCCGCGACGAATGGGTCAGCCTGCTGGATGCCGCCGGGGTGCCGGTGGGCGTGATCAATGACATCGCCCAGGTCCATCAGGACCCGCAGGTGCGGGCGCGAGGCCTGAAGTTCTCGTTGCCGCATCCGGTTTGCGGCAGCGTGCCGCAGGTCCGCAGTCCGATGCGTTTCTCGGGCAGTCCGGTCGCCTACCGCAATGCGGCACCCTTGCTGGGCGCCGACACACAGAGCGTCTTGAGCGCCAGGCTCGGATGCACCGAAGCCGAAATCGCGGCGCTGCAACAGCCCGCGAACCATGGAGAATCACGATGAGCAGCGCACCAACCGCCGACACGGGGACGCAGAAGCAGTACTTCGACCATCTGGCGCAGGGGCGCTTCCTGATCCAGCGCTGCGCGGATTGCGCGCGCCACGTGTTTCACCCGCGCGAAATCTGCCCGCATTGCGGCAGCGACGCGCTGGCCTGGGTCGCGCCGGCGGGGCGAGCCATCGTCCACAGCTGCACCACTGTTGCGCGCAAGCCCGAGGCCGGCGGCGACTACAACGTTTCGTTGGTCGATCTGGAGGAGGGCGTGCGGATGATGTCCAACGTCGTGGGCATGCCGCCTGAGCAGGTGCGCATCGGCATGGCGGTAAAGGCCGTGATCGGCGAGCGCGACGGCGCCGCCGCCGTGCTGTTCGAGGAGGCGCGGCAATGAACTACCGGCAACTGCGGGGAAAGACGGTCATCGCCGGCGTCGGCCACTTCGGCCTGGGCCAGGCGCCGGGCTATACGGACATGGAACTGCTGGTGCGGGCCGCCCATGCGGCAGTGCGGGATGCGGGCCTGCAGATGCGCGACATCGACGGCATCGCGACGTCCAGCGTGGCGGCCAGCATGTGGCCGATGTCCGTCATCGAAACCCTGGGCATCCGCCCCACCTATATCGATGGAACCTGCCTGGGCGGCTCCAGCTTCATGTCCTACATCCTGGCGGCAGCCCATGCGCTGGATTCGGGGCAGTGCAACGCCGTCCTGGTCTGCTACGGCAGCGCGCAGAAGACGGCCGCCGTCGGGCGCTCGGCGATCGCCGCCACGCGCAAGGCGCTGGATCCCCAACCCTACGAAATGCCCTATGAGCCGCTGAACCCGCCCAGCGCCTATGCGCTGGCCGCCAAGCGCCACATGCACGAGTTCGGTACGCGCCGCGAGGACCTGGCCGAAGTCGCGGTGGCGGCGCGCCGCTGGGCGCAACTCAATCCCGAAGCCTATTCCCGCGAGCCCCTGTCGATCGACGACGTGTTGGGCGCCCGCAGGGTATCGGATCCCCTGACGGTCCGCGATTGCTGCCTGGTGACGGATGGCGCGGGCGCCTTCGTGATGACGCGGGCCGACCGCGCGCGGGATCTGCCGCAACCGCCCGCCTACATCCTGGGCAGCGCGACGGCCGTATGGAACCGCCAGATATCCGCGATGGAGAGCCTGACCACCACCGCGGCGCGCCAGTCGGGCGCGCTGGCGTTCGAGATGGCCGGGTACCGCCCGGCCGACATCGACGTGGCGCAGCTGTACGACGCCTTCACCATCAACACCATCCTGTTCCTGGAAGACCTGGGATTCTGCGCCAAGGGCGAGGGCGGAGCCTTCGTGCGCGACGGCGGCATCGCCCCGGGCGGCAGGCTGCCGGTGAACACGAACGGGGGCGGGCTGTCCTGCGTGCACCCGGGCATGTACGGGGTGTTCCTGGTGATCGAAGCGGTGCGCCAGCTGCGCGGCCAGGCGGGCGAGCGGCAGGTCCGGGATGCGCGCCTGGCGCTGGCGCACGGCAACGGCGGCACGCTGTCCAGCCAGTCCACGGTCATTCTGGGCGCCGAGGGTAGCTGCTGAGGTCCCGCCTCAGGCGGCCCGCGCGATCCCGTAGATTTCCTCGATCAGGGCGGCGCGGACCGATTGCCGGTTCCACAGCAGGCCGACGCTGCGGAAGTGCTCGTCGCCCGGCAGGGGGATCTTACGCAGCCCGGAGTCCGGGCGCAGTTCGCCGGCGCCGTCCGGCACCAGGGACACGCCCAGTCCCTGGCCCACCAGCAGTGCGATGACCTCGATGGACGCGGTTTCGATCCGTATCTTGGGCCGTATGCTGTGCTGCCGGAAGTAGTTGGCGGCGAGCTGTCCGCCCCACAGCTTGCGGTCGTAGCAGATCAGCGGATTGGCGCGCAGCAGCTGGTGCGGGTCCGTTTCGGTCAGCGAGGCCGGCGCCAGCACCACCAAAGGCTCGTCGCGCACCCGCCTCCATTCCAGGTTCTTGGGCATCTGGAACTGCGGCTGCAATATCAGCGCCGCGTCCATCTCGCCGTCGCAGATCTTGCTGTAGAGATTGACGGAATAGCCCTTGACCAGGCTGATTTCCAGATTCGGATGCCGGTCGATGAGCCGCGCCAGCAGCGTGGGCATCAGCGTGGTCATGGCCGAATCGAACGCGCCCAGGGTGAGGTGGCCGAACACCACCGGCCCCTGGGACGCGGCCTTCAGGTTGCGCACCTCTTCCATGACGTGCTTGGCCTGCGCCAGGATCTGCGCGCCTTCGACCGTGGGTTTGACGGTACGGCCGGAACGCACCACCAGCTTGAAGCCGAGCTCGTCCTCGACCTTCTTGATGCGCTGGTTGACCGCTGCCGGCGTCAAGCCGTTCTTGCGCGCGACCTCGGCGATCGAACCCTGCTCGATGACCTGGATGAAATTGAGCAGGAAGGTGGTGTCCATGGGCTCCCGGGCGGGCGGTCAGCCCATCAGGCGCGCAAGTTCCGCGCCCGGATCCTTGGCGCGCATGAAGGCTTCGCCCACCAGGAAGGCGTTGACCTTGTGCTGGCGCATCAGCTGCACGTCTTCCGGCCTGAGGATGCCGCTTTCGGTCACGACGCGCTTGCCCGCGGGGATCTGGGGCAGCAGGTCCAACGTGTTCGACAGGCTGGTCTCGAAGGTGCGCAGGTTGCGGTTGTTGATGCCGAGCAGCGGCGTCTTCATGGTCAGCGCGATCTCCAGCTCCTTGGCGTCGTGCACTTCCACCAGCACGTCCATGCCCAGTTCCATCGCCAGCGTTTCATAGTCGCGCAGTTGCGCAGGGCTGAGCGCGGCCACGATCAGCAGCACGCAGTCCGCGCCCATGGCGCGCGCGGCGATGATCTGGTACGGATCGATCACGAAGTCCTTGCGCAGCACCGGCAGCGAGCATGCCGCGCGCGCCTGGCGCAGGTGGTCGTGGGAACCCTGGAAGAACTGCACGTCGGTCAGCACCGACAGGCAGGCCGCGCCGTGCACCGCGTACGAAGACGCGATTTCCGGGGGGACGAAAGGGTCGCGCAGCACGCCCTTGGAGGGCGAGGCCTTCTTGATTTCAGCGATGACGCCGGGCTTGCCTTGCGCAATCTTGTCTTCGATGGCTTGGGCAAAGCCACGCACGTCCTGCCGCGCCTGCGCTTCGCGCAGGACCTCGGCTTCGCTGCGCATCTGGCGAGCGGCGGCGACTTCCTCGGCCTTGACGGCGAGGATCTTCGCGAGAATATCGTTCATTTCAGGAATTTCCGGGTATATGCGCAGAATTCTTCCAGCTTGGCTCGCGCCGCGCCGGTGGAGATCAATTCGAATGCTAGTGCTAAGGCTTCGGGAATGGAATCGGCTTTATTGCCAGCATAGATGGCGAGTCCCGCATTGAGCGCGACGATGTCGCGGGCGGTGCCCTCGACATTTTCAAGCGCCTCTATGACAAGCTCGCGCGATTGTTCGCGATTGGACACCTTGATGCTCCGGTTGGACATCATGGATAGCCCGTAGTCCTCGGGGTGGATCTCATATTCGAGGACTTTTCCGTCCTTGAGTTCCCCGACCAGGGTGGCGCCGCCCAGCGAGGCCTCGTCCATGCCGTCCTTGCCGTGCACCACCAGCACATGGCGCGAACCCAGGCGTTCCAGCACGCGCACCTGGATGCCGACCAGGTCGGGGTGGAATACGCCCATCAGCTGGTTGGCGGCGCCGGCCGGATTGGTCAGCGGGCCCAGGATGTTGAAGATCGTCCGCACGCCCAGCTCCTTGCGGACGGCGGCCACGTTCTTCATGGCGCCATGGTGGGCAGGCGCGAACATGAAGCCGATGCCGGTGGCCTGGATGCACTCGGCCACCTGCTCGGGCGTGAGCACCAGGTTGGCGCCCAGGGCTTCCAGCACGTCGGCGCTGCCGCTGGAGGACGAGGCGCTGCGGTTGCCGTGCTTGGCGATCGGCACGCCGGCCGCCGCCGCTACGAACATGGCGGTGGTGGAAATGTTGAAGGTGTGGCTGCCGTCGCCGCCGGTGCCGCACATGTCCAGCAGGTCGGCCGGGTTGGGCGTGACCACGGGCGTGGCGAATTCGCGCATGACCTGCGCGGCCGCGGTGATCTCGCCTATGGTTTCCTTTTTCACGCGCAGGCCCATCAGCAAGGCGCTTGCGATCTGCGGCGACATTTCGCCGCGCATCAGCATGCGCATCAGATGCAGCATTTCGTCGTGGAAAATTTCGCGGTGTTCAATGCAGCGCGTCAGCGCTTCGGCGGGGGAAATAGTCACGATGCGTCCTTCTTAGGCGAGGTTCAGGAAATTGCGGAGCAGGGCATGGCCGTGCTCGCTGAGCACCGACTCGGGATGGAACTGTACTCCGTATAGCGGCAGGGTCTTGTGGCGCACGCCCATGATGTCGCCGTCCGGCGCGGTCGCGGTCACGGCCAGGCAGTCGGGCAGGGTGGCGGGGTCTATGGTCAGCGAGTTGTAACGGATCACGGTGTACGGGGTGGGCAGACCAGTGAAGAGGTCCGTGCCCGTGTGCGAGATCTGCACCGTCTTGCCGTGCATGATCTGCTGCGCCCGCACGATGTCGCCGCCGTAGGCCGCGCCGATGGCCTGATGGCCCAGGCATACGCCCAGGATGGGCTTCTTGCCCGCGAAGGCCTGGATCACGGGCACCGAGATGCCGGCCTCGGCCGGCGAGCAGGGACCGGGCGACACGCAGATGCGGTCGGGGTTCATGGCGGTGATCTCTTCCAGCGTGATCTGGTCGTTGCGCGCCACGCGCACGTCCTCGCCCAGTTCACCGAGGTACTGAACCAAGTTGTAGGTGAAAGAGTCGTAGTTGTCGATCATCAACAGCATTTAATTCTCCTGTAGGGCCGCCCGGCGGCCCGGATATGTCCGGTGGGGGCGGGGCCTCAGATGGGCTCGTCCAGGCCGTGCTGCACCTGCTCCGCCGCGCGCAGCACCGCGCGGGCCTTGGCTTCGGTTTCGGCCCATTCGGCTTCAGGGTTGGAATCGGCCACGATGCCGGCGGCGGCCTGCACGTACAGCGTGCCGTCCTTGATGACGCCGGTGCGGATGGCGATGGCCACGTCCATTTCGCCGCCGTAGCTCAGGTAGCCGGCCGCGCCGCCGTAGATGCCGCGGCGCACGGGTTCCAGCTCGTCGATGATCTTCATGGCCTCGACCTTGGGCGCGCCGGTCAGGGTGCCGGCGGGGAAGGAGGCGCGCAGCACGTCCATGCTGCTCATGCCCGGGTTCAGCGTGCCGGTGACGTTGGACACCAGGTGCATCACGTGCGAATAGCGTTCGATCACCATGGTGTCGCTGACCTTGACCGAGCCGACCTGGGCCACGCGGCCCACGTCGTTGCGCGCCAGGTCGATCAGCATCACGTGTTCGGCCACTTCCTTGGGATCGGCCTTCAGTTCGGCGGCCAGGGCGGCGTCTTCCTCGGGCGTGCCGCCGCGCTTGCGGGTGCCGGCCAGCGGGCGGATCGTGATCTGCGACTTGGGCTCGCCGTTCTCCACCACGCGCTCCTGGCGCACCAGGATCTCGGGCGACGCGCCGACCACCTGGAAGTCGCCGAAGTTCCAGAAGTACATGTAGGGGGAGGGATTGAGCGACCGCAGGGCGCGGTAGAGGGAGAGGGGCGAATCGCGGAAGGGCTTGGCGATGACCTGGCCGATCTGCACCTGCATCAGGTCGCCGGCGGCGATGTGTTCCTTGGCGCGGTGCACGGCCGCCAGATAGTCTTCCTTCTTGAAGTCGCGCCGCTCTTCGGTCTGCATGCTGGCGTGGCTGTAGGGGATTTCCACGGGGCGTCGCAGGCGCGCGCGCAGATCGTGCAGGCGCTGTTGGGCGCGGCTGTAGGATTCGGGCTGGCTCGGGTCGGCGTAGACCATCAGGTAGATGCGGCCGGCCAGGTTGTCGACGATGACCAGTTCGTCCACGTGCATCAGCATCAGGTCGGGGGTGCCGCCTTCCATGCCGGCGGGGAACGGCTTGACCGCGGGGCCCAGGCAGGGCTCGATGTGGCGCACCGTGTCGTAGCCGAAGTAACCCGCCAGGCCGCCGCAGAAGCGCGGCATGCCCGGGCGCAGGGCGACCTTGAAGCGGCTTTGGTACTGCTCGATGAAGGCCAGCGGATCGCCGTCATGGGTCTCGGCGACCTTGCCGTCGTGCAGCACCTCGGTGCGGGTGCCGCTGGCGCGGATCACCGTGCGGGCCGGCAGGCCGATGAAGGAATAGCGGCCGAAGCGCTCGCCGCCCACCACCGATTCCATCAGGCAGGTCATGCGCCCGCCCTGGGGGCCGGCGTGCGCCAGCTTCAGGTAGATGCCCAGCGGGGTGTCCAGGTCGGCATAGGTTTCGGCGACCAGCGGGATGCGGTTGTAGCCTTGTGCGGCGAGGGCCTTGAATTCGATTTCGGTCATGTCGGGTCTCGTGAGCGATTTATCTGCTATCGGACCAGGCGCGCAACAAAAAAGCCCGGTCCAGGTTACTGGTTCCGGGCTTGGCTCTGTGTTTACACAGCTACGGCACTAGGCGGCATACGCGTCCAGGGCCGGGAGGGATCATCGCCACCCGGAAGACAAACGCCACCAGCGCCACGAGGCGCCGAGCATTTGGTTCTGGATGGAAACGTTCATTGAGCTTTGTTCAGTATTGAATTCGCGGTGAGCCGCCGGGTGTTCAGGAGCCTGTTTTTGCCGCGTTCCGGTTTTGATTCCAGAGCGCGACCCACTGGGCGGCGGCGACTAGCGTGTCAACTATACCATCGACATCCAGCTCGCGCACGTCCCGGCCTTCGTTGTAACCGTAAGGCACCACCAGGACCTGGGTGCCGGCGCTGCGGCCGGCCTGAGCGTCATTGACGGAATCGCCGATGGTCACGGCTTCCCGCGCGGCGACGCCGAGCAAGTCGCAGGCGTGCAACACCTGGTCGGGGTCCGGCTTGCGGCGCGCGCAGGTGTCGCCGCAGACCACCGCGTCGAAAAAGCCCGCCAGGCCCGTGCGCTGCAGCAGCGGCAGGGTGAATTCGGTGGGCTTGTTGGTGACGACGGCCAGCTTCAGGCCCTGCTCGCGCATGAGCTTCAGGCCTTCGATGACGCCAGGGTAGATCTGCGCTTTTTCACCATTGGACAGGTGGTAGTGGCGGTAGAAGGCGGCGCGGGCGACATCGAACTCGGCGGCGGTGGGATCGGCCGCGTCCAGGCTGCCGGCCAGGCTGCGGCGCACCAGGTTGTCCACGCCCTTGCCGACGAAGGTGGCCACCACGTCTTCGCGCAGCGGCGACATGCCCAGTTCCACGCGCATGGCGTTGGCGGCGAAGGCCAGGTCGGGAATCGAGTCCAGCAGGGTGCCGTCCAGGTCTAGCAGCGCGGCGCGAAAAGCGGTCATGTCGGTTCCCGGGGCTTAGATGGCGGTGGTTTCGCCGATGGCGATCTGTTCGCGCATGGACTTGATGATGCCGGCGTAGTCCGGCTTGCCGAAGATGGCGGAGCCGGCCACGAAGGTGTCGGCGCCAGCGCGGCGGATTTCAGCGATGTTGTCGATCTTCACGCCGCCGTCGACTTGCAGCACGATTTCCTGGCCGCCGGCCTGCATCCAGGCGTCGATCTTGGCGCGCGCCTCGCGCAGCTTGGTCAGCGCGCCGGGGATGAAGCTCTGGCCGCCGAAGCCCGGATTCACCGACATGATCAGGATCAGGTCGATCTTGTCCATCACGTAGTCCAGATAGGACAGCGGGGTGGCGGGGTTGAACACCAGGCCGGCCTTACAGCCGTTTTCACGGATCAGCGACAGCGTGCGGTCCACGTGGCGGCTGGCGTCCGGGTGGAAGCTGATGTAGTCGGCGCCGGCCTTGGCGAACATCGGCACCAGGTCGTCCACCGGTTCCACCATCAGGTGCACGTCGATGGGCACCTGGACGTGGGGGCGGATCGCCGCGCACACCATCGGGCCGATGGTCAGATTGGGGACATAGTGATTGTCCATCACGTCCACGTGGATCCAGTCGGCGCCGGCGGCGACGACGTTGCGGACTTCCTCGCCCAGGCGGGCGAAGTCGGCCGACAGGATGCTGGGGGTGATGCGGGTGGAAGCCTGTTGGGTAGACATGATGTTCGGGATCGGGGAGGGCATAATGTGCCATTATTGCAGTTTGAGGGCACGTACCGGGAATGGCCCGGTCCAGTCGGCCCGAGAACCGCGTCTTTTCAAGCGCCCGGCGCCGTACCACGGCGGCCCGCCAGCATCACACAGGGAAGGACTGTGAAACCTTACGACCTGAGCGTCTCTGTCTCTCCGCGCTTCGTGCCCGAACAGTCCGATCCTGGCGAACAGCAGTTCGTGTTCGCCTACACCGTCCGCATCACCAATACCGGCGAGCATCCCGCCCAGGTGATCAGCCGCCACTGGATCATCACCGACGGCAACCAGCGCGTGCAGGAAGTGCGCGGGCTGGGCATCGTGGGGCAGCAGCCCTTGCTGGCGCCCGGCGAAACCTTCGAGTACACCAGCGGCTGTCCCCTGCCCACGCCGGTGGGCACGATGCGGGGCACCTACCACTGCGTCGGCGAGAACGGCATTCCGTTCGAAGTGCCGATCTCCGAATTCGTCCTGGCCATGCCGCGTACCCTGCATTGAATGGCCCGGCCACCCGTCGCTCGTTTTTTCATTTGCTCATGAAGCGCATTCTCAGCCTGTCCGTGCTGTCCGTCTTGCTGGCGGCATGTTCCACTCCCTCCGATATCCCTCCCGACTCCGGCTCGACCGGCATCCCCGGCCCGTCCACGCCGGCGGCTGACGGCCCCCTGGTGGTGCCGTCGCTGTCGTCCTTGCCTGACTCCCCGCCGCGCGCGCTGGCGGGCAAGTTCAAGGCGGCCAACTGGGCCGAAATGCCGGGTTGGACCAATGATGACCTGTCGCGCTTCTGGCCCCTGTTCTTGCGCAACTGTCGCGGACTGATGCGGCCGACCAGCGGCAACCTGGCCGCGCCCGCGCGCGCCACGCCGCGCGCCTGGCAGCCGGTTTGCGCCGCCGCCGTGGATCCGGCCCGCGCGCCCGCCGCCGGCGACGGCGAGGGCGTGCGCCGCTTTCTCCAGACCTATCTGCAGCCCTGGCGCCTGAACGCGGCCGACGGCAAGCCGGCCACCAATACCGTGACGGGCTATTACGAGCCCCTGGTGCGCGGTTCGCGCCGCCAGGGCGGCAGCCACCAATGGCCGCTGTACACCGTGCCCGCGGACCTGTTGACCATCGACCTGGGTTCGATCTATCCGGAACTGGCCGGCAAGCGCGTGCGCGGCAAGCTGGACGGCAAGCGCGTGGTGCCCTACGACTCGCGCGCCGCCATCGAATCGTCTGGTCGCCGCCCGCCCGTGCTGGTGTGGGTGGATGACCCCGTCGACAACTTCTTCCTGCAGGTGCAGGGCTCGGGCCGCGTGCAGCTGACCGACGGCCCCGATTCCGGCAAGACCATCCGCGTGGCCTATGCCGACCATAACGGCCAGCCCTATGCGTCCATCGGCCGCTGGCTGATAGACCGGGGCGAGCTGTCCGCCGACCAGGCCTCGATGCAGAACATCCGCGCCTGGGCCCAGCGCAATCCCAAGCGCGTGCCGGAGATGCTCAACGCCAATCCGGCGGTGGTGTTCTTCCGCGAAGAGGCGGTGGTCGATCCGGAACAAGGCCCCAAGGGCGCCTATGTGGTGCCGCTGGCCCCCATGCGCTCGATCGCGGTCGACGCGGGCTTCGTGCCGCTGGGCACGCCGGTGTTCCTGGCCACCACCTACCCGGCGTCCGACCGGCCGCTGCAGCGCCTGGTGCTGGCCCAGGACACGGGCACGGCCATCCGCGGCGCCGCCCGCGCCGACTTCTACTGGGGCTACGGCGATGAGGCCGGGCAGCAGGCCGGCCGCATGAAGCAGCGCGGCCAGATGTGGGTGCTGTGGCCGAAACAGGCCGGGGAGCCGAGCGCAAGATGAGCCATCAGATCGTCGTTTGCGGGGCCGGCATCGTCGGCCTGTCCACCGCCTTGGCGCTGGCCCGCCGCGGCCAGCGCGTGGCCGTGCTGGCGCCGCGCGCCAGCGTGCCGCCGGCCGATTCGGACCGCTATCACCCGCGCGTCTACGCCATTTCGCCCGCCAGCCAGCGCTTTCTGGCCGACCTCGGCGTGTGGGACGCCATGCCCGCGTCCCGGCTGACGCCGGTGAACGCCATGGAAATCCACGGCGACGCCGACGGCCAGGTGAACCTGAGCGCCTGGCAGGCGGCGCTGCCGCAGCTGGCCTGGATCGTCGAGTCCGGCGAAATCGAGCGCGTGCTGATCCAGGCGGTCCGCATGTTCGGGATCCCCTGGCTGGAGGACCGCTGCACGGGTTACCGCGACGGCGCCATCGACACCGAAGGCGGCGCGCGCATCGAGGCCGAGCTGTTCGTGGGCGCCGATGGCGCGGCGTCGCCGCTGCGCGAAGCTGCCGGGTTGAAGCATGAATCCGTGTCCTACGAGGACACGGGCCTGGTGGTGCACCTGGACGCTGAGCGCCCGCACCAGGGCACCGCTTTCCAGTGGTTCCGCGACGACGGCGTGCTGGCGCTGCTGCCGCTGCCCGATACCTCGGCCGGTCCGCAGGTCTCCATGGTCTGGTCCATGCGCACCGAACTGGCCCAGGCGCTGCTGGCCTTGCCGCCCGAGGAGCAGGCCGTCCGCCTGGAAGCCTTGCTGGCCGGCGCCGCCGAAGGCCGCCTGGGCGCGCTGAAGGTCCGCAGCAAGCTGCATGGATTTCCCTTGACGCTGGAACGCGCCCAGATGGTCGCGCCCGGCATCGCGTTGGCGGGCGACGCGGCGCACCGCCTGCATCCGCTGGCGGGCCAAGGGCTGAACCTGGGCCTGGGCGACGTCGAAGCCCTGGCCCGCGTCGTCGCCGGCCGCGAAGCCTTCCGCGCCGCGGGCGACCTGCGCGTGCTGCACCGCTACCAGCGCGCGCGCGCCGAGCCGGTGCTGGCCATGCGCCTGGCTACCGACGGCCTGCACAAGCTGTTCGCCTCGCGGGCCACGCCGCTGGTCTGGCTGCGCAATGCCGGCATGCACTGGGTGGAACGGGCGCCCTTGATCAAGCGCCGCCTGATTACCGGCGCTTCGGCCAACTAGGGCCGGATCCGCCCTGTGGAACCTCGCCCGCGGGCGGACTGTCTGACCCATAGGGGGCGCCTGCCCGTGCGGGCCGGATTCGCCCAGGCGCGGATCGGTTACCCTTTCCGCACAAGAACACGATAGACAAGTACAGGAGTACCGATGAATTTCCGCATATCCGCCACCCTGGCGGCTTGTTTCCTGGCCGCGGGCCTGGGCATGTCCGCCGGCGCGGCGGCCCAGGGCGACAAGTCTGTCTCCACCCAATCCGTGGGGCAGCCCGCCAAGGGCGACAAGAGCTACTCCACCACCCAGGTGGCGCCAGCCGACCCCGTGGCGGACGCGGTCAAGGACCGCTTTCGCCAGCGGTTCGACGGCATGGACGTCACGGCCGTGCGCCGCACGCCCTATGGCCTGTTCGAAGTGCAGCTGGGCATGGACCTGATCTACACGGATGAAAAGGTGACCTGGGTCATGGAAGGTCCGTTGATCGACGCCATGACGCGCCGCGACGTCACCCGCGAAACGCAGGAGCGCCTGAGCGCCGTGTCCTTCGACCAGCTGCCGCTGGACCTGGCGATCAAGCAGGTCAAGGGCGACGGCTCGCGCAAGGTCGCGATCTTCGAAGACCCCAACTGCGGCTACTGCAAGCAATTGCGCAAGACGCTGGAAAACGTCGACAACATCACCGTCTACACCTTCCTCTATCCCATCCTGTCGCCGGATTCCAAGGACAAGGTGCGCGACGTGTGGTGCTCGAAGGACCCGGGCGCCGCCTGGGACGACTGGATGCTGCGCGGCAAGAAGCCCGCCACCGCGAATTGCGACGTGCCCGAGGACAAGCTGCTGGCCCTGGGCCAGAAGCTGATGGTGCGCGGCACGCCGACCACGTTCTTTGCAGACGGCTCGCGCGTCAGCGGCGCCTTGCCGCTGGAGCAATTCAAAGCCCGCTTGAACTGACCGGCGCGCGGCGCCGGCCGGGAGGCTGGCGCCACAGGCGCCAAGCCCCCGGAGACAGCTTTTGAAAATCGCAATACTCGACGATTACCACGACGTAGCCAAGCGCTATGCGGATTGGACCTCGCTGGGCGGTAACGCCGAGGTGCAGATCTTCAACAACTTCATCCCCGAAGAGCAGGTCGAGCCCACGCTCGAACCCTACGACGTGATCGTCGCCATGCGCGAGCGCACGCCGTTCCCTGCAGAACGGATCCGCGCCCTGCCGAATTTGCGCCTGCTGGTCACCACGGGCATGCGCAACAACGCCATCGACATGCAGGCCTGCGCCGAGCAGGGCATCATCGTCTGCGGCGCGCCCGGCAGCGCCGACGCCAACACCGCCACGGCCGAGCTGGCCTGGGCCCACATCCTGGGCCTGTTCAAGCACCTGCCGGCCGAAGACGCGGCGATGCGCCGCGGCATGTGGCAGACCGCCATGCCCGAGCCGCTGGCAGGCAAGCGCCTGGGCGTGCTGGGCCTGGGCAAGCTGGGGGCGGCGGTCGCCAAGGTGGGCCTGGCATTCGGCATGGACGTGGTGGCCTGGAGCCCCAACCTGACCGACGAGCGCGCCGAGGCGGCAGGCGTGAAGCGGGTGGACAAGCACGAACTCTTCGCCACGTCCGATGTGGTCAGCCTGCACTTGATCCTGTCCGAACGCAGCCGCCACGTGGTCGACGCCGCCGCGCTGGCCGCGATGAAGCCGACCGCGTATCTGGTCAACACCTCGCGCGCCGGCCTGGTGGACCAGGAAGCCCTGATGGATGCGCTGATCAAGTTCCGCATCGCGGGCGCGGGCCTGGACGTCTATCCCGAGGAACCGCTGTCGCCCACGGATACCGTGCGCGACCTGGACAACGTGATCCTGACGCCGCACCTGGGCTACGTCAGCCGCGAGAACTTCGAGGCCTTCTACCAGAACGCGCTGGAAGCGGTGAAGGCATGGAAGGCCGGCAAGCCCGTCCGCGTGCTGAACGCGTAGGCGGTAGCGGCTGTAAAAGTAAAAAGGCTGCCCTGGGCAGCCTTTTTTGTTTCCGCGCAGTTTTCAGCTGCGCGTGAACGTCACCTTCTTCTCGACGATGGCGCCAGGCTCAAGCGCTTGCGGCGTATCGCCACAGGCTTCGCCTGCATCCTCCTGCGGGTCTTCGGCGTCGAATGCCGTGTCGCCGTTGGGGTCCGCCACGCCGGTGGGCTTCAAGCCCACGAAGTCGAACAGGTCCCGGTCCATCAGGTGCGACGGCACCACGCGCGACAGCGCATTGAACACGTTCCACGAGCGGCCCGGATGCTGCTTGTCCCATTCCTTGATCATGCGGCCCACTTCCTTGCGCTTCAGGTTCTCCTGCGAGCCGCAGAGATTGCAGGGAATGATGGGGAACTGCTTGAGCTCCGCATAGGCGATCAGGTCGGTTTCCGGCACATAGGCCAGAGGGCGGATCACCGTGTGGCGGCCGTCGTCGGACACCAGCTTGGGCGGCATGCCCTTGGCCTTGCCGCCGTAGAACAGGTTCAGGAAGAACGTGCCCAGGATATCGTCGCGGTGATGGCCCAGCGCGATCTTGGTCGCGCCCAGTTCGGAGGCGACGCGGTACAGGATGCCGCGGCGCAAGCGCGAACAGAGCGAGCACATGGTCTTGCCCTCTTCCAGCACGCGCGTGACGATGGAATACGTGTCCTGCGTCTCGATGTGGAAGGGCACGCCCAGTGCTTTCAGATACTCGGGCAGGATGTGGTCGGGAAAGCCTGGCTGCTTCTGGTCCAGGTTGACGGCGATCAGCTCGAACTTGAAGGGCGCGCGCTTCTGCAGCTGCAGCAGGATGTCCAGCATCGCATAGGAATCCTTGCCGCCCGACAGGCAGACCATCACGCGGTCGCCTTCTTCAAGCATGTTGTAGTCGGACAGGGCGCGCGTGGTTTCGCGGGCCAGGCGCTTGGTCAGCTTGTTGCCTTCGTGGCGGGCCTTTTCTTCGGCTTCGGTGCGAAAGCGCACCTCGGGGGTAGCTATGTCGTTCATGGTCAACGCGTGATCTGGATTTCCACGCCCACCGCCGCGCAGTCGGAAAAGGCCATGGGCTTGCTGATGCGCAGGCGCAGCGCGCGGATTTCCTGGAAGTCGGCCAGCAGGCGCGCCGCGACCTGTTCCGACAGGGTTTCGATCAGGTTCACGTGAGCCTGGGTGCACTCTTCCACGATGGCCTCGCGCAGACGGCGGTAGTCCAGCACGCTGTGGATGTCGTGGTCGTCGACCGAGCGCTGGATGTCCACGTCGAAGTCGGCGTCGACATGCAGGGGCTGGGTGGCGCGGCGCTCGTGCTCGAGAATGCCGATGCGGGCGTCGAGCGCGAGCCCGGAAAGAATGATGCGGCGTGTAGGCATGATGAAAACCTGGGTGGGGTAGCCCGGAATTGTAAGGCGACAGCGGAACGGGGGCGGCGCGCTGGCTACAATCCGGCCATGTCCGGGCGTCCGCGAGGCGCCGGCGCAGTCAATAAGGGGTGAAATGCAACAGATGCACGATTCGGTCATTGTAGGCGGCGGCCCGGCCGGCGCCTCCTGCGCCCTGTGGTTGGCGCGCCTGGGCCTGTCCCCGCTATTGGTCGAGGCAGGCCCGCGGCTGGGCGGCTTGGGCAATGACAATCCCTTCGCCGACGACTGGATCGCCGTGCTGCCCGGGGTGACCGGGCAGCAGGTGGCCGCCAACATCGACGCCAGCGTGCGCGCGGCCGGCGTGCCGCTGCGGCTGGAAACCCGTGTAACCGGGGTGCGCCCCTGCAAGGGCGGCATCGAGGCCACGCTGGCAGGCCCCGATGGCGCCGAATCCCTGGTGCGCGCGCGCACCCTGGTGATTGCCTCGGGCGTGCGCGCCAAGGGGCTGCCGGACCATCCGCCCGGCGCCTCCTGGCCTGGCGTGCTGATCGGCCCGGGCTCGCCCATCGTCGCGCAGGACTATTCGGGCCTGTCGGTGGCGGTGCTGGGCGGAGGCGACAACGCCTTCGAAAACTACGTCTACGTGCGCAACCGCGGCGCCCGCAGCGTGCATCTCTATGCCCGCAGCGTGCGCGCCCAACAGCAATGGGTGACGCGCGCCGGCCGCGAAGGCGTGCACATCGGCCCGTACAAGTTGGACCCCGCCACCCGCAGCGTGGACGGCAAGCAGTACGACCTGATCCTGGTCTTCTATGGCTGGGAGCCCCAGGCCGGCTTTGCCGACAGCCTGCATCTGGCCCGCGACGAACGCGGCTACATCCGCACGGACTTCGCCACCGCCGAAACCAGCGTGCCCGACATTTACGCCGTGGGCGAGGTGGCGCACCGCATGCATCCCTGCGTGGTGACGTCCATGGCCGACGGCGTGGTCGCGGCCAAGGCCATCCAGCGCCGCTGGGAGCGCGGCGCGGAGTAGGGCGCGCTCAACGTTCGAGCAGGAATTCCACCACTGCGGCCTCGAACGCCTCGGGCAGTTCGATGTTCGCCAAGTGCACGGCCGGCAGCGTCAGCAGTTTGGCGCCGGGCAGCGTGGCGGCGATCAGTTCGCCATGGCTGGCCGCGGTGACCGTGTCGTGCTGGCCCGCGATGACCAGCGCCGGATTGGGAATCAGGGCGACGGTGCGGCGCAAGTCGAAATCCCGCACGGCGGCAAAGGCCCCTGCCAGGCCATGCTTGTCGGTACTCAGCAGCATGGCGCGGAACGGTTCGATGGCAGGGTTGCCGTCCCGCAGCCAGGACGCGGGAAACCAGTTCTTCAGGAAAGTCTCGGCTGTTTCCGTCATGTCTTCTGCAAGCAGCGTGGCGGCGATGCGTTCGTCCCATTGCGGCGCCGGTCCCAGATAGGCCGAGGTATTGCTCAGGACCAGGCGGCCGATGCGTTGCGGCGCATGCACGCCCAGCCACTGGCCGACGATGCCGCCCAGCGACAGTCCCAGGAAATGCGCGCGCTCGATGCCCAGCCCGTCCAGCAGCTCCAGCACGTCGCGGCCCAGGCGGTCCAGCGAGTAAGGGCCCTGCGGCACGCTGGACGCGCCATGGCCGCGGTAGTCGTAGCGCAGCACGCGGAAGTGGCGGGTCAGCGCCGGGATCTGCGCATCCCACATATGCAGCGTGGTGCCGATGGAGTTCGCCAGCGCCAGCGTGGGCAAGCCGGCCTGGCCGTCGTAGCGGTAGGCGATGCGGGCGCCGTCGCCGGCGGAGAAGTAGGAAACGTCTTGCATGATGGTCGGCCTCGCGGTGATTGGGTACGAGGCAAATCGTAGTTGCGCAGCGGCCGAGAAAAAATTACAAAGTTCGCACAATCATTGTCGGAAAAATAGACATGAGCGAATTCACGCTGCACGATCTCCAGTGCTTCGACGCGGTGGCGCGCGCTGGCGGCTTCCAGGCGGCCGCAGCCGTGCTGCACCGCTCGCACCCGGCGGTATTCGCCGCCGTGGCCAAGCTGGAACGGCAGTTGGGCCTGGCTTTGCTGGACCGTGGCGGCTACCGAGTGAGCCTGACAGCCGCGGGGCAGTCCTTCCATGCGCGCGCGCAATTGCTGCTGCGCGAGCTAACCGCCTTGCGCGCGCACGCCGAACAACTGGCCATGGGCGAGGAAACCGAGCTGCGCATCGTGATCGGCGATTTCTGTCCGCGTCCCTACGTGCTGGGCCTCTTGAGCCGCTTTTTCGCGGACTGCCCGGCCACGCGCCTGGACCTGCATTTCGAGGCCGTGTCCGGGCCGCTGGAACGTCTCTGCGACGGCGACGCCGACCTCATCCTGCATCGCGTGGACAAGAACGACGCCAGCCTCGAGTGGGTGGATCTGGCAAAGGTGCCTTTCGTGCCCGTGGTGGCGCCGGGCTTTCTGCGCGGACCCGTGCCGCGCGTGATCAAACCAGCTTTGCTGCGCGACTACACGCAATGCGTCATGCGCGACAGCGCCAGGCACACGCCATCGCAGGACTATTTCACCGTGGAAGGCGCGCGCCAGTGCACGGTGGCGGACCAGTTGATGAAGAAGGAAATCATCCTGCAGGGCATGGGCTGGGGCCACATGCCGCGCTTTCTCATCGAAGACGAATTGCATGACGGCAGCCTGCTTTCCATCGCCAACCGCCATCTGCCGGGCAGCATCGAAGAACTGGTGGCGGCGCGGCGCACGGATCGGGCGCAAGGTCCGGTCTCCAACCGCTTGTGGCAATACTTGCAGGAAGCCGCGCCGGCCTTGCGCCGCGCCTTGACATCGAGCCGCCGCCGCTAAGGGAAAATACGCATGGCATAGCGCCACACGCTTCTTCAGAATGCCTTCCAGACGCAAGTTCGTCTTCAAATTTTCGCCGACTGCCAGTGTTGCCAGTCAGGCGTAGGGCAAAAAGGCCCGAGCCGGAATTTCCGGCTCGGGCCTTTTCGTTTTCCGTTTGTCCATCGCTTTTCTTCGAATGGCGTTTCGATGCGCCGTGGGCGGAGCTTTGCCTGAAGAAGCGTGGACGCTGCGGGCGGACGGCAGTCGTCGTGATGTGGTCGGCAAAGGCGCCTGCCCAATCCCGGGCAGCTCAGGGCTTGCAAGCAAGCCCCAGCCGGAGGCTTGCCTTCAGAAACGCACAGGAGCGCAACGATGAGCGTATACAACCGCCGCCGCTTTCTGCAGCACAGCGGCTCCATGGTCCTACTGAGCGCCGCGTCGGGGATGGCAGCCTTGCCCCGTCAGGCTTACGCCCAAGACACCGTCAAATTGGGCCTGCTGCATTCCCTGTCCGGCACCATTGCGATCGCCGAGGCGTCGCTGGTGGACGCGGAGAAGCTGGCGATCGAAGAGATCAACGCCGCGGGCGGCGTGATGGGCCGCAAGATCGAACCCGTGGTCGAGGACGGCGCGAGCGAGAACGCGGTGTTCGCCGAAAAAGCGCGCAAGCTGCTCGACCGGGACAAGGTCGCGGCCATTGTGGGCTGCTATACCTCGGCTTCGCGCAAGGCGCTGCTGCCGGTGCTGGCGCGCAGCAAGGGCCTGCTTTACTACCCCACCTACTACGAGGGCCAGGAGCAGGACGCCAGGGTGTTCTACCCGTCCCAGGAAGCCACGCAATCCGTGATCGCGGCGGTGGAATGGATGGCGCGTGAAAAGGGCAAGACCTTCTTCCTGGTCGGCTCCGACTACATCTATCCCCGTACCTGCAACAAGATCGCCAAGCCGGCCATCACGCGCATGAACGCCAAGGTGGTGGGCGAAGAGTACGCGCCGCTCGGGCACACCGAATTCTCCTCCATCATCAACAAGATCAAGGCGGCCAAGCCCGAGTGCATCTACAGCACCGTGGTGGGCGGATCGAACGTGGCGTTCTACAAACAGTTGCGCGCGGCCGGCCTGGACGGCACGCGCGTGGTGCTCCTGTCCACGGTCGTGTCCGAGAACGAGATTGAAGGGATAGGCAAGGACAACGCGGCGGGCTACTACGCCTGCATGGGTTACTTCCAAAGCCTGCAGAATCCGGCCAACGAAAAGTTCGTCCGTGCCTTCAAGGCCAAGTACGGCCAGGACCGCGTCATCGGCGACCCGATGGAGGTCGCCTACAACAGCGTGTACCTGTGGAAGCTCGGCGTGGAGAAGGCTGGTTCGTTCGATCCAGACAAGGTGATCGCGGCCTCGGCGGGGCTGACGCTGCAGGCGCCGGAGGGCACCGTGCGCGTGCATGAAACCAACCATCACGTCTGGAAAAAGGTGCGCGTGGGCAAGGCCCGGCCGGACGGGCAGTTCGACGTGGTCTGGGAGTCGGCGGACCTGATCGAGCCCAATCCCTTCCCGAAGCTGTAGCCGACGCTTGCGGATGCGCGCAAGCCCATGGCCGGCGGCGATGCCGCCGGCGCAGCCTGGAACGTGATCATGAATCTCGACATCGCGGCTATGCAGTTTTTCAACGGGATCAGCCTCTTCAGCATTCTTCTGCTGATGGCGATCGGCCTGGCGGTCGTGTTCGGCCTGATGGGCGTCATCAACATGGCACACGGCGAGTTGATGGCGATGGGGGCCTATACGACCTACGTGGTCTCGGTGGCGTTCCAACATTGGACGCCGGGCTGGATGGACGTCTATCTGTTCGCGGCCATTCCGCTGGCGTTCCTGGTCACCTTCGCATTCGGCTATGTGCTTGAACGCGGCTTCATCCGCTGGTTCTACAACCGTCCGCTGGACACGCTGCTTGCGACCTGGGGGCTGAGCCTGATCCTGCAGCAGACCTACCGCTCGGTGTTCGGCGCGCAAGAGGTCAGCGTGCCGCTGGCCTCCTGGCTCAGCGGCGCGTGGGAGCCGACGCCCGATCTGCAGTTTCCGCTGAACCGCATCTTCATCCTGGGCCTGACGTTGCTGGTGGCCGTGGGTGTTTACCTGCTGCTGTACCGCAGCGCATGGGGCTTGCGGGTGCGCGCCGTCACGCAGAACCGCGCGATGGCGGGCGCCGTCGGAATCAACACGCGGCGCGTGGACGCGCTGACCTTTGCGTTGGGTTCCGGCCTGGCGGGCATCGCGGGCTGCGTCTTCACCATGATCGGGTCGACCAACCCCGGCACGGGTCAGCTCTACATCGTCGATTCGTTCATTGTGGTGGTGTTCGGCGGCGTGCAGAGCCTGTTGGGAACCGCGTTCTCCGGCCTGGCCATCGCGCAGTCGCAGACCACGCTGGAGTACCTGATGAGCGGTTCGATGGCCAAGGTAACGATCCTGGTGCTGGTGATCCTGGTCCTTTACTTCCGCCCGAACGGGCTGTTCGCCAACAAGACTCGGGGATGATGCGATGAAGCCCTTACACCGGAAAACCGAAGAGATCGCGATCCTGCTGGTCGCGGCGCTGATCCTGGCGGTCCTGCCCCTGTCGCTGGACCCGTTCCGGCTGAACCTGGTCGGCAAGTACATGGCGTTCGCCTTCGTCGCGATAGGCGTCGTGCTGACATGGGGGTACAGCGGCGTGCTGAGCCTCGGGCAAGGCATCTTCTTCGGACTGGGTGGGTACATGATGGCCATGTTCCTGAAGCTGGAGGCGTCCGCGCCGGATCTGCCCGATTTCATGGTGTGGAGCAGCGTGGAGAGCCTGCCGGCATGGTGGCAGCCGTTCCACTCGCTGACGCTGACGCTGTTGCTGATCGTGGTCCTGCCGGGTCTGGCAGCCTATCTTTTTTCGCTGGCCATTTTCCGCAAACGGGTCAGCGGGGTGTACTTCGCCATCGTGACGCTGGCCCTGGCGATGACGTTGACCGTGCTCATCGTCGGCCAACAGGGAGACACGGGCGGCGCCAACGGAATCACCGACTTCCGCACGCTGCTGGGCTGGGACATCGTCGGCGACGACGGCAAGCAGGTGCTGTATTTCATCGAATCCGGCGCGCTGATCGTGGCGATGCTGGCGGCGCTGGCCGTCGTGCGCAGCCGGTTGGGAAAGATCCTGATCGCCATCCGCGACCGCGAGGACCGCGTGCGCTTCTCGGGCTACGACACCGCGCACGTGAAGGCCTGCATCTTCGCCGTGGCCGCGGTCCTGTCCGCGATCGGCGGCGCCTTCTTCACCCTGCAGGTGGGCTTGATCTCTCCGGGAGCGATAGGCGTGGTGGCCTCGATCGAGATGGTGATCTATGCGGCGGTCGGCGGCCGCCTGTCGATTCCTGGCGCCGTGGTCGGCGCCTTGCTGATCGGCTTTCTCAAGTCCTATCTGTCCGAGACCTTCCCCGAAGTGTGGCTGTACTTCCTGGGCGCCATCTTCATCGCAGTGGTCGTGGTCATGCCCAACGGCCTGGCCGGCGTGTTCGGCCAGATTCAGGCGCGCCGCGCCGCGGGGAGTGCGCGATGAGCGCCACCCTGGACCTGCAGGAGCCCGCCAGCATGGAAATCAGCAGCGACCGCCCGGCGCCCGGCGCCATCCTGAGCGTCGAGGACCTGACGGTCTCGTTCGACGGGTTCCGGGCCGTGGACGGCCTGAGCCTGCGCGTGGCGCAGGACGAACTGCGCGTCATCATCGGCCCGAACGGCGCGGGCAAGACCACGCTGCTGGACATCATCTGCGGCAAGACCCGGCCGTCCGCGGGCCGGGTGATGTTCCAGGGCCGGGATCTGGTGCGGATGGCGGAATTCGACATCGTGCGCGCCGGCGTCGGACGCAAGTTCCAGACGCCATCGGTCTATGAGGACCTGACAGTGCTGGAGAACTTCGAGATCTCGCTGCCGAACGCGCATGGCGTGGTCCGCTCTCTGCGGTTCCGGCGCACGCCGGAAGTCCGCGAGCGCATCCAGGACATGGCCGGGCAGGTGTTCCTGGCGGACCGCCTGGCGGAGAAGGCGGGTCGCTTGAGCCACGGGCAAAAGCAATGGCTGGAGATCGGCATGCTGCTGATGCAGAGCCCGCAACTGCTGTTGCTGGACGAACCGGTGGCCGGCATGAGCCCGCGCGAGCGCGAACAGACGGCTGAGCTGCTGGCGCGCATCTCGCGCGGAAAATCCATGGTGGTCATCGAGCACGACATGGACTTCGTCAAGCGCATCGCGCACAAGGTCACGGTGCTGCACCAAGGCAGGTTGCTGAGCGAAGGCAGCGTGGCCGAGGTGCAGGCCGATCCGCGCGTGCTGGACGTCTACCTGGGCCATTGAATAGGAGGGCGCGCCATGTTCCGGATCGACAAACTGAACGTGAGTTACGGGGAGTCCCACGTCGTGCACGACGTGTGCTTCGAGGTGGAGCCGCGGGAGTCGGTGGCCATCATGGGCCGCAACGGCATGGGCAAGACCACTTTGCTCAAGGCGCTGATCGGCATGCTGCGGTCGGGTTCGGGCAGCATCCGGCTGGACGGCGTGGAGCTGGCGGGCATGGAGAGCTACCAGCGCGTGCGCAACGGGCTGGCCTTCGTGCCGCAGGGCCGGATGATCTTTCCGTTCCTGACCGTGGAACAGAACATCCTGACCGGCGCCGAACGCAGCGGGCTCAAGACCGTGCCGGAATACCTGTACCGCTTTTTCCCGGTGCTGCACGAGATGCGCCGGCGCAAGGGCGGCAACCTGTCCGGCGGACAACAGCAGCAGCTGGCGATCGCCCGGGCGCTCATTTCCAATCCCCGCGTCCTGATCCTGGACGAGCCTACCGAGGGCATCCAGCCTTCCATCATCAAGGACATCGCGCGAGTCCTGAACGCGCTGCGCGAGGAGCGCGGCTTCGCCATCGTCGTGTCGGAGCAGATGCTGGGCTTCGCGCTGGACCTGGCCGACCGCTTCCTGGTGATAGACCGGGGCCGCATCGTGCACGAGGCGCGCCGCGAGAGCCTGGACCAGGAAAAAGTCAGATCTTTCCTGACGGTATGACCGTCAACCACCGAGGAGCATTGTCATGAGACATGGAGATATCTCCAGCAGCAACGATTGCGTGGGCGTGGCCGTCGTGAACTACAAGATGCCGCGGCTGCATACCCGCGCGGAGGTGATGGAGAACGCCCGCAAGATCGCCGACATGGTCGTGGGCATGAAGCGCGGCCTGCCCGGCATGGACCTGGTCATCTTCCCCGAGTACTCGACCCACGGCATCATGTACGACGCCAAGGAAATGTACGAAACCGCTTCGGCCATACCCGGTGAGGAAACGGCGGTGTTCGCCGACGCCTGCCGCAAGGCCAACGTGTGGGGCGTTTTTTCACTGACGGGCGAGCGTCACGAAGAGCATCCCAACAAGGCGCCGTACAACACGCTGATCCTGATGAACAACAAGGGCGAGATCGTGCAGAAGTACCGCAAGATCATGCCCTGGGTGCCGATCGAAGGCTGGTATCCCGGTGATTGCACCTATGTGTCGGAAGGCCCCAAGGGCCTGAAGATCAGCCTCATCATCTGCGACGACGGCAACTACCCCGAGATCTGGCGCGATTGCGCCATGCGCGGCGCGGAACTGATCGTGCGCTGCCAGGGCTATATGTACCCGGCCAAGGACCAGCAGGTCATGGTGTCCAAGGCCATGGCGTGGATGAACAACGTCTATGTGGCCGTGGCCAATGCCGCGGGCTTCGATGGCGTCTATTCCTACTTCGGCCATTCGGCCATCATCGGCTTCGACGGCCGCACGCTGGGCGAATGCGGCGAGGAAGACATGGGCGTGCAGTACGCGGAGCTATCGACCAGCCTGATCCGCGACGCGCGCAAGAACATGCAGTCGCAGAACCACCTGTTCAAGCTGGTGCACCGCGGCTACACCGGCAAGATCAATTCCGGCGAGGAGGCCACCGGTGTCGCGGCCTGCCCGTACAACTTCTACGCCAACTGGATCAACGATCCGGAGGGCACGCGCAAGATGGTCGAATCCTTCACCCGGTCGACGGTGGGCACGCCGGAGTGCCCAATGGAAGGTATCCCCAACGAGGACGCCAAGCATCGCTAGGCGCGCCTGCCGCCCATCCGGTCTGTCCGGCCTGCGCCGGATGGACGCTTTCCGAGGACATGAACCGTGCCGTCTCCGCTCGATACCTACCGGATTGCGCAAGAACCCTTCTACCGTCCCACGGGGCGGGAAACCGCGTTGTACGAACACGCATACGCGCACCGGCTGCCCATGATCCTGAAGGGGCCCACAGGCTGCGGCAAGACGCGGTTCGTGGAGTACATGGCCTGGAAGCTGGGCCGCCCGCTGGTCACACTGGCGTGCAACGAGGACATGACTGCTTCCGACCTGGTGGGCCGCTACCTGCTGGACGCGGACGGCACCGCCTGGCACGATGGTCCGCTGACGATGGCGGTACGCCATGGCGGCATCTGCTACCTGGACGAGATCGTCGAAGCGCGCCAGGACACCACGGTGGTCATCCATCCGCTGACCGATGCCAGGCGCATCCTGCCGTTGGACAAGAAGGGCGAGGTGGTTCGGGCCCATCCAGACTTTCAGCTGGTGGTGTCCTACAACCCCGGCTATCAAAGCAGCGCCAAGGATCTCAAGCCCTCCACGCGACAGCGCTTCGTGGCCCTGGATTTCGATTACCCGGAACCCGGGCGCGAGGCCGAGATCGTGGCGCACGAGGCGGGCATAGACGCCGGGCTGGCGGACCGGCTGGTGCGCATTGCGCACAGTTCGCGCGAGCTCAAGCGGCATGGACTGGACGAGGGGGTATCCACCCGCATGCTGATCTATGCCGGCATCCTGATCCGCGACGGCGTCAGCCCCGCCGAGAGCTGCGACATGACCATGACTCGCGCGCTGACCGACGACCCCGACATGGCGGCGGCGTTGCGGGCGCTGGTCGACGCGAACCTGGAATGAACATGCGAGCCATCCTGTCCGCGGAGGAAGGGGGCAGTGTCAGCCCACGCCTGGCCGAAACGCTGGACGACAAGCTGCGCCGGCTGGCCGCGCGCAGCGGCGAAGAACAGGCCGCCGAGGCGCGGCGCTGGATCGGATCACTGCATGACGAGGACCCGGAATGCGCCGCTGCCGTGGCGGAGCGGTTCGACCAGTTGATGGCGAAGTTGACGGCTGGCGGGCTGGGGCGCTGGATGCTGGCGGGCCTGCGGCGCTACGAGCGCCAGCCCGCCTTGCTGCGCGCCTACTTCCAGCTGCGCGATGCCTATGCCCGCGAGGCCTTGAACGGCGAGGCGGGCGCGCCGGAACTGGACGCCGCGCAGGCCAGGCTGTCGTGGCTCTTATGCGGCCTGTCGGGCAGGGGCATGGCGGTCGAAGCCTTGCGGCGTCCGGCGCTGGACGACCCGCCGTCGCGTCCCGTGCTCGCACCTTCGCACCTGCTGGTGCCGGACAGCTATACCGTGCTGGATGGCGCCGACCGCTGGGCGCTGTATCGCGCGGCCGTGGCGCATGCGGCAGCCCATCTGCGCTACTCGCCTGCGGCGCAGCCGGTACTGAGCTTGAAGCCCATGGGCGTGGCGGTGGTGTCCGCGATCGAGGATGCGCGGGTGGAGCGGCTGCTGGCGGCCGACTATCCCGGCGTGCGCCGCTGGTTCCTGCCCTTCGTGCCGCCGCCGCCCGATCCCGCGGACCTGGGGTTCGCGGCGCTGATCCAACGCATGAGCCGGCTCTTGATGGACCCGTCGCTGCGCGATGACAACCATTGGGTGAACAAGGCGCGGACCTTGTTCGAGGCGCAGGCCACCGACCTGCGCGACACGGCGGCCTTTCGCCGCCTGGCATCGGTGCTGGCCAACGACCTGGGCCAGATGCGGGTGCGCGTCAATCCGCAGCAGTACGCCGTGCCCGTTCCTTACCGCGACGACAACGCTTACCTGTGGGACCACGGCGACGCGGCCGACCCCCCACCGGAACTGACCCTGGGTTCGCAGGGGATGGCGCCCGAGCCCAGCGATGCGGGATCGCAAGGGCGGGAAGACGTACAGCAAGCCGCTGGCGAAACGGAACTGGGGCGCTATCTCTATCCCGAGTGGGATTACAAGCTGGACCGCAGCCGGCCGGACTGGTGCACCGTGATCGAGAAACTGCCCGCCTGGGACGGCGCTGCGCCGCCCGCGCCTGCCGGTTTCGCGCAACGCCTGGCCCTGCCGCAGTCGCGCCGCCTGAGCCGCGCGCGCCGCCTGAGGCGGCAGTGGGAAGGGGATGACATCGACCTGAATGCCGCGATCGAGGTCCTGATCGACCGGCGCCTGGATCTGGCGCCGGACGCGCGCTTCTTCATGCGGCCCGGTAGCCAGCCCTGCGCCAGCAGCACGCTGGTGCTGCTGGACCTGTCGGCCTCGGCCAACGATCTGGCGTCCGACACCGGGGAGACGGTGCTGGACCTGGAAAAGCGCGCGGCGCTGCTGCTGGCGCAGGCCACGTCGGGCGCAGGCGATCGTATCGCCGTGCACGGCTTCTGCTCGGACACGCGGGCGGCGGTGTATTACTACCGATTGCTGGACGCCGGGACGCAGGCGGCTGCGGGCCTGGGCCGCATAGGCGTGGCCCAGGCCCGCTATTCGACGCGCCTGGGCGCGGCGCTACGGCACGCCGGCGCGCTGGCGCTGCTTGCGCCGGGAGAGCGGCGCGCCATCATCATCGTGACCGACGGCGAACCGTCGGACGTGGACGCGCATGATCCGCGCTACCTGGTGGACGACGCGCGCGAGGCGGTGCTGGAATTGCGCGGGCGGGGCGTGCGCGTGCATTGCGTCGCGCTGGACGCGAAGGCGGAACCGCAATTGCGCGCCATGTTCGGTTTCCGCGGCTACCGGATCGTGACGAACCCCGTTGCGCTGCCGGCGGCGCTGTTGCGTGCCTATGCCCGGGCGACGATGTGACGACCCCAGGAATCCTCGTGTTGACGCCGGCTGCGGCTGTGCTGAAACTGATGAACTCGAAAAAGGATGGAAGTCCGCGCCAGCGGGCCTCCCGACCATGGCAAACAAAGATCCCATCCGTGTAGGCGTGTTGTTCTCTGAAACGGGGGCCACATCGACCATAGGCCGTTCCCAGCTGCAAGGCACGCTGCTGGCCATCGACGAGATCAACGAGGCGGGCGGCGTCGACGGCCGCGAGATCGTGGCGGTGCGCTACGACCCGAGGTCCGACCCCGCCACCTACAGCGTGCTGGCCGAAAGACTGATCACGCAGGATCGCGTGAACGTCATATTTGGCTGCTACATGTCCAGCAGCCGCAAGGCGGTGCTGCCGGTGGTCGAGAAGTGGAACCGCCTGCTGTTCTACCCCACGCTGTACGAAGGGTTCGAGTTCTCGAACAACATCATCTACACCGGCGCCGCGCCCAACCAGAACAGCGTGCAGCTGGCGGAGTTCATGACCGCCAACTTCGGGGCCCGGGTCTACCTGATCGGCTCGGACTACATCTATCCCTATGAGTCCAACCGCATCATGGGCGAACTGGTGCTGCAGCGGCAGGACAGCGCCAAGCTCGGCGAGCGCTACGTGCCCTTGACCGCGACGGAGCGCGACTACCGGGAAATCCTGGACGACATCCGCAACAAGCGCCCGGACTTCATCTTCTCCACCGTGGTGGGCAACTCCACGGCCTGCCTGTACCGCGCCTACGCGGATGCGGGCTTCGATCCGAAGACCATGCCCATCGCCAGCCTGACCACGTCCGAAGCGGAAATCTCCCAGATGGAGCCCGAAGTGGCGGCCGGCCACTTCACCTCCGCGCCGTACTTCCAGTCGATCGATTCCGACATCAACCGGCGCTGCCTGGAACGCCTGCGGCGGCGCTTCGGCCACGATTGCGTGCCCAATCTCTGCTGGGAAGCGGCGTACTTCCAGATGCACATCTTCGCCAACGCCTTCCGCGACACCGGCACCGACGAGATCGCGCAAATCCTGCCGCGCGTGCTGCAGAGCGAATTCGAGGCGCCGCAGGGCCGCGTGCGCATCGACCCCACCAATCACCACACCTGCCTGTATCCGCGTGTCGGCCGGGTCAATGCCAAAGGCCAATTCACTATCGTGCGCGAGGCCACGCGGTCCGTGCATCCCGATCCGTACTTGGTCACCCATTCGCTGGGCGACTGGACGGCCACCCTGAGCTCGCTGGATATCTGATGGGCGATACCGCCAGCCGCCAGCGCGCGGAGCGCGCGACGCCCTCCCTGCTCAAGGACCTGCGCACGCTGCGGATCGCCGTCTATCACCCCGACGACGCCGACGGCCGCCAGCTGACGCAGCAGCTGCAACGGATCGGCTGTCAGGTGCAGACCTTCTGGCCTCCGGCGCCGACCCTGCCCGAAGGGCTGGACGCGGTGTTCCTGGCCGTGCGACCGGACGTGATCGACCTGGGCTTCGAATGGGCCAAGAGCGAAGACGCGCCCATGGTCATCGCCATCGTCACCTACGAGAATCCGACCATCGTCGAGGCGGTGCTGCGCATCGGCGCGAAAGCGGTGCTGCCTTCGCCCGTGCGCTCGTTCGGCCTGCTGTCATCGCTGGTGGTGGCGCGCCAGGTCTACGACGACATCAAGTCGCATGCCCGGCGCCTGCGCAAGCTCGAAGGCAAGCTCCTGGGCGTGCGCCGCATCGCGGAGGCCAAGAGCATCCTCATGCGCACGCGCAACGTCACCGAGGACCAGGCCTACGACCTGATCCGCGAGCAGGCCATGAACAAGCGCGTCACCACTGAAGAGATCGCGGGCGCCATCGTCAACGCCAACGAAATCCTGTCACTGGGCAAGTAGGACGCGCCGCGCAGGCTCAGTACTTGCCCGTCAGCAGCTCGCCCGCGTTGGGCACGCGCGCTTCCAGGTCCAGCACCTTCAGCATCCGGTAGACCGTCGCCGCGGCGGCCGTCACCACCGGCAGCCCCAGGCGGTCCTGCACCGGCTGGATCGACGCCAAGGACGGCATCTGCACGCAGGCGGACAACACCACCGCGTCCACGCCACGCGTGTTCAGGCGTTCCACATGGCTGGCCGGCGCCATCGGATCCTGCGCGCCGACCTTCAGGTTGTCGGGGATCTCCAGCGACAGGCTGTCCTGCACCTCGATGCCTTCATTTTCGATGTAGTCCACCACCAGCTTGGTCAGCGGCTTCATGTAGGGAGTCAGGATGGAAACCTTGCGCGCGCCGATGGCGTGCAGGCCTTCCACCAGCGCGCCCGCGCTGGAGATCACCGGCGCCGGCGCGCCGTTGTCCACGGTGGCCTGGTGCAGGCGTTCCTGCGAGACGCGGTGATAGCCCAGCCCCTGGCTCATGATCGCCACCAGGCAGGCGTAACCCAGCACGTCCACGCGCGCATCGGACAGCTCTTGCGCGCAGCGGTCCGATTCCCGGTCCATCGACGCCAGTTCCGCCGCCGTCACCTGCTTCATGCGCATGCGGCTGGAATGGAAGGTGAAGCGCTCCGGCGCGATGGTCTCGCGCAAGCGCAGCATGGCCGGGATTTCGGTTTCCATGGTGGTGTTGGAACTGGGCACGATCTGGCCGATGCGCAGGGCGCGGGGGGATGTGGTCATGGCGATGCTCCTCGAAAGGCGTAAGAGGGCCAGCCGCGCAGCGGGGCGCGCGAAGCCGGCAATGCGGAATGCGGATGTCAGCCGGTGGCGGTGCCTGCGGCGGCAGGCGCTGGTCTCTTGGCGAGTCCCCGGATGTTGTCGTGTGCTCTATGGCAGGACTAATTCTGGTCGCCGGGAACGATATTTTCCAATATAGTTTTTATCTGGTTTGATATCTTTCCCAAATAACTGGCCGCCATGGAAATCCGCCAACTCCGTTATTTCGCCGTGCTGGCCGAAGAGCTGAACTTCACCCGGGCCGCTGCGCGCCTGCACATTTCGCAACCGCCGCTCAGCCTGCAGATCGCCCAGCTGGAGCGCGAACTCGAGGTCAAGCTGTTCGACCGCAACAACCGCCGCGTGACCTTGACCGAGGCCGGCGAAGCCTTTCTCAACGACGTGCGCGCGCTCCTCACCAGTCTGAAGGACGCCACCGTGCGGGTCCGCGCCGTGGACCAGGGACTGGCGGGCCGCATCGAGGTAGGGCTGTCCGGTTCGCACTTCATGGGCCCCGTGCCGGCCTTGATTGCCCGATACAAGGCCTCCCACCCCCAGGTCTCCGTCCTGCTCAACGAAATGAACCCCGCCGCGCAGCTGGACGCGCTGCGCGGACACCGCATCGACGTCAGCATCTCGCGCACCGCCGTCGACGACGAGGAACTGCAGTCCATGCCGCTCTGGCCCGATCCCGTCGTGGCCGTGCTCCCCAAAGGCCACCCCTTGTCCGCCCGCAAGCGGCTGGAACTCAGCGACCTCGCCGGCGAAGCCTTCGTCATGCTGCGCCAGGACACCTCGGCCTTTGCTCGCGCCCTGGCCGAAACCTGCGCCCGCGCCGGCCTGCCCCTGTCCGCCGCCCAAACCGTCGCCGAAGTCCCGGCACAACTGGCGCTGGTCGCCGCAGGCCTGGGCGTGGCGCTGGTGCCGCGTTCTACCTGCCGCCATGCCGCTGACCGCATCGCCATCTGCACCCTGCCCACCAACATCTCCCGCGCCATGGTCTACGCCGTCACCCGCCGGCAGGGCAGGAGACGCGCGCTGGATACGTTCTTGCAGACGGCGGCCCAGATGGCGGGCGAGTGACGACCACCACGCGACCATTCGACGCGCCGCGAGACCTGTCAAACTCAGCAGCAGCATCAACCGGCGCGCAGCGTCATCACAAATCGCAAGACATCGCATAAGCCCCAGAAGGCCGCCCGCGCGGCCGCCCTGGGGCGGACCCCGCAAGATCTTCGCCACCCACCCAGACCGAGGCGAGAACCCCAAGCAAACGACTCGTCCCAGCGCCCGCGAAGATTCAAACAGCAGAGCCTGGCGCGGCGGCCCGGCCGGTGGCGCGGGGCGTCGATAAGCCCAAGGGAATCCGAAGGAGCCGCCGAAGGCGGTGACGAGGATGACGCAGGGGCAGTCCGGAGCGAACGCTCCGGACCGCAATCGTTGCCCCGCGCCACCGGCCGGGCCGCCGCGCCAGGCGGTCTCAAGAACACAACCGGCCGCCCAAAGAACAAAGGGCCGTCCCACAAAGACGGCCCCAAAAAACCGAGCAAAGCAAAAGACTCAGCCCGTCAACACACAATCCAAAGCCTCCGGCGCACCCAACCGCACCCGGAACTCCCTCAACTCATCCCGCCGAAACACATGCACAGTCACCCGGTCCCCGACCCGGTACTGAGCCAGCAGCAGTTCCAGCCCCGCCGGCGCATCCACCCGCAAGCCATCCACCGCCACCAGCACATCCCCCGCGGACAACCCGCCCTTATGCCCCGCGCCGCCCTCCAGCACCGTCGCCAGCAACAGCGATTCCCCTTGCTTGCGCGTACGCACATCCAGCGAGGGAATATTCGCCGCCGTCTTCCATTGCAGCGTGATGCCCTGTGGCTCCAGCAACTCCGCCAGCGGCACATCCGCCATCCCGTAGGCATGGCGCGAGATGAAGCGCCGCGTATCCACGCCCGTGGCCTCACGAATCAGCGCCGGCAGTCCATCCTCCGGCAGTCCTTGCGGCTTGCCTCGATAGAAATCGCGCCCATAGCGGTCCCACAGCAAGCGCATCACATCGTCCAGCGAGCGCGCGCCGCCCGTATCTCGACGGATCAGCAAATCCAGCCCCAGCGCCACCAGCGCGCCCTTGGTGTAATAGCTGACCAGCGCGTTCGGCGAGTTCTCGTCCTGCTTGTAATAGCGTGTCCAGGCGTCGAACGAGCTCTCCGCCACCGACTGCTTCATCCGGCCCGGCGTGCGCGCCACACTGGTGATGGTCTTGGCCAGCAGACGCAGATAGTCGGCCTGAGTGATCGCGCCCGAACGCAGCAGCAGCAGATCGTCGTAATAGGACGTGAAGCCTTCGAACACCCACAGCAGGCGCGTCAGGTCGGGTTGCGAAAGATCGTAGGGAACGAAGGCGTCCGGCTTGATCCGCTTGACGTTCCAGGTATGGAAATACTCGTGGCTCACCAGGCCCAGAAAGCCGCGATAGCCCTCGCCCTGGCCCTGCTGGCCGAGCACCGGCAGATCCTTGCGTGCAGTCATCAGCGCCGTGCTGGCGCGATGCTCCAGGCCGCCATAGCCGTCGCCCGTGACCATGGTCATGAACACGTAGCGGTCCGAGCTGTCCAGGAACGGCGCGCGCTTGCTGCGCGGCTCGAAGAACGCAATCTGCGTTTCACAGATCTTGCGCACGTCTTCCGTGATGCGGGCCAGGTCCAGATTGGGCGCAACGCCGGTGAACACCAGCTCGTGTTCGGCGCCATGCGCCACAAAGCTCGACACCTGCGGCGTGCCCATTTCCACTGGATGATCGATCAGCGTGTCATAGTCCGGCGCCAAATACAGCCCGAAACCGTGGCGGCGCGCGGCGCCCTTGTGGCCGCGCGCTTCCGGCAGGCTGGTGTAGACCTTCCAGCCTGGCATCGAGCGCGGCGGCGCCAGGTCCACCAGGCAGGGCAGATGGTCCTGGCCATGCACCCGCAGGAACACGCTGGTGCCGTTGAAAAAGCCGTGGGTCTCGTCCAGGTGCGCGCCGCGCACCGACAGGTCCCAGGCATAGACTTCATACTCCACCCGCAGCGGGCCCTCGCAGGGCGCGGCCTGCCAGGTATGGTTGTCGATCTTCTCGACAGGCACGCGTCGCGTGCCGGAATAGGCCGCCACCGATTCGATCTGGCGGGAGAAATCGCGGATCAGGTAGCTGCCCGGAATCCAGGCCGGCAGCGACAGGCGCTGGCCGTCCGGGGAGGGCGCTGCGATGCTTAGGGTTATCCGGTAGCGGTGTCCGGCCGGATCGTGGGGCGCGAGGCGGTAAAGTAGCGGCGGAGCTTTGTCTTTTTCCATGGCCATATCTTACTTTCATACTTATTCGGAGACATGCAATGAGCGAGTCGTTTGTACTGGTCGAAACCCGGGGCCGCGTTGGCCTGCTGACGCTGAACCGTCCCAAGGCCCTGAACGCCTTGAACGATCAACTGATGGATGAGCTCGGCGCGGCCTTGCTGGCGTTCGAGGCGGACGCCGATATCGGCGCCGTGGTCATCACCGGCAGCGAAAAAGCCTTCGCCGCCGGCGCCGACATCGGCGCCATGAAAGACTGGTCGTACATGGACGTGTATGGCAACGAATACATCACGCGCAACTGGGAAACGCTCAAGCGCATCAAGAAGCCCGTGATCGCCGCCGTGGCCGGCTACGCCCTGGGCGGCGGCTGCGAACTGGCCATGATGTGCGACATCATCATCGCCGCCGACAACGCCAAGTTCGGCCAGCCCGAAATCAAGCTGGGCGTGATCCCGGGTGCGGGCGGCACCCAGCGCCTGCCGCGCGCGGTGGGCAAGGCCAAGGCCATGGACCTGGCGCTGACCGCCCGCATGATGGGCGCAGAAGAAGCGGAACGCGCCGGCCTGGTGTCGCGCGTGGTCGCGGCCGACAAGCTCATGGAAGAAGCCATGGACGCGGCTACCGTGATCGCCTCCATGTCCTTGCCGTCGGTCATGATGGCCAAGGAATGCGTCAACCGCGCTTTCGAAGGCTCGCTCAACGAAGGCCTGCTGTTCGAACGCCGCGTGTTCCATTCGCTGTTCGCGACCGAAGACCAGAAGGAAGGCATGGCCGCGTTCACCGAGAAGCGCAAACCGGACTTCAAACACCGTTAATCCTTGTTACGCCCGGGTGGCGAGCCCGGGCGCCTCGAGATTTGCCCCGCGCGCCCTCCCAGGGCGCGCTTTTTTTCGCATGCATCCGGGCGCCATGGCGGGTTGCGCCTTGAAACGGTTCGGCAGCACCTTGTTGCAGAGTTCGCCCCTATCCTGAAAAGGCGTCGCCGTGAGGTGCCGCGCCAGAGAGGCTTGCCCGAACTGGCAAGTCCGGCGCGGCGGCTCGCTTGCAGACAAAACCAAGAAGGAGCCTTGCATGCGTACATCCATCGCTACCCGCCGCTGGTCCGCCGCGGTTCTTGCCGGCGCGCTCAGCGCCTGCTTCGTCACCGCGACGCAGGCGCAATCGCCGCGTCCCACCTTGCGCCTGGTGTCTGAAACGCCGTATCCGGCGGCCTCGGCGCCCGCGTCGCAGATGAGCGAGCAAGAGCTGCGCGACATCGCCATCGATGCCTATGTCTACGCGTATCCGATGGTCCTGATGGAGTTGGCCCGCCGCAAGGCCACGGCTGTGCAGACGCCGCTGGACGGCAAGGCGCCGATGAACCAGTTCGGCCACAAGGCCGCGTTCCCCGACCCGCGCGCGGGTGATGTGCCGTGGCCCAGCGCCGATGCGCTCTATTCCAGCCTGTGGTTCGACGTGTCGCGCGCGCCGCTGATCGTGAACCTGCCCGCCACCGGCGACCGCTATATGGTGTTGTCGGCCCTGGACATGTGGAGCGACGTGTTCGCTTCGCGCGGCACGCGCACCAACGGCAACGGCGCCCAGTCCTTCGCCATCGTCGGCCCCGGCTGGCAGGGCAGCGTGCCGTCCGGCATGGACGTGATCCACAGCCCCACCGCCAGCGGCTGGCTGATAGGCTGGACCCAGGCGGGCGGCCCGCAGGACTACGCGGCCGTCAATCAGATCCAGGCCGGCATGACCGCCAGCCCGATGGCCGCGCCCGTTACGGCCAGGCCCACCGTCAACCGCAACTCCCGCAGCGCCTATCCGCAGACCGGGCCCGGCGTGGGCTCGGCGCCGATAGGCAGCGACCTGCCGCCGCCCATGCCCGTGACCGTGCCTGACGGCACGCCGGCCGAGCAGGCCGCCGGCATGGACGCGGCCTCGTTCTTCACGTTGTTCTTCGACGTGTTGCGCAACAACCCGCCGCACGCCAACGACACGCCCATCCTGGACCGCATGCGCCGCATCGGCCTGGATGGCCGGCAGCCGTTCTCGTACGGCCGCCTGAGCCCGGCCGTGCAGCAGGCGTTGGCGCAGGCCCAGCCGCTGGCGGGCCGGCGCATCGCCGACGGCGTGTCTCGCTTGGGCACGCCCATGAACGGCTGGAGCACCGTGTTGTCCGGTATCGGCACCTACGGCACCGACTACACGCGCCGTGCCGCGATCGCCTACGCCGGCTTGGGCGCGCCGACCCCCGAGGACGTGCTGTACCCGGTGACGGTGTCCGATTCCAAGGGGCGCGCGCTGAACTCCAACGAGGACTATGTGCTGCACTTCGACAAGGGCCAGCTGCCGCCAGCCACTTTCTGGTCGCTGCACGTCTATGATCAGAAGCATGGCTTTGCCGACAATCCGGCCAACCGCTACGTGCTGCGCAGCACCGACGGCCTGAAGTACAACGCCGACGGTTCGCTGGACATCTACATCCAGCGCCGCGACCCCGGCGAGCGCAAGCGCCCGAACTGGATCGCCTCGCCAGCGGCCGATGCGCCCTTCCTGCTCAGCATGCGCCTGTATTCACCCCAGGATACGGCGCTGGACGGACTGTGGGCGCCACCGCCGGTCAAGGAAGACTGATCCTGCTTTGATGGTATAAAGCGCGGCCTCGATTGCGCAGGCCGCGCTTCATTGAGCAGGCTTTGCGCACATGCGGCGAGGGTCGATTCGCGTCCCTAATTTCGTCCGATCCAAGCGTTGTTTGCGCCTTACAAACTGCCGAAAGTTCATTTGCTAGGGTAAAAAGAATCACGCTATACTCTGCGGGTTTGACGCTTGCGGGATAAGAACACGTAGCGGCTGACAAGTAGCCGATGGGCCGTTGAAGATGCTTTTGAAATCAACGGACTAACGTCAGCTATGGGGGCAGCTACAGGCAGCGAGACGCGCCGGTTCTGATAGGGGCAAAGAAGCAAAGCGAGGAAGTTTGATGCAACAGAACACCATGCAGCAGGAAGTGCGGCAGGGTCCGGTTGAAGGTCATGGTCAGCAGCAAGCAGTGTTTGACCACGACGCGACGGATAAAGTTCTGGTACTCAGTGACGCGGATCGCGCGGCGCTGAATGCTCAAGCAAGCCGCGGGCTCCTGTTGGCATTGGCTGCGCAAGGTGCCATGGGGCTCGCAGCAGCAGTAATTGCGGGGGTTGTCGGAGGGGCGACGGCAGGTTGGTCGGCGTTGGCGGGGGCGGGAGCGTATTTCATTCCCAATGCGTTGTTCGCATTGCGCCTGGTTGTCAGCGTACGGGCCGGTAAAGCCAGTCCCTTTACCTTTCTCTCTGGTGAGTTGATCAAGTTGTTCGCAACGGCTTTGCTGTTGTGGCTGCTTTCGCGTGTGGCGCAGGATAGCCTCGTATGGCCTGCCGCGCTGCTCGGTCTGATACTCACATTGAAGGGCTATCTCCTGCTCTTGATGTTCCGCAAGTTGTCATAGCGCCGAGCAGGTTTGCGGCAAACGAAATCGTGGAATCGTCCGGTTCGCAAGGGCCGGGCACAGCAAATAGGGTAGGATTCAAATGGCTGCTGCCAGCGACGTGTCGCCTCAGTCCGCGTATATTCAGCACCACCTGGTGCATCTGAACAATACGGGTGAGAAACAGAGCGCTATTGCTCAGTTCGACATCATCAATTACGACTCGTTGTTCTGGTCCGGCCTGATGGGTCTGATCGTCATTTTCTTCCTGTGGCGCGCTGCGCGCCGCGCCACCAACGGCGTGCCGGGTCGTTTCCAGGCCTTCGTGGAAATGATCGTCGACATGGTCGACGACCAGGCCAAGGGCATCGTCCACAACGCCAAGAGCCGTCTTTTCATCGCCCCGCTGGCGCTCACCGTGTTCCTCTGGATCATCCTGATGAACGCGCTGGACTTGCTGCCCGTCGACCTGCTGCCGTCGATCTGGCGCTTGACCGGCCTGGGCGCTGAGCACGGCGACCCGCTCTACTACCACCGCATTCTGCCGACCGCCGACCTGAACGTGCCGATGGGCATGTCGCTGGGCGTGCTGCTGCTGATGTTCTACTACGGCATCAAGATCAAGAGCCCGGGCGGTTTCGTCAAGGAACTGTTCACCGCGCCGTTCCACGCGCACGGCATCGCCGCCTTCGTCCTGGCTCCGTTCAACCTGCTGCTGAACCTGATCGAATACGCCGCCAAGTCCGTTTCGCTGGGCATGCGGTTGTTCGGCAACATGTTTGCCGGCGAACTGCTGTTCATGCTGATCGCCCTGCTGGGCGGCGCCTGGACCGGCTTCAACGGCCCCAGCATCGGCTTGGGCATCGGCCACATCCTGGCCGGTTCCATCTGGGCGATCTTCCACATCCTGATCGTTCTGCTGCAGGCCTTCATCTTCATGATGCTGACGCTGGTGTACCTCGGCCAGGCTCACGAAGGCCACTGATCCCCCGAATTTCCCGTGCTGGCCATCCGGCCAGCACGGGATAGCAAGATTATCTTGCATTGAGCAGTACCCCTTATTTTTCAATTTTTGACTTCAGATTTCTAACCAAGGAGTTGTCATGACCAACGTCGCTTTCGTTGCCCTCGCATGCGGTCTTATCATCGGTCTGGGCGCTATCGGCGCTTGCATCGGCATCGCACTGATGGGCGGCAAGTATCTGGAAGCCTCGGCTCGTCAGCCTGAACTGATGAACGCTCTGCAAACGAAGATGTTCCTGCTGGCTGGCCTGATCGACGCGGCATTCCTGATCGGCGTGGGTATTGCCATGCTGTTCGCCTTCGCCAATCCGTTCGTCGGATAAGGCACCGCCCGCCGGCGAAAAGGCGGGTCATGACGCTGGCGGCGATGCGGGTGCAAGCTCCGTCGCCGCCTAGCAAAGTATCGAGTGCTCCGTGACGCCCCTTTCCGGGTGCGGTCGGAGCCGCAAGGTGTTAAAGGAACGACCGTGAATCTGAACGCGACGATCATTTTCCAGATGCTCGTGTTCTTCGTTCTTGGCTGGTTCACGATGAAATTCGTGTGGCCTCCCCTGACGAAGGCGATGGACGAGCGCCGCCAGAAAATCGCCGACGGCCTGGCCGCCGCCGAGAAGGGCAAAGCCGATTTGGCTCAAGCCCAGGCGCGCGTCAGTCTGATCGAGGCTTCTGCCAAGTCCGAAAACCACGCCCGCATCATTGAGGCCGAGAAGCAAGCTGCCTCCCTGATCGAGCAGGCCCGCCGTGAAGCGGAAGCCGAACGCGCCCGCATCGTGGCGCAGGCTGCCCAGGATGCCGCGCAGGAAGTCCAGCGCGCCCGCGACCTGCTGCGCGACGACGTCGCTGCGCTGGCCGTCAAGGGTGCTGAACAGATCCTCAAGCGCGAGGTTGACGCCCGCGCACACGCCGAGCTGCTCAACCAGCTCCGCGCGCAGCTTTAATCCGGGACCGCCATGGCTGAACTTTCCACTGTTGCCCGGCCCTACGCTGAAGCGCTCTTCAGCGCGGCGCGCGACGACAAGGCTGGCTTGCCGGCCTGGTCCGACCTGGTCAGCGAACTGGCTCAGGTCGCCGCCAACCCCGACGTGCGCGAGGCCATGGCCGACCCGCGTCTGGGCGACAAGCAGCGCGTCGAGCTGTTCTCCGGCCTGGTAAAGGCCGAACTGCCTCAAGCCGCCCGTAATTTCATCGAGCTGCTGGTCGAAAACGACCGGCTGCTGCTGCTGCCCGACATCGCCGCGCAATTCGCGGTGCTGCGGAATCGTCACGACGGCACGGCGCAGGCGGAAATCACCAGCGCGTTCGAGCTGAGCGATGCCCAGGTCAAAGAGCTGGTCACCGCGCTCGAACAAAAATTTGGCCTCAAGCTCAAGCCCAGCGTCACCGTTGATCCGTCGCTGATCGGCGGCGTGCGCGTGGCCGTCGGTGACCAGGTGCTCGATACTTCCGTACAAGCCCAATTGGCCCGCATGCGCGATCAGCTCGCCGCTTAAGGCAACTAACAGGATTCCAGGAGTCAATATGCAACTCAATCCCTCCGAGATCAGCGAACTGCTCAAGAGCCGCATCGAGGGCCTGGGCGCTTCGGCTGATGTCCGTACTCAGGGCACCGTCGTGTCCGTGACCGACGGTATTACCCGCATCCACGGCTTGTCCGACGTGATGCAGGGCGAAATGCTCGAATTCCCCAACAACGTTTTCGGTCTGGCGCTCAACCTCGAGCGCGATTCCGTCGGCGCCGTTATTCTCGGCGACTACACCGGCATCTCCGAAGGCGACCAGGTCAAGACGACCGGCCGCATTCTGGAAGTTCCGGTGGGTCCCGAACTGAAAGGCCGCGTGGTCAACACGCTGGGCGAGCCGATCGACGGCAAGGGCCCGGTCAACGCCAAGGCTACCGACATCATCGAAAAAGTGGCGCCTGGCGTTATCGCCCGCCGTTCAGTGTCGCAGCCGCTGCAAACCGGCGTCAAGGCTATCGACTCGATGGTGCCGATCGGCCGCGGCCAGCGCGAACTGATCATTGGCGACCGCCAGACCGGCAAGACCGCCGTCGCTGTCGACACCATCATCAGCCAGAAGGGCAAGGGCGTTACCTGCGTGTACGTCGCCATCGGCCAGAAGGCTTCCACGATCAACAACGTGGTCCGCAAGCTGGAAGAGCACGGCGCGATGGAATACACCATCGTCGTGGCCGCTTCGGCCTCCGACTCCGCCGCCATGCAGTACCTGGCCGCCTACGCCGGCTGCACCATGGGCGAATACTTCCGCGATCGCGGCGAAGACGCCCTGATCGTCTATGACGACCTGACCAAGCAAGCCTGGGCCTATCGCCAGGTCTCGCTGCTGCTGCGCCGTCCGCCGGGCCGCGAAGCCTACCCGGGCGACGTGTTCTACCTGCACTCGCGCCTGCTGGAACGCGCTGCGCGCGTGAACGAAGAGTACGTCGAGAAGTTCACCAATGGCGCCGTCAAGGGCAAGACCGGCTCGCTGACCGCGCTGCCGATCATCGAAACCCAGGCAGGCGACGTGTCGGCCTTCGTTCCGACCAACGTGATCTCGATCACCGACGGCCAGATCTTCCTGGAAACCGACCTGTTCAACGCCGGTGTCCGTCCCGCAATCAACGCCGGTATCTCGGTGTCGCGTGTGGGTGGCGCTGCTCAGACCAAGGTCGTCAAGAAGCTGTCCGGCGGTATCCGTACCGACTTGGCGCAGTACCGTGAACTGGCCGCCTTCGCGCAGTTCGCTTCCGACCTGGACGACGCGACCCGTCGCCAGCTGGAACGCGGCAAGCGCGTGGTCGAACTGCTCAAGCAGCCGCAATACCAGCCGCTGCAAGTGTGGGAACTGGCCGTCACGCTGTACACGGTCAACAACGGCTACCTGGATGAAGTGGACGTGGCCCAAGTGCTGTCGTTCGAGAAGTCGCTGAAGGATCAACTGAAGGCCAAGCATGCGGCCCTGATCCAGCGCATCGAAGACACCAAGGAACTGTCCAAGGATGACGAAGCCGAATTGGCCGCCGCCATCCAGGAATTCAAGAAGCACGGTGCTTTTTAAGAAAGTGACGGGTTAGGCGTCCGCGACGCCTCACCCATCCTTCCCGGATGGTTGAGGCGCGAGCGGAACCCATCGGCCAGTCTTCACAGGAAAGCGCAATGCCCGGAATTAAGGAAATCCGAACCAAGATCAAGAGCGTGCAAAACACGCGCAAGATCACCAAGGCGATGGAAATGGTCGCCGCATCCAAAATGCGCAAGGCGCAGGAACGGATGCGTGCTGGCCGTCCGTACGCCACCAAGGTGCGCGAGATTGCTGCGCACCTGATGCAGGCCAACCCCGAGTACAGCCACCCGTACCTGGTCGAACGCGAAATCAAGGCGGTCGGCGTGATCATGGTGACGACCGACAAGGGCTTGTGCGGCGGCTTGAACACCAACATCACCCGCGTGACGTTGGGCAAGCTGAAAGAGTTCGAGAAGAACGGCGTCGCCGTGCAAGCGACCGCTTTCGGCAACAAGGGCGTGGGTGTGCTGACGCGCATCGGCGCCAAACTGGTTTCCCAGGAAGTGCAACTGGGCGACAAGCCGCAACTCGACCGCCTGCTGGGCGCGATCAAGGTGCAGCTGGACGCCTACCTGGAAGGCCGCATCGACGCGTTGTACGTCGCCTCGACCCGCTTCGTCAACACGATGAAGCAGGAGCCGCTGTTCCTGCGTCTGCTGCCCTTGGCCAGCGGTTTGGAAGATCCGTACCAGATGGGTGCTGATAGCCTGGCCAAGACCTCGGAAGTGAAGTCGGACTACAGCTGGGATTACATCTACGAACCCGACGCCCGTAGCGTGATCGACGACCTGCTGCAGCGTTACGTTGAAGGCCTGCTGTACCAAGCCGTGGCCGAGAACATGGCTTCGGAGCAGTCGGCGCGGATGGTCGCCATGAAGGCGGCGTCGGACAACGCCAAGAAGGTCATCGGGGAGCTGCAACTGGTCTACAACAAGACCCGTCAGGCCGCGATCACCAAAGAAATTTCGGAAATCGTAGGGGGCGCTGCCGCCGTTTAAGGCAGGCAGTTCCCATCTAAAGCTATCAAGCAAGGAATCGACATGAGCAACGGAACCATCGTTCAGTGCATCGGCGCCGTGGTGGATATTCAGTTCCCCCGCGATCACATGCCCAAGATTTATGAAGCGCTTACCCTGGCCGACGACGAGTCTTCCTCGTTCGCCGAAAAGGGCCTGACGCTGGAAGTGCAGCAACAGCTGGGCGACGGCGTGGTGCGTACCATTGCGCTGGGCTCCAGCGACGGCCTGCGCCGCGGCATGAAGGTCACCGGCACGGGCGCCCCGATCTCGGTGCCCGTCGGCACCGGCACGCTGGGCCGCATCATGGACGTGCTGGGTCGTCCCATCGACGAAGCCGGTCCGATCCAGCACGAAGAAAAGCGTGGCATTCACCAGTCGGCTCCCCGCTTCGACGAACTGTCGCCGTCGGTGGAACTGCTGGAAACCGGCATCAAGGTTATTGACCTGGTTTGCCCGTTCGCCAAGGGCGGCAAGGTCGGCCTGTTCGGCGGCGCCGGCGTGGGCAAGACCGTCAACATGATGGAACTGATCAACAACATCGCCAAGCAGCACAGCGGCTTGTCGGTGTTCGCCGGCGTGGGTGAGCGTACCCGCGAAGGCAACGACTTCTACCACGAAATGGAAGAGTCGAACGTTCTGGACAAGGTTGCGATGGTGTTCGGTCAGATGAACGAACCCCCGGGCAACCGTCTGCGCGTGGCGCTGACCGGCCTGACCATGGCCGAGAAGTTCCGCGACGAAGGCCGCGACATCCTGTTCTTCGTGGACAACATCTACCGCTACACCCTGGCCGGTACGGAAGTGTCCGCACTGCTGGGCCGTATGCCGTCGGCGGTGGGCTATCAGCCCACACTGGCCGAAGAAATGGGCAAGCTGCAAGAGCGCATCACGTCGACCAAGACCGGCTCGATCACCTCGATCCAGGCCGTGTACGTCCCTGCGGACGACTTGACCGACCCGTCGCCCGCCACGACCTTCCAGCATTTGGACTCGACCGTCGTGCTGTCGCGTGACATCGCTTCCCTGGGTATTTACCCGGCCGTGGACCCGCTGGATTCGTCCAGCCGCCAGCTGGACCCGCAAGTCGTGGGCGAAGAGCACTACGCCGTTGCCCGTGGCGTGCAGCAAACGCTGCAGCGCTACAAGGAACTGCGCGACATCATCGCGATTCTGGGCATGGACGAACTGTCGCCGGAAGACAAGCAGGCCGTGGCCCGCGCCCGTAAGATCCAGCGCTTCCTGTCGCAGCCGTTCCACGTTGCTGAAGTGTTTACCGGTTCGCCCGGCAAGTACGTTCCGCTGGCCGAAACCATCCGTGGTTTCAAGATGATCGTGGAAGGCGAGTGCGATACGCTGCCGGAACAGGCCTTCTACATGGTCGGTTCGATCGACGAGGCCTTCGAGAAGGCCAAGAAACTGCAATAAGGAACCGATATGGCTACCCTGCATGTGGATGTCGTCAGCGCAGAGGAAGCGATCTTCTCCGGTGAGGCGAAGTTCGTGGTGCTGCCTGGCGAAGCGGGTGAACTGGGCATTCTGCCCGGCCACACCCCGCTGATTTCGCGCATACGCCCCGGGACGGTCAAGATCGTTCGTGCCGACCAAGGCGAGGAAAACATCTTCGTCGCCGGGGGCATTCTGGAAGTGCAGCCGGGCAGCGTGACGGTTCTGGCCGACACGGCTATCCGTGCCGCCGACCTGGACGAAGCCCGCGCCCTGGAAGCTCGCCAGAAGGCCGAACAGGCCCTGGCGAACGCCAAGGACAAGGCGGACATCGCCGTGGTCGAAGCGGAACTCGCCATGCTGGCTGCGCAAGCCATCGCGGCGCGCAAGCTGCGCCAAGGCGGCCGTTCGCACTAAGCGGCGAGGTTGTGCCCCGGGGTTCGCTCCGGACTCGAAGAAAGCGGCCTCAGGGCCGCTTTTTTCGTGCCTGCGGAAATGGCCGCCCCGCGGAAATGGCCGCCCCGCCGCCCTTTGTGCGAGCCGCAATGCGATCACTACGAATAGCTGCCCGGCGGTTGCAACAGTAGCCTTCAGCTTTCCTAATCAAGGGTAGAGGGAAAGCGTGCGAGAGATCCTGGATTGCGGGGTTTTGCTGGCGCCCGGCCACGACGGGGCGATGCGCGACCTGGTCGCGCAGCACTCGGCCAGGCTGATGCGAGCGCGGCTGCATCTGGTGTCGCTGAGTCCGGTGCGTTACGCACCCGCGGGCGAGACGGGCCAGGGCGTCACGGCTGCCACGCAGACCGACGCCAGCCTGCCCGCGTTGATTCCGGCAGCGGACGTGCAGGCGCTGGCCCGGCTGGCGGTGGCGCTCAGGCGCTACGACTGCTGCATCCTGCCGGTCGCGCCGTCATCGCTGGCTTGGACGCGGATGGCCCTGCAGCAGGCGGGCGCCGCCTTGAGCACCCCGGTGCTGCTGCTGATCTCCGACATGAAGGCGCCCGCCATCGAAGACCTGCTGAACCTGGGCGCGTCGGATTTCATGACCCAGCCCCCCTGCCAGGAGAGCATGCGGGTGCGGCTCGGTCGCATGGCCGGCGCCGCGCAGGGGCGCGGCATGGCGCGGACGGATATCCGCGAGCCCGTGACGGACTATCGCGAGGCGCGGTCCCAGCCGGGCGTGGACGGGCCGTCGAGGCCTGCGTCCTTGCGCGCCAGGGTGTCGCGCGATCTGGTCGAGCAGACCCTGTCGGGCATGCGTCAACCGCATCCACGTTCCGCGCACGAATCCTTCCGCATCGCGAAGGCGCGGGTGGTGGATGGTTTCGAGCGCGACTACATCCGGCTTGCGCTGTCGCGCCATGGCGGCAATGTGGCGCAGGCGGCGCGGGCCTGCTGCAAGCACCGGCGGGCGTTCTGGGCGCTGATGCGCAAGCACGGCATCGAGGCGGCGCCGTACCGGCAGGCCGCGCAGGAGCAGGGGGCCTGAGACATCGGCGTGGCGGTGCGGCCGGCAGGCGCGCAAGGCCCGCCATCCGGGCGCCGCGCGCGCCGCCGCGTGCCGAAAGCGCCGCGCTTGCGCGCGGGCAAGTCCGGCGCTGAGGCCGGCCCGCGACTTGTCAGCCAGGGGAAGTAAAATCATGGCTTCCGATCATCGAGGATAGTCGTGTCTGCTTCCGTTTTGAAGAACGATGTGTTCTTGCGCTCGCTGCTGCGCGAGCCCGTGCCCTACACCCCGATCTGGCTGATGCGCCAGGCCGGCCGCTACCTGCCCGAGTACCGCCAGACGCGGGCCCGCGCGGGTTCCTTCATGGGCCTCGCTCAGAACCCGGACTATGCCTCGGAAGTCACGCTGCAGCCGCTGGAGCGTTTCGACCTGGACGCAGCCATCCTGTTCTCGGACATCCTGACCGTGCCGCACGCCATGGGCCTGGGCCTGGACTTCGCCGAAGGCGAGGGCCCGCGTTTCGCCCGCCCCGTGCGCACCGAGGAAGACGTGGCGCGCCTGGAAGTGCCGGACATGGACAAGCTGCGCTACGTGTTCGATGCCGTGCGCACGATCCGGCGCGACCTGGACGGCAAGGTGCCGCTGATCGGCTTTGCTGGCAGTCCCTGGACCATCGCCTGCTACATGGTGGAAGGCCAGGGCAGCGATGATTACCGGCTGATCAAGACCATGCTGTACGGGCGCCCCGACCTGCTGCACCGCATTCTAGAAATCAATGCCGAAGCCACGCTGCAGTACCTGAACGCGCAGATCGCCGCGGGTGCGCAGGCCGTGATGCTGTTCGACAGCTGGGGCGGCGTGCTGGCCGACGGCCTGTTCCAGCAGTTCTCGCTGGCATACACCCGCAAAGTCGTGGCCGGCCTGACCCGCGAGCACGAAGGCCGCCGCGTGCCGGTCATCGTTTTCACCAAGGGCGGCGGCCAGTGGCTGGAACAGATCGCCGCTTGCGGCGCTGACGCCGTGGGCCTGGATTGGACGGTGGACCTGGCGGCCGCGCGGCGCCGCACCGGCGACTCGGTCGCGTTCCAGGGCAACCTGGATCCCATGGCCTTGTTCGGCGGCGGACCCGCCATCCGTGCCGAGGCGCGCCGAGTGCTGGACGCCTTCGGACCCGTGGGCAAGGGCGGCCATGTGTTCAACCTGGGACACGGCATTTCCCGCTTTACTCCGCCAGAAGCCGTAGCCGAATTGGTGGATGAAGTCCACCAGCACAGCCGTTCGCTGCGGGGGTAAGTGAGTGGACGCTTCGGCCCACAGGGCCGAAGCTGGAGGGCCCCTGGGGACACTTGTGCACAGCAAGATTGCTCTCGGGGAAAACCCTTTAGATGCTAGTTTACAATCTCGGAAGCTCTAATAAGTCATTGTTTTTAATGATAAAAATAGAGTTTTCAACAAGATTTCGTAAGTTTGCGCAATCTTGTCAAATTCCAATTTCCGATGTTGCTCCAGCCTTTTCCCCAAAGTTATCCACAGGCGGGAAAGCGAGCACGCCGACATCATCCGGGATCATCCTTCTACATGCTCCGTCCTAGCTCCCATGTCTGAAGCGCAGCCGAATACGACCCCCGCGGTCTGCTGGGTGCGGGTGGCGCTGGACGTGCCTTTGCCCGGCCCGTTCGATTACCGCAGCGAGTCGCCGGTGACGGTGGGCCTGCGGGTCATCGTGCCGTTCGGCCGCCGCAAGCTGATCGGCGTGGTGGTGGATAACCCGGCCGAGCCGTCCTTCGATCCCAAGCAGATCCGGCCGATCGAAGAGGTGCTGGACGATTTGCCGCCCTTCGACGAGGACTGGCTGCGCCTGGCCCGCTTTGCCGCGGACTACTATCAGCGGCCGCTGGGCGAGGTGATGCTGCCCACGCTGCCGCCGCCGCTGCGCAAGCCCACGGCCTACCAGGGCAAGCGCTCGGCCGGCGGACCCGTGGCGCGGCTGGACGGGCGCAAGCGCAAGGTCGTGCGCACGCCGGCCCAGGCCGACCAGCCGCCCGAACTCAACGATGCCCAACGCGAGGCGGTGGACACCATAGGCGCGCTGAACGGGTTCAAGCCCGTGTTGCTGCACGGCGTGACGGGCAGCGGCAAGACCGAGGTCTACCTGCGCGCGGCCGAAAAGGTGCTGGCCGCCGGACGCCAGGTACTGCTGATGGTGCCCGAAATCAATCTGACGCCGCAGCTGGAAGGGGCGCTGCGCGCGCGCCTGGAGGCGCTGGTCGGACCAGACGGCCTGGCGGTCATGCATAGCGGTTTGTCCGATGGCGAACGCCTGCAGGCCTGGGCCCGTGCCCAGCGTGGCGAGGCGCGCATGCTGCTGGGCACGCGCATGTCGGTGTTCGCGCCCTTGAGCCAGCTGGGCCTGATCGTGGTGGACGAGGAGCACGACGCGTCCTACAAGCAGCAGGACGGCCTGCGCTATTCGGCGCGCGACCTGGCGGTGTGGCGCGCCCATGACCTGGGCATCCCGGTGGTGCTGGGCTCGGCCACGCCGTCGCTGGAGACCTGGCAGCATGCCGAGCGCGGCCGCTACCTGCGCTTGACCCTGCCGGGCCGCGCGCGCGCCAGCAGCCTGCCATCGATGCGCCTGATCGACACGCGCCGCCTGCAGATGAAGCAGGGCATGTCGCCGCAATTGCTGGACGCCATCGCGCAGCGCCTGGAGCGCAAGGAGCAGTCGCTCATCTTCCTGAACCGGCGCGGCTATTCGCCGGTGCTGCATTGCCAGTCCTGCGCCTGGGTCAGCAATTGCCCGCGCTGCACCGCGTTTACCGTCCTGCATCGCACCGACGGCCGCGGCCACCGCCTGCAATGCCATCACTGCGGCTATCAGGCTCCGGTGCCGCGCGCCTGCCCCGAATGCGGTGACCAGGACTTGGCGCCCATGGGGCGTGGCACGCAGCGCGTCGAAGAACACCTGGCGGAATTGTTTCCCGAGGCGCGCATCCTGCGCATCGACGCCGACAGCACGCGTAAGAAAGGCAGCGCCGAGGCGCTGTTCGCGTCGGTACACGCGGGCGAAGTGGACATCCTGGTGGGCACGCAGATGGTGGCCAAGGGCCACGATTTCGCGCGGCTGGGACTGGTGGGCGTGCTGAACGCGGATTCGATGCTGTTCGCGCACGACTTCCGCGCGCCGGAACGCCTGTTCGCGCAGTTGCTGCAGGTGGCGGGCCGGGCCGGCCGCCACCAGGGCAATGGCGAAGTGCTGATACAGACCGGCTACCCCGAGCAGCCGGTCTATCAGGCGCTGCTGCGGCACGATTACGCGGGCTTTGCCCGCCATGCCCTGCACGAACGTGAAAGCACTGGCCTGCCGCCTTTCGTCTACCAGGCCCTGCTGACCGCCGAGGCGCGCGAGCTGAAGGTGGCGCAGGAGTTCCTGGAGCGGGCGCGGACCTTGCCCGAGGGGGAGTGGGCGGCCGATTTTCCGGGCCTGGACGCCATCATGCTGTACGACCCGGTGCCGCTGCGCGTGGTGCGCGTGGCCAATATCGAGCGCGCGCAGTTGCTGGCGGAAAGCAGCAGCCGGCCGGCCCTGCAGGCCTTTCTGGCGTCCTGGTCCCACCACCTGCCATACCTGGCCAACGAGGCCCGCGTGCGCTGGCAGCTGGAAGTCGATCCGCTGGAAATCTGATCGATCGCGACAGGGGCCGATGCGCCGTCGATCCGATTGTTCTATGATCTTTCTCCTCTATCGCGCCGGCGCGGCAGGCCCGCTGCGGCGGCTGCGCCCGTCCCCTTTTTCTCGCGTGTTACCGGCCCGCTGACGGGCGGCCGCAAGCCCCGTGCTTGCCGGCCGCATCTTCATTGCGGCCGCCGCGATGCATGATCACCTGACTCAAATGTCCGCCAGCGAACCTATAGCCCAAGGCATGAACCCCGCTCAACGCGAAGCGGTGCTTTACCTGGACGGCCCCTGTCTGGTGCTGGCCGGCGCCGGCAGCGGCAAGACGCGCGTGATCACGCAGAAGATCGCCTATCTGCTGCGCGAATGCGGCTACATGGGCCGCAACGTGGTGGCGCTGACCTTCACCAACAAGGCCGCGCGCGAGATGGACGAGCGCGTGAAGACGCTGGTGGACCGCAAGCTGTCCAAGGGCCTGATCATCAGCACCTTCCATTCGCTGGGCGTGAAGATGCTGCGCGAGGAAGCGCGCAACGCGGGCCTGAAGCCGACGTTTTCGATCCTGGACGCCGACGATGCCATGGCCATCATCCAGGAACTGCTGAACACCACCGACAAGGCCCGCCTGCGCCACGTTCAGGGCATCATCTCGCTGTGGAAGAACGGCTTGATGGAGCCGGACGACGCCGCGCGCGAGGCCATCACGCCGGCCGACGTGGAGGCGGCCAACGTCTATCGCAGCTACGCGGCCACGCTGGCCGCCTACCAGGCGGTGGACTTCGACGACCTGATCCGCATCCCGGCGCTGCTGCTGGCCAACAACGAAGAAGTGCGCACCCGCTGGCAGAACCGTGTGCGCTATCTGCTGGTGGACGAGTACCAGGACACCAACGTGTGCCAGTACCGCCTGGTGCAGTTGCTGACGGGCTCGCGCGCCATGTTCACGGCGGTGGGCGACGACGACCAGGCGATCTACGCCTGGCGCGGCGCGACCATCGAGAACCTGGCCAAGCTGACCACCGACTATCCCAACATCAAGCTCATCAAGCTGGAGCAGAACTACCGTTCGGTGCAGCGCATTCTGGCCGCCGCGAACCAGGTGATCGAAAAGAATCCCAAGCTGTTCGACAAGAAGCTGTGGTCCGACCTGGGCGTGGGCGAACCCATCCTGGTGTCGGCCATGGACGGCGAGGAACAGGAGGCGGAATCCATCGCCATGAAGGTGTCCGCGTCGCGCTTCGAACGCCAGGCGCAATGGAAGGATTTCGCCATCCTGTACCGCAGCAACCACCAGTCGCGCATCCTGGAGCAGGCGCTGCGCAACCTGAAGATTCCGTACACGATCTCGGGCGGCCAGAGTTTTTTCGACAAGACCGAAGTGCGCGACGTGCTGGCCTATCTGCGCATCCTGGCCAACGACGAAGACGACCCGGCCTTCATCCGCGCGGCCACCACGCCCAAGCGCGGCATCGGCCAGGCCACCTTGCAGACGCTGGGCCAGTACGCCGCCAGCCGTGAGCTGTCCCTGCTGGCGGCAGTGGCCGAGACCGGCCTGGAAAGCCAGCTGGCGCCGCGCCAGTTGGACCCGCTGCGCACTTTCACCGAATTCATCCGCCGCATGCAGTGGCGCGCCGGGCGCGGCGCGGCCTCGGGCAAGGACGCAGCGCCCGCCGAACCCGCGGGCGTGCTGCTGGACGATCTGCTGGAGGCCATCCAGTACGAGCGCCATCTGTACGAGCTGTTCGAGGAACGGCCCGCGCAGACGCGTTGGCAGAACGTGCTGGAGCTGACCGGATGGCTCAAGCGCAAGGCCGAAGAGGACAACATGACGCTCTTCGACCTGGTGCAGCACGTGGCGCTGGTCACCATGCTGGAGCGCGGCGAGGAAGAAGAGCCCGACGCCGTGAAGATGTCCACGCTGCATGCGTCCAAGGGCCTGGAGTATCCGCACGTATATCTCGCGGGTGTCGAGGAAGGCCTGCTGCCCCACCTGGGCAAGGACGACGAAGTTGGCGATCCGGCGCGCGCGGCCGAGAACCTGGCTTCGCGCATCCAGGAAGAGCGCCGGTTGATGTACGTGGGCATCACGCGCGCGCAGCGCAGCCTGAATCTGAGCTGGTGCAAGCGCCGGCGCCGGGCACGCGAGGACCTGGTGCGCGAGCCTTCGCGCTTCATCGAGGAAATGGGCCTGGGCGACGTGCGCGTGCAGGAAGACGAAGCCACCGCCGCGATGAACCCCAAGGAGCGCATGGCCATGCTCAAGGCGCTGCTGAAGAAATAGGGGCAGGGCGGCGGCTTGTGGAAAGCCGCGGGCTGCTCCTACACTGGACTGCGCCCGCCCCGCGGTCCGGGGCGGGGCAACCCCGCGGATCGAAGGAGCGCGCCATGTGTCGCTGGCTGGCTTATACCGGTAGTCCCATACAGATGGAGAGTGTGCTGTTCAAGGCCAAGCACTCCCTGATCGACCAGAGCCTGCATTCGCGGCTGGGCGCCACCACCACCAATGGCGATGGCTTCGGCCTGGGCTGGTATGGCCGCCAGCACGAAGGCCGGCCGCTGGAGCCGCCGTTCCGCTACCGCAGCGTGCATCCGGCCTGGAACGACCGCAATCTGCGCGAGGCGGCGCGCGCCATCCACGCGCCGCTGTTCGTGGCGCACATCCGCGCCGCCACCGACACGCCCGCGCAGGAAACCAACTGCCATCCGTTCCGCCACGGGCAATGGCTGTTCGTGCACAACGGCGTCATCCGCGACTACCCGCTGCTCAGGCGCGACCTGATGCTGATGATCGCGCCCGCGTATTTCGGCTCGCTGGAAGGGTCGACGGATTCCGAGGTGATGTTCCTGCTGGCGCTCAGCTTCGGCCTGGAGGAAGACCCGCTGCCCGCGCTGGCCCGCATGGTGGGCGCGGTGGAAGAGACGGGCAGGCGGCATGGCGTGGCCCAGCCCATCAATATGACGGTCTGCGCGCTGGACGGCCAACGCCTGATCGCCGTGCGCTATTCCAGCGAAGCCGATTCGCGCACGCTGTTCCACAACACTTGCGTGCGCCATCTGCGTCAGCTGTATCCCGACAACCCGCAGATCGCGGCGCTGGACGATGACGCCTTCCTGCTGCTGTCGGAGCCCTTGACCGAAATGGCCGGCGTCTGGGAGGAAGTGCCCGAGGCCACCGCCATCATCGCGGGCGGCGGAACGGTGACGCACTATCCGTTCGCGCCGGTGCCGCCAGGGGCCTGAGACTGCCTGGCCGGGCCGGAAATGCGGGAAATTGGGGTCATCAAGCACGTATCTTCCATATAAGGGAGAATACGGATCGCATGACTTTGCGACGTCCTGGGCCGCGAAAGCACCCTAATTCCAATAAGGAAGTTGCATGACCGATAGCAAAACCCCGCAGGCCTCTGACGCGCTGGCGGTGTTTAACCACACGGGGAGCACCCCGGATTGCTTTGAGTTGCACGAGCATGGCGTTGTCAGCCGACAAGGCGACACGCGCACTTACACCGCATTTTCGGACATCCAGGACCTTTGCCTGTACGCCTCCGGACCGGACGCGGCTGCTGGCCTGATCAATAATTTTGCTTACCGCACCGGTACGGCGCAGGACTGGACCAGGGTGCTGGCCGAGGTCGGCGAATTCGACAAGCTGATGGACGCATTCCGCTCGCGCTACGTCGCGCAGCGTCTGCCCGTGCTGGAAGAGAGGATCGCGGACGGCGCGCGAGTCGTGTTCCGCTACATCCGCAGCGGCGATTTCCCGGACCTGAAGACGCAGGAACTGGCCCTGTCGGCCGAAGGCCTGCACATCGGCGACGCCACCTGGCCGTACGAATCGCTCAAGCGCATCGACCTGAACCAATGGGCCGAGACGATCAGCCTGCAGGACGAAGACGGCAAGACCGTGTTTTCGTGCCCGGCCATGCGCGTACTCAGCTCGGACCTGTTCGTGAACCTGGTCTACGACCAGTTGGGACGGACGGCGGAATACGCCTGAGCAGGTAGCTCCCGCGCCGCGGGGTCAGTGTCCTGAATGCAGGGCGGGATTCAGCGTGCCCCAGGCGGCGGTGCGCACCAGGCACTCCACGGCGCCGGTCTGCGAATTGCGGCGGAACAGCAGGCCTTGCTGGCCCGCCAGCGAGGTGGCCTTCACCACCGCGCCTTCCGGCGTCAGCACGCGCGTGCCGGCTGTGATGTAGCAGCCGGCCTCGACCACGCAATCGTCACCCAGCGAAATGCCGATGCCTGAGTTGGCGCCCAGCAGGCAGCGCTTGCCGATGGACACCACCTGTTTGCCGCCGCCGGACATGGTGCCCATGATGGACGCGCCGCCGCCGATGTCGCTGCCGTCGTCGACGATGACGCCGGCGCTGATGCGGCCTTCGACCATGGACGCGCCCAACGTGCCGGCGTTGAAATTGCAGAAGCCTTCATGCAGCACCGTGGTGCCGGGCGACAGATGCGCGCCCAGCCGCACGCGTGCGGTGTCGGCGATGCGCACGCCGCCGGGCATCACGTAGTCGGTCATGCGGGGGATCTTGTCCACGCCGCGGATTTCCAGGATCTGGCCGGAGGCGCGCAGGTGCCAGCGCAGCGTGTCCACCTGGTCCACCGCGCAAGGTCCCGCCGAGGTCCAGGCCACGTTGGCCAGCACGTTGAACAGGCCGTCCAGGTTGGCGTCGTGCGGACGGATCAACCGGTGGCTGAGCAGGTGCAGGCGCAGATAGGCGTCGTGCGCGTCGACCGGCGGTTCGTCCAGCGACGAGATCGCGGTGCGCACGGCGACGATGTCCACCTTGCGGCGGGTATCGCGGATCAGGGCGGTGGGCACGTGTTCGCCCAGCGCGGCGCGGGCTTCCTCGGGCGACAGGTGGCGCGTGCCGGTGGCCGGCGAGTTGTCGGCCAGCGAGGGGCGCGGATACCAGGTGTCCAGGATGGCGCCGTCGGCGGCCAGCGTGGCGACGCCATAGGCGATGGCGCTGAGGGGCTTGGAGGAATCGGCCATGATGAAAGAGGAAGTGCGCAGTCTGAGTGCGTAATTCTAAGGCGAAAGGGCTGTGGTTTTCAGAGGCTGCCGAAGGCCCAGCGCAGGCTCAGCGAGCCGGTGTGCTCGCGGTTGCCGCCGCCATACTGGCCGCCGTAGGCCAGGCCGATGACGGCCGAGCGCGACACGGCGACTTCCAGGCCCACGCCCGCCAGCGCGGCGGACCGGGCGATGGGCGCGCCAGCCACGGTCAGCACGCTGCCGCCGTCCAGCACCAGGGTCGTCTCCGGCTGCACGTCGCCGAAGGCGCGGCGCCAGCCCAGCGTCGCGTGCAGTCTGCCGACCGTGGGTCCGAGTGCGAACCCGGTCTGGCCGCGCAGTCCCAGCGTGGTGGTGGTCTGCCGGATCCGCCCCGCGTCGGCCGAGAGTGCCGTTGAGCCGCCCGATTCGCTGAAACTGCGGGTGCGCACGTTGCGCACGGCCAGGCCTGCGAACGGTTCGATGGTGGCGCGTGGCGACAGCGCCAGCTCGTAACCCAGTTCCGAGAAGGCCTGTGCGGTGTAGGCGCTGAAGTCGGCGGTCAAGGTTTGCCGGGCAATGCCGGGCATTTCGAAATGCCGACGGGTGTCGATGTCGTGCCAGGTGTAGGAGGCGGCGGCCAGCAGGTTCAGCTTGCCGGGGCCGGCACTGAACGACTTCTTGCCGTAGACCCCGGCGGTGTAGCTGTAGACATCCATCCGGAGGTCGGCGGCGTCGATGCGGACGCGGCTGCGGGTGGCGCCCAGCGCGCCGCCCAGCCGCCAGCCGGCGCCCGCGTCGAACTCGCCGCCGCCATACAAGCCGGTGGTGCGCTGCTTGATGCGGGCCACGTTGGCGCCGCCTTCCAGCGTCTGCCAATTGTCGACGGCGACGAGCCAGCCCGGTTGGGCCGGCGCGGGGCTGGTCGGCCGGTCGGCAAGCAGGTCGCGGGCCGGCTCGGCTGGTCCGGCGTGCGCATGGGCCGCGCCCGCCGCGAATACGGCATGCACGGCGAACGCCCGCGCCAGCAGCTGCCGGCGGACGGCTATCGGCGGTGGCAAGGGCTGCCTACGCCAGTTCTTTCAACAGCAGTTCCCAGAATTTCATGCGCTGTTCCAGCGTCGAAACCAGGATGTACTCGTTCAAGGTGTGCGCGCCGTCGCCGTCGGCGCCCAGGCCGTCCAGCGTGGGGATGCCCATGGCGGAGGTGAAGTTGGCGTCGCTGCCGCCGCCCGTCATGGGCGCGTCTTCCAGCAGGAAGCCGGCGCGTTCGGCGTAGCCCTGCACCAGCGCCAGCAGATCGGCGGCGGCTTCGGTCTTCACCATGGGCGGGCGGTTCAGTTCCACGTCGATGTCCAGTTCGACGTCCGGACCCACGGCGCACAGCTCGCGCATGCGGCGCAGCACGTCTTCGGCGGCGCCCATGTCGGGCACGCGGAAGTCGACCACGCAGCGGCACAGCGCCGGCACGGTGTTGGTCACGGTGCCGCCGGCGATGGTGCCGACGCTGACGGTGATGCCGCGGTCATAGTCGGTCATGGCTTCCAGCGCCAGCACCTGGTGGGCCATTTCGCGGATGGCGCTGCGGCCCTTCTCGTGCTGCATGCCGGCGTGGGCCGGACGGCCCTTGACGTTCAGGTTCAGCATGCCGGTGCCCTTGCGCGCCGTGACGCACTTGCCGCCGTTGGGGCGGGCCGGTTCGCAGACCAGCGCGTACTTGGCGTTGGCGGCGAAGCGTTCGATGTGCGTGCGCGAGGCGTGGCTGCCGGTTTCTTCGTCGGGCACCACCAGGAAGTCCACCGGCAGTTGGGTCGCGCCGGGACGTGCCAGGCCGGACAGGGCGGTCAGCGCCAGGTAGATGCCGGCCTTCATGTCGTAGCCACCCGGGCCGTAGAGACGGTCGCCTTCGATGCGCACCGGATTTTCGAGCAGCGTGCCCACCGGATGCACCGTGTCCATGTGCGCCAGGATCAGGATGCCGGGGCGCGTATCGCCGGGGGCGCGGTTGGTTGCGTACAGCAGCGGACCCGTGGTGGGGCCCAGCGACGACAGCTCCACCGTCAGGCCGGCGGCCGCGGCGTAGTCGGCGATGATGCGCGCCATGGCGGCGATGCCTTCGGGGAAGTTCGAGGGCGATTCGCATTGCAGCCAGCTCTTGATGCCAGCGACGATCTGTTCAGTGCTCTGGGTGTTGGACATGACGGTATCGGATATCTGCAACGAAGAAAATGGGAGCGGTCAGGCGACCTGCTGGCCGGCCAGGCGGGCCAGTTCGGCGGCGTCGGGCATCTTGCCGTCGAACCAGAGGCTGGCGCACACGGCGGACATGGCGCGGCCGTCGTGGCCGATGCCGGGCACGACTTGCAGCGTCCAGCCGAACGGCACGCCGCGGCGCTCGGCTTCCTTGCGGCCGAACTCGAAGTAGTTCTGGGCGCGCGCAAAGCGGTGCGGGCCCTGGCGCATGGCGGCGGGCTCGGACGGCAGATTGGGATCGTCGGTGGCGATGTCCTGGTCGCCCGCCAGGATGGTCATCGGATAGGCCAGCAGCTTGACCAGGTGTTCTTCGGTCAGGCCGACGCCGTCCATGCCTTCGGGGAAGGGATGGTCGAAGGTCGGCAGCGTGTACCAGCCCGGGTTGCCGGCGGCCACGGCCTTGAAGGGCGCGTGCGACTGGCTGCTCATCAGGCGGTGCACGAACTGGCCGCCCGCGGAATGGCCGAACAGGTAGATGTTCTGGCCGTCGGTGATTTCACCGTCGATCAGGTCCTTGATGACATTGCCCACCAGCGCGTAGGTCCAGCCGTCGATGTGGCGCGGATTGCCGCCGGCCGAGAACACGCGGCCGTTGTTATAGCTTTCGACGCCGGGCCAGATCTCGTTGGAGAAGGTCAGCGCCACGATCAGCAGCTTGTGCTTGTCGGCGGCTTCCACCCAGAAATCGCGGTACTCGTCGCCGTTGCGCAGCACGCCGTGCTGCACGATGACCACGGGCCGGTCCGGCGTGTAGCCGTAGGGGCGGTAGGTCTGGAGCTTGAAGGGACGGTCGGAGTTGCGGTCCTCGTCCACATACAGAATGGCGTTGCGGCCAGCATGGCCCAGCTCGATGGCGATGCGGTCGACGTTGGACATCTCGGAGGGTTTCATCAGGCGTGCGCCTCGTTCAGGTGGCAGGCCGACCAGTGGCCTGCCGAGATTTCTTTCAGGGCCGGCGCCTGCTCGCGGCAGCGCGGCATGGCGTGGGGGCAGCGGGGATTGAAGGTACAGCCCGGCGGCGGATTCAGCGGCGACGGGATCTCGCCCTTGATCGGCGTGAACTTGCGGCCGCGGCGGGCCACGTCCGGCACTTCGGCCATCAATGCCTGAGTGTAGGGGTGATTGGCGCGCGCGAAGATCTCGGCCGACGTGGAGATCTCCACGATCTTGCCCAGGTACATGATCGCCACGCGGTCCGAGATGTGCTTGACCACGCCCAGGTCGTGGCTGATGAACAGATACGTGAAGCCGTGCTGTTCGCGCAGGTCCATGAACAGGTTGATGACCTGCGCCTGGATCGACACGTCCAGCGCGGCCACGGGCTCGTCGCAGACCAGGAACTTCGGCGCCACCATCAGCGCGCGGGCGATGCCGATGCGCTGGCGCTGGCCGCCCGAGATCTGGTGCGGGAAGCGGTCGCGGTATTCAGGGTCCAGGCCGACTTCCTGCAAGGCCTGGTCGATGCGCGCGGGAATCTGCGCGGCGGGCGCCAGCTTGTGGACCTTGAGCGATTCGCCCAGGATCTGGCGCAGGCGCTGGCGCGGATTCAACGAGGCCTGCGGATCCTGGAAGATCATTTGCACGCCCAGGGTATAGGCCAGCTTGTCGGCGCCGCGCAGGCGGCGCGCTTCCTTGCCCTGGTACAGCAGTTCCCCTTCGCTCTGGCCGTGCAGGCCGGCGACGACGCGGCCCAGCGTGGACTTGCCGCAGCCGGACTCGCCGACCAGGCCCACGACTTCGCCGCGCTTGATGGACAGGTCCACGCCATTGACCGCGTACACGGTGCGGCGGTCGATGGGGCGGCCGGTCAGGGCCAGGATGCGCTGGGCCAGATCGGGCCGTTGCTCGAAGCGCTTGTGGACGTTCTTGAGCTCGATGACGGGGGTATCGGCGGTACTCATACCGACTGGGCCTCGCGGGTAATCGGCACGTAGCAGCGATAGCTGCGCGGGCCTTCGGTGGTGACGGAGGGGGCTTGTTCGGTGCAGCGCGTGACCGCGCTGTTGCAGCGCGGACGGAACGGACAGCCCGAGGGGCGGCCGGCCAGGCTGGGCGCCATGCCATTGATCTGGTGCAGGCGCGCGCCGGGCTGGGTAGCGCCGGGCATCGAGTCCAGCAGGCCCTTGGTGTAGGGGTGGCGGGGCGCGTCCAGCACCTGCTCGACCGGGCCGCTTTCGACGATGCGGCCGGCGTACATCACGGCCACGCGGTCGGCCAGTTCGGCCACCACGCCCAGGTCGTGGGTGATCCAGATCAGCGCCGTGTTGTGCTCGCGGCAGATCTCCTGCATGCGGTAGAGGATCTGGCCCTGGATGGTGACGTCCAGCGCCGTGGTCGGCTCGTCGCAGATGATCAGGTCGGGCTTGTTCAGCATGGCGATCGCGATCGCCACGCGCTGGCGCATGCCGCCCGAGAATTCGTGCGGATAGCTCTTCAGGCGCTTTTCGGGCGAAGGAATGCCGACCATGGCCAGCGCCTCGCGGCAACGCTCCTCGGCTTCGGCGCGCGGCACGTTTTCATGGGTGAGGATGGCCTCCATCATCTGCTCGCCGATGCGCAGCACCGGATTGAGCGTCATCAGGGGATCCTGGAAGATCATGGCGATGCGGTTGCCACGCAGCTGGCGCATTTGCTCTTCGCTCAGCTTGCGCAGGTCCGTGCCCTTGAACTTCACTTCGCCGTCCACGACTTCCCCGGGCGGGTCGATCAGGCCCAGCAGCGAAAAGCCGGTGACGGATTTGCCGGAGCCCGATTCGCCGACCAGGCCGACGATCTCGCCGCGGCGCACGGTCAGGTCGACACCGTCGACCGCCAGCCAGGCGCCGGCTTCGGTATGGAATGCGGTGCGCAGGCCGCGCACGTCTAGAAGGATTTCGCTCATGCTCGTCGCGGGTCCAGGCTTTCGCGCAGGCGGTCGCCCACGATATTAATGGAGAGGATCAGCAGCAGCAGGGCGATGCCCGGGAACAGGCTGATCCAGTAATCGCCCGACAGCAGGTACTGGAAGCCGTCGGAAATCAGCAGGCCCAGCGAGGGTTCAGTGATGGGCACGCCCACGCCCAGGAACGACAGCGTGGCTTCCAGCGCGATCGCGGTCGCGATCTGGATGGTGGCGAACACCATGACGGGACCGAGACAGTTGGGCAGCAGGTGGAACAGCATGATGCGCCAGGCCGGGTAGCCCAGGTTGGCGGCGGCTTCCACGTATTCCTTGCGGCGTTCCTGCAGGGCGCGGCTGCGCATGATGCGCGCATAGTGGCCCCACTGCACCAGCACCAGGGCCAGGACCACCTTGTCGACTCCGCGCCCCAGCACCACCAGCAGCACCAGCGCCACCAGGATGGTCGGAAAGCCCAGGATGAAGTCGACGATGCGCATGAGCACGGTGTCGACCAGGCCGCCGACATAGGCGGCCACCAGGCCGACCGCGCCGCCCACGGCGGTGGCCAGCACCACGGCGGATAAGCCGACCATCAGGCTGATGCGCAGGCCATACAGGATGGCACTGAGCATGTCGCGACCCTGGTCGTCGGTGCCCAGCCAGGCGATGCTGCCGTCCATCAGCGCCTGGCGCGGCGCCAGGCGGCCGTCCATCAGCGAGAGGTTGGCCAGGTCGTAGGGGTTCTGCGGCGCGAAGTAGGGCGCGAAGACCACCAGGATGATCAGGATGGCCAGCGCGATCACGGAGCCGCGCAGCGTCGGGCGCGCGTGCAGTTTCTTCAGGATGGAGGCGCGCTGGGGCGTCTCAGCCAGGGGCTGGACGGTGCGGGTGCGGCCGGAATTGGGAGTTTGAGCCATGGCGGATTATTGAGCGGGAGTCACGAGCTGCACGCGCGGGTCGAGCGCGGCGTACAGGATGTCCACAACCAGGTTGATGATCACGAAGATCAGGGTGACCAGCATCACGTAGGCCACCACCACGGGGCGGTCCAGCTGGTAGATGCTGTCGATCAACAGCTTGCCCATGCCTGGCCAGGCGAACACCGTCTCGGTAATGGTGGAGTAGGCGATGAGGCTGCCGAATTCCATGCCGATCACGGTGACCACGGGGATCAGGATGTTGCGCAGGATATGGCGGCGCACGATGCGGCCCGGCTTCACGCCCTTGGCGCGCGCGAACTTCACGTAGTCCTGGCTGCGCGCTTCGACCACGCCGGAGGCGGTCAGGCGCAGCACCAGGGCGATATTGGCCAGCGCCAAGTTGATGGCCGGCATGATCAGGTGCGACCAGCCGTCGGCCGTCAGGATGGACAGGCGCACGCCCAGCACGGTGACCGTGTCGCCGCGGCCGGTCGCCGGCAGCCAGCCCAGCCACACCGCGAACAGCAGGATCAGCATCATGCCCTGCCAGAAGTTCGGCAGGGAAAAGCCCAGCACCGAGGACGCCATGATGCCGCGGCCCAGCGGCTGGTCACGGTACAGGCCCGCGATCAGCCCCAGCGGAATGCCGAACACACAGGTCAGCAGGATGGCCACGACCACCAACTCGAAGGTGGCGGGAATGCGCTGCACGATCAGTTCGACCGCGGGGATGCCGTGCACGAAGGAGGTGCCCAAGTCGCCGTGCAGCGCGCGCCACAGGAAGCCTGTGTATTGCTGCCACACCGGCAGGTCCAGGCCCAGGCGGGCGATCATCGCCTCGCGCGCGGCCTGGCTGGCTTCGGGGCTGACCAGCAGTTCGATCGGATCGCCCACGGCATAGACCGCGAAGAAGACCACGACCGAAACGGCCAGCAGCACGAACAGACTCTGTATCAGTCTGCGTAGGATGAACAAGGCCACGAGATGATTTCCTTGGTGGGCTCAGGGTTTGCGGGCGCCGCGTAGGGTCTTACTTGGCGGGCTTGGCCGACATGGCCAGGGTGTACTGGTCGGCGCGGCCTTCGTAGGTCAGTCCCTTGCGGAACGCCCAGATGCTGCTTTCGAAATGCAGGGGAATGCTGGGCAGGTCGGCCAGCGCAAGCGTCAGCGATTCCTGCAGCAGCTTTTCGCGCGCGGCCGGGTCCACGGTGACCAGCGCGCGCTTGAACACGCGGTCGAACTCGGGGTTGTCATAGCCGCCGTAGTTGCTGGTGCCCAGGCCGTGTTCCTTGTCGAACGCGCTGACCCAGTATTGCAGGAAGGACGAGGCCTCGCCGGTTTCCGAGGACCAGCCGCCCATGGCGAAGCTGAACTCGCGCTTGGCGCGCTTGGGGAAGTAGACCGAGCGCGTCATGGTGTCGACGGTGGTCTTGATGCCCACGCGCGACAGGTATTGCGCCACCGCCTGGGATATCTGCGCGTCGTTGATGTAGCGGTCGTTGGTCGACGACACGGTCAGCTCGAAGCCGTCCGGATAGCCGGCTTCGGCCAGCAGCTTCTTGGCGGCGGCCGGGTCGTACTTGAGTTCCGGCGGATTGGGCAGGGTGCCGAACATGCCGTCGGGCAGGAACTGGTTGGCCGGCGTGGCGGCGCCGTCCATGATGCGGGCGGCGATGGTCTTGCGGTCGATGGCCAGCGACATGGCGCGGCGCACGCGCGCGTCCTGCAGCGGGTTCTTGCCATCCGCGGCCTTGACGCCGGGGCTGGGGCTGCGCGCCACGTCGGGCTGGAAGTACACCACGCGCACCGAAGGCGTGATGACGTGGCCGAAGCCCGGCGTTTCCGAAATGCGCTTCACGTCGCGCGCGGCGGGGTTTTCGATCAGGTCGAAGTCGCCCGCCAGAAGACCCGTCAGGCGTGGGCCGGCGGCCGGCACGGGCACCAGCTTCACGTCCTTCCATGCAGGCTTGTCGCCCCAGTAGGCGTCGTTGCGCGTCAGCTCGATGGCGGTGCCCTTGACGTAGCTCTTCAGGGTGTAAGCGCCGGTGCCGATCACGGAGCGGCCGGTGTTGAAGTCGGCCACGGTGGGCCAGGCGCCGGTGACGCCGCACTTGTTCTTCAGGTCGAAAGTGATCGCGCCGTGCTCGGCGATGCCGTTCCACAGCATGCCCATGCGGGTCAGGTCGTTGGGCAGCAGCGGATAGGGCTGGCGCGTCTTGATCACCAGGGTATTGCCGTCGCGCACCTGCACGTCGGCGAATTTCTGGACGATGGCCGGGTACGAGCTGCTGATGGACTGTTCGTTGTTGACCACGCGGCAGAAGGTGAACAGCACGTCCTGCGGCGTGAAGGGCTGGCCATTGGAAAACTTGACGCCCTCGCGCAGCGTGAATTCCCAGGTCGTGTCGTCCACCGGCTTCCAGGCCGTGGCCAGACGCGGAATCAGGTTCATCTTGGCGTCCTGGCCCACCAGCGTCTCGAACATGTGCGAGGTCATCGCATCGTTCGGCGTGGCCTGGTGGTAGTGCGGATCCATCGACGTCGGCTCGGACGACAGGCCGATCCTCAGGACGCCGGCGGCATCCTGGGCGATGGCCGTGGTGGTACAGGCGGCCATGGCGAAGGCCGTGAGCATGCTGCGGTGGAGCGTCTGGGCAGACATGGATTTGTCCCTTTGTTTATTGGTTTTGTGTTGCAAGGCGGCGGGCTGCCGCGGGTCTTCAGGCGATGGGCTGCGCCAGCCGGACCACGGTCACGCCGGGCCGCAGATTGGCGGTGGACGGCATGATCAGCACGCAATCGTCATAGGGCGTGACGACGGGCTCGCCCTCGGACCAGCCGATCAGGGTGCCGGCCGCAGCCAGCGTTTCCAGGCCCTTCCAGGGCTGGGCGAAGCGGAAATCGGCACTCTTGGCGGCGACCGCATGCGTCACGCGCAGCGCGCGCTGCGCAGGCGCTGCGGGCACGAACCAGGCTTCGGGCAGGTCGCTGCTGTCGACCGTGCCCGCTTCCACCAGGAAGCGCGCCATCTGGTCGACGGCGACGCCGCGCGCCTCGGGCGCGCCATGGAAGCCGCATTCGATCAGCAGGGAACGGGTGCCGTTGTCGCCGGCTTCGCCGAAGCGGCCGTAGTCGCGCATGCGCACGCCCGCGGCGTGGCCGGCGTCGGCGATGATGGTGGCGGGGTTGCCCAGGGCCAGCGCCAGGTCGATATTGCGCTGTTCCATGCCGGTCAGCTGTAGCGGCACATCGGAATTGCTCATCGAATGGAAGTCCAGCAGCCAGTCGGCCTGCTCGACCCAGGGCCGGATCTCGGCCGCGCGGCGGCGTTCCTGGCTGGTGGGCACGCTCAGCTTGTCGTCGCTCCAGACGCGGTTCATGTCCTCGTCGACGAAGCGCGCGGGCGCGTAGTTGGCGGGATCGAAGCGGTCGAACGCGGCCAGATTGCAGAAGGCCAGCGTCAGCGACCCCCGGCGCGGCCGCAGGCCCGCCGTCAGTGCGTCCTTCAGTGCCCAGGCGCCGCAAAGTTCATTGCCGTGGATCAGCGCGCTCAACATGACATGCTTGCCAGGCTCGCCAGAGTCGAAATGCCAGACCCCCGGGGTATCCGTATTGCCCGCCCGCTCGGCCGACAAGTTCGGACAGGCAAGAAGAAATGGACGCGGTAGGGGCGCGGGGGCGGGCGTAGGCATGGGGACTCCGATGAAGCGACGCGATTGTATAGGCGATGGCGCTAGGGGGGCGGCTAGGAGCCGGCGTGGGCGTGCGCCGTCGCGCGGCGGGCGCTGAAATGGGCTGCTGACACGGGTTTTCCCTTATATATGGGGCGCGTCAGGCGCGCGCCGCCTTCGAGTATTGGGCGAATTCTAGGAGCTTGGCTGCTTTCTCTACAATTAGAATATTTATCTCGAGCTTTGCAGAAAAGGCAAAGCTTGTTCCTCATTCCCATTCCTTGAGAACCGCGAGGGGCGGACATGCACGGCATCGCCTTGAAGTACTTTCTGGAGGTTGCCCAGGCGGGCAGCCTGAGCGGCGCGTCCGAGCGCCTGCATGTGGCGGTGTCGGCCATCAGCCGGCAGATCGCCAAGCTGGAGGAAGAAGCAGGAGCGCCGCTGTTCGAGCGCGCGGCGCGCGGCATGGTGCTGAGCGAGGCGGGGCAGCTGTTGCTGGCGCATGCCCGCCGCACCATGCTGGAAGCCGACTCCGTGCTGCAAGAGATCGCCGCCATCAAGGGCACGGTGCGCAACGAGATCCGGGTGGCGTCCGTCGAGGGCGTGGCGCGGATTTTCCTGCCCTCGGTGATGGCGCGCTTTCGCCGCGATTGGCCCAACATCCGCTTTGACCTGCATGTGGGCTCGCCGGCCGAGGTCAGCCGCCGGGTGGCCGAAGGCAGCGTGGAACTGGGCATGGTCTTCATCGCCGAACGCATCGGCGGGGTCAGCCCGCGCTATTCGCGCCGCGCGCCGGTGCATGCGGTGATGGCGGCCGACCATCCGCTGGCGGGCCGCGCCAGCGTCAGCCTGCAGGATCTCAGCCAATATCCGCTGGCGCTGACCGGGCCGGGCACCACCACGCGCCAGCTGTTCGAGATGGGCTGCGCGCTGGAGTCGGTGCAACTGCAGCCGGCGCTGACCTGTAACGATTCCTCGCCGCTGCACGGCTTCGTCTTCGGGTCGGACGCCATCATGCTCAGCGGCTACATCTCGGTGGCCTGGAGCCTGCAGCGCGACGAGCTGATCGCCGTGCCGATTTCCAACGCCGAGCTGCAATCGCGCACCCTGCAGATCCAGGTCATGCCGGGCCGGGTGCTGCCGCCGGCAGCGGAAGCGTTCGTCGAGCTGCTGTCCAGTGAATTGGACAACGCGTTGCAAGGCCGGCCGGCCGTGTAGCCTGGAAAGGCCCACTGGCAAAAAAAAACGGCTGCGCGAGGCAGCCGTTTTCTCGTTCAGGCGGACCTGATCATTGCTTTTCGGGCGTGACCGAGGTGGCCAGCGTGTACTGGTCGCGGCGGCCTTCGTAGGTGATGCCCTTGCGGAAGGCCCAGATGCTGCTTTCGAAGTGCAGCGGGATCAGCGGCACGTTGTCCAGCGCGATCTGGGTGGATTCCTGCAGCAGCTTTTCGCGCTTGGGCGCGTCGACGGTCACGATGGCCTGCTTGTAGACCTTGTCGAAGTCGGCATTGCTGAAGCCGCCGTAGTTGCTGGTGCCCAGGCTGTTGGGGGAATCCAGGGAAGCCACCCACAGCTGGAACAGCGCCGAGGCTTCACCCGTTTCCGCCGGCCAGCCGCCCATCGAGAAGCTGAACTCGCGCTTGGCGCGCTTGGGGAAGTAGATGGAGGCCGTCATGGCGTCCACATTGGTCTTGATGCCGACGCGGGCCAGGTACTGGGCCACGGCTTGCGCCACCTGGCCGTCGTTGACGTAGCGGTCGTTGGTCGACGACAGCGTCAGTTCAAAGCCGTTCGGGTAGCCGGCTTCGGCCAGCAGCTTCTTGGCGCCTTCGGGGTCGTACTTGATTTCCGGCGCCTTGGGCAGCGCGCCGAACATGCCGTCGGGCATGTACTGGAAGGCGGGCGTGGCCATGCCGTCCATGATGCGGGCGGTGATGGTCTTGCGGTCGATGGCCATCGAAATCGCCTTGCGCACGCGCAGGTCTTGCAGCGGGTTCTTGCCGTCGGCGCTCTTGACGAAGGGGCTGGGGTTGCGGCCGATGTCCGGCTGGAAGAACACCAGGCGGGTCGACGGGGTGGCGACGAAACCGAACTTGGGGTTGTCCTTCAGGCGCGGCAGGTCGCGCGCGGCGGGGTTTTCGATCACGTCGAAGTCGCCCGACAGCAAGCCGGTCAGGCGCGGGCCGGCGGACGGCACCGGCACGAACTTCACTTCCTTCCAGTACGGCTTGGGACCCCAGTAGTTTTCATTGCGGACCAGCTCGATGCCGGTGCCCTTGACGTAGGACTTCAGGGTGTAGGGGCCGGTGCCGATGGCGTCGCGGCCGTTGTTGAAGTCGACCACGGTGGGCCAGGCGCCCGTCACGCCGCAACCCTTCTTGGGATCGTACGTGAGCTTGCCGTGCTCGACGATGCCGTTCCAGACGATGGGCAGCGAGCGCGCCAGTTCGGCGGGCATCAGGGGGAAGGGTTCGCCGGTCTTGATGATGACCGTGTGCGCGTCCGGCGTCTGCACGTCGGTGATGCGCTTGGTCATGTCCATGTAGGACTGCGACACGTTGGTTTCGTTGTTCAGCGTGCGGCAGATCGTGAACAGCACGTCTTCGGACGTGAACGGCTTGCCGTTGGAGAACTTGACGTCGTCGCGCAGCTTGAATTCCCAGGTCAGGTCATCCAGGTTCTTCCACGACGTGGCCAGTGCGGGCACCAGCTTCATGTCGGCGCTGCGGCCCACCAGGGAACTGTAGACGTGCGCGGAGAACGCGTCGTTCTGCGTCATCTTGTGATAGTGGGGGTCCGCCGAGGTGGGCTCGGCCGACAGGCCGATCTTCAGCGTCTGGGCTTGGGCGGCGGCCAGGGGAATGGCGGCGGCCGCAAGGGCCAGGGTGGTGCGCAACTTCATGGTGACAACTCCGGATGGAAAACGAACCGGATCGCGCCTGCGTGTAAACCAGCCTGCGCCAGCCGCGCATGCAGCGTCGCCTGGAAGGGGCTCAGGGGGTTTTGGCGCCGGGCACGACGGCAAGGGGCCGATTATCGGTAGGGGCTTCGCGCACTGTCAATGCGCAATGGCAAGTGCGGCGCTAGGGAAAACGCGGAGAGGGAGGGGGAGAGGGCGCCGCGCTGCCTCGTCTGGAGGCCTGCGCGGCGCGATGGCGCCCGGGTGAGGGACTGGGCGCCGAAGAACCGCCGCAACGGGCGCCGGGAAGCCGGCGGGCGTTGTGGCGGGGTTGCGCCAGGCTGAATCGCGGGAGATCGATCGCGATTCAGGCCGGCGCGGCAGGGCTTACCACTGCGAACCGGAGAAGCGCGAGCTGGCGGCGCGGGCCTTGTTCATCGAATCGTTCACTTCGTCGATGAAGGAAAACACGGCGGCAACAGCTGCGACTACGGCTTGACCAGCCTTCTTCAGGTTGGTCAGCGGATGGGAATTCGGTTGGTTCTCGAGGGCGCCGCGGAGCAGATCGCGCTCCAGCGCGTCGGTCAGGCGGGCAGTGTGGTTCAGGGTCAGTTCGCTCATGGTTTGCTCCAGTCCGTTTCGTCTTGGTGTAAACCATTATAGGGATAACCCTAGGATCAATGCAACGCTATTTTTAGGGTAAACCCCTATATGTTGTAAAAATGTTTATTCCCCAGGGACTTAGCTGGCGTTTCGCAGGGCGCGGGCGGCATCCGCCAGCTCTCCGGCGGTCAGTCCGATAGGGCCGATACCCTGGGCGACCAGCGCGTCCGCCGCCGCGCCGTGTAGCCAGACGGCTCCGGCCACGGCCTGGTCCAGGGGCAGCTTCTGGGCGATCAGCGAGCCCAGCATGCCCGCCAATACGTCCCCGGTTCCGGCAGTGGCAAGTCCCGGATTGCCGCTGGCATTGATGTGCAGTCCGCCATCAGGGGCGCAGACCACGGTGCCCGCGCCCTTCAGCACCACCCAGGCCCGGTAGCGCCGCGCCAGTTGCCAGGCGGCGTCCGGGCGGTCGGCCTGCACTTCGGCCGCGCCGATGCCCAGCAGGCGTCCGGCTTCGGCCGGGTGCGGCGTCAGCACCACGGGGCCGTCGCCCCAGTTGGGTTGAATGTCGCCGCGGGCCAGCAGGTTCAGGCCGTCCGCGTCCAACACCAACGGCGCCCCGCGCCGCAGCACGAACAACTCAGATAGCGTATTGGCCGCCAGGGCGCCCGTGCCGATGCCGCAGCCGGCCACCCAGGCGGTGACGCCCCAGTCTTCCTCCAGCACGGAGCGGGCGTCGCGCAGCATCAGCTCAGGCTGCAAGGGATCGCAAGCCAGGGGCGCGGCTTCCTGCGCAAAGCCGACCAGCACCTTGCCGGCGCCAATCTTCAGGGCCGCCCGCGCGGCCAGCAGCGCCGCGCCAGCCATGCCGGGGCCGCCGCCCACCACGCCTACCGTGCCGAAACTGCCCTTGTGGGTGTCCTGGCCGCGTCGCGCGAACAGGGCGGGCAGGGCGGCGCGGTCGATGACGCCGCCGGCGGTCGGGGCGGTAGTGTTCATGGGCTGAGGCTCCTGGGGTAATCGGCGTGGCGCGAGGGCACGTATCTACTATAGTGCGCCCAAACCAGCCGGCATCCGGTTGGGCCAAAAGACAAGATGGAGACGAACATGAGCGACATCACGCTGGAACACTATTCCGCCTATGAGTCCCTGAAGCTGCGCCGGCACCCCGGCGGGGTGCTGGAGGTGATCATGGGCGCCAAGGGCGGCAAGCCGGGTAAGCTCTCCACCGCCGACGACCGCATGCACCGCGAGCTGGCCGACATCTGGCGCGATATCGATACCGACCCAGACACCCGGGTGGTGGTGATCCGCGGCGAGGGCAAGGGCTTTTCGGGCGGGGGCGACCTGGACCTGGTGCAGCAGATGGCCGACGATTTCGACGTGCGCACCCGCGTCTGGCGCGAGGCCCGCGACCTGGTCTACAACATCATCAACTGCAACAAGCCCATCGTGTCCGCCATGCATGGCGCGGCGGTGGGCGCGGGCTTGGTGGCGGGCCTGCTGGCCGACATCTCCATCGCGGCCCGCGACGCGCGCATCATCGACGGCCACACCCGTCTGGGCGTGACGGCAGGCGACCACGCCGCCATCGTCTGGCCGCTGCTTTGCGGCATGGCGCGCGCCAAGTACTACCTGATGCTGTGCGAAACCGTGACCGGCGAGGAAGCCGAGCGCATCGGCCTGGTGTCGCTGTGCGTGGACGAGGCCGAACTCATCGGCCGCGCTTTCGAAGTCGCCAACAAGCTCGCCGCAGGTTCCCAGACCGCCATCCGCTGGACCAAATATTCGCTGAACAACTGGCTGCGCATGGCCGGGCCCAGCTTCGATACGTCGCTGGCGCTGGAATTCATGGGCTTTGGCGGCCCCGACGTGCGCGAAGGGATCCAGTCCCTGCGCGAACGCCGGGCGCCGAACTTCCGGCCGGATTCGCCGTTCTGAGGGGATGGGGATTGTCCACCCGTCTTACTTGAAGAACTTCGCGAACGCCGCCTGCGCCTCTTCGGATTGCAGGCGGATGCGGAATTGCTGGGCTTCGTAGTCCAGCGTGTCCTGGATTGCCTGGCGATCCGGGCGGCGCAGCATGGCCTTGGTCAAACGCAGCGCAGCGCGCGGCTGGCGTTCCAGGTCGGCGGCGGTGGCTTGCGCCGTGGCCAGCGCCTGGCCCTTGGCCGTGACCGAAGTGGCCAGCCCGGCATCGCAGGCGTCCTGCGCCGTGAACGCCTTGCCCTGTAGCAGCCATTCGGCGGCACGGCGAGCGCCAACCAGCCGCGGCATCAGCAGGCTCGACGCGCCTTCCGGGCACAAGCCCAGCGCCACGAACGGGATGCGGAAGGTGGCGCCTTCGCCGGTGTAAACAAAGTCGCAATGCTGCAGCAGGGTCACGCCTATGCCGATGGCGTAGCCTTCGACCGCGGCGATCACCGGCACCTCGGCCGTCGCCAGCGTGCGCAGGAAGGTCAGGCCGGCGCTGTCGCCCGCGCCGCGTTCCGCCTGGAAGTCGCGCAAGTCGTTGCCGGCCGTGAAATGCTCGCCCGCGCCGGTCAGGACAACGGCCGCCACGGCCATGTCGGCGGAGGCCAGCGCAATCTGTTCGGTCAGCGCGGCATAGGTGGCCGTGTCCAGCGCGTTGCGGCGGTCCGGGCGGTTGATGGTGAGCGTCAGCACCGCGCCGTCGCGGCTGACCTGCAGCCCGGCGCTCATGCGCCGAAGTCGCCGGCCAGTCGGGCCCGCGCGTCCGCATACTCGCTACGCAACGTGTCCACGATCCGGCGCGTCGGCTGCACGCTGGCGATGCCGCCCACGCCCTGGCCCGCGCCCCAGATGTCCTTCCAGGGCTTGACCCGGCTGGAGCCGAAATTGGACGCGCCGCTGTCGGGCTGGGGCAGGTTGGCCGGGTCCAGCCCGGCGGCGGCGATGCTGGCCTTCAGGTAGTTGCCGGGGATGCCGGTGAAGAACGGGGTGTACAGGATGTCCGAGGCGCTGGCGTCGACGATGGCGGATTTGTAGCCTTCGCTGGCGTTGGCTTCCTCGCTGGCGATGAAGCGCGTGCCCATGTAGGCGAAGTCCGCGCCCATGGCCTGGGCGGCCAGGATGTGCGCGCCCGAGGTGATCGCGCCCGACAGGATCAGCGGGCCGTCGTAGAAGCGGCGCACTTCGGACACCAGCGCGAAGGGGCTGAGCGTGCCCGCGTGGCCGCCGGCCCCGGCGCACACCAGGATCAGGCCGTCCACGCCGGCCTCCAGCGCCTTTTCGGCGTGGCGGATCGTGGTCACGTCATGGAACACCTTGCCGCCCCAGTCATGCACGCCTTTGACCAGGTCGCCGGGGGCGCGCAGGCTGGTGATGATGAGCGGCACGCGGTGGCTGGCGCACACGGCCAGGTCCTGCTCCAGCCGGTCGTTGGACTGGTGGATGATCTGGTTGACCGCGAACGGCGCCACCTTCGCGCCGGGATTGGCCTCGCGGTGCGAGGCCAGGCCGGCCTGGACTTCGTCCAGCCAGTCGTTCAGCAGGCTCTGCGGACGCGCGTTCAGCGCGGGGAACGAACCCACGATGCCGCTGGTGCACTGCGCCACCACCAGCTTGGGGTTGGACACGATGAACATGGGGGCGCAGATGACCGGCAGGGACATCTGGCCGTACAAATCAGTCACGAGAGAGTGGGGCATGGCGTCGTCGCGGAAAAAGGTCACAAGAGGGCTTGAGCATCGTAGTCGGGTGTGCCTATAATTACCTACCGACCGTCCGGTAATTAATTAATCCTTATTAAACGGCATGCGCCAAAGCGCTGTCAATGGAGGTACGCGAGTCCCTCCGGCAGCCGCGGCGCGGCCCCTGCAAAGGCAGCCATGGCGACCTCCGCCCCTCCCGCCCAGAAGCGCGCCCGCGCCGGCCGTCCGCCCACCGTGGCGGCTCCCCGCGAACGCATCCTGGAAGAAGCCGCCAAGCTTTTCGCCCGCAGCGGCTATGACGGCAGCTCCGTGTCGGACCTGGCCGCCGCGCTGGGCGTATCCAAGGCCGCCATCTACCACTACTACACCACCAAGCAGGACATCTACGACGCCATCATCCTGGTCGTGCTCAGCGGCCTGACCCACGCCGTGGCTCAGGACGTGGCGCGGGCCGAGGGCGCCACCGCCCGGCTGCGCGCCTTCATGGTCGGCCATGCGCGCTACTTCGAGCAGCACCACGCCGAATTCGTCACCATGCTGATCGGCTATTCCGGCATGGCCCTGACCGAACGCGAAGACGCGGCCCGGCTGCGCGACGGCTACGAAAAGCGCCTGCGCGAACTGATCGCGCAGGGTGTCACCAGCGGCGAGTTCCGCGCGCTGGACGTGGCCGCGGCGGGCCGCGCCGTGCTGTCCATGCTGAATTGGATGGTGCGCTGGTACAAGCCCGGCCAGGGCGACAGCGCCGAAGCCATCGCCGCCGGCTATTTCGATCTACTGGTCGGAGGCATGCGCGCCTGAGGCGCGGCTGTCCCCCGGCTTGCCCCGCATTTTCTTGAGACTTCCATCATGGCCCTCGACACCGAAACCCTGAACCTGCTGCTGGACGCCGTGCGCCGCTTCGTGCACGAACGCCTGATCCCCGCCGAAGACGAACTGGCCGAAAGCGGCCAGGTGCCGCCCGACATCGTCAACGAGATGCGCGAGCTGGGCCTGTTCGGCCTGTCCATCTCGCCCGACCACGGCGGCCTGGGCCTGACCATGGAAGAGGAAGTGCGCGTGGTCTTCGAGCTGGGGCAGACCTCGCCCGCCTTCCGCTCGCTGGCCGGCACCAACATCGGCATCGGCTCGCAGGCCATCGTGCTGGCCGGCACCGACGAGCAGCGCGCCCGCTACCTGCCCAAGCTGGCCAGCGGCGAACTGATAGGCTCGTTCGCGCTGACCGAACCCGACGCCGGCTCCGACGCGATGGCGCTGCGCCTGTCCGCCGTGCGCGACGGCGACAGCTACGTGCTCAACGGCACCAAGCGCTACATCACCAACGCGCCTATCGCCGGCCTGTTCTCGGTCATGGCGCGCACTGCGCCGGAACGCCGCGCCAATTCCATCTCGTGCTTCCTGGTCGAAGCCGGCACGCCGGGCCTCTCCATCGGCAAGCCCGACAAGAAGATGGGCCAGGCCGGCGCCCTGACCAGCGACGTGGTGTTCGACAACTGCCGCGTCCCGGCCAGCGCGCTGTTGGGCGGAGAAGAAGGCAATGGCTTCCGCACCTCGATGCGGGTGCTGGACAAGGGCCGCCTGCATATTTCCGCGCTGTGCGTGGGCATTGCCGACCGTCTGTTGAGCGACGCCGTCAAGTACGCCATCGAGCGTAAGCAATTCGGCCAGCCCATCGCCGAATTCCAGCTGATCCAGGCCATGATCGCCGACAGCCAGGCCGAACTCTACGCGGCGCGCTGCATGGTGCTGGACGCCGCCCGCATGCGCGACCGCGGTGAAAACACCACCATGCAGGCCGCCTGCAGCAAGCTTTACGCCACCGAAATGGTGGGCCGCGTGGCCGACCGCGCGGTGCAGATCCACGGCGGCGCGGGCTACATGTCCGAGTACGCCGTTGAACGCTTCTACCGCGACGTGCGCCTGTTCCGCATCTTCGAGGGCACTTCGCAGATCCAGCAGTTGGTGATCGCCCGCGAAACCATCAAGGCGCATTCCTGAGCGCGGATCCGGCGCAAGAGGCTAATATCCTGCATGACTGACGGTGATCCGGCGCCGGCCCCTGGCCGCGCCGGAATATGACGCGCCAGCGGCCGCGCGCCGCCGGCATGACGGAATTCCAGTCTGGCTTGCGCGCCGCCGCAAGCCAGACGTTTTCATTTCTCTTCTAGCGAAAAGACTAATGTCGCAACGTCCCGCTCCCCTTACCGGCATACGCGTGCTGGACCTCACCCGCGTCCTGGCGGGTCCCTGGTGCACCCAGAACCTTGCCGACCTAGGCGCCGAGGTCATCAAGATCGAACGCCCCGGCGCGGGCGACGACACCCGGGCCTGGGGGCCTCCCTACCTGAAGGACGAGGCGGGCAACGACACCACGGAAGCAGCCTATTACCTGTCCGCCAACCGCAACAAGCTGTCGGTGGCGCTGGATATCGCTTCGCCGCGCGGCGCCGAGCTGGTGCGCGAACTGGCGCTGCAAAGCGACATCCTGGTGGAAAACTTCAAGGTGGGCGGCCTGTCCAAATACGGCCTGGACTACGAAAGCCTGAAGGAACTCAATCCGCGCCTGATCTACTGCTCCATCACCGGCTTCGGCCAGACCGGCCCCTACGCCAGCCGCCCCGGCTATGACTTCATGATCCAGGGCATGGGCGGCCTGATGAGCATTACCGGCGAACGCGACGACCTGCCTGGCGGCGGTCCGCAGAAGGCCGGCGTGGCCGTGACCGACCTGATGACCGGCATGTACTCCACGGTCGGCATCCTGGCCGCGCTGCACGAGCGCTCGCGCAGCGGCCTGGGCCAGCACATCGACATGGCGCTGCTGGACTGCCAGGTCAGCATGCTGGCCAACCAGAACCTCAACTACATGACCTCGGGCGTGGCGCCCAAGCGCGCCGGCAACGCGCACCAGAACCTGGTGCCCTACCAGGTGTTCGCGGCCAGCGACGGCCACCTGATCGTGGCGGTCGGCAACGACAGCCAGTTCCGCAATTACTGCGGCGCGATCGGCCTGCCCGAGTTGTCGGCCGACCCGCGCTTTGCCACCAATCCGCAGCGCGTGAAGAACCGCGCCGAGCTGGTGCCGCTGTTGACCGAACGCATGGCCACCGGCGCGCGCGACCACTGGCTGGCCGCGCTGGAAGCCGTGGGCGTGCCGGCCGGCCCCATCAACACGCTGGACCAGGTCTATGAAGACCCGCAGGTCCTGGCGCGCGGCATGAAGCGCGAAATGCCGCATCCGACCGCGGGCACGGTGCCCATTGCTTCCAGCCCGTTGAAGTTTTCCGACAGCCCGGTCGAGTACCGCCGTCCGCCGCCCATGCTGGGCGAGCACACCGAGCAGGTGCTGTCCGAGAAGCTGGGCCTGTCGGCCGAAGAAATCCTGGCGCTGGCGCAGAGCCGGCCCTGAACCCCATCCAATAAAAGAAAGCAGGAGAGTGTTGATGAAGGAGATTCAAACCATCGGCGTCGTCGGCGCCGGGGCCATGGGGCGCGGCATTGCGCAGATCGCGGCGCAAGCCGGGCTGCGCGTGCGCCTGTACGACACCAGCGCGGACGCCGTGGCGGCGGCGCGCGAATCGTTGCGCCAGACCTGGGACAAGCTGGCCCAGAAAGGCAAGATGAGCGCCGCCGACGCGCAGGCGGCGCTGGAGCGCGTGGAATCCGCCACCGCGCTGACCGACATGTCGAACTGCCAGCTGGTGGTGGAAGCCATTGTCGAGCGCCTGGACGTCAAGCGCGACTTGTTCGCCGCGCTGGAAGGTGTGGTGGCTGAAGACTGCATCCTGGCGTCGAACACCTCGTCGCTGTCGATCACCGCCATCGCCGCCGCCTGCAAGCGTCCGCAGCGCGTGGCCGGCTACCACTTCTTCAACCCCGTCGCGCTGATGAAGGTGGTCGAAGTCATCGACGGCCTGCGCAGCGCGCCCGAAGTCGGCGACGCGCTGGCCGAGCTGGCCCGCCGCATGGGCCACACGCCCGTGCGCGCCAAGGACATGCCGGGCTTCATCGTCAATCACGCCGGCCGCGGCATGAATACCGAAGGCTTGCGCGTGGCGCAGGAAGCCGTGGCGACCTTCGCCCAGGTCGACGCCGTCATGCGCGAGCAGGCCGGTTTCCGCATGGGTCCCTTCGAACTGCTGGACCTGACGGCGCTGGACGTGTCCCACCCGGTCATGGAATCCATCTACCGCCAGTTCTTCGACGAGCCGCGCTTCCGCCCCTCGCCCATCACCACCGTGCGCCTGGCCGGCGGCCTGATCGGCCGCAAGGCCGGCGAAGGCTTCTACGTCTACGCCGACGGCCAGAAGCAGGTGCCGGCCGAGCCGCCCGTGCCCGCGCTGCCCGAGAACCTGAAGGTCTGGGTCAGCCCCAAGCACGCCGAAGGCTACGCCCGCGCCGTCGCGCTGGTGGAAAAGCTGGGCGCCACGCTGGTGACCGGCTCCACGCCCGACGCCGACGCGCTCATCCTGGTCACGCCTTACGGCGAAGACGTCTCCACCACCGTTTCCGCGCAAGGCCTGAACGCGGCCCGCACGGTCGGCCTGGACACGCTCTACGCCTTCGACAGCGCCAAGCGCCGCACCATCATGGTGTCGCCGGCCACCGAAGCCAAGTGGCGCGACGCCGCGCACGCGCTGTTGGCCGCGGACGGCGTGCCCGTCACGGTGATCGAGGATTCGCCCGGCTTCATCGCCCAGCGCATCGTCGCGACCATCGTCAACATCGCCAGCGACATCGCGCAGCAGCAGATCGCCACGCCCAAGGACATCGATCTGGCGGTGACGCTGGGCCTGGGCTATCCGGTGGGTCCGCTGGCCCTGGGCGACAAGCTCGGCGCCGACCGCATCCTGGAAATCCTGAAGAGCATGCAGCGCGTGACCGGCGATCCACGCTATCGCCCCAGCCTGTGGCTGCAGCGCCGTGTGCAGCTCGGCATGTCGCTGACCAAGGCGGCTGGCGAGCAGTGATGTGATGGGATGCGCATGGCAGGCGCCGCCCTGGCATGCGCAAAAAAAGGCCCGCAAGACTTCGTGTCGTGCGGGCCTTTTTTGTGGGGCCGCGCCGCCTCAGTTCGCCGGCTTGACGCCGATCAGGGACACCAGAGGCGTCCACAACGCGATGTCGTCGCGGATCCGGCGAGCGAACTTCTCTTTCACCTCGCCCGCCCGCGGCTGGCTGCCGGACGCGTCGAATTTGCTCAGCACGTCCGGGTCGCGCAGCATGGCCTGCACGGCGTCGGCCAGCCTGTCCACCACCTCGGTGGGCGTGCCGGGCGGCGCGAACAGGCCATTCCAGGTTTCGATCTCGTGTCCGGAGATGGTGTCGGCGATGGCTGGCACGCCGGGCAGCTGAGGCACGGGCTGGCGGCTGGACACGCCCAGGAAGCGTATGCGGCCGCTGTCCTTGTACGGCAGGATTTCGGAGATGTTGGCCGAGTAAAGATCGGTCGTGCCGCCCATGGTGTCCAGCAGGGCAGGCGCGCCGCCCCGGTAGCCGATCAGCGTCGCCTCGATGCCGGCGCGCTTGAGAAACACCAGCACCGACATATGCGACATCGACCCTTCGCCGCCGTGCGCAACGGTCAGCGCGCCCGGTTTGGCCCGGCCATACTCGATCAACTGCGCCAGGTTCTGGAAACGCGAACTGGACGGCACCGTGAGCACCAGCGGATTGCTGGCGATATTGGCGACCGGCACCAGATCGTTCAACGGGTCGTAACGCACGTTGAACAGGAACCGCACCAGCGAAACCTGGCCGATCGAACCCACCATCAGCGTGTTGCCGTCGTTGCGCGAGCGTATCAGCGCATCGGTGGCGATGGTTCCGCCTGCGCCGGCCTGGTTCTTCACGACGACCGATGAACCCAAGGTGCGGCGCAGCGAATCGGAGGTAATGCGCGCCACATAGTCGGTGTTGCCGCCAGGCGGGTAGGGCACGATCAATGTGATGGCGGCCCCTTCCTGGGCGCGGACCAGCGCGGGCAGCAGCAATGGCGCAGAGGCCAGCAGCCGCGAGAACTGACGACGATTCATGATGTTTTCCCCTTGAGTCGTAGTATTGCGCGGCCTTGACCTCAGCGGGTCGCGGCAGCCATCTGGCCGCCGCCCTTGGCGCCGACCACTTTACCGTCCGCATACACCGTGGCGCCGCGCACCAGCGTGTGCACCGGCTTGCCCTTGAGGCGGCGGCCGGCATAGGGACTCCAGCCCACCAGGCTGAGCACATCCTCGTCGCGCACTTCGTATTCGGTCTCCAGATCGACCAGCACCAGGTCGGCGTCCAGGCCCGCGCGGATCTCGCCCTTGTCGCGCAGCCGGAACAATTCGGCGGGCTTGGCGGAACATGCCTCGGCCACGCGCTCCAGGCTGATCTTGCCTTCCTGGGCCGCCGTCAGGAACATGCTCAGGTAGAACTGCGTCGACGGCGTGCCGGTGTGGGCCTTCCAGCCATCGGTCCAGCCCACTTCCTTTTCTTCGCGCGTGTGCGGCGCATGGTCGGTGGCGATGATGTCGATCGTTCCGTCGTTGAGGCCTTCCCACAAGCCGGGCACGTTCTTCTCCGGCACCCAGTACGACAGCGCATACGAGCCCAGGCGCTGGATGGCCGACCATTCGCAACCCAGGAACAAGGCCCAGGGATTGATTTCGCAAGTGACCTTCTGGCCCGCCGCCTTGGCCTCGCGGATGAGTTGCACGCTGCCGGCGGTCTGGGTGTGCAGGATGTGCAGATGGCAGCCGGCCGCCTTCTGCAGCCGCAGCAGGGTGGCGATGGCGGTTTCCCAGATCACGCCGTCATGGGCGGCGTAGGCGCGCGCGTAGGCAAGAGCGTCGCGTTCGCCCCGGTCCCAGTAGGTCTGTTCGATCACATCCATCAGGGCTTGGTCGTGGGGATGCACCATCAAGGGCACGTCCAGTTCGGCGCAGCGCTGCATGATGCGCAGCAGCTTGCCGTGGTCATGCACGCCGATGCCGGGCATGTGCGGGTAGTCTCGACCCGTGTCCACCACCATGAAGATCTTGAACGCCGCAATGCCCGTGGCGGTCATGGCTTCCATTTCCGACTCTATCGTTGGCGCCGGGTTGAAGTTCCAGTCGACCACGGCGTCGCTGCGGTAGATGGCGAACTGCTTTTCCAGCAGGTCCAGCGAGTTGGGCGGCGGAGTGACGTTGGGCATGCCCACGCTGGTGGTGACGCCGCCGGCCGCGCATTGCTGCGTGGCGGTGAGGATGGTGTCCTTGTACTCGAATCCCTTCTGCGAGCCCTGGCGGTGGTGCGAGTGCATGTCGATGGCGCCTGGCAATACTGCCAGGCCGCTGGCATCGATGACGTTGCGCGCGTCGGGCTCGCTGCCGGCCTCGTACAAGCCGGCGATCTTGCCGTCGCGGATGCCGATGGAGGCGCGCACCTGTCCCTGGGGAGTGACCACCAGGCCGTTCTTGATCAAAGTGTCCATGCTGTTTTCCTTGTGAGGGGGAATGCCAAAACGATCAGGCCGCGCGGGCGGCAGGCGGGAGGGCGCGTTGGCGCACCGTGTCCCAGACCTGCATGACGTAGTCCTTGCTCAGGCCCTTGGTGATGAAAACCATGCGGGATTGCCGGTCCGTGTCGGGCCATTGCGGCAACTCGGTAGGCGGATGGAACAGGCGTTGCACCGCTTGCAGCACGATGGGCCGTTCGTGGCCGGCTATGTGCAGGATGCCTTTGACGCGCAGCAGCTCGTCCGGATGCGCCATGACCAGCGCATCCAGCCAGGCGCTGACTTGCGGCCAGTGCAAGGGGTCGGCGAAGTCCAGGCAGAAGCTGTCGATGCGCGCATGGTCGTGGGCATGCGTGTGTTCATGATGATGTCCGTGCCCGTCCGCATAGGGCGCGGCGTTGAGCCATAGCCGGGCCTGCTCCGGGCGCACGTCCACGTCATAGACGTCAGGCCCGTCCAGCACGGTGGCATCCGGCCGGGCCGCGGGGTTGCAGACCACGCGCGTGGCGCCGGGGTTGGCGCGCGCCAGCGTGTCCACCAGCGCCGCGACGCGCGCGCCGGGCAGATCGGTCTTGGTGACGATCAAGGCATCGGCGACAGCCACTTGCTTGACGGCCTCCGGGTGTGCCGCGAGGGTGGCCGGACCGTTGACGGCGTCCACCACGGTCAACACGCGGCTCAGGCGAAACGAACGCGCCACCGGAAACGTCATCAGGGCCTGGATGACCGGCACCACGTCGGCCATGCCCGTGGTCTCGATCAGGACGCGGTCGAAAGCCGGGATCTGGCCGGCGCTGCGCTTGGCGCGCAGGTCGCGCAGGGTCTCGACCAGATCTCCTTGCACGGTGCAGCACAGGCATCCCGTGCTCAGTTCGATGGTGTTGTCATTGCTGCTGGCGAGCAGCGCGTGATCGATGCCGATTTCCCCGAACTCGTTGACGATGACCGCCGCATCGGCCAGCGCCGGGTCGCGCAGCCAGTGATTCAGCAGGGTGGTCTTGCCGCTGCCCAGGAAGCCCGTCAGCAAAGTGACCGGAATGCGCGTTTCGGAGGTCTCGCCGTTTGCCATGATCCACCTTTGCAAAAAACATTAAATTCGCAACCATTGCGATTAAATGGATTTTTGCATCGAGTTGAAGCTTTGGCAAGTCCCCCTGATTTCACGTGGCGTGCCTCGGCCCAGCGGGGGGAGATGACGCTGCTAGAATCGCGGAGAAATGAAATTTCGCAATGGATGCGAAATCACGCGCCGCGCAGGCGCAACGATAGAGAGAGGTCGACGTGGCGGGTGAAATCAGGACGCGCAACCGGATACTGCACATCCTGCAGCTCTATGACAGGCGCGCCGCATGGTCGGTCGAGGAAATCGCCGTCGAAATGGACGTCTCCGTCAGCTCGGCCTACCGCGACGTGCAGGAGCTGGTGCGCGCCGATTTCCTGACCCCGGTCATGGGCGCACGCTACGTACTGGGGCCCACGTTTGCCCATTTCGACCTGCTGATGCGCCATGGCGACCCCTTGCTCAAGGTGGCGGAGCCGCTGATGCGGCGGCTGGTGGAGGCGACCACGCCCTCGTCGGCCTCGGTGCTCACGCGCAGCTACCAGGACAAGGTCATGTGCATCCACCAGGAAATCGGCGATCCGGCCGCGCGCGTCGGCCGCTATGAACGCGGCGCCACCATGCCGATGTTCCGCGGCGCGACCTCCAAAGTCATCCTGGCGCACCAGAGCCGCCGCGCCCTGGAGCGCATGTACCTGGCCCATGAAGAGGAAGTGCGCGCCATTTCGCACTGGAAGAGCCTGAAGGATCTGTGCCGGGAACTCGATGCCATCCGCGAGGCGGGCGTGGCCGTCAGCGATTCCGAGATCACGCCGGGGACCATAGGCATCGCGGCGCCCATTTTCCTGGAGCAGCGCGTGGTGGCCGGATTGAGCCTGATCGTGCGCACCGAGCATTGCCGTCTCGAGCCCTTCCGCGCGGCGGTCATCGAGGCCGCCGGCCAGATCAGCAGCGAGTTGGCCGAGGTTGACGGCGCCTGGGTGGCCCGCGCCTGAATACGGGCCCCAGGCCGCTCAATCGGCTCGCAACTGGCGGTCCCGGCCCAGGCGGCGCAATTCATCCAAGGTGTGACGCAGCAACCCCGAGGGCTGGCTCTCCCGCCGGATATACATGCCGACCGAGCGCGTTAGCGCTTGCTGTAGGCGGGTCTTGCGCACGCCGCGCTGCGTCGCGTTGTCCAGCGACGATTCCGGCAACAGCGCAATACCGCAGTTGTGTTGCACGAAGCGTGCAATGGTGTTCAGGTCCCGCAGGGAATAGAGCGGATTGAAGGGCTGGGACGCGGCCTGGAAGGCGCGCTCGGTCAGCACGCGCACGCTGGTGCCGGGCGGCATGCTGATCAAGGGCAGCCGGGCCAGTTCCATGGGCATCCAACGCGTAACCTCCGGCTTGATCTGGGCGTTGTGGAACAGCGCGAAGGGCTCGGTAAACAATTCCTGATAGACGAGATCGGAAGCGCCTTCCTCGTTCATCGTGGTCACGGCGATGTCCACTCGCCGCTCGCGCAGCAATTGCAAGGCCTCGCTGGCGATGGGATCGTAGACCTCCACCCGGACCCGCGGGTGCTTGCGCGCAAGGCTTTGGATCAACAGTGGAATGAGCGAGGCCGCAAGCGTGGGCAAGGCCGCGACGGCGACGCGGTCGTTGCGGTCGCGCAGCCGCTGGTCCAGTTCCAGCATGCCTTTCTCATGCAGCGCCGTGATCTTGCGCGCGATCTCCAGGATGTCCTGGCCTTCGCGCGACAGGCGCACCATGCGGGTGGTGCGCTCGAAGAGTTTGACCCCCAGCGTCTCTTCCGTTTCCTTCAGCAATTTGCTCAGCGTGGGCTGAGTCACATGCAGCATCTCGGCCGTTCTCTGGAAACTCAGGGTCTCTGCCAGCAGCACGAAGATGCGCAGTTGTCTCGTCGTCAGATTCATTCTTTTTGTCTATCAATGACGTTCAAATCGGAACTTAACCGGAGGGGCCGGCTGCCTTAGCCTTTGCATCACGATCTTTTTCTGGAGCTGGGATGTTTCGTCTTGATGGCAAGGTAGCCCTGGTGACCGGTTGCGGCACGCTGGGCGAAGGGTGGGGCAACGGCAAGGCCGCCGCGGCGGTGCTTGCCAGGCAGGGCGCCGCGATTTTCGGTTGCGACCTGAACATCGACGCAGCGCGCCAGTCCGCCCAGGCCGTGGCCGCCGAGGGCGGCAAGATCACGGTCCGGCAGTGCGATGTCACGGATGGCGGCCAGGTGGCGGAACTGGTGCGGGCCTGCATGGACACATACGGCCGCATCGACGTGCTGGTCAACAACGTGGGCCGCTCGGAACCGGGCGATCCAGTCTCCATGCCGGAGGATCTTTGGCACGATCAGATCCAAGTGAATCTGACCTCTGCCTTCCTGTGCTGCAAGCACGTCATCCCCCTCATGAAGAGCGCTGGTGGAGGATCGATTATCAACATTTCGTCCATCGCCGGGCTGCGTTATGCGGGCAAACCCCAGGTCGGCTACGCCGCCGCCAAGGCCGCCCTAATGCAGATGACGGCCACCACGGCGGTCATCTATGCGCAAGACGGCGTGCGGCTGAATTCAGTGGTGCCAGGACTGATGTTCACGCCCCTGGTGGAACGCCTGGCGCAGAAGTACGCCAAGGGCGACTACGAGGGGTTCGTGGCGCACCGCCATGCCCAGGTGCCCGCGGGCCGCATGGGCGACGCCTGGGACGTGGCCCACGCCGTGGCTTTCCTGGCCAGCGATGAGAGTCGCTACATCACGGGCCAGCAGATCGTGGTGGATGGCGGCATCACCATGGCAACGCGTTGAGCGGAGGACAGTCGCGATGAGCGTGCATGAGCAAGCGGGCGCTGGACGCCTGGCGGGCAAGGTGGCCTTGATCTTCGGCGCAGGTTGCGTGGGACCCGGCTGGGGCAACGGACGAGCGATCGCTGTGCGCTTCGCCCAGGAGGGGGCCGTGGTGTTCGCGGTGGACATACGGCCGGAGTCCTTGCCCGAGACTCTGGAGTTGGCTGGACGCTACCAGTCCCGCATCGAAACCCATATCTGCGATGTGGGCGACGCGGCCCAGGTCGCTGCGCTGGTCCAAGCCGTGGCGCGGCGTCACGGACGGATCGACATCTTGGTCAATAACGTGGGAGGTCCCATTCCCGGCGGTCCGGCGGCGCTGACACAAGCGGATTGGCGCAGGCAGCTCGATTTGAACCTGACCTCGGTGTTCACGACCTGCCAGCACGTCCTGCCCATCATGGAAACGCAGGGCGCTGGCGCCGTGGTCAACGTGTCCTCGACCTCGGCCATACGCTGGACCGGCGCGCCGCAGGTCGGCTATGCGGCGGCCAAGGCGGGAGTGATGCAGTTCGGCCGTGTGGCCGCCGTGGAATACGCCGCCAAGGGGGTGCGCATCAACACCGTCCTGCCGGGCCAGCTCCATACCCCGCTGGTCGATGCCTTCCTCGCCGGCCAGCAGAGCGCGGGCGACATCGACGCCTTGCTGGAGCGGCGGCGCCGCCGCATTCCGTTGCCGCTTTCCGGCGATGGCCGGGACACGGCCAATGCCGTGCTCTTTCTCGCCTCGGACGAGGCGCGTTTCATCACCGGAACCGAACTGATCGTGGACGGGGGCATGAGCGCCCGCTGCGACTGAAAACCAAGCTGAGGAGCATCACGATGGCGCGAGTTGAATATGCGGATATCGCCAGGCCGGAGATCCGGCCGCTGGTCGAACGCATCGAACGGGAGCGGTCCAGCCTGCCGAATCTCTATCGGATGCTGCTCAACAGCCCGCCGGTGGCGCAAGGCTGGCTGGCCTATCTCACGGCGATACGCCAGCACAGCGGGCTTGCGCCCAAACTGCGGGAGATGCTTATCCTGCGCGTCGCGGTGCTGAACCAGGCCGATTACGAGTTCGAACAGCATCTGCCGATCGCCTTGAAAGCGGGCTGCAACGAGGACCAGGTGCAGGGCTTGAAGACCGGCAATTTCACATCGTTGGACGCGGGCGAGCGCGCGGCCATGGCGTATTGCGATGAGATGACGCGCGAAATCCGGGTCCGGGACGCTACGTTCGCGGCCGTCCGCGAGGCTTTCGATGCCCGTGCGATCGTCGAGATCACGGCCACGGTGGCTGCGTACAACATGGTGTCGCGCTTTCTGGAGGCCATACAGATCGACCACGAATGAACGGCTCGTCGTACAGCCGGTAAATAAAAATACAGGAGACATGCATGCATAGCTTCAAACGATTTAGTGGCGCGTTCGCCTCCCTTGCGCTGGGCCTGGCCCTGAGCGCGCCGGCACATGCCGGCTATCCGGCAAAGCCGGTACAGCTGATCATTCCGTTCGCGCCGGGCGATACCGACCAGATGCTGAGGCCCATCACCGAGAAGATGGGGCAATACCTGGGCCAGCCCATCGTGATGAACTACAAACCCGGCGCGGGGGGAGGCATAGGCGCCGCGTACACGGCGTCGGCGGCGCCCGATGGCTACACCATCGTGGGCAGTTCGCCGGGGGCGCTGGTCGTGGTTCCGCTGGCCAACAAGGAGATCAAGTACACAACGGAGTCCTTCGCTCCGGTCGCAGCGATATCCCTGGGCGGCATGATGATCGTCGCGCCCGGGAAGTCCAGGTACAAGACTCTGGCCGACGTGGTGGCCGATGCCAAGGCGCGTCCCGATGCCATCTCCTACGGCACGTCGGGCGCCATGGGCATCAGCCATCTGCTGGGCGAGACGTTCGCTTCCGAGGCCAAGGTCAAATTGCGCCACATCCCCTTCCAGGGCAGCACGCCGGCGGTCACCGCCTTGCTGGGCGGCCACACGGATATCGCCGTGTCCGCGGTGGGGCCGGCGCAGGCGCATATCCAGTCCGGCGGCTTGCGGCCGCTGGCCGTCTTCAGCAGCAAGCGGCTGGCGGCCTATCCGGACGTGCCGACTTTGCGCGAACTGGGCTACGACGTCGGCAGCCCCACCATCTACGGGTTGATGGCGCCCAAGGGCACGCCGCCCCAGGTGGTCGATGCCTTGTACCAGGCCGCCCGCAAGGTCGTGGCGGAGCAGGGGAATGAGGTGAACAAGACCCTGGGCGGCATAGGCGCCGAAATCAGCGTGCTGAGCCCGCAGGAGTACGGCGCCTATCTGCAGGAGCAGCGGGCGTTGTTTTCCAAGGCGATCGGGCTGATCCGAGAATAATCGGCGCGCCAGCGCGCAAAGAAAAAGCCCCTTGATTGGCTCAAGGGGCTTTTTTCATCGTGGACGGCGAGTCTTACTTGGCCGCATCCACCATGTACTGCACCGCTGCGCGGATATCGTCTTCCGAGGCGTTGGCCGCGCCGCCCTTCGGGGGCATCGGCGGCTTGCCTTGCATGGCGACCTTCACCATGGCGTCCATGCCGGTTTTGATGAACGGATCCCAGGCCGCCTTGTCGCCGAACTTGGGGGCGTTGGCCACACCGGTGGCATGGCAGGCAAAGCAGACGCTCTTGTACAGCTTTTCGCCGGCCGGATTGACTGCTGCCGCGGCTTGCGGCGCGGCGGCTGGCGCTGCCGGAGCAGGCGCCGGTGCGGCGGCGGCCGCGGGAGCAGCAGCAACAACCGGGGTGGCAGCGGGTGCTGCGGCGGGCGCGGCAGCTGCTTCCTTCTTGTCGCCTTCCGCAGCCGGAGCGGCGGGCTCGGGCAAGGAAGCGCCCGACTTGTTGGCCATGTACACCACGGCGCGCGCGACTTCGTAGTCGGACAGCGTGGGGTTGCCGCCCTTGGCGGGCATGCCGCCCTTGCCGTGCAGGGCCACGTTCATCATGGCGTCGTAGCCCGCGGTGATGAAGGGCGCCCAGGCGGCGTTATCGCCCACCTTGGGTGCGCCAGCCACGCCGGCGGTATGACAGGCCGTACAGACGGCGGCGAAGACTTGTTCGCCGGTCTTGAAGACCTTGGGGGCATTCGCATCGACCAGCTGAAAGCCCGCGACCGGGGCAATGCGCTTGGCGACAGCTTCTTGGGACAGCGTGTCCGAACCCGCTCCTGTCTTGTTGCCCGAGACCACCATGTTCACCAATAGGATGATGATGGCGATCGGGATCACGAAAGATAGGACGATCGTGACGATCAGTTGCTTCGGGGTCTTGATGGGGGAGGAGTGCTCTTCTATGTGTTCCTGCTCGTTGCTCATGACCAAATCCTGCTAACGGGTACCGGGGGCGCCTGGCGGCGGCAACAGAAAATCAGTACTGCACAAGTCGGCGGCATGAACAGCCCGCCTTGCAAGCAAACGCTGGATTATATAACGGTGTCATAGACACGAGTCCAATGCAACCGACGGGGTTTTCGCTGAGTTTGACGGAAGATTTGATCCCGTTCATGCAGTTCCGCGAAAACTGGGTACAATACCGCCTCCTTGCGCTGCGCCCGTAGTTCAATGGATAGAATGAGAGTTTCCGAAGCTCTTGATACAGGTTCGATTCCTGTCGGGCGCGCCACCAAATCCAAGACTTAGGAATGGCTTGGGCCCACACTGGGCCTGAATGTGGCTGTTCCGACTCCGGTTCAGAAGGTCTGATTGGCCTCTCCGGACGATGCCGCGCAGCAAGCCGCCGCATCTTGTCTTTCCCCTAGCTGATTTGCCATCTTGTCGATCCACTCCGAGTAGCGCTCGAAGAGCATCTTGACGTTTTGCGCCCATCTGCCTGGACGGATGCTTCGGGATATGCCACTTCAAGAGCTGCGGTAGACACGAGGCTTGTCGCAGAAGGTTTTGGCTGACATATTGCATGTCCAGCAGCCGTTCAAGGCCAATCATGATGCACAACCCTCCGCATCCGGGTGAAATTCTTCGGGAAGAGGTAATTGTGCCCTTGGGGCTATCGGTGCCCGAGGCTGCCAACAGGCTGGCCATGTCGCGGGTGGCGCTTTCACGGGTTCTCAACGGCAAGGCGGGTATCAGCCCGGATCTTGCTGTTCGTCTGCAGCATGCCGGGGCCAGTACTGCCCAGGCTTGGGTCGCAATGCAGGCTAACCATGATCTGTGGCAGGCGCTACAGCATGAGCAGCCGCCCGTCAGGCCGTTGACCTCGATGGCAGCCGCGCGCTGATCCTCTTAACTTGATCGCCAAACCTGCAAGCCTCCTACCGCCTCAGGTAGTGGTCTGCACATGCAGCCGGCTGGACTTGCAGCGGTGCAAGGCGCGGTAATGTTCCAGCGCACGCCCGTTGGCGCCATAAGCGATGGACTCGATGCGCAGCAAGGGTTCGGGTTCCTTCATGCCCAGCAAATCGCAGGTCTGGGCGTCCGGCTGCACGGCGTCTATCCAACGTTCCGCACGCACGATGCGCAGGCCGTACTGCCTGCGCAGCACGTCGTAGAGCGAACGGTTTTCCAGGCGGGTGCGGTGCAGGCCCGGCACCAGATCCGCGGGCACGGCGGTTTCCACCAGCAATTGCAGTTCGCCGTCGACGCTGCGCAGCCGCTTGAGCGCCACGACCTGGCTGTCTTCGGTCAGCCCCAGCGAACTGGCTTCGTGCGCCGTGGGGGCGCGCAGTTCCTGCAGCAGCACCTGGGTGCGTACCGTGCGGCCCTTGCGTTCCATCTCGTCCGAAAACCCCAGCACGGTGGACACGAAGTCTTCGTCGCGCTCGCGCGCCGACACGAAGGCGCCCTGGCCGCGGATCTTGTAGATCAGGCCGTTGCGGACCAGGTCCGCCAGCGCTTCGCGCACGACGATGCGCGAAATGCCATATTGTTCCCCGAACTCGGCCTCGGTGGGCAGCTTGTCGCCCACGGCCAGTTCACCTTGCAGGATCTTGCCGCGCACCACGTCGCGGAACTGTGTCCAGAGCGGGGCGCCGGCGCTGCGGTCCAATATGGCTTCGGTGGAGATGGGGCTGCTCATGTCGTCAAAGAATTGGAAATCGAACCTGTGGCCAAGACGGAATCGGCGGGCTCTGCCCGGGGCGCCTCGGCTGGAGGAAGTTGAACACAATGCCGGTCCCGCAGCGTCGCGGTGCAGGCCCGTAACTCGTCTTGCCGGCGCGCGAGGCTCCAGCCCAGCTCGGCCGCGGCGATATCCGCCAGCTCCGCCAGCAGCGCCGGGGTGACATGGCCGCGGATGGCCAGCAGGGTGCGCCGGATCACCAGATCGGCCAGGTGCTGCACGGCCGTTTCGCGGCACAGATAGCGGATCTCGGCTGTTGAATGATCTGCTGCGTGGCGCAAGGGCTTGTCGCCTGCCGCCGCGAAGTCCGCCGCCACGGCGCCCGCCCGTGAACCATAGCGCATGAACAGTTCGGCGACCCGTCCCCGGTCCAGCGCGGTGGCGGCCTGAATGCTGTCCAGAAAGCGTTGCCGTCCCGCCGCATCGGCGGGCATGCCCGCCGATGCGGCGGGACGGCAACGCTTTCTGGACAGCATTCAGGCCGCCACCGCGC